>Ga0082212_10002477_pt1 | contig 26847 bp, 21 predicted proteins | sample TergutNt197P3_FD_71548 | JGI IMG/M metagenome (GOLD analysis project Ga0082212, IMG submission 71548) | Neocapritermes taracua P3 segment gut microbial communities from Petit-Saut dam, French Guiana - Nt197 P3 | ecosystem: Host-associated > Arthropoda: Insects > Digestive system > Gut ...
TTTCTGCCTATAACCGCCGATGCCCACCTTGCGGTGGGCATCTTTGGACAAAGTTTCAAGTTTGGCGAACAACGAAACAGGTTTGTACGGAATTTAACCCAATTACGTTGTTCGCCGTTTACTTTGTTAAATGTATCACCTCGTCATGTTGGCAACACCTTACCACGTTATCTACGTTGAGTGTTAAAATCAGGTCGGAATTCTGGAAGAATTTTGAAGAATTCTGAAAATTCTTTGAGAAAGAGAGTTTTTGAGGGGAATTTGTGGGTTTTGAAAAGGCGGCTGATGCGAGTTGATGGAAAATGGATGGTGAGGCGACATTGGGAGTAAAGTTGCTGTTTTGAATTGGATTCTCGGTGTTTCAAGCCTTCTCCCCCAAGGTGCGCAGCCCTTGCAAAGATAAATGTATCGGATAGAATCTCGTTGTTGTCCTACAATAGTTTGATATCATCCTCGGGTACGGATATTCTCAACCATGAAAAATTGTTCCGGACTACATCAACCGAAATCCCAATCAATACTTCTTTAAAGCAGGTATTCCGGCAGGAGATTTCTGAAAATTCAAGAACTTGCTAGAGGACAAAAATGAGCAGAAAAAAAATATGGGCTAAATTCATCTCATGCGCTAAATTTATCACCGAGATTAGTGCAGTAATGAGTTTTGGTATGGCTTTGGCACTATTTTTGTTTTACTTTAGCGATGTCTCATTTTTCCGCGACCTTGACAAAACTTTGGGATTTTGGGGTATTACCGTTACAGCGGTTGCTTTGGTTATCACCAGTTTTTTCGTTGTCTTGGCTCTTGAAGCATATAAGCAGGCTCAGAAAGCAGCTGACCAATGGGAAAGTGTTGAAGAAAAAGAGAAATCCCTCGTAGAGTTACGCAAATCTCTCGACGAAGCTAACAAATCCATCACAGAATTGCAGGAATCTTTTGGGGGAACTCAAAAATTTGTTAAGGAATCCATTACAGAGTTACAGGAATCCATCACTGAATCGCAAGAATCTCAGACTATTTTTGCAAAGTCAGCATGGGCTTCATATACATTGCAGCTTATGTCATTAGGCACAACAGAGAATGCAGATGTAGCAGCAGAGTTAAGGCATTCGCGCGGAAAATTGGGATATTTATTTCCGCTACTTGACGTGGAAACACGTATGCAATGTTTTTCTGACCTTGCCAAAGACGGCACAGAAGAAGACATTGTGTTATTAAGAAAAATTGTAGACAACAAATCAGAATCGGAAGAAATACGGAAAATTGCGTTAGGCACTATTGAAGCAATCCTGTTACGCACATGGAACCAGCAGAGTGATGGTGATATGGCTACGAACGAGTTTAGCTTGTCTGAAGAAGACAAAGATTCGCTCGATCTGTATGTAGTACAATTAAAAATTCTTTTGCAAAGTCCTGTTGCCAAGGGGAAAACTTTGAGGACGAGAATATCAGTACATCAAAAGGACGATGGTACGACAGAAATCAATGAATCCGCCGATTTGTTTGATGAGCATTATTTCAACTTCTTTATGGACATTTTTCGCCAAATGACATTACCGAATGAAAAAATAAATTTTGAGAAAGTCTGTAATGTCATCTGGAATCATTGCAATCGAGAGGAAATTAAGAAGATAGTGCGTTTCTCAAGAAAACAATGGAATGCCATATTAGACAGTAGACTGGCAATTAAATTCATCGGATTTGACGGGATAAATGAAAGTACTACCCAACGTCAATTGTTGGAGTTGTGGATGTATGCGGGGATATTCCATACAGATATCGACAAAACAAAAAATTGGAATTCGCTTCCGCAGGATGTTAAAAACAATCTTAACATGCTTATCCAGAGTATAGCAAATAGTTTAATTGCCCCTCTGGTAAATGTAGGAAACGCTATCAACTGGTGGCTTTATGAACAAAATGTTGAAGTACCCACCGTTCCAGAGATTATGTGAAAAATGGAATTGTTGAAGAGATTATTTCATAATTTTGCATCAGTAACGAATAGACGGATGTGCCGTTTGGCGGTTTTTTGTCCTCGTATTGTATCCTGCTCTTGCAGACCTTTTTCGATTTCTTGAATTTTCTTGAGGGACATCTTGACGGAAAGCGGATACCCGTTAACATCGGCGAATCAGAAAGGAGTCCCGATTATGGCAGAATCAAAACCCCCTCAACCGCCTAACCGTTCAGGAATCGGCAGAGTTACTTCATGCTTCCACCCGCACCATTCAACGACATCGCCCAAAATATGCCGCTAAATCGCATTTTTATCAACACAGACAGCATTGATCGCACAGCAACCCCTAATTTTACAGCGGATTTACACAGAGCCTGCTCGTAACTCACTATGGTCATTCGATTTACGCATCGAACGAATGCCCAGAATGACAGTTTTTCCAAAAAGCAAAACGAAATTTGGCTGCCTCGACAAAAATTACCGATCTGTCACAGACTACAAATAAACGGGTACGGGAGCACCCGCCACAAAAAATGTCCGAAAATGGAAATTTTGCTTGACTCAACCCTGTTCATCTGTTAGAATGTGGTTGTCGTCGGGGACGAGTTCCCCCGTTGTTATATGGTCACACGCGTATCGTGTTGCCTCTGCCAGGGACAGAGTATTAAACCTGAATTTTTCATTTCGGTCGTTCGCAATCGAGTGTGAAAATAGGGTATTCGTCCGTCTTGCTTGATTGTGTCCGGCCGGTTATTTGAACCGTATGCACCACACATTTTGATTAACCACATCAGGATTCTGCCCAATGGGACACATGCGTTCCATTGAGCAGAGCCCCGCCTAAATGGACGTTCCACGCGAACGACTCGGCAGTTAAACATGAAGATAAAAAGGGAGAAACGCCAACCTTAGCCAGTTTACCGTCCCTCCTTTTTCCAACAACCGGTTGCCCGATTCTGGCGGTTTGAAGGTCGTTTGATCATCAAACCGCTCCGATTGTACGCTTTTGTGGCGGCATAGTCAAGGGCAAAACCGGCATAACCCCTATTTTCCTATGACTATTACATCACAAAAAGACGTATTGTTTGCCAAAGTGCAAGAATTTGACATCGCTCAGCGAGCGGTTGACCGGGTGCGATCTGAAATGCACTGCATCATTGCCGCTCTACCAGCCGGAGGAAATTCGCCTGGAATCGGCACTCCTCTCATGATTCACGGGAGCGGTCGGGTTGTTCTTCACCCGCAAAATGAGGGGTGCTTTGAAAAACGAATGCCTGACCTCCCATTGGAATCTGATCAGGTCAGCAGAAGGGATCGTCCTGTGGTCATTACGACTCCGAAGCCCGGTATTGTCGATCCGAAACCGTCTTCTTCGCCAGCGGCGGTGGAAAAAACCAAGAAAACACGCGCGAAGCGAGTCAGTGAATCCGACATTCGAAAAGCCGTAAAACTCGTTTACGACGAGAATGTGACGCAGCGAGAGGCAGAAATCGCGTGCAAGTTGCCGCTCGGAACACTGTCGCGGCGCAAAGGGAAGCAGATCATGGAACAGTACCGGAAAGAATGGGGAACGCCGACTCAAGTCGGCCGCTCCTCAGGAGTCCGCAGAAAAGACATGGAAAATGCGTTCCTTTACGATCAATGACCGACGACGGCATGATTTTTGCCTAAATTTGCCTAAATTTTGCCTAATTAGGCAAATTCATTTTTCTGTAACTTTTTGTAAATCAAGTGGTTGCATCTTTTTTGCCTAAATTTTAGGCAAACAGCCTGTACTTGTGAAAGGGCTATGTTTGTAAAGCAAGCCCTAAAGTTTCCATGCAGGCAGTCTGCATAAAACGAGCATTGCGAGAATGGTTTTTGCGATGCTATTTAACCCATTGATCCCCTTTGGGATCGACAAAAACTTTTATGAGGAGATTTTATTATGTCAAGTTCAAGTTATTACAGTAGCAGTTCGTACAGTTGGAGTTATCCATCCAGCAGTCCGTACAACTCATCAAGCAGTTGGAGTTATTCGTCCAGTAGTTCGTCGAGTTCAAGCAGCGCAACCCCTAATTCGATAGAGATCAAAATTGGAGGAGCTGAGGTAACACCTGGCGGTGGTACAGGAGTAAAATACAAAGTATTCGAAGTGAATAAAAAAGTTTCGGTTACGTTGACTCGAAAGGGGAATTGTTGGAATTCAAATTCGGAAATCGAGTTTAGTTTTAGCGGAGCTCAATTGTACTTCGGTGATGCTAATGGCAACACTGAAGGTACGCCTGTTGTGTCGGGAAAACGCTATTCTTTTGATCCCATTCCCTCGCTTTATATGATTACAACGAGTCCAAGCGATCAATGGAACACCGTTCGGGTTCAGGCTACGGCGTATCCCAATCACGGTTCGAGTTCGAGCTCGTGGCATGCAGGACATTCCAATTCATCTTGCTCTTCTAACGACCAAGCCACAGCGTATCGCATAACGGTTGATGCAAGAGAAAAACCGTGGGGCAGTGGTGGAAGCACTGGCAGCACGAACAGCGGTTGGGGTAGTCCTACCAATGGATCACGCCCAGTGGACGGCAAACAGCGTCCCTGGTTCCACCTTTGGGACATCAACGAAAATGCGATCCGGGCAAATGTCTCTCCAGGCAGTATGAACGATTTGATAACGGACAGTAGTTTCAATGGTATCGCTGCAACCGCACCAGCAGATATGTCTCCTGCCCTTAACAATAAGGAGCCAAAATGGAAAATTATTACCTCACCCACAAACCAGTACCTTGTAACAGCAACTGTTACGGTTGGCACTAGCGGTACGGTACTGACTGGCACGACAACACCCACAGATATTGTGATCAACAAAATCGAAAGTGTTGTATGGTTACCGCAAGGTACGCCCAATACACGAAATCCCAATACCACGCCAGTGTATTTGGCAAAACTGGAAGCACATGGTGGGGCATATCGCGCATTCCCGGAGAAAAAAGAGCCATTCTTGAAAAATCCGACGACCGGAGCGATTACACCTTCCCCTGCCTACAACGTAGTGGAGGCTCGTATTACGCTTGTCATCAAGATACCTGATTACATGGGAGGAAAAATTGGTGTTTATACCGCATGGTTTGATCCTAAAAATCCAAAGGGTAGTAAAAAGACACATAAGCCCGATGGAACCCTCATAACAACACCGGCAACCCCAATCTCTGCAAATACTATTCGAGATAACAATGGTATGATTGACATGAATGGTAGCACGGTAACATTCAATGCCAACGAAAAGAGCAAAGATAAGAGTTTTACTATAACCTCGGCTTATGCAGGCGACGATTATATTGTGGCAGTACATCCGAACTTGGGAACAGTGAATCTTTATCGATTGAAAGCATCGGATGGTAAGACGTTGGAACGACCAAATGGCAATGGCTGGGCAGACGTGGACGGAGAACTGCAAACGAAGATTCTCACTGTCTGGAGAACGCTATGGGTGGAATTGGATCGAATGAAAGCCCCCAGTCTTCCGACAACACCTGGTACGGCTTCTGATGGTTTTACCTTTGACACAAAGTATGCTGGATCGGTGACCAAGGATGATGGGAGTGGCAAGCAAATACCGATACAACAACTTTGGGATACTCAGTTGCGTGTAGATCCAGCAACTGGGCACGAACCGGACGATTTTGATCTGGCTGTGCAGCCTACTTTTCCTGACATTATTCTGCTTTTTCCGGCACTTCACGCCGCTTGCATTGATGCGAAAGCATTAACTCAGCAACAATCACAAAATTGGAGCATAGCCTGGAATCCAACCGTGTCTTTTGTTCGCTGGCTACCAGCGTGGAGTAATCCAGCGTTCACTGGTGTTGCAAATCAACGAGACCTCAACGTGAGAAACGACGCAGCATTCTGGAATGTATGTGGCTTGGGTGCATTCAATCCAGATTTGGCAAAGGCTGGCGATACATCAAGTTCTACATGGGCAACAGGAGGCGGAGCAGCCGTTGGTATTGGGCTTTTCATTATATTCTGCGAAGCAAAAAGGGATCAATTTTACAGTAGAAAAAAGATTGGACAGAATTTCAGACCAATTTCCGAACTATTGCAAGGTGTCGTAATACACGAGGTATTACATCTTTTTGGCTTTGAGGATAGACCTAACTATAATCTCAACAATCCCACGAATGACGATATCGAAAATGGTTTGGTAATGTCGGGAAAGTATTTTGTTGAGGGAACGTCAAATGAATGGAAAACCTTCAGCCCAGCACAAATTCGTAAGATACAAGCAAAAGCTAATCCACAGTGACCCATCGCGCCTCGCTCTACGGGTTTTCGGATTTTGCGCGGGGCTAATTGCATAGCGGGCTATCGTGTGCTACAATGCTACACGAGATGTGGGCAGGGAGGAATCTTTGCCCACATCTCGTGTGTTTCATTCCTTGACCGAAAATTTTGACCATGAGATTATTGCCATTATTTTTTTTGTTCTTTTACATGAGCATTCCAATGTATCTTTCTGCTGATGGGAACCGTCCGTCTTTGGACATTGTCCTGGGAGTTTTCCCCTCGAAAATCCAGTACGGTGATGTGTTGTTTGTGTTCTTTGAAGTCAAAAACAATACTGATGAAACGGTCATGTTACCGTCTCGTCCGTTGTATCCGATATTTTCGGGTTACCAGCTACATCAACCCTTTTATTTTGGTAGTTCGGAAGTCAAACTGTTGTTGGAGGAGGAGGTTTTGTACGAATGGAAAGGCGCATCTGCTCTTAATCGAATTGAAGGGCTGGCTCCAGCGGAAGAGCCGCCATTATACGCGTTATCAGCAAACTATCCAAGGCAGGACTGTGCTCCGAATGAGTCCCGAATGATTGGCACGAGGATACTATGGTGTCCACAATATGAGTTTTCTTCTCGCCCACATGTCCTGATGAACTTCGAGCGTTTTACCGATGAGAAAAATCTCAACATTAAGGCAGAAAAATTCTCGAACACCGTAATGGACAAAGAGAAATTTGTCATTTCTGCTGATGTGCATATATCTGCCATTGATCTTCTAAACCCCGATAAGCAAATTCGACAATCACAATTTACTCCTTATTCAGTGGGCATGATTGACGTTGTCCAACCGAAAAATGTTCCTCTTAAAATAGGGACGCGGTCATCGGAAACAAGGGAATTATTGACCAGTTGGTTTCTCGAACTTCCCTCGACGCAATCCGAAGTACAATGGTCAGTTGATGGGATTCTTGCGTCTCCGCTTTACGCCCATGACTCGCCACACAATGTAAGTGCCACCACTAGAGAGGAGATGTTTCAAAAAAGAATGCAGATACATGAGGACTACCGAGCTTTTTATCGGACGATGGAGTCGCGTACCACAGAGATTGGAGCACGTATTAAACGGACGAACGAATGGGCGGAGAAGCTACTGGCGTTGCCGGATTCTGAAGTTTCACCGCACATGAAAGAATTTATCGTTTTACGCGGACTACTGGTTGATCTTCGTTATGCCGAGGAAACCGAAGTGACACGCGACAAGGAGTTTGAAAAAATCGTTGCATGGGTCAAGACATCAAAATATAAAACCCTTTGGGTTCTTGTCCTCAAGGAGTGTGGGTTACAGGGAATTGCAAACGATAAACATTTTTCGATGACTATCGTTGACCGATATGTCAAAAAGTTGGCAGAAGCATTTCCCAAAGAATTTAATGCGTCGTTTGTCGATCTGGAAAAAGAGCAATCGTTGTGAGTCTGTTCCCACCCGAAGCGATACCGTTCTCGTTACCGAAACCAAGTATGATTCTTTGACTGGTCGGGCGTTCCGAACCATTGATCCCGCTGGGAAGGACCATCGGGTATTTTTCGACGTTCTCGGTCGGACAGCGGCATGGTTTTGCCTAATTTGCCTAATTCCGTTTGCCTAAATTTGCCTAACTTTTGCCTAATTAGGCAAATTCTTTTTTCTGTAACTGCTTGCAAATAAAGCAGTTTCGTCTTTTTTTGCCTAAATTTAGGCAAAAAACCTGTACTTGTGAAAGGGCTATCCATCGTGGGTAGTTCACTGTCCATGAACGCCGAACCATTTTGTTTTCCATGAGCGTCACTGTATCCAAAGAACAGGTTCTTGCAAAGATGCAGGAGTTTGATGCCTCGTTGCAAGCCGTTGTTGCTGCAACGCAGGCGGCGGTCAGGATGCGGACGGAATTGTGGTCAATGATTGCCGATTTGCCGGAAAATGTAGAACTTACCGAAGTCCAAGTCCCGCTGACGTTTTATGAAAACGGGCAGGTCATTGCTTGGGGAGACGATAGCGAACATTTTCGTCCTTCGACATTCCGGCTGGTACAGCAGTTGTGGCAAGCCGCTGATCGTACCCTTTCAAAGGAGGATGTGAGGCAGGACACCATTTTTGATGAAGAGGCAAAGCCTGAATCTTTGCGGACTCTTGTCAAAAATGCAAGACGGGAATTGGAATCCGTTAATTTTCCATACGAAATCGAGACTTTATGGGGCAAAGGTTACAGACTAAAAACGTGTTCACAACCGTGAACAAATTAGTTCACGGTTCTTCACACTTCGTTTGATACAATGTCCCGCGTGCTGACAAGCAACACAGACACTAAACGTCGATGAAAGCGGCAATACACAAAACAACCATGCGAATTTTACTCACTGGAAAACATGGACAGCTCGGCTGGGAACTTCACCGGCAACTGGAGCGAGACTACGAAGTCATTGCGGTTGATCGTGAAGACATTGATCTTCTCGATTCCCGGTTTTTGGCTTCCGTCATTCGACGCTTGCCAAAACTCGGTTTGATTGTCAATGCGGCATCCTATACGGATATTGAGCAGGCGGAGCGAAGACCGTTCATCGCCGAGGCGATCAATTCCGAAGCGGCTGCGGTTCTTGCGATGGAGGCTGACTTTCGCGGCATCCCGATGATCCACTTTTCTACGGACTATGTGTTTGACGGGCGGCGACGGAAAATTCCTTACCGAGAATCCGACACGCCGAACCCTGTGTCCGTGTACGGCTGGTCGAAGCTGGAAGGAGAAAAACGAGTCCAGAGCATCGCCGAAAAGCATCTGATTTTCAGAATTTCGAGTCAGTACGGCACTCGCCGAAAGAACTTTTTCACGGGGCTGCTGAATCATCAAGACAAGGCTTCACGGGTAGCGGATGACCAGTTCATCTCTCCGAACTGGACACCGCTTACCGCTGAAGCCGTTGCCGAAATGGTCAAGCGATTAGGTCAAGGCGAAGCATTCCCTTGGGGAGTTTATCACCTGTCCGGCGGCGGCAGTACGACGTGGTACGAGTTTGCCCGACTGATCTCTGAAAAAATCAGTGATTGGTGGGGAGGAAGCATGCCGCTTCCAATCCCGGTTTCACTGGCGAAGTTCAAAACGGTTGCCAAACGGCCGAAGTATTCCGTCCTTGATCCAACGCACTTCAACAACACTTTTCAAATTGCACTTCCCGACTGGCGTGAACAATTCCTGCGTTTTTTCGGCGGACTGCAACCTAACCTTTAACACGGAGAAACCATCATGTTCCATTTATTGAAACTTATTGCCCCGGTTCTTTTGAGCCATTACAACATCGTCGACCAGAAGTCATGCCGGACGTTTTTGCTTGAGCTTGTTTTGCTCGGCAAATCGTTTGCTCTGAAAGCCGATACGAAACTCGACGATGCCGATTTGAAACACACCGAGTTCGTCTTGAATGACGATGCCTTGTTTGACTATGTGTACGGTCTGATTGCCGAACAACTGCGAACGGAAGAGATTCTGTTCGAGTCGGTGGACGACGCAATTATTATCGCATTGGTTGAAAACAAAATGTCTGAAAATCCAGAGTCCCCGGAGGCGATCAATCCCGCCGTGATTATTTCGTTTATTACCCAGATCATTTCCATTATCAATACCATCAAACACAAATAACCCGAATCACTTCCCGGAGACGAGATGTTCCCAACCATTAACAGAACCCTGAACATTCTCGTTTTCCGGGAAGATTCCCAACCTTTCAAAAATATCATGAGAACGCCATTATTTTTCCTTTTACTCCTGCTGTGTTGCACAAATAGTGTTGCGCAAGAATTAACAGGTCCCGACCGCACTTTTTCGGGAACGCTCGCTTCGTTCGAGATCATTCCTGCCCAAGAAGCGTCGTGGCACATCGTAACACCGTCATCGGACACGGAGACTTATCAAGTCGATACCGGTTCGTCCAAACTGTATTTTGCGAGTCCTGTGCCGGGACGATATACCGTCGTTGCCGGAGTCGTTGTCGATGGCAAACCAAAACTCCTCGTCAAGACGTTCGTCAATGGCAAAGAGGATGCCAAGCCGATTCCCACGCCACCAATCCCTCCGACAACGTCATTGGAAACGTGGATCAAAACGCAAACACCGGACTTGGTGAAGAGTAACAATCTGGTTTCGGAATCCAAACTTGTTGCAGAGTGCTTCGAGCAAATTGTCCGGCAGATTGACGACGAAAAAATCAAAACCGCCCAAAATGCCCGAACGCAATTGCAAATTGCTCTGACGGCAACACTGGCGCAAGCCTCGCCGACAGCCGTAACCGACTGGACTCCGTTTCTGACGGAATTGAGCCGTCGATTGGAAACAGAACTCGAGGGCAAGATTGACGATCTTGCCGAGATAAAACGGGTGCTTCAAAACGTGTGTGATGCATTGAAATCGTTCTCCACGTTGACGGTACCAATTCAAAGTATCGACACACCGAACAATCGGGGAACGCAGAACCGCCTTTTCCGAAACTTGCTCGCAAACTGAACAAGGCAAATCACAAAACTTCACAACTTTTTCATACGAGGAACAATCATGACCATTTATCCTAACGAATATCAATTCACGGAATCCAAGTACCCTGCAAGCAATGCCGACTCCGGCTTTGTCAAGAGAACGAAACCGTTTACATCGGTCGTTGCCATCGCGACGAGAGATTCGGCAAGATATATCCAAGAACTGATCTGCCATAACTTCCTTGTCGGGTTCGACCGCATCTGCATCGGACTTGACCATCGAACGTCAGATAACACTCTGGCAAAAATCGAAGCACTGCCTCCTGCGGTATTGGAAAAGGTTGTGGTTTCGATCAACGCCTCTTCGGGAGAAGTTTGCGTGTGGCAGGGACACTGGTATGACACGATTGCAAGAGAGTATTGCGGCACCGCAGAGTGGCTGGCGACGTTTGACGATGATGAGTATTTCTACGATTCACGGCATCGCGACATCAATACGATTTTGAATTCACTCCCGGCGACTACGGGATGTGCATTGATTCCTTGGTTGGTGTTCGGGCACAGCAATCATGTTTTATCGCCGCCGAACGACACCACACGGCTGGAGTATTTTACTTCCGTCTACGACCCGCCCCCGTTGCGTGAGGAATACAAGTCCATTGTCCGGTTTAGCAATATCAACATTGACGATTGGTACGGTATTCATTTTCACCGGCACACCGGAGACGCAACAACACTCAATAATGAACCGGTGTTGAATCGGGAACATTGGGATGCGGAGATCACCAATTACGATTCGTGTTTAGCTCATTACATGTGCGGCTCCATGGAAGATTACGTAGTCAGGTGCAAAAAATGGTTGGATCGCTTTCCCGGTAAGCCGCAAGCAAACGCGGGCGGCGTGAAGTATTTCATGGAAAGGTTCCACATGACCGGCAATGATACCCGGATGTCAAGTTACGTCCAAGAATTAAAACAACTTTTAGCCCAGTGTAAGTAATACCTGGGTCAAATACCCATTTTGCCTTGTTCGAGGCATGACTATCACCAAAACAATTAACAAGCATTAACAGGAATACAATCATGACAACTATTTTTACTGAACATCCATTTCCGCTTACTGACTGGCTTCCAGAAAGTGAACCCAACTCCGGCTTTGCTCAGTGGCACGATTTCCAAACGTCCCCTTACAACGAACACGAATGCCGTGAAACGATGACGCAACCGCTCGTGGTGCCGTGGAATCAATTCGAGTCCCGTGTTATTCAGCAAAAAAAGATTCGCGATTCTTTGCGGAATCAAGGATTTTGCTTTTTTCCTTGGGTGATCGCCGAACATTTCAATGTCGGCTGGCACGATTTTAATCAGGGAAGCCGCGGCTCCTGTGCCGGATGTGCGACGAATCATGCGGTCAATGCCATGTTATTGATGCACATGGCGGACGGCTACAAGCTCCGGTATAAGCGATTCAATCCTTATCCGACTTGGGAACTGGGTAAGAAGGATGCTGGAATTCGGGGAGAGGGGGCATCGCTTTCGGCAATGCTGACGTGCGCCAACAAACGCGGCATGTTCGATGCGGCGAAAGTTGGGACATATGAACAGTCCCTTCGCACACCGCCGAAATACACCGACGCACTGCTTGCCGATGCGGAGAAATGCCAAATCGGAGCCTGCTATCTCGGACATTTTCGGGGACGCGACCTTGCCAGAGTCGTGTTTGACTGTCTGGCAGCGGGTTTTCCGATCACTTTCGGCAATAGCGTTGCGGTCTCGAAGCAGGTGAAATACACCGGTAAGATCAAGACGGCGGTGAATGGCGGCAGTTGGATGCACGCGACGGCACGAGTGACCTATCGAAAAGAAGCGGACGGTGCAGAATACATTGCCCATCAAGGTTCTTGGGGCAAGTATTGGGAGGTCGGCAAGTACGAAAGAGAACCTGCCTCGATCATCTGGGAAAGTTTTGACACTTTTGCCAAGCAGTGTAGCGGCAGGTATGCCGACGCATTTGCGATCTGTATGGTCGAAGGGGACTTTTTGGAAATGAGTAGTTTTGATTTGGCTCCGATCAAAATTACCAGAGAGAGGGCGGCATCATGAAAGAATTATTAGAACCCCATGTGATTATTCCGCTTGCCGTGATTATCGGCTCGCTTTCGATGGTAGCGATTACGCTCATCATTGTTTTGCGGGACAAAATTTCGAATGTGCATGTCTCTCGTACCGGATTCGAAATCCGCACGAATGATGTTCCGGTTTGGAACAAGATCGAGGATAAGATTGACCGGATCGACTCCAGCACATGTAAAACAATACGGAAAGCGACGACGGCACTGATGATCCTTGATATTGAAAAAAACGGTATGTCCACAGAGGCAATGCTCATTAATGAGAAGGCGAATCAGCCGTTGGTTTATGCAGCTTATGAAAACCACCATACACGGGAGTTGGACGCAGACGCAGATGCCTACCTTGCAGACAAAGCCTGCGACATTTTCGCGGCTGTTCGGATCGGCAAAAAGCATTTCCCCGAACTGACAGAAGAGAACTCCAATGCCTTCGCGTGTTACTGGTTCAAAAAGGTACTTTTGCCGAACCTTCGGCGGGCATGTGCAGAGAAGGTGTCGTACTACATTTCGCAAATCGAACGAAGTGACGTGAGCAACACCATCAAAGAAATGCTAAGTGTGCGCCGCAAGAAAAATGAAAAATACATCAAGTGTATTGACGAACTTGCTGTACGCCAGGACATCGCAGAGAAATCCTCCATTTTTTATCAAATATCAACTAAATGAGGTGAGCTATGAACGAAAACAAGACATTTTGAATCGGGGTTTTCGCTATACCAGAGCGTTGTACCGCTGGATCAAAGTGGGACGGCCGGTTCGTAGTGAGGAAGAGATTGAGCGGATATTTGAGACATGTTGTAAGCCGTGTGAAGCTTATGATGCGCAAAGTTCCGTATGCGGTTATTGCGGCTGCCGGGTGAATCTTGTGAAGGCGGCATCGCTGAACAAGATCGCAATGGCAACGGAAGAATGTCCCGCTGAAAAATGGGGCGCAAACAAAGAATAGACTTGAACCCGATCAATTCTATTTCTCTATTCCAATCGGGATTTAACCTAAGGAGACAATGATGACAAACAACACAACAAAAAACAGCCAACCCATAGCGACGAGCGAGAATACCGTGTTTGTAACGGTAGCCGCTTACCAAGACTATGAGTCAGTCACAGCAGGATTGCGTAAATCCGCCGCAGATTACGGAGTGTCGCTCATTTTTTACGATACGGACGAAAAATGGCACAACTTTTACTGCAACAAAATCGAGAGACTACACGAGCATTTAACACGGCTTCGCGGCACAGGAACAGAGTTTGTCTTTTTTCTCGACAGTCGGGATACGGCATTCATTGAACCCCGCGACATGATTTTGGCGAAATTCAATGCGATCAACGATGGGCGGATGATTTTCAACCAGGATGTCCTCGGCAAGATATGGCCTAGCCATAATGATTCTCTTGCTCACGCTATTGAAGAGGCGACGGGGTCGAAATACACCCGCCTGAATTCAGGCATGTATGTCGGGAATATCGAAACCATTTTGAAAATTCAAGAACTTGCCATTGAATTGCGGCGTGAATTGAAAGAGGGATGTCCTCGTTCCGGCATACTGAAAACGCTTTATCAGGAAATCGGGTCACAGCATTGCGATGACGATCAGCATTTGTACCAAATTTGCCTCTCGTATCACCCGGAGTTGATTCGGATCGATAGCGAAAAGGAACTGTTTGCAGTCTTGATGTCCTATCCCCAAAACATTCGAGAATGTTCCGGCAATCCCGAACGTCACGATGTCATCAACAATGCCGCAATTGTCCATTCTCCTTGGCTATCCTGCAACCAAGCCGAATGGAATGAGTGGGTATTTCAAAACCGATGGGAGAGATGATTTTTCAGATTGGATACGCAGTAACAACATTTTACCCTAACAACACTATGACACACTCAAGCAAATCACATCGAGTTCATATCCCCGGTTTGGAAATCAATATTTCCTACGGATGTAATCTCAAATGCGAGTATTGTACTCACCTTGGGCGGTACATGAAAGGAATTGTTCCGTTGGAAGAACTCCTGCATTGGTATCGAACTTGGAGTCAAAAAATCTACCCGCACCGCATTCGAATTTTGGGCGGAGAGCCGCTCCTGCATCCCCATTTGGAAACGGTACTGCACGAAACCCGAAATTACTGGAAAGATTCTCACATTGAATTGATCACCAACGGGTTATTGCTCCCCAAGATGAAGCCTTCGGTTTTTACGGCTTTGAAACAAGCGAAAACTGAAGTAGCAGTATCAAAACATTTCGATGACCCCAACTATAACTTGATATTTGAATCGGGAATCACAACTTTACGTGAACACGGAATTGAACCGCGTATCTCACAGAGTCATTGGTTTTGGACGAAGTATTATCGTATCAACGATCAGGGACGGGCAGTGCCTTTTCAAAATGCCCCTGAAAAGGCATGGGATGCCTGTTCCGTCAAAAACATTTGCACAACACTTCTCGACAATTGCCTGTATTGCTGTCCTCAACTTGCATGTTATGCATACGCCGCCAAACAAGGATTTGTTTCCGACGAATGGAAAGTTGTCCTCGATTATAAGCCGCTGACTCCTGACTGCACACGAGAGGAAATCGAAGCGTTCATACACGGCGATGGCTGTGAGCAATGTAGTGTTTGTCCCGAAAAATTTGAGTATGCCGACATGTTTGAAAAACTCAATCTGTTCGGACTCCCCTTAACCCAAAACCTTTTTTATGGAGACCTTAACAATGAACAAACCTAAAATCAAAATCCTTCAGTACATGCACGGAACTTTTGAATATTTTCCGTGGAGCGAGTGGATCAATCGTCGTTATTGTGAGCGGCATGGATACGATTACGTCGTGCGCCTTGACAATCCAAGACCGGATAGGCACGTCGGCTGGCATAAAGTTTCGGTGATCCTTGACGAACTGCGTGATTGCGAATATCTGCTGCTCCTTGATGCTGATGCAGTATTTTACAGCCACGAATTGACCATTGAAAACGAATTGTTGCCTGAATTACAAGAAAAACTGATCCTTATCGCACAGGATTGCGGCAGCGAATCGCAACGCTGGAATCCTGGTTTGCCGAATGCTGGTGCCATCCTCATGAAAAACGATGAACGGGTCAGAGAAATTTGTACCGAATGGGATCACATCTCTGAAACTGACGAAGATACTCGTTGGACATGGCCGCTGGAGCAACTCGCATTGAGTCGGCATATTTTTCCAAAATTTCAAGATGACATTCGCGTTCACCTTGATTATTACATGCTTCAGGGACGTTGGGGGCAGTTCATCAGGCATTTTCTCCTCTCTTCCGATGAAGAGCGAACGAATGCCATGAAAACTATTTACAAACGATTGTCCCAAACAGTAGGGAGCAAAAAATAGGGCAGCAAAGATTACTTATTCCCTCCCGCCACCAAAACCATTAACCAACAATAATTCCATGACCACAAAACCCGAAATAAAAATAGTCCAATATCTCTGGGGCGACCAAAACCGCTCCTACCAAATTGTCCGCAAAATCAATGCCATGTATTGCGAACGGCATGGATACGAACATGTCGTTAAGACATTTGTGCCCCGTGACGATCGTGCTTGGTGCTGGTCGAAAATCCCGGCAATGCGTGAGGAACTTCACGATTGCGGTTTTCTGCTTTATATGGATGCCGATGCGTTCTTTTACAGCCACGAGCTGCAAATTGAAGAAGAGCTGATCCCGCTCCTTGAAGAGAAACAAATCATGATGAGTGTCGATCACGCCAGCGAAGGATATCGGCATCAACCGGATAAGCCGAACACCGGAGTCATCCTTGTTCGTAACACTGAAAAAACCGCCGAAATTCTACGTGTTTGGGATGAGTCGAGTGAACGTCCTGGATTGGAAGAATTCCGGTTCGGATTACACCTCGAACAAGATACCTGTATCCGAACCATTTGGCAAGAATATGCTGAGGATGTCAAATTCCTCTCGGATTATTACCTCATGAACGGACGTTGCGGAATGTTCATCAGGCACTTCATGGGAATGAAAGACGATGATCGTCTTCTATCCCTCAAAAAGTTATTGGAAAACCGCAGAGAAATGTCCCCGATTTTCGAGGAATTGCAAACACTTATTTCCTAACCCCCTAACCTTAACCACCTATTTTCAAGGAGAATTTGCCATGCTAACTGATATTTTTGAACGTGTTTATGTCATCAATCTGCCCCGCCGAAAGGAGCGGCTGGAGACGTTTTTCCAAAAGATTCCGGCAGACTGGCCTTTCCGGTACCCAGAACAGTACGTCGCTATTGACGGCGGACTGGCTTCACCGCCTGACTGGTGGGACGGCGGAGGCGGTGCGTGGGGATGTTACAAAGCCCACCTCCGCATTTTGGAAGACTGCCTGAGCAATGAGATTGACTCGGTCTTGATCCTCGAAGACGATGCGGTTTTTGTCGAAGGGTTTGCTGAAAAGGTTCAGGAATTCTGGAAACATCTGCCGGAAGACTGGGAAATGATCTATCTCGGAGGACAGCACATTCAGGAAAATTTGGGTTTACCTCGCAAAGTCAATGAATGGGTCTATCAACCCTTCAACGTTAACAGGTGCCATTGTTACGGTCTGCGGGGGCGAAAAATGCTTGAAAGGGTGTACAAGCACCTCAATAATTTTTTCGATTGGAAAGCACTGCATCACGTCGACCATTATCTCGGCGAACTGCACAAGAAAATGACAACGGGACTCTATGTTCCGAAGGAATGGCTCGTGGCTCAGTCCGAAGGAAAAAGCGATATTTGTGGTGCAGACTTGGAATTAAGACTGTTTCCAAGTTCCGAAGAGACTCTGGCACCGGCGATTGACCGCCCCTGTTGTACTGTAATGGGCACTTATTTCGGCGGGATCAATACACTCGCTGGTGCCATGAAGGAACTCGGGCTGTTTCTCGGCAGAGACTTGGGTAACCCAGCCGCCGACCAACCGCATTTTTTCGAAGATACGTATCTCGGCGAAATTTGCCGGAACTCTTACTCCGAGCCTTGGCTCGAAGAAACGAACCCGCAGATTGACCGGATCAATCATCTTCGACGCTGGGCAGGGCTTCAGTGCCAAAACACGCCGCCTGCACCATTGATTTGCGGCAAGCACCCGATGCTGTCGCTCATGGGAACCGAAATCATGGAAGCATGGAAAGAACCGAAGTTCATCTGTATCGAACGCGATGTAGACGAATGTTACAAATCGATGCAAAAGGTTCCTTGGTGCTGGCACCCGAGTGCCGCCAAGCATTCCTTTAATCGCTTGGCTGAAGTCCGTGAAGAGTTTTTTGAAAAATATCAGCCGCCGCTGTTGCGGATCGCCTATGAAACAATGAAAGCAGAACCGAGACGAGTGATCTGGGAACTATGCGATTTTTTGCAGCATAATTCAACACCGGGACTGCGGCGCAATGCGGTGGAACTTATCAAAAATACGAACGATGATTGCTGTTTTGTTAAAGAAGAGAACAAGTAATCCGTTCAAAAATGAAAAGTTTACCGGCGAACCGGTGGAAGGCTTTTGAATCCTTTCTCCTTCGATCATAACCTTGTGAATAGGCACACGAGGATGAGCCGGTTACGCCGGGATTTGAAACAAAATTTTTCCTGGTCGTATGATCAAGAAAGGGCAGTAAGTACAAGAAGTTTTTTAAGAAGATGAAACAATGGGAACAAAACAAATGCACAGACATGCAGCGATGCCGTCGTCACGAGCACCGCCGTCATGTAGAAGGAAGGGCAACCTGGCTGATTGATGTCAGGTTTATTTGAAACAACACACCGTTCACACGGTCAACCCCATCATACGAATAAACAAAGAAGCAAAGGAACAAACGTCGATTCGTGTTTGTATTTCCTGAACAATCGTAGATGGTTATTGAACGAATCAAAAACAAAATTGTTTTCATACAGATGGTTTCGCGAAAGCGGGTCTGCATGAAAGCGAACATCGCAAAAACGGTTTTTGCGATTCATTTAACCCGTTGATCCCCTTTGGGATCGGCAAACCTTTTTATAGGAGATTTATTATGTCAAGTTCAAATTATTACAGTAGTAGCTCGTACAGTTCGAGTTATCCGTCCAGCAGCTCGTACAGTTGGAGTTATTCGTCCAGCAGCTCGTACAGTTCAAGTAGCACGAAACCCAATGAGGTTAAAGTTAGAATTGCGGGAATAAAAATTGCCAAACGTTTTTCATACGCAAATACGGGTGGCTCGTCTGGAGGTTATACAACAGTCATGAACAAGGTAAAGTTTTTTGAGGCAGGAAAACCAATTCCTGTTTCAGTAACATCCTCTGGACCTTGTTGGAATGCAAAATCGACGGTAACTCTCGGTTGTAGCAATTGCCAGTTGTATATCAATGCCGATGCCGAAAAAGTCGGAAGCAGTAGTGGCTATGGTAGCAGTAGCGGAAGCAATGCGACAAAAAAAATAATTAAGATCGGAAACGTAGATCACGTTATAGTTTATTCTGACGAGGTCTATCTTTGGAAGAGCATTAAGTCACTTTATTTAATCGCAAGTACTCCGAGCATTAATGTTTCGGTTTGGGCAAATGCTTCCACCAATTGTAGCAGTTCCAGTTCGTCGAGTAGCCATTATTGCAATTCCGGTGGCTATTCCACTAATAGTGGCGTTGCATATTCTATTCCAACCAATGCTATGGAAAAACCTTGGGGTACAGACAGTGGCGGCGGTAGTAGTGGGAGCAGTGGATGGATTAGCCCTACTGGTGGAACTCGTACCATTAAGGATAGTAACGGGAATCCTGAAAAAGACATTTTGGGTAACGACGTTCGTCGCCCTTGGTTCCATCTTTGGGCTATCAACAGAAACTCGCTTCGGGCAACTATTTCGGGTTATGATGCGTGGGTGGATGGCACCAATTTTGCGCCAATTCCAACAGTGGAACTAGCAGACTCGTATCTCAATCCAACCGGTACAAAACCGAAATGGAAAGAAATTCCTCAAGTAAATGGGAAATGTCCTACCGGTTTGTATCTTGAGGTGGCACCGATTGTTACCATTAACGGTACAGTTGTGAGCGAAGATGCAGAAGAGGAAGCCATAAAGAACGGCACACTCGCGGCTCTTGAGGCGACGTATATTGAGGGACCTATTCAACTGCCCAATGAAAAAAGCAAGGTAGATATAGTGATCAATGATATTGTGAGCACTGAGTGGGTGGCGAAAACGGAATCCGAAAAAGTAATCGAAAATGGCGTTGCACTGTACCTCGCGGAACTTGGCGGCGGTAGCAGTGGTAGCGAATATTATTTTGCAAACATTCCAGGAACATTCGCAGTGTTCCCGACTTTCAGTCCCAAGTCGAACGAGCAATTTTTGAATCAGGCACGAGTTGAGGTTACATTGGCAATAGCACTTCCAAAGGACATGTCGGACAGTGTTTATCTGGCATGGTTTGATCCCAAAAATAAGCCGCCGCGAACTTCATCGAATTGGTCATCGAATCTCAACGGTGATGGCAACATAAAGAAGGATAATATAGCACCACTGTCGTTTGTCAGCGGACAGACACTCACGTTCACTACTCCTTCGGGTGCGGTGAATTCTGGCACTTCGAGACGTGCTATTGTTTCATTTTCTGAAGGATTCGGCGACAATTTTATTGTTGCGGTACATCCGAATTCGGGCGTAGCAAACAAATATTGCTTTACAAGTGATGGAGAAACACTCAGGCAACCCGGATCACAAACCGCGATTCCTACTTCACTCAGGACGTTTATTATTTTCAATGCTGCGTGGAAGGGATTCAAAGTGCCGGGTGGATCAAAGAAATGGATTTTCAATGAGGCAAATTATACTATTGCAACCGAAACATTGGAGACGGTCGACGTTGCGGGAAGAGATGGTGGCGAATCCTATGCCAAGTCAGTGTTGAAATTTGAAAACGGCGGCGGGTTTGAGTTAACGTTGGGTTACAGTTTTGATCGAACTCGCGGAGGAAATGGATATGGATACGTGTTACCAGATAAACAAAAATCCAATCCCAAACTCAGTTTTGTTGCCAATAGCGGGGTAAAAATCGGGAGTACCGCCGGGGCATCGGCTGGTGCTTATGAAACAGCCATTTTGGATGTGCAGGCAATGGTAGCCATAGCTGGGATAGGTAACCTTGTGTGGAATGGTACACAAGGTGTTCGGAACGATGGGAATGTTGTCAATATTCCTGTTCCTAGTAACATTCATAATGCTTTGAAGCCAACATTTGCGGGTGAAGCACTGAATACGTTAATGCATGGTGTCGGTTATGGGAAGGACTATAATCTTATGTCTGACTACTATTTGAACATGAATACCGTTGGTCCTCAAGCATGGGAACGTTACCTTCAAACGCTCGAAAACAATATGGGTCGGTCAGCAGCGTCCAATACGATGACAGTGCAACTTGCCACATCAGAATTAACCGTGCGACTGAATGGTCAATCTTACCAGGATGCAAACTTTTCATCTTGGGGAGATCGCCACCTTTATCTCCAATCCCATTGGGGAAGTGGTGTAATTTTTACATCAGCATCACTTCAGTTGGATTGATGGTTTGATATGGGATGTGCGTTCGACGGAGTGCACATCCCATTTTCGTGATAGATCAAGACCTAGAACAACATAAAATAGTCAGGAACTGCCCGCAAACTATTTCGGCATTTCAGTACCCCACAAACGCTGTTTTGTGGGCTATGGCACATCAATATGCGGGTTTAATTTGCGGACAGTTCCTCACTCCAAAACCCAAATTCCGGCAAATCCATAATCACCTGCTATTGCGATACTCTTTCCATCGGGTGAAAAAGTGATTGCAAAAAAGTTTGCCGGTTTAAGTGTTACATACTCGTTTCTCACTTCAGGAATTTTCAATTCCTGAACCTTTCCTGATTCGGTGTCCAAAATTCGAACACAACTGCTCTGGTCCGTAGTAGTCCCGACCGCAACAATTTTCTTTTCATCCGGCGAGAAGGCGGCGGGCCAATGCCAATCACCTGGGAATGATTCCAATTTTTTCAGTTCCTTTCCCGAATCGACCTCCCATATTCGAACGATTCCCTCGTGTTCTATCGTGGCAACTTTCTTTCCGCCCATCGAAAAGGCGACGGAACGAGCATAAATCCCGCGTTTTTGTTCTCTTAATCTTGGTAACTCCTTTCCCGACTCAGCATCCCAAATTTGCACCACGCCATTCCCGGCAGCGGTAACAATCTTCTTTCCGTCTGGCGAAAAAATACTGAAACCGCCACCCTCTGTACGTCCTCCAATCTGTTGTAACTCTTTTCCAGAATCGGCATCCCAAATTCGGACAGTAACATGTCCCGTTGCGAGTTTCTTTGTAAGGTGTGGAAAAACATCAAAAAGGGACTTACTTGCGTAATCCAGCGATCGTTGCAACTCTTTGCCAGATTCGACATCCCAGATTTGGATGAAAGCCGCTCGTTCCGGCAATGGATTTATCATCGCTATTGTTTCCCCGGTCAACGAGAAAGAGACGGAAGAGGTACCCATCGTATCTGCTTTCAATTTTCTTAATTCTTTTCCTGTCTCTGCGTTCCAAACACGAACGGTACCATCCATTCCCACCGTACCAACCCTTTTCCCGTCATGTGACCATACAATAGAACTGACATAATGCAGAACATCGTCAGCAAAACTATGTCCTTTCAGCTCGATAAAACGGGGAGTTTCCTGCGCATGCAGATACCCGACGACCTGAACGAGAACGAACGCAACGCAAAAAAAGTGTTTCATAGAAATGCTCCTACCGTTTGTAACGAAAACCTTGCTACTCTTTTACCACACTCTGCGAATGTTGTCAAGGGCAAATTATGGCACCAATGGCGGTTCAGCACTGACACGACTGGCAACGGTTCCTACCCGAAGCGATACCGTGCTCGTCACGGAAACGAAGTACGATATCGCGACTGGTCGGGCATTCCGAACCATTAGACCTGTTCGGAAACGTTAATTTAGCGAAATTGGAGAAAATTGGTATTGTGCGATTCGGCGATTTTGTGATATAACACTGCCTATCGTATTCCCCTCCGAACATTATCATGACCGAACGCTGGCACCGCGCTTTTACCAAAAACGACGCTGATTTCAAAGAACTTTTCGGCGTGAAGAAAGAAATCTTTCAAGAAATGCTCGCCGTTCTGACCGTCGCCCGTGAAAAACGGCGACAAAAAGGCGGACCGCGGCGAACCACACTCTCCGTAGGCGACCAGTTGTTCCTGACCGTGCAATACTGGCGCGAGTACCGGACGATGGCACATCTCGGATACGACTTCGGAATTGCCAAGAGCACCGTCAGCGACACGGTTGCAATGGTCGAAAACGTCCTGATACGTAGCGGAGCATTTCGTTTGCCGGGCAAAAAAGCGTTGCTTTCTGCAAAAAATGAGGGTCGCAAATTGGCAGTCGACGTGACGGAGAGTCCGATTGAACGTCCCAAAAAAACAAAAAATCTGGTACTCCGGCAAGAAAAAGAAGCATTCGATAAAGACACAAATCATTGCGGACGTTGACACGCACGAGATTCTTTGTACGGCACAGGAAAAAGGAAGTGTCCACGATTTTAATCTGTTTAAGGCGACGATTCGTGCGATTGTTTGGGGGATTCTCTTGTTGGCGGACAGTGGCTACCAAGGATTACTGGCGTTGCATGCGAACAGTCGTATCCCGTACAAGAAAAGCAAGAATCATCCCTTGACGGTGGAGCAGAAATTGTTTAATCGTGAGTTATCGAAAGAGCGGATTGTGATTGAAAATATCAATGCGAAGATCAAGACGTTCAAGATTATGAGCGAACGCTATCGCAATCGACGGAAGAGGCATTTATTGAGAATGAATCTCATCTGTGCAATTCTCAACAAGGAGCGACTGATCGGAACGGTTTGAAGAAAGTCAGGAGGTGGTTTGAGGAGTCCGAAACTGGGCGGAGCGAAGAAGGTGCGCAGGGGGAGCGTGAGTGTGGCGTTGGGACGGAAAAGCCCGCCCAGGGTGATTGACTTCTGATCTAGAATCGCACAGCACGGAGCCGTCGGAAGTGGAAAAATAAGTTTCCGAACAACTCTAATGGCGAAGTGATCGGCAGTTACGCCACGCCCCAACAAGCGGCGAAAGATATTGCGTTCGGCGGTGTGCTGACGACCAGACCCACGCCGGAAAGATCACTCTCGACACTACCACACTGGACATTCCTGCCGATCTCGACAAATGGCGTGTCTATTTCAGACATGGAACGACGCTTCACAGTTTCGGATACGAGCGATAAATTTTTGAGATTCAAACGAAAGCGTTGCCACCGACCCGCCCATCAAAAACTTCTGTGCGGATCGGAACCAACATTCGGTCACTTTACCGGCGAATTCTCCAGCAAATTTCCCCGCTTCTTCGCCTGCTCAATGGCAATTCTCAAATCGGCGTGGTTGTAACCCTGCGTGATATTGATCGACTTCTGTCCGGCAACTGCACGGGCAATATCACGGTCTCCGTCATGTTCGGCAATCAACTCTGTTATCCCGGCATGCCGTAACTGATACGGAAACCAATGCGGAATCTGCTGATCTTCCGGTAAGCGACGGTTCGCTTTTTTGATTGCTCGTTCGATAGAACGAGCATACGACTGCGAACTGTAATGTTCTTGGACACCCCGCTTGGGACTTGCTGCTCGCTGCTGTGCCCGCAATATCTGGCTCGGCGGAACCTTCGTTTTCCGACGTTTTTTATCCCGTTCACTTTTTTCCAGCATTGCTGTTCTCGGGCTAAATACCGCCTGCTCAGGGGACTTACCTTCCCAATATGGCAAAATCAATGCCTGTTCAGGCTTGCCGAGCGGAACAATTCTTTTATGTCCGCGCCATGCACCTTTGTGTTTTGGCAGTTTATAAAGCCAAATACCGTCTTTCCGGCTCCGGTCGATGTCCCCGACACGCATTCGGCAGACTTCGTTCGGGCGCATCGTTGCCAATCGCTGGACTTGCACCATCGCCGCCACAGTGGGCAACAGGTGCGGCAGTGTTGCGTCGACCACTTCATCGGGGACATCTTCACGGGGTTCGGATTCAGGAGCCGTAGTGCGTCCCAGTCGCAACGGTGGGACATATTTAAGGGCATCCGCAGTAATCGGCGAGACCAATTCCTGCGAAACGCCCCATCGGAAGATTCGCCGGATATATTTGACGAGGTCATTACAGTATTGCCGACTGTACGGTTTGCCGTTCCTGCAAGTCTGTTGAGTGAATTGGTATTGAACCGCAGTGAGGCATTTCGGCGAAAAAGCATCGACGGTCATACCGGAATAAAGCTGTAGCAGTACCTTGGCAGCGGAACGACAACTGTGATAATGGGCGAGATCGTTCTTCTGGGCGTGATTCAAAAAGGCGACAGTCAACGCCTTGACCGTGATGGTGCCGATTGGCGAACTCGATTGCTCTGGACCGACACTGCTGACCGCCCATTCAGCAACGCATTGGGCGTAATTCTGGGCGGCTTCGGAGGAACCGAATTTGCCGAGATAGACTCGTTTTCCGTTGACACGGACGAAGGCGGTACCTCCGTTGTTGCCCATTTTGGGCGGGGTAAAATGTGATTTTATCATGATTTTCGTCAAATCTAGGGGTGGGTAGTGTCCATTTCTGGACACTACGTATATCTACAATGACGAAAAAATCGTAAATTTTCGATCCGTAACTCCGCACTGTGTCAAGAGTTACGTCAATGGGTGCACATGGATTCGAACCATGGACCTCAGCCTTATCAGGGCTGCGCTCTAACCAAACTGAGCTATGCACCCAAAACACCACCCATGCTACACAATTTTAACAACACCGCAAGCGGGGGCACATGTGATCGATAGGTCTGGATGCACCAAAGTTTAGTAGGAATTTTTCCAAACGATCTAACGACCACGTCCGCCGAATCATCCGCATTCTCCATTCTCATGAATTTTATTGACAACTTCGCAAAAAATTTTACAATAGAGCGAATACGGTTTTTTGATATCTTCATGTTATTATGAGTCACAGACGATTCGCTTTTGTACATCAACCCTCTCTTTCGCTTTGCATGTGTCTGGCAATGCTTTACTTGTTCTGCGCAAACGCACCAGGACAAGCAGTCATTCCATTCGACACGCCGGACCCGACGGCAATCATGGCACCGGACGGAAAAAGTATCTACGTTTTCGCAACAGGACCCGGTATCCAAATTGTGTCCAGTAGCAATTTCATCAATTGGGAACGCACGGATCGCATCTTCATCGGCACCCAATTTCCCCGCAGGATGCCCGACTGGGCACAACAAGCGATTCCCGGCGCTAGAGGCATTTGGGCTCCTGACGTGGTATTCCTCAATGACAAGTATTACGTCTATTATTCCGTATCGACCTTCGGCAGTCAACGTTCCGTGATCGGATTGGCAACGAACAAAACCTTAGACAAGACGAGTCCCGATTATGAGTGGCAAGACGAGGGAATGGTATTGGAATCGCATCCCGACCACACCGATTACAATGCCATCGACTCAGCACTCTTTATCGACGAAGACGGCAAAACATATCTGTATTGGGGTTCGTATTGGACGGGACTTAAAGCCGTCGAGGTTGATCCGAAGACGGGCAAACCTTTCCGCTACAAATCGGGGGACTTGAAAGTTCCAGCCGATTACACTGCCGTTGCTTACCGCCCAGTTTCGTCGGACTCCTTAATCGAAGCACCGTATGTCGTTCGGCACGGAAAATACTACTATCTCTTTATGTCATGTGGAGGGTGTTGCGATGGCGTGAAGAGTACCTACCGTATTGCCATCGGACGTTCGGAAAAGCCGCTGGGTCCTTTTGTCGATAAAGAGGGAAAACGGCTGGATCAGGGTGGCGGCACCGTGATCCTGTCCAGTACGGAAAAGTGGAAAGGTACCGGACACAACGGTTTTTTCAGGACGACAAAGGAAGGGAAAAACAAAGGGGACTGGCTCATTCTTGCCGCGTTT
>Ga0082212_10002478_pt1 | contig 26832 bp, 23 predicted proteins | sample TergutNt197P3_FD_71548 | JGI IMG/M metagenome (GOLD analysis project Ga0082212, IMG submission 71548) | Neocapritermes taracua P3 segment gut microbial communities from Petit-Saut dam, French Guiana - Nt197 P3 | ecosystem: Host-associated > Arthropoda: Insects > Digestive system > Gut ...
AAAGACCGACTCGACCGCGCTTGACATTTTCCATGACAAAATTGCGCGATTAAAATTCCTTGATCCGGCGTGCGGCTGCGGCAATTTCCTTATCATCACATATCGTGAACTGCGTTTGCTGGAAATTGAAATTTTGAAAATGCAAGGCGTATCCCGCCAGAAGATGCTCGACATTTCGCATCTATTGAAAGTGAGCGTTGAGCAGTTTTACGGAATTGAGTGTGAAGATTTCCCCTGTCAGATAGCGACCGTGGGCTTATGGCTTATTGACCATCAGATGAATCTGCGTGTATCGGAGCAATTCGGGAAATATTACGTACGTCTGCCGCTCGCGCAGAGCGCGACGATTGTCAACGGAAACGCGCTCCGAATGGATTGGGAAAGCATCGTACCGAAAGAGGAATTGAGCTACATCCTCGGCAACCCGCCGTTTGTGGGACATCAGTGGAGAAACGCGGAACAGGCGGCGGACATGAAATTTGTTTTTACCGATAAGGACAAAGCCGGGAAATTGGATTATGTCTGTTGTTGGTACAAAAAAGCCATTTCATATATGGCTGGAACGCAAATTTGTTCAGCCTTTGTTTCCACAAATTCCATTGTACAAGGCGAATCTGTTGCCGTTATGTGGAAACCATTTTTTGAAATGGGGATTGAATTATTTTTCGCGCGCCAAACATTTAAGTGGAGCAATGAAGCAAAAGGAAAAGCCGCAGTACACTGCGTAATAATAGGTTTTGCTTATAAAGGCGCAGTTCATGCAAAGCGGATATTCAAGGATAATACAGAATACAAGGCCGGACGCATTAACGGCTATCTAATCGACGCGCCTGACATATTCATTCAATCACGCGGCAAACCGTTGACAAAAGATATGCAGGAGATGAGCAAGGGAAGCCAGCCAACGGACGGCGGAAATTTAATTCTTTCTTCCGACGAAAAAGATGAGTTGATTTCAATGTATCCGCAATCTGCGAAATGGGTTAAGCAATACATCAGTTCGGAAGATTTTATCAATAGCAGGTTGCGTTATTGTTTATGGCTGAAAGGTGTTGCGCCCGCTGATTATCGTCCTGTCAAGCCAATTATGCAACGACTTGAAAAAGTGACTGAATGTCGGCAAAACAGTCCTACTGCGGCTGTTCAGCGTGACGCCGCGACGCCAATGCTTTTTACTCAAATACGGCAACCTGATACAAAGTTTTTAGCTGTGCCGGAAGTGTCGTCAGAGCGGAGAAGATATATTCCTATTGGATATTTAGCCCCTTCTGTGATTGCAAGCAATAAAATATATATTATTCCCGATGCGACATTGTATTTGTTCGGTGTTCTTACCTCAAACGTACATATGGCATGGACACGGGTTGTATGCGGACGCCTGGAAATGCGATATATGTATTCTCCGGCGGTCTATAACAATTTCCCATGGCCTGATGCGACGGATGAGCAAAAAAGCGCTATTGGCGATGTTGCGCAAGGCGTGTTAGACGCGCGGGCGCTATTTCCCAATAATTCCCTCGCGGATTTATACGACCCGCTGACAATGCCGCCGGAATTGCTGAAAGCGCACAGGGAGCTTGATGCCGCCGTGATGAAACTCTACGGCTTTTCAAAAGACGCAACAGAACCCGCCATAGTCGCCGCCCTCATGGAACGGTATAAAGGATTGGTGTAAAGGCGGTGGTTCAATCGCCCTTTAACTAACCCTGTTGCAATCAGTGAAGATTTCAAAAAGCGGTGTATATGCGGTATAATTGTATTGAGGTGATTAAAAATGTCCGCAAACACAACTTACAATATCCGCGTTGATAAACGGGTTCGCGATCAAGCCGCCGCTCTGTACAAAAGCATGGGACTATCGCTGTCTTCCGCTATTAATCTGTTTCTCGCGCAATCGGTCATACAAGGCAAACTCCCTATTGGCGAAGTTATCGCAGAGCCGTTTTTTGCGGGCGCGCTTTTGCGCGACGCCGCCGAAATTGACACAGCAATCACGGACGGAACGGCAAAAGTCTATGCGACCCCCGACGAATTATTCGCGGCGTGGGAGATGGAGGAATGAGCGACTACAAGTATAAGCCCGTTGAAACTTCGCTGTTCAAGCGAACACGCAAAATCGCGAAAAAACGGGGACTTGACTTGTCGCTTTTGCAAGAACCTATAACATTGCTTGCGAAAGGAGAACAACTCCCGCCTAAATATCGCGACCACCAATTGCAGGGAAAACTGTCAATATTTATATTAAACTATACGTCAAACCGATCAAGTTATGTTCAAAAGAAAAAAGCGGCGATAGCCGTGTTCCCCTGACATGGGAGCGCAGGCGTCCTCGCCTGCGTAGTTAAAGCGGTCTGTAAAGACAGGGCATGCCTTGTCTCAAACCTACATGCAACGCCCTGAGTGAGGAGTGAGGAGTGAGGAGTGAGGAATTAGGAGTTAAGGAAACCAACTGCCTGATTGCGGGCGTGGGAGGGCAGGGAACCGTGCTTGCTGCGCGTGTGTTGGGCGCGGCGGCAATGGCGACGGGCTTTGACGTGCGCGGCAGCGAAACCATAGGCATGGCGCAGCGCGGCGGGAGCGTGACAAGCCATGTACGCATGGGCAAGTATATAGCATCTCCGCTTATTCCGCCGGGACGCGCTGATGTCGTTCTTGCCTTTGAACCCGGCGAGGCTTTAAGAACGATAGATTTTCTTAAACCGGGCGGTACGTTTATCGTCTGCGACCGTCCGATTGTCCCCGCGGTAAAGGGCGATTACGACGGCGCGGCGACTGTGCGATTTCTGCGAGAATACACAGGCGCCTTTTTGGTTCGGGGAGATGATATTATTGAACACTGCGGAGCGCGGAGCCTCAACATCGCTCTTATAGGCGCGGCGGCGGCGCGGGGGGCGTTTCCATTCGGTATAGATGAAATTGAAAAGGCTCTCACGGAAAGACTTGACGCGAAATATCTTAACATTAACGTTACCGCGCTGCGTTACGGCGCGAATGTGGGGCGTAGCGTGCTACGCCCTTGATATTGGGCGGTTCACGAACCGCCCCTACATAATAAGGATGCAATTATGAAAATGACGGAAAATGTGCTGGCGGAAATCAGGAAAAGCATCAAACACGCGAAAAAGAGCGAGTTTTACAAAAAGCATTTCGCGGACATTCATCCTGAGGACATCAAGACCGAAGCGGATTTTAAGAAACTGCCGTTTACGGACAAAGACGATCTGCGTGACGCCTATCCATTTGGACTCGCCGCCGTTTCTGAAGAGCGGATCGTGCGCGTTCATTCATCTTCCGGAACCACAGGAACGCCCGTCATTATTCCATACACCAAAAAAGACGTTCTCGATTGGGCAAAGATGTTCAAGCGCTGTTACGAATTCGCCGGAATCACCGCGAAAGACAAAATCCAGATTACGCCGGGCTACGGGCTATGGACGGCAGGGATAGGATTTCAACTGGGCGCGGAGCTTTTGGGCGCGATGGCGCTTCCGCTCGGCCCCGGCAATACCGACAGGCAGATCAAGATGATGATAGATATGGGAACGACGGTGTTTACAGCCACTTCGTCTTATGCCCTTCTTATTGCCGAGGAAATCGCCCGGCGCGGCGTGAAGGATAAAATCAAACTGAAAAAAGGCGTTATCGGCTCGGAGCGCTGGGGTAAAAAGATGCGCGCGCGCATTGCGGATGAACTAGGCGTGGAGCTTTATGATATTTACGGCCTGACGGAAATCTACGGGCCGGGCATTGGCATAAACTGTATGCGCGATTCAGCCATGCACATGTGGACAGACTATATGTATTACGAAATTATTGATCCCGCGACGGGCAAGAGGGTAAAGGCGGGCGAGCGCGGGGAACTGGTCATTACGACATTGCAAAAGGAAGGCGCGCCGCTTATCCGCTACCGCACGCACGATCTTACCCGCGAGGTTCCCGGCAAATGCGCGTGCGGCAGCGAGTTTCCGCGCATCGCCGCCATTGACGGGCGGTCGGACGACATGGTGAAGGTAAAGGGTACGATTCTATTTCCCAGCCGCGTGGACGAACTGCTTTCCGGCGTGGACGGCGTGAGCAGCGAATACCAGATAATGATCGACCATACGGATGGAAAGGACGTTGTCACCGTATTTTTTGAGACGCAGCGGACGGCGGCTAAGGATCGCAGGGCGCTGGAAAAAACCGTCGAGCACGAGTTCAAGGCCGCAGTGGGCATGACGCCGAACGCGAAAGCGGTAGGCATGGGCGAACTGCCGCGCAGCGAAAAGAAAACCCCGCGCATATTCGACAATCGGTATTAATGACCCGGGAGCGCGGGCGTCCCCGCCGGCGTATAATTTATAAAAAAACGCGCCGAAGGCGCACGTTCCAAATGGGGTGGGTTTGAAACTCGCCAAAATCAATGGGATGTGGCGCCTTTGGCGTGGCTTTTTTAACCCGGATTCCGAAGTTAAACGGCGTTCAAACGCCCTGAAAGGGCGTAGCATAACAGCCCAGGGCAAAGGCGCAACGCGCCGACGCCCTGGGTAAGGGAATAAAAACATACAGCCGCCCTGTAAGGGCAAGGCAATATGGTACAGTGGTTTATGATCGTTTGTAGCCGTTTAACTTCGGAATCCGGGTTTAATTGTAAGCCGGCGAGGACGCCCGCGCTCCCAGGAGCGCTGGCGCTTCCAGGTTACAAAAAATTTCGGACTTCCACGGGGTCGTGCGTCAACGGCGCGGGGGGCAGGCTCTCAAGAAACACACGTCCGTAGCTTTTTGTCACAACGCGCTTGTCTAAAATGGCCATAATGCCGCGATCCGTCCTGCTCCGGATAAGTCGCCCGACGCCCTGTTTCAATAGAATCGTAGCCGCAGGAATCTGGTAATCGTAAAAAGCGTTTCCGCCCGTTTCGTTAATCCTGCTGATGCGCGCCGCCACCACCGGATCGTTAGGAACCGCGAACGGAAGCTTGTCTATCACCACGCAGCTCAACTGTTCGCCCTGTACGTCCACTCCCTGCCAGAAACTGCTCGTGGCGAAAAGCACCGCGCCCGGAGTGCCGCGAAATTCCTCCAGCAGACGGAACTTGCTTTTCTCGCCCTGCATCAAAAGAGGGAAATCGACATCGTAGCGAAGCGATTCATAAACCTGCCGCATCTGCGCGTAACTGGTGAAAAGCAGAAACGCGCGCCCGCGGCTGGCGTCAAGAAGCGTCCGGATTTCCGAAGATGCTTGTTCAACCCATCCGGTTTCGCGCGGTTCAGGAATATCTTTTGGAATATAAAGAATCGCCTGTCGGGCGAAATCGAAGTGAGACGGAACAATCAATTCTTCGCAGTCATCAATGCCTAAACGCCCGCGGATAAAAGAAAAATTTCCGCCGGTTGAAAGCGTCGCAGAGGTCAACACCGCGCAGTCCGCCGCGGCGAACAGCTTTTCGGAAAGCACGGGCGCGAGATTTATCGGCGATGCCTGGAGAAAAACGCCTCGCCCGCGGATTTCGTACCAGTAAACGTTTTCATTTGACTCCGATTCCATAATCGCGGCCAAATCGTTTTCCAACTCGCGCGCCCGCCGCGCCATCGCTTCAACGCTGTCGTTTTTCGACGGCAGGTTTTCAAACACCCTGCGAGCGGCGTCTATCTGGACGCGCAGTTTTTTGCAGATTTCATCAAGGTTTACACAACCCGCCGGGCCGCGTCTTACGCCGGAACCGCCGCCCAGGGGACGCATTACATAACGGCCTTCTTTCCCCCAGAAACAGGTAAAAAACGCCATGACGTGTTCCGCCAGCCTGTCAAACTCGCGTGAGGAAAAGTCTGAACTTTCGCCGGATTCCGCCAGCGCCGCGCGGGCGTCGTGGATGAACTCGTTCATGCGGTAATTGCTTACACGGACTCCGAAATACTGCGTGGCAACATCCTCGATTTCGTGCGCCTCATCGAAAACGACGTTGGAATAATCGGGCAGCACTTTGCCGAAATCCTCCTGCCGCAGGGCGAGATCCGCGAAAAAAAGATGATGATTGACTATGACGATATCCGATTCCAGTGCCCGCTGCCGCACCAGGGTAACGAAGCAGTTTTCAAAGTTGCGGCATTTTCGCCCCTCGCAGCTTTCGCGGCGGGCGTCCAGGTGCTGCCATAGCGTGAGGTTTTCCGGAAGCGTAGCTAATTCAGCGCGGTCGCCGGTTTCGGTTTGCCGCGCCCAGCGTTTTATTATTTTGAGATATTCCGGGTCGTGGGGCGAAAAAAGATACGCTGCGTTCTGAATCGCCTCAAGCCGGTTAAGGCAGAGATAGTTGGCGCGCCCCTTCATATAACAGACGGAAAAATTTTGTTTCAGCGCCTTTTCAAGAAACGGGATGTCTTTTTGAAACAACTGTTCCTGTAGGTTTTTTGTCGCGGTTGAAATCACCACGCGCTTCCCGGAAAAGATGGCGGGCAACAGGTAGGCCAGTGTTTTACCGGTTCCGGTTCCGGCTTCCACGCAGAGATGGCGGCCGTTTTCCATCGCGTCGGCGACGGACAGCGCCATTTGCACCTGGCCGGGACGATGTTCATAAAACGGATGATTTTCGGCGATTGATCCGCCTGGACTCAATATTTGTTCAATTTCTTTCCGCAAATTTCTATTCCACGATAATTGCAAAAGCCTGACATGGGACGCGCGCTGGGAGCGCGTCCCTGGGAGCGCGGGCGTCCTCGCCGGCGTATAATTTAAAAATAAACGCGCGCGCCCGCGCGCTTTCAACTTAGGAGCGCGATAAATCGCGTCTGATTTTATTAATTTGTACGCCGGCGAGGACGCCCGCGCTCCCAGGCCCGCGCTTCCAGGGCGTATTTTACCATATGCTGAAATTCAACGCGCCATGTGTCTGACTTCAACGCGCTTTCCAATTTAGGAGCGCGATAAATCGCGTCTGATTTTATTAATTTGTACGCCGGCGGGGACGCCCGCGCTCCCAGCGCGCTCCCAGGGACGCGCGGGATTTTAAACTGCAACTAATTGATTTATAATATTAACCGATAAGATAAGTGTCGATAAACAATTTGGATTTTATAGTCAGGAAAGTAAGAGATGCCAGGTATGATACGAAAAAATACGACAGGAATTAATTTATTTTTGGATAATCATAAAAACACCGGGTTCAGGCCCGGATGCGTATCCGCTTTCCGCCTTCGCGGGCAGGTCGGTTTTACTCTGCTTGAATTGATAATAACAATGGCAATTATCGGTATTATTGCCGGGATGGCCGCGTTTGGCATAAGAGAGGTTCTTCCGGGAATGCGCGCAAACAGGGCCATGTACCAGGTGCAGGAAGCCCTGCGCGAATCGCGCATGATGGCAATGTCGCAAAAAAACAACGTCCGCGTCGAGTTTTCGCCGGCGGATAACGCGATAGAGGCGCTGATTATGTACGCCGACGATCTCGACGAACTGGACGACGCTTCCTGGGTGGATATAAAAATCATGGTGGACAATGCGCAGGATCCTTCCGCGAGGATTGAAGGCGGCAACCGGTTTATCACATGGAGCGGATCAACCATCCCTGTATTTGATTCCTCCCGCATTGCCTACGCGCCTAATCCTGCCGACGATATCGCGTCTGCCGGCGGAAAGTTCATGTTCAAGCCGGATGGCATGCTGACAAGTATTAATGATGTATTCAGTCCGATAAACGGAACGATTTTTTTAGGCCCGCCCGCTGGCGAGAGCGATCCCACGAATCGCCTTGTTCGGGCCGTAACGATTCTTGGCGCCACCGGCCGTATTAACGGATGGCGTTGGGCAAACGGCGAATGGCGGCTGGCCAGATAAAATGGAGGAGAGCTATTATGAAAAACAGTAAAAAATCAAAAATGAAAAATCCGGAAACGGCTGCCGCACGGCATGAGCGGGGCTTCAGCCTCGTTGAAGCGCTTGTAGCTATGGCAATAACGCTTGTAATACTTTCCGCGGGCCTTATGGTTATAAAATCCATGATGGATTCCAAGGTTTCCGCTACGAGCGTTTCCGAAGTCAATAATGACAATCAGGCTGCGCTGAACATTATCAGGCGGGATTTACAAAAGGTCGATAAATTTCTAATCCTTCCATCCACAGGTGTGCCGCTTCCCAATATCGAATGGGGCGCGAACAGATGTTTCAACTCCCCGATGAATGCAACTAACGCCGATTGTTCAAGTCCGAATGATAACGAAATGATTCTCCTCAAGGCAACGAGTAAAGACAACAGAGGATTGGACGGCCTGATCGGAGATTACGTATTTGACACCGTCACGCCGGGAATAGTGAATGGTCACGACGCTGTCAGCCTGCTTTACGTTGACGACTCCTCCAGAAATATCAGCGCCGGGTTTTCCTCCAGTGGAACGCTGGAATCCGCGGCTTCGGGCGACTTTAAAGCCATACGCGCGGGAGATTTTGTTTATCTGGCGACGAACAATATTATGCAATATGTCGTATCGGCTTCCGCCAGTACTATTACAATAAGCGACGGGCCAGGCCTGGTCACCAGCAGCACTTCAACTGTGGCTGAAACGGTACATCTTCTGCGGCGCGTAACCTACTACATGGAATCAGCCCCATCCGAGGCAAACCCCGCGTGGCTTATGCGCCAGGTCAATTTAAGGGAAAACCCTGCGCGGGTTGTTCCCGGGATAACCAGCTTTAAACTGACTTACGACATCCTGGATAGATCGACCGGAGCATCCGGAGTCATGGAAGTTAATATATCGCCGGAAGTCGCGGGCGCGTGGGTTGCGGGAGACACTTACAGCACCATCAAGCTGGAGGATGTAGAAGATGCGAATTTCTTTATCGACCATCCATATCGCGTTCTGAATATCGTCAGGGTAAATGTCAATGTTCTTACTGCGTCGGATCAGGCCGTCCAGGGGAACAAAAGAGTTAAAATCGACCAGACGGCAAGAATCGCGGTGCGTGGAAACCCTTTTACAGGCTCTGAAAACCCTGGCCCCGGAGAAGAGGAAGAGGAAGAAGAGGAAGATGGTGATGTCTTTTATGTGGGATGCAGATACAGCAGCAACGGCAATAAAAAGCAGTTAAATTGCAACACCCCATGTATTAATAGCAACAGCGTGCCGTCCAATGACTGTAAAGTGTATTATTATATAGCCGAAAGCGGGAGCGATGAATGTGAGTCAAAGGGAGCGGATAACTGGATACCTGTTACTTCCACCGGCAACCCGCAAGCGAACAACTTTAAAGATAATAATCTCGACATGGGTATTGCGACGGGAATATATAATGTTCCCGTCAGCGCCTATTATTGCATGTTAATCGAAGGCTTCAATCCGACGAATCCCGGCAAGACGTACATTTCGGAAAAACCGTTCTGGATGGACAAATAAAACAGGAATGAATGTATGACACACGGGAAAACATTTATACCGGGGTTCTTGCAAAACCTTGACACGGGAGCCGCCTTACGGCGGCTTGCCGTGAATCATCGTTGTGGTAACAGGAATACGAAGTGGGCATTTTTGATGGAAGCGGGCTTTGCCCGCATCGGTAATTGTACGCCGGCGGGGACGCCCGCGCTCCCAGGTCGGCTCCCATGTCAGCGGCATGCGGGCTTTTCCCTGCTCGAACTGATCATAGTGCTGGCGATACTGGCTATCCTCATTACATTTGCGATATTCGGCATCGGAGGCGCGCGCGCAAACCTGCTCGCCGACAGGGCAATGTACCAGGTTATGACATCCCTGCGCGAGGCAAGAATGCTGGCCATGCGGAACAACTATAAAGTTTCCATAGATTTTGATTCGGGAAGCGGTGAAATTAGCGTGTATCAGCTTATCCCAGACCCGTTATTTCCCGGGTCAGTAGACGCTTGCGGTTGGAATGGCAGCCCTACATGGGAGGCCGTGGGCGACGATCAAACCGATCCATCCCTGAGACTTGAAAACGGCGTTTTCTTTACAGGTTCTCACTGGAACGCTGGCGATCATCCATTCGGCGCACCTTTTCAGGATATTACCGGCGGCAGCTTTCCCAATATTTTTGATTCCTCCACGACGGGAACAATTGCAAATCTATTGTTCACGGCGGACGGTTTATTTACCGAGTATGACGACCATTGCAGTCCAAAAGATAAAGTGATTTTTATAGATTCGCCGGGCGCGGATCCCGGTTCGACACTGAATCGCGCGGTGACGATCCTGGGCGTTACAGGCCGCATCGACGGCTGGCGGTTGAGAAACAACGGCAAGTGGGAAAATGTTAAATAATGAGGTAATTGCAAACACCCTGGGAGCGCGGACATCCTGTCCGCATTTTTCTAAATGCGCGGGCTAACGGCCCGCTTACATTGAAGCGCGCCCACGCGCGCGTTTATTAGTTAACTGTGCGGACAGGATGCCCGCGCTCCCAGGGTGAGCAAGAACACCATGAGGGACTTATTATGAAAAATCGCAATAAAACAAACAACGAGTCAGGTTTTACGCTCATTGAAGTATTAATCGCGACGATAGTTCTGGCGATAGGATTGCTGTCAATTGCCCAGGCGTTTGCCCAGGGAATGCTTATCCTTATCAATACCCCTGTGCAGTTGGCCGCGAAGGAACTGGCTTTTGAAATTATCGACAACTACGTCGTGCTTGGCGAAGCCGGAGAGCCGGCGGCGCCGATATCGCAGAATATAACAACCCGTGACGGCAGAACTTTTCTCGCCAGCGCCAATCCCGTTATTGATCCGTCGGGCGACCTGGTAGTTGATGTCGTAGTCACTTATTGTACAAGTTGCGGAGGAGCGCCTCCAACGGATCCCAATGCTAAAAATTCGCGTAATTACAGGGTGCAGGCAACAATAACGGCGGGTACAACCAGCCCGCCATGGACAGTGCCATGAAACATTGACATGGGATCCCTGGGAGCGCGGGCGTCCCCCGCCGGCGTACAATTAATAAAATAATCGCGGGCGAAGCCCGCTTCAAATGTAGGGGCGAATAATTATTCGCCCCTACAATAAAAGCTGCACGCAGGCGGGGACGCCCGCGCTCCCATGGCAAACGAATATTTTTTACGGAGGTATCATTATGAAAAATAAAAACAAAATAAAATACGCACAGAAAGAATACGGATTCAGCCTTACCGAAGTGCTGATTGCCATGGCAATCACGCTTGTAATTCTTGCGGCCGCCCTGGCGGGATGGAAATCCATGACCGATACGGGCGCGGCAGCGGCAAAAGTGTCTGAAATCAACAGTGATATTCAGGCCAGCCTTAATCTTATCAGACTTGACCTGTACAAGGTCGGCGGCGACGGCATCCTTCCCGAAGAGATTATGATAAATGGCAACTGGCAGGGCAACAGGTGCATTAGAGGCGGTTCGGTTACAAACAACTGCGACAACCCGGTTGTGGGAGACATAGTTCTTCTCAAGGGCACCCCGGATGACGGCGGCGGGTATGTATTTGACGGCATAACGCCGGGATTGGCGAATGGACACAGCGCGATGAGTGTCGTTTTTCTTGACGACTTCGCCAGAGGCATCAACACCACGATTAAAACCGCCGACGGGCTTAGCCTGGAAGTAATACCCGGCGACGCGAAGAATACAAGAAAGTTTTCCGCCATCAGGCAGGGCGATATTGTGTTTTTGCGCAGAGGTTTTAGAGTAGCTTTGCAGCATGTCACCGGCAAAACATCCACCACGATTTCATTTGCCTCCGACACTACGGGGATGAATCAAAGTCTTATCGCTTCGGGTCTGGGCGGATTGAACGACGAGGTTGAAGTCCAGCTCATGCGGCGCGTAACCTACTATCTTGACACGGTTCCTGTGGCGGGCAACCCCGCGTGGCTTATGCGCCAGGTCAACTTCAGACCGGCGGTTCAGCTTATTCCGGGAGTGCTTGGATTTCAACTGACCTACGAACTTATAGATAAAACTGCCGGCGGCATTCAGGAAATAAACATAGCTCCCGGCACGAGGGGCAGCCGTCAGGCTGGCACAAAATACAGCATAGACGTGGATGTGCAGAACAATAAAGAGTATTTTGACGATAATCCGAGGAGAACCATTGATATTCGCAGGGTAAACGTCAATATTTGGGCCGATTCGGTATCGCCGGCTATTCAGGGCGGCGACAAGAATGTATTACTCGACCAGACGGCAAGGATCGCGTTGCGCGGATACGGAGACTTTATCGAACCAGATCCCTGCGTTGTGGAGCCTTTCCTGGAAGGCTGCCCCTGTTACGATATCGCGGAAGATATGAAAACGGGACTTGCGACTTTGGACGATCTTCTTGCCGCCGGCTGTCCGGACCTTTGCGAAGCGGCGATGAAAGCCGAGGAAGCGACAAAAGACAGCATACTTGAGCTTGGCTGTCCCGACCCCTGTATAAAAGATGTATGGTTTGCGGGTTGTCCCTGCACGGTAACGCTGCAGGATATTCTGAATGGAAACGCAACAGTGGCGGATCTTGCCCCTGAGTGCGGGGATATTTGTTCCGGCAATCCATTTTTCCCGACCTGCCCCTGCGATCTGGATCCTTTTTCAAAAGAATGCAACTATTGCTGGAATGATCCCTTTGCAAAAGGTTGTCCCTGCGCGGATAATCCCAATGACAAAGCATGCCCGGTAAACCTTGATGATCAATTCGGAGCATGCTATTGGTCGAATGCAACGTGTACTGAAGCCAGATGCGAGATTTCTTGCGCTCAAAGCCAGGGAAACGGCAACTCATGTACGTTGTGGTATGGAAGTTATTCAAGGGATCCTGACGTGATCAGAAGTTTTGAAAGAAGCGCCAACAAAAATCCATCGTGGTTTGCCAGTGGCACTTATAAGCTTGGCGAAAAAGATGCAAGTAACATCACTGCAGTCATCCCTAAAGGGGCAAACCCGTCGGTGTACTGGTTGGGTTTTGAAGACGATGGAAAAGGTTGCAATAAATCTCCGTGTTCCGGCTCGACTTTTGCGGTTCCAATAGCCTATGGAGGCAGCGATTGTGACGTGGACGGAAGAAACTGTAAATGCAAAAGTGGGGAACCCGTCTATTATTGTTATGACGATCGCTACTTGTGTCGCAAAGACGCGAATGGCAATTTCCTCGGCCTTTACAGACGCGGGTCTGATGCCCAGGGTAACGTAGTAGGCGGAGGCGGAAAAAAATAACGGGATCGCAAAAAAATGCCGCATCGTAATCATTTCCGCCGAAAGGCTGAAATGATTACGATGCGCCGAGGAAATAATATGAAAAACAAAAACGAATCGGGAATTGCCTTAATCACGGCGCTTTTGTTTCTGGTTCTGATGGGCGCGATGCTTCATGTTTTTATCATCAAGGTATATTCGAGCCAGAGAATGGTTGGCATGGACCGTCCGAGCGTAGTACGCATCGTCAGAAAATAAACGTAGGGGCGTCCTGGGAGCGCGGGCGTCCCCGCCGGCGTACAATAAAATAAATAAAAGGGCGCGATTTATCGCGCCCAAACATTTGAAGCGGGCTACGCCCGCGATTATTTTATTAATTGTACGCCGGCGTGGACGCCCGCGCTCCCAGGACACGCGCTCCCAGGGCGCTCCCAGGGCAAAATAATGATAAAAAAAATTTTACCGACCGCGATCATCTCCGTCCTCTTGCTCTTTACGGCATGTTCGCAAAACAAACCCTACGATGAAGCAACAAACCAGCGAGGTTACGCGGATTTCATAGGTAAAAGATTAGGCGTCGGCGTGGACACAATCTGCGACCAGATAGCCGAAAGGTATGTAAAAGCCATACCTGTTTATTATTCGGATTTATCCACCGGCATAAAAGATATCCGCGATGGAAAAATAGACGGCTATCTGACCGACCTTGTAGTAACAAAGATGCTTGTCTCCACGCCGGGCAATGAAGACATGGAATATGTTGAAGTGCCCGCCAGGTTTTTTTACGCGCATATAGGCGCCATCACCACAAATCCCGATATAATCAACAGCTTTAACGATTTTCTTGATGAAATAAAAGCGGATGGAACATTGAAGGAAATGCAGGATCGCTGGTTAAGAAAAATGCCGGATCGTGATGCCGCGATGCCTGATATTCCCCTTACTGGCGAAAACGGCACATTCAGGGTTGCCACGGACTCGACAAAGATTCCCTTTTCCTTCATTGATGGGAAAGGTGAATTTGCCGGATACAGCATTGAGCTTGCCCGGCGCTTTGCCGTGCGTGAAGGAATGGGTATTGAGATTATGGATGTGAGCTTCGGTGAAATGTTTAAATATGTTACGAGTTATAAAGCCGATTTTGCCATCGCGAATATTTCAGAAACGGAAGAGCGCAAAAAGGACGTGCTTTTTACCGAATCCATTTACGACGACCAGTTCAGCATAATCTCCAAACGAAGCGACTGGTAAGGCCTGGGAGCGCGGGCGTCCACGCCGGCGTACAATTAATAAAATAAGCGCGGGCGTAGCCCGCTTCAAATGTAGGGGCGCGATTTATCGCGCCCATTTTTTTTATTATATTGTACGCCGGCGCGGACGCCCGCGCTCCCAGGGCGCTCCCAGGACCTCCCAGGTAAGAACGCTTTATGTTACAGGCAAACGCGGGCGCAGCCCGCTTCAAATGTAGGGGCGAATAATTATTCGCCCCTACAATAAAAGCTGCACGAATGTGCGGACGCCGAAACCAGTAGCGCCCTTGCACGCAAACGGGCGTCCCTCCGTATCGATATCCATTCCGGCGATATCAAGATGCACCCACGGCGTATCTTCCACGAATTCCTGGAGGAATTTCGCCGCCGTAATCGCTCCGCCCATTCGGTTGCCGACGTTTTTCATGTCGGCGATCTCGCTGCGGATAGCCTTGCTGTACGCGTCGTCAAGCGGAAGCTGCCAGAGTCCTTCGCCGGTTATCCGGCAATTTGCGCGCAAACGGTCGATGGTTTTTTGATCCGTTCCCATCATGCCGCCGTTGATATTTCCCAGCGCAACCGCGCATGCGCCCGTCAAAGTGGCTGCATCCAATATTTGCGTCGCGCCTAAAGTCCTTGCGTAGGCGAGAGCATCGGCCAGAATAAGCCTTCCCTCGGCGTCGGTGTTAATGATTTCAATTGTTTTGCCCAGGTAGGATTTAACAACATCGCCAGGCTTTGTCGCCTTGCCGCTCGGAAGATTTTCCACGAGAGGAATTATTCCAATCATAGGCTTTTGCGGACACAATTTTGCAAGCGCCAGCATGGTTCCGAGCGCCGCCGCTCCGCCTGACATATCGCTTTTCATCTCTTCCATTTTTTCTGAAGGTTTGAGTGAAATGCCTCCGCTGTCAAATGTGATTCCTTTGCCGACGACGGCAACAACAGGTTTGCGGGCGCCTTTTTTCAGCGCGCCAGGCGTGCGCAGCACTACCATCTTTGGAGGCTGATCGCTGCCTTTGCCGACGGCCAGAAGCGCGTTCATGCCGAGAGATTCCATTTCCTCTCGTTCCATAACGTTTACGTCAAGACCTGCCGCAGCGGCGGCGTTCACTGCTCTGGCCGCAAATTCAGCCGGCGTCAGGATATTGGCCGGTTCATTGGACAGCGTGCGGGCGAAGTTCACTGCTTCGCCGACAATAACGCCGCGGCGAATGCCTTCTTCAATTTCTTTCACGTTCTGCTTGCCGACGAAAACAGGCATAAAAATTTCGATGTCCCGATCTTCCTTGTCTTTTGTTTTATAAAGATCAGCGTCGTAATTCGCGTATATCGCTCCTTCCGCCATAAGCCGCGCCGATAATCCCGCCGCCTGTTCTTTCGGACAGACAAAAGCGGCTTTTTTGCAGAAAATGGATCGGGCGGCACGTACAGCCGTTCCGGCGGCATCCCTCAATTTTGCCGGAGTAAACTCTGATTTCTTTCCCGCGCCCACAAGGATCAGATGGCTTGCCTTAAGCCCGGCAGGCCGGTATATCATGCAGGTCTTATGCAGTTCCGGCTTGAATTCCTTGGAAGCCAGCAGAGATTTGACGGTTTTTTGAGTGGTTTTGTCAAGGGACGCCAATGACGCGACGTTTGCGGCATCCTCTTCGAAAATCGGATATGCTAAAAGGTCGCATGCGACTGACGCATAATTTTCAAAACAATATTTAATCTGCATTTTTTAAATCTCCTTTTACAATCAAAAATCGTCAATCAAAAATCAAAAATCGACGATAAATACAGGCGTGATATGGAAGCGCAGGCGGGACGCCCGCGCTTCCATATCACGCCTGTATTTATCGTCTCCTGTATTTCATCGCGGCGGCGGCTTCTCTGTCGGCTTCCTTGCCGCGCTCCGATTCTCTCTTATCCACAAGTTTCTTGCCGCGCGCAACTCCAAGCTCAATTTTAATTTTGCCGCGCTTGAAATAGACCCGCAGAGGAACGAGCGTCAAACCTTTTTCCTGCGTTTTCCCGATAAGCTTCCTGATTTCCCGCGCATGCAGGAGCAGTTTGCGTGTTCTTGTCGGATTGTGATTTTCGCGATTGCCGTGGGAATACGGGCTGATATGGCAGTTAAAAAGCCACGGCTCTCCCTTCTGGATAATGGAATAACTATCCTTTAGATTCAGGCGTCCTTCCCTGATGGCCTTTACCTCGGTTCCCACCAGGCAGACGCCGGCCTCAAGCCTGTCCAGGATAAAGTAATCGTGAAATGCTTTTTTATTTGTGGCTACAACTTTTTCGCCCGCTTCTTTTCCAGTCATAAGAAAAATAATTATAGCAGATACTGTTCCACATATTCACGCGCGGCTTCCTGCCAGTTGCGCAGCCGTGGCAGACCTTCCCTAGCAAGGCGCGTATCTTTAAGTATGGAATATGCCGGACGTGGCGCGGGTCGTGGAAATTCCGAACTCGCAACCGGCGTAATTGACACATCGGGAATTTTCGCCCAGGCCACAGCAGCAACTGTAAGGTCGTACCAGGTGCAATCTCCGCCGTTTGTCACATGATAAGTTCCACGGCAGTCGGACTCTATCATTTTCAATGTTTGCGCGGCGACATCTTTTGCGTATGTCGGACTTGCGCGCTGATCGTTGACCACGCGCAGCGGATTGCCTTTCCTGGCCGCGCCAACAATGGTGCGAATAAAATTCGCGCCGTTTTCTCCGAACAACCAGGAAATACGAATTATCATATGTTCCGGCGAATTCCGCCGGACAAGTTCCTCACCGAGAAGTTTGGATTTTCCGTAAACGCTCTTCGGCCCGGGAATATCGTCCTCGCAATAGCCTTCGGCTTTGCAGCCGTCAAAGATATAATCTGTGCCGTAATGTACAAACAGCGCGCCCGCTGTGGCCGACGCCGCGGCAAGGTTTCCAGCGCCGTTGCCGTTGACGGTCATGGCCATATCCTGCTGCGTTTCACAATCGTCCACGCGCGTAAACGCAGCGGCGTTAATGACAACATCCGGATTGAATTTTTCTATCGCGCCGCGGCACGATTCCGGCAGGGTAATATCGATTTCAGGCAGATCCAGACCGGAAGTTTCATATGCGCCCGGGTTGTTTTTAAAAACCGCCATGAGCGCGGAACCAAGCATGCCGCGGCTGCCGGCAATAAGAACTTTCATTTGATAATGTAGGGGCGGTTCGCGAACCGCCCAAAATTAAAATCCGCGAACATAAACGAGGGCGGTTCGCGAACCGCCCAAAATTACAATCCGCGATTTCCGTACATTTCTTCGTAATATTTCAGATACGCGCCGCTGCGTACACGCTCAACCCACGAAGCGCTGCGGCGATACCACGCGATTGTTTCCGAAAGCCCGTCGTCAAACGCAATCAAAGGCTTCCAGCCGATTTCCATTTCAAGTTTCGTGGAGTCTATTGCGTAGCGCCTGTCGTGCCCCGGACGATCCTGAACGTATGTCAAAAGAGATTCATCCTTGCCGATTGCCGCCAGAATACGGCGCGCGACTTCAATATTGGGAAGTTCCTCGTGACCGCCGACGTTGTAGACTTCGCCGGTTTTGCCGTGATGTAATACTGCGTCAATCGCCGCGCAATGATCATGGACATGAATCCAGTCGCGCACATTCATTCCGTCGCCGTAAATCGGCAGCGGAATATCGGCCATGGCATTTGTTATAAGCAGGGGAATGAGTTTTTCAGGAAACTGGTACGGTCCATAATTATTGGAACAGCGTGTAATAATAGCCGGGAAACCATGCGTGTGGCAATAACTCCTGACAAGCAGATCGGCTGAAGCCTTGCTTGCGGAGTAAGGGCTGTTCGGCGCGATAGGAGTGTTTTCCGTAAAAGCGCCGGCGTCGCCCAAGCTGCCGTAAACTTCGTCTGTGGAAATCTGTATGTAACGCCCGATTTTATTTACGCGGCTTATATCGAGAAGGTTTCGCGTTCCCTCGATATTTGTGCGGACAAACTCCCTGGAATCAAGAATGCTTCGGTCAACATGCGATTCCGCGGCAAAATTAACGACGGCGTCCACGCCTTCGGAAATGGCAGCCCGCACACAATCTGCATCGCAGATGTCGCCATGTATAAATTTATGCCGCGAATCGCCTTCTATATCCGCCAGATTTTCAAGATTTCCAGCGTAGGTCAGCTTGTCGAGATTAACTATCCGGCAGACCGGGTATTTTTTCAGGATATGATGAACAAAGTTCGATCCAATAAACCCGGCGCCGCCGGTTACAAGCAAACGCATTAAAAACTCAACTCGCTTTCCTTAGATGTTCTTGCAAACTCTCCGGTTTCGCTGGGAGCGCGGGCATCATGCCATTTTTTTTAAAAGGGTTTGCGGGCTGGAAGTCCGCGCTCCCAGGGGTTTTGCAAGAACCACCTTATTCATTTTCATCAGCATCCGCAACTATCTGAACCGGAGGTTCTTTGATGGTAAAATCAGTTGTTGTCGATAACCGATTATTAGTAATTTTATCCAGTACGCGAATTTCCAGTTGATACTTCCCTGGCGCCTTGTTGACGAGCGGGAGTCTACCGACCAGTACAACGCGCACTCCGTAGTAGAACTGCTCTGTATTCATAGGTGTAGGCTGAATTGTTTCAATCACCTGGCCGCCCTTTTTGATGGCATATTCAAATTCCAGCGAAGGATCCTGCGTGGCCTGATCAATCTCCATTCCATAAACCTGCATATATGGAACCAGGGCTTGACCTGGCAGGTATTCCGACTTCACGTTCGGCACAACCCGCATTTCTCCGATAACATATTGTTCGAGCGTAGTGGCGTTTACCGGCGCGTCGGTTATGTTATTGGCCAGGATTATAGTACTCGACTGCAAACCCGGATCAGCGTATTTAGGAACATTTATTCCAATGCTTTCAAAACCTACTTTCTTGCTGTTCGCGTCCTTGAACACCAGGTCAATTTTGTAGCGCTGACCGGGCGGCAACATTATGATTTTCTGGTATGTCGAACTTTTTTCCTTTCCCTGATCAAAGAAGATATCAAGGAAATCACGCACTATCACATCTTCCCATTCAGCGTGTATTTTATTGGTGAGTCCGGTGACGATGCCGTACACTTCAATCCTGGCGCGGTTAAATTCTTTTTCCTTTTTATATTCCAGTTCAGAGTTGCTGATTTCGACGGAGATTGGCACAAGCACCTTGCCTTCGGACAGACGCACATAATCGGTGCGGTAGGCAAACGGAATCGAACTGTATGTGATATTAGTCGTTACCACGCTCTTCAGATCTTCAAACTTGATCGTCGGCGCTCGCTGCACGTTGAAATATTGCTCCATCTTTGTGAACGGAGCGTCTTTTACGCGAGACCCCGGACTCTGCGGGTTCTCCGGGTCATACCATCCGCTCGGATTGAAATACGCGCGGTCACGCTTATCCGCAAGCCCCATTTCTTCCGCCAGCGTCAAACCCATGCCTTCCACGTTGAGCAAGGCATCCGCTTCATCAGCGTACATCGCCAGGCGAAATTCGTTGCTGTGTGAACTGTCTACGAACATAAGTTCTATGTCGTCGCCGAGACCGTCTACGTGCCTGTACCACCAGTCTTCCCATGGATGCCTATTCGTCTGACCGCCGCCTTCACGCCAGGTGCGGTAATACGAGCCGCCGGTAGGATACGTCTCGCGCCGATCCGGCGGGCCCCAGGTAATATAAACTCGCCCGCGGTCGGTTCTCCATCCGGGAACGCCGGAAGTAAAGTGTTGGTTCGCATACGCGATGCGCCGGTAATGTTCTTCCTTAAATTCGTTATACGGTGAACGCGGGTCGGGATTACGGCGATCCCAGAACTGCTGTATGAAGCTTTCACGTTCCTCGTCGTTTCTTAGAGAATTAAAGAACGACCTTTCGTCTTCCGTTATGATGTAAGTCACATCATTGTTGAGCCAGTCTTTGTAATACTTTGACAGATTGGCTTGCCGTCTCTGAGCGACGCTCACAACGCAGAGACCGGACAGCAGAATGACAAATAATATGGCCAGAGCCTTCCGGAATATCATATCCCCCTCCAATCAAATAACCGTAATATTCAATAACCTTATCATTTACGGCAAAAATACGCAATGGTTTCGTTTATTTCCGATAAATCATGTATAATCACTCCTTTTGAAAGGCGATAATCATGACGAATTCCGCAAAAAAACAGACGATTCTATCCGGAATACAACCTTCCGGCAATCTGCATCTCGGCAATTATTTCGGAGCGGTGCAGCAATTCCTGCAATTTATCGAAGAGGGGCATGAGTGCTATTACTTCCTTGCCAATTATCACGCGCTGACTTCCGTGCGCGACGCCAAACGGCTGCTCGAACTGACGCGCGGCACGGCGGCGGATTATGTCGCGCTCGGTCTTGATCCGTCAAAATGCGCAATCTACGTTCAAAGCGACCTGCCTGAAGTATGCGAACTCCAATGGCTGCTTACGACTGTAACGCCCATGGGGCTGCTCGAACGCTGTCACGCATATAAAGACAAACTGCAGAAAGGCATGTCCGCGGATCACGGCCTTTTTGCATACCCTGTGCTTATGGCGGCGGATATCCTGGTCGTGCGCGCCAACCGCGTACCCGTCGGGCAGGATCAGAAGCAGCATCTTGAAGTAACCCGCGATATAGCGGGATATTTCAACAACGCGTACGGAGAAGTCCTGACCGTACCTGAAGCCTATATTCCGGAAAAGGTGGCCGTAGTGCCAGGGCGCGACGGACAGAAGATGTCAAAATCCTACAACAACACCATAGAACTTTTCGCCCCGGAAGACGTTGTAAAACAGCAGATTTTTTCCATCGTTACGGATTCCGCCGCTCTGAAGGATCCCAAAGACCCCGACAAAAGCGCGCTGTACGCCATTTTGAAACTGTTTTGCTCGGAAGAAGAACAGGCATACTGGGCGGATCGTTTCAGAAGCGGCGGCCTCGGTTACCGCGAAGTAAAACAGGTGATTTTTGATATGTATATGCGTACGTTCTGGCCTTTGCGCGCCCGGAGGCTTGAGTTGGAAAATCAGCCTGAGTATATCGACGAAGTCTTGTGTCAGGGCGCGGAAAAAGCCCGAAAAACCGCAGGGCCGCTTGTAAAAGAAGTCCGCGCCGCCATGGGGATACTGAGTACTTTTTGATTTTTGATTGTGGATTTTTATTGGCGTATCGCCTCTACATATACCGTACCACGCGGGTTTTGGATAAACGATCATGCATGCACAGGCATTCACGGCTTATAACGCCTGTCAACAGGCCGATTCCCAAACCAAACAGCGAAACCAGAAACGCGGCGCATCGGCGAACAACATGCGACAATAAGAGCGGCTTTTTATTCATGCTTACAACACGCAAATCCGTCATAATCATTCCTATAGTCTGACCGTTTGTCCCCAGAAAGAAAATCGAATACAGGAAATAATTCATCAGAAACAGCGTGGAAAAACTTTTCGCGTTTACGGAGTTCAGCATGGGTGCATCAGTGAAAAAGTCCGACGCGCACAAAAAAACTACAGTAAAAAGAACTGTCAGGAACAGGTCAACAAGCCCCGAAAGAGTTCGTGACAAAAAAATTAGTCTGCCCTCGGGAATTATAGCGTTTAGGATATAAGGCGAATCGCCTGCCTCTGCGTCATTATAAACGTCCGCTATTACTTCGTCGTCTGAGACATCCTGAATACCGGCTTCTTTCGGAAAATATCCGGCGTCATCCGGATATGTGATATCCATTGTATCTGAAACAACCGATCCGCCGTCATTCAATGATACGGCAGAGATGCCTCCGTCATCAACGGCGCCATCATCCGTGATGTCATCATCCACGGCAATGGTTTCGTTATCAACGATGGCATTGATATCAGAGATATCCGCGATGGCATCATCATCAGCGATGTTATCAATGTAAGCAACATCATCGGCAATGTCATCATCGGCAATGTCATCATCGGCAATGTCATCGTCAGCAATGTCATCGTCAGCGGTGTCATCATCGGCAATGTCATCGTCAGTAATGTCATCGTCAGCGGTGTCATCGTCAGCAATGTCATCAATGAAGGCAATATCATTGTCACCAGCGACGCCTTCATCATCCGCGCTGCTTTTGTCATTAACAGCGTCTTCAATGTCCGGAATATCAGCAGCATTTACAATGTGTTCGGTGGCGGCGGGATAATCGGCATTCACGGCACTGGAAACATCGGGCGTGTCATCATCTAGGGCGACGAACAAATCCAAAACCGGTTCATCGTTATCCGGTTCTAAAAAAGCAAGTTCCTCAAGTTGAGGCATGTAAGGCGTACTGTCTGATTGCGGCAAAGGCGAGTATTCGGGCTGGCGTGAGACAGCGGCATCAATAATAGATTGAAGATTTTGTTCGATCTCTTCTTCTTTCTGACGTATCGCGTGCAGCCGCTGCTCCAGTTTTTTCTTCCACTGCGATACTTCATAACCGCAAGTCATGCATATTCCGGAAGCGTCTACCTTGCTGCTCTGACACCTGGGACATTTCATTTAAAAACTCCTTACCATTACCATTACCATTGTTAATTGAACAGTGGTCAGTTTGTTGGCAGAGTGCTTTAACCCGGATTCCGGAGTTAACGGCTACAAACGATCATAAACCACTGTCCACTAATAATTACACAGGCGCGATGTTCCAGTCGATTCGCCGGCTGTCCATGACCGGGCCGTCAATACAGGCCCGGAGATATTGCGGATCGCCCCGATCATCGTGGCACGAAACGACGCAGCCGAGACATGCGCCCATGCCGCATCCCATGCGGGCTTCAAGACTGACTTCGCATGTGAGTTCGCGCCGTACCGCTATCTCATGTACGGCTTTCATCATTCCCCACGGCCCGCAGGCATAAATCCGAATGTTCTTACGCGGATTCAGTTCGAGATAGCGGTCAAGGGGTTCTGTAACAAGTCCGCGTTCGCCCAGCGATCCGTCCTCGGTGACATAAATAATGTCGATCTCAAGACGTTCGAAATGATCCCTGAGTACAAGATCCGCCTCGCCCGCGCCGCCGTAAAACAGAATAGGCCGTATACGCTGCGCCTTCAGGCTGTCGGCCAGAAGCAGGAGCGGCGCTATTCCAACTCCGCCCGCGACAAGACATGCGATTGATGCTTCTGAGCGCAGTTCATGATTTACCTGGAACCCGCGTCCAAGCGGACCAAGGCAATCGAGCGTTAGTCCCGGCTTTGTCCTTACCAGTTTGCGCGTGCCCGCGCCCACGTCTTTTACAAGCAAATCCATGCCGTCAGGCCGGCCTGCGCGCGCGTTCCTGTGAATGTTGAAAATGGTGAATGGGCGGCGCAGCAAAGGATTATCATTCGCATCCTCGACGCACTTAATCATGATGAACTGCCCCGGCCGCACAAGGCGAGCCTGTTCCGGAGCATGGAGAGATATGAGGTAATTTCCCGCTCCGAGTTCCAGAATTCCTTTTACTTTAACTTTTCTATCAAGCATGGAAATAGTATATATTGATTTGTCTATGAAAAAAACCAAAGGTAAGAATCTGATGACCGCGGCGGAAATCGAACTTGTTCTCGCAAGGATCTCCGCCGAAATTCTTGAAAAGCTGGGGCCGGATGGAGATTTTGCCGTCATCGGAATTCGACGGCGCGGCGTGCCGCTCGCCGAACGTATTTGCGCGCGGATAGAAGCCGCCCTGGGACGCGCCGTACCTCTCGGAATTCTGGATATCACGCTTTACAGGGACGATCTGACAACGGTCAGCAACCGGCCAATGCTGAGGGAAACCCGCATAGACTTTGATATTAACAACCGCAGCCTGTTTCTGGTTGACGACGTACTTTTTACCGGCCGTACGATTCGCGCGGCTCTTGACGGGCTTACCGATCTTGGCAGGCCGAGGCGTGTACAGCTTGCGGTTATGGTTGATCGCGGCTGGCGCGAATTGCCGATTCAGGCTGATTACGTCGGTAAAACCGTTCAAACGGAATTTGACGAAATCGTTGAAGTCCGGCTGCGCGAAGAAGATGGAGAAGACTGTGTCGTCCTTCTTAAAAAGGGAAAGCATTAATAAAATGGCATCACTTCGCCACAAGGATCTTTTAGGAATCGAACAGCTCTCCGTCGGGGATATTCAGCTTATTCTCGATACGGCGGAGGCTTTACGGGATGTTGCCGCGCGTCCGGTCAAGAAAGTCCCGGCACTGCGCGGCAAAACCGTGGTAAATCTCTTTTTTGAATCATCTACACGTACACGGTCTTCGTTTGAACTGGCTGAAAAAAGGTTGAGTGCCGATATCCTCAATTTTTCCGCGTCCACCAGCAGCGTTACCAAAGGTGAGACGCTGCTTGACACGGCACAAAATCTTGAAGCGATGTCGCCCGATATTATCGTCATACGGCATGAGTCAGCGGGCGCGCCGCACCTGCTTGGGCGGGAATGCAAGGCGTCCATAATCAACGCAGGCGATGGTATGCACGAGCATCCGACGCAGGCGCTTCTTGACGGACTGACGGTGCGAACTATAAAGGGGCGGATCGAAGGGCTGAAAATCGCGATTATCGGCGATATCGCACACAGCCGTGTTGCTCGTTCCGATACGATTCTGTTCAGCCGTATGGGCGCGGATGTGTGGGTATGCGGGCCGCCTACGCTGATTCCATTGGAATTTGAAAAACTTGGAGCGAAAACTACCGGTTACATTGAAGAAGCCATGGAAGATGCCGACGTTATTATGATGCTGCGCGTACAGCATGAGCGCCAAAACGAAGCGTTCTTTCCTACCGCGAGAGAATACGCAAGCCTCTACGGTCTGACGCGGGAACGGATGCGCGCGGCCAAGAAAGGCGCGATTGTCATGCACCCGGGACCTATAAACCGCGGCGTGGAAATAGAGTCGGAGGTCGCCGACGCGGACTATTCCGTAATACTTAACCAGGTTGCCAACGGCGTCGCCGCCCGTATGGCCGTTCTGTATCTTCTTTCCGGAAACGCCGGGCCGGCGCCGAAACAAGAATAAACGATATGCAACTGATACTAAGACAGGGAAGGGTGATTGATCCTTCACAGAGGCTGAACAAGGTAATGGATATCGGCATCGATAAAGGGCGCGTGGCTGAACTGTCGCCAAAAATCGCCGAAAAAGGACGCAGGGAAATCGATGCGCGCGGGCTTACAATCTTTCCCGGGTTTATCGACATGCATGTGCATTTGCGTGAACCGGGCAGGGAAGACTCCGAGACGATCGAATCGGGAGTAAACGCCGCTGTTCGCGGCGGTTTTACAGGCGTCGCATGCATGCCAAACACCCAACCGGTAAATGATTGCGAAGCCGTGACGGCATTTATACTCAATCGGGCGAGCGAAGCCGCGAAGGCGAACGTTTTTCCGATTGGCGCAATAACAAAAGGAAGCCAGGGGAAAACACTTGCTGAAATAGGCGAAATGCGCCGGGCGGGAATCGTGGCTATTAGCGACGACGGGCATTCGGTTGCGGACGGACAGGTTATGCGCCGCGCCATGGAATATTCGCGCCTGTTTGACATTCCCGTGATTGACCATTGTGAAGACAGGGAACTGGCCGCAGGCGGCGTCATGAACGAAGGATACTACTCGACGATGCTCGGGCTTCGCGGCATGAATCCCGCCGCTGAAGAGGTGCAGGTCGAACGCGACGCAATACTGGCGCGGCAAACCGGAGCGCGGGTGCATATCGCCCATATTTCCACTAAACATTCGCTTTCGGCCGTCGCGCGCGCTAAAAAAGAAGGCGTCGCGCTGACCTGCGAAGTAACGCCGCATCATCTGCTTTTGACCGACGCCGCAGTTGCGGAATCTTCCTACGATACGAATACAAAGATGAATCCGCCTTTACGTCTCAAAGAAGACGTTGACGCGCTGGCAGAGGGAATTGTTTCAGGCGTCATAGATGTCATTGCAACTGACCACGCGCCGCACAGCATTCGGGATAAAATGCTGGAATTTGATAACGCTCCTTTCGGAATTGTCGGTGTAGAAACGGCGGTTAGCCTGATCTGCGACCGCTTTGTCAGGCCTGGAATATTGTCGCTTGAACGCCTCGCGCGGCTTTTTTCCCTAAATCCTTCCGGCATACTCAATCTGGGACGGGGAACGCTGGTCAAGGGCGCGTGGGCGGATATCACTGTGCTGGACATGGAAAGGGAATTTGAAGTCCGTCCTGAGAAATTCGCGTCGCGCAGCCGCAACACGCCCTTCGCCGGCTGGAAACTTTGCGGCGGCCCCGCACTAACGATAGTGAGTGGGAAAATCGTCTGGGGCTTGTAATCTCAAATTTGACAACGCTTCAGCAAATATAGTATCTATACTTTTTATTCTCTGAAATATCGGCGAAGTGACCCGGGGTTAAAATCCAGGGCAAAGGGGAAGCGGGTGTAAATCCCGCGCGGTCCCGCCACTGTAATCGGAATAT
>Ga0082212_10002479_pt1 | contig 26819 bp, 17 predicted proteins | sample TergutNt197P3_FD_71548 | JGI IMG/M metagenome (GOLD analysis project Ga0082212, IMG submission 71548) | Neocapritermes taracua P3 segment gut microbial communities from Petit-Saut dam, French Guiana - Nt197 P3 | ecosystem: Host-associated > Arthropoda: Insects > Digestive system > Gut ...
GGCATAGCTAAAATGAAGTTCAGGCAAAACCGTAACCCTAATTCCCGTGAATTACCTTTCTCTGTCTTAGATTTCTTATAATCTGCGTGACGTGTCCACTCCCTTTTTATGCCCTCTCTTTACTTTTTTCTTGCAGTAATATATTATAGTATTTGTAAAAAACCGACAATAGCAAAGCATGACAATAAATATCAATATCTTGACATTGTTGAAAGGGATTGATTATATGCAGCCGATTATAAACGCCAACCAGAAAATCAACTACAGGCTTGACATTGATGATTCATCGGAATGGATTTCGGTGACCCCTTGCGAAATGGCTCGCAATGCCTTTTTTTATGTTCAGGAGGCAGGACACTTCTATTGCGGTCCTGACTACTTCACCGAAAGGGAAAGGCTTGATTCGTTTTTAATTAAGTGTACATTGTCGGGGTCGGGAAGAATAGAATATCGCGGTAAAACCTATGATGTCGGGCGCGGCGATGTGTTCTTCATCAGTTGTGAGGAATATCAGCATTATCGCACCGCAAACGAAAGCTGGGAGCATATATGGGTTCACATTAACGGCGCGGGTTGTATGAATTATTTCCGGCAATTCTATGAAAATAACGGGTCATGTGTCGTCCGCCTGCCGCGATTCGAGGAAGTGAGCGAGCCAATCAATAAAATAATGAATTTGTATCGCATAGGGGGCGTATACGCGGACATTATCGCAAGTAAACTAATCTCGGACATATTTGCCGAGATTATGATTGCCGCGACAGGTGTTAATGATAACGCCGCGAGACTGCCGCGCCCGATACAGCTTGCGGTAGACTTGATTGAGAGGGACTATCAAGAGAATGTAACCTTGGAATACTTAGCGGGAAAAGTCTCGCTGAACAGGCAGTATTTTCAAAAACTGTTTAAGAAGTATACTAAAATGAGCCCGTATATGTTTCTGACAACAATCAGAGTTAACCGCGCCAAGGAGCTGCTTCGTTTCAGTGACATGAGTATCGAGGAAATCGCGGCTGAGGTCGGGCTGAACAGTGCCGGTCACTTTATACAGATATTCAAAAAAATGACCGATACCACGCCCAACGCTTACCGCAAGATGTGGAACGCCAAAAGATAGAACAGAATAGTATCAGTCCTTTCTCTTTTTATCCAGATCGTAGAAATGTAACGAGATTAAAATAAGCGTACAGAAAACAGCGGGTATCCATGAATACAGCGCGGTAACGGCATTCAGCGCGGCGGCGGGCTGTTCGGCGGAGAGATTCACATATCCCGCAAGCCCCATCAAGCCGCCTACAAGCAGAGACGCAAGCCCGCCGCCGATTTTTCCGAACAGACCGCTTACGGCGGAGGACAATCCCTCAACACGTTTGCCAAACTTGCGTTCGCCGTGGTCGATAACTTGCAGAAGGAAATATCCCGTCATCATCATAAAAGCGGACAGTCCGATATTGGCAAACAGTTGAGCGGCTACCAACAGGGGAATATTTTTAATGCTTATCAGCTTAATCAAGTTTCCCGCAATGGCTAAAACAAGCCCGATACGCACGAAGTTCATACCGCCGATAGTACGTATGGCGGCCGGAAACATCAGCAGAACCAACGGCGAAGCAAAACCAACAATACCGACAAACGACATCAGTCCCAAGTCCCCGATTATGTAGGTGAAAAAGTATGTTGTTACGGTCGATGTAACCGTCATCGTAATATTGCACAACATACCCGCGGCTGCTAATATGAAAATGTATTTGTTGCGAAAGATAACCCGCAAGCCCTCTTTTGCGCCAATCCTTTGATTTTCGTCTGAATCGCCGTTAAGCTGCTTTTCCTTTACCGTAAAGAAACGCAGCACACCGATTGCACACATGGGCAGGGCATATACCAGTGAAATAACCCTCCAACCGCCGTGCTGAGAACCCAATACTGTCATTAACTGCGGGAAGGCTATACTGCCGATGGAGCATACGAGCATCACTAAAACGGCGGATACGGAAGTCACCTTGGCGCGGTCGTGGTCGTCAGGTATCGCGCGACCCATATACGCGGTCTGCCCGCTGTGCGCCAGTGTTGTCAGCACCGAAGTAGCAAGCGAGTAGAACGCGAAAACATATATTATTCTGCCCGTCATGCCGAAATCCGGCGTTGAGAACAATAAAACCACGCAGAACCACATTGGCAGCAGGAACAAGTCGTAATGTCTGCCTTTGCCGAAGCGCGTTCTGGTTCTGTCAACGACAAATCCGGCAATTATGCCGATGGCAGCGTCAAGAAGCCTTGAAACAAGTATCAAAACACCTACCAACCCCGGGTCTAATCCAACGGTATCCGTTGCGTAGAAAGCAAAGTGCATCATCAGCATTCCGCTCATTCCCATAGATACCGATGTCGAAGACCATCGCAGTATAAAATTAAATTTCAGTTTTTCCTTTATCATCTTATTATTTCAACGCCGTCCGGCGCGTTGATTTTAACCCGCATTTCGCCGCCGTCTTTATGCCACTCAACTTGTATTTCGCCGCGCGGCGTTATGACGCTGCCCTTTGCCCATTCAAAATAACCCGCGTTGGGCTTAACGGACACGGCGGAGTAACCCGGCTTCGCGGGGCGAACACCCAAAACAACCGATGGCAGCTCATATAAAGCCAGTGAACCCCAAGCGTGACAGTCACTGCGGGCATCGGTGTCATTTTCAACGCAGGTCGTAAGGTTATTTTCTATCATATCGCGCCACGGCTTCCATAGTTTGTCGGTTTTATCGTACATATCCGACATCTCCAGCGCGCGGAACAGATAAAACGCCATCGCTACCGAACATTTCGGCAAATCTTCACGCTCCAACGCGGCGGTCATAAGCGTCTTCCGGTTCTCTCGCGGCGCGGTCTCCGTCAGCACCGCCCACACCTGACAGTGTTGGCTGAATTGACGGACACCCGGTCCGTCTTGATAAAGCCCGTCCTTGTCAAGGCAGTATTTGTTAATTGCCGACTTCACGGCGGCGGCGCGGTCGCGGTAAATATTCGCGCTCTCGATTCTGCCCGCGTACGCAGACAGCTCGCCCGCCATATCCAAAGTATACGCGTAAAGAAAACTCTCCATTGTAATCGAACCTTCAAAAATCGCGTTCGGCACACCCGATGTGAATCCATGTTCCGCCCAGTCAATAAACGACCAAAACGGATTGGCTATTATAACGCCTCCAATCTGACCGACAAGCCCGCGTTCATCTGTGTTCCGCGCGAAGAACGCTAAAATCGCGTCCACAGTCGGCAGATACCGCTCCACCAACGCCCTGTCCCCGAAATACATCATGTGGTCGTGTATCATCATTATGTAGTACAGCGAAAACCCCGGTATGACATTGGAATTCATAGTCGGCCAACAGCAGTTTGTAAGCCCGTCATAACGCAGACTGCGGTGATAGTCGTCAATCGCGCGGCGAGCCATACGGTCATCGGCGGAGACACTGTATGTGTAGAGTATCTGCGTCCGCGCGTCCATAGCGTATTGGAGCTGTTCATAAAACGGGCAGTCCTCGTATGTTTCGTGCATACAGCGGCGCAGTGTCCGCAAGCTGATGTCCCATATCACGGGCAGACTGTTATCTGAGGTCACGGCGACAGTCTTAGCCTCAAGCGGATATCCGGTCTCACGGTACGCAAAACGTTTGAGCTTTAGGGCTTGCCCGGACGTTGTTATTCTGAGTTGAATAAAGCGGAACGTGCGAAACCAAAACGGCTCATAATTTTCGGGTGCCGCATCGCTCCCATAACCGCCGACAGTGTAACGGTCGGTGAATCCCTGCAAAAATCCACCCTCGCTGTCGGTTCTGTCGCCTTTCAGCGGCATTGCCATAAAGTCTTTGGGGTTCGGGTTTTCATAAACATAGGATTCGGCGGTCATTATCTCGATCTTCGCGCCCTCGCCGCCGATAAATCCGAACTCGAGGAATCCGGTTGTCAGCTCACCCGCGTCAAACTCAACGATATGTTCGCTATCCGCCTCGATAACCACAGCCTTTCCGCGCAGAACTCCGTTCCAGTCAGTCTCGGCGACAGTAGACTTGCGTATTTTTTTCACGCATTCCAACTCCGCCGGGTTCTCATACATTTGCGGTATCGGGCGCGGCAGTAAATTCCACGGGCTGACGCTTCCGCGCATTTGATAAGCCATGCGCGGTACGGCGGGCATCCACCCGTTTTCATCGTAATCCGACAGCGTCCAACCGGAGAGAGAAGCGTCACCCGATGCCGATTCAAATATGTCCAGATACGCCATCCTATCATCCTCGGGTACGAAACATACATTGGTATTCTCACGCCACATCCATGTCTCGTCCGCTATAAGCGGCTCGGAGCAATCCGCAAAGCGCAGCTCGCCGTTAAAGTAAAGCCCCGGGAGATTCGTGCGCCAAATCGAGTGGTTAATACTGCGGAAAGGCGACAGTCTAAGAACCTCAGCTGCTATAACATTATCGCCTTTTCGCAGGTAAGGGGCAATGTCAACTGTCTCATAATACCAAACCTGACCGTCACCCTTACACGGCCCATAAGAGACGGAATGCCCGTTGACATACAGGCGGTAGCGCGTATCAGCCGACACTTTTATCATTGCGGATTCGGGTATTGTGTCCAGATTCAGCGTTTTGCGGAACAGAAACAGCTTATTATCCGCCGTATCTTCCGTGCCGGACCAAATCCACGCTGTCGGGGGAAATTTATAACTGCTCATACTCCACCTCACTGAAAAATGTCCGCTCGGATGACCTCAGCACCTTTGTTTCACTTATGTTCAGCACCGCTTTTAACGCTAAATTATCCGATGAGTTCCCAATCATAAGGTCAATATCCCCCGCTTCCACGCGCCATTTCATGTCCGCGCCGACAAAAGCCGTTTGGTCGGCGTGGAATGTGAACGTGATTTTCTTCGATTCGCCGGATTTTAAGCACACACGCGCAAACCCCGCCAATTCCTTATTCGGGCGGACGATACTTGCAACACGGTCGGTGAAATACAGCTGAACGACTTCATCTCCCGCGACAGCACCTATGTTTTTAACCGTACAGGATACGTTGATTTTCTCGTCCGGCTTAATCTCATTTGCCGACAGTTCCATTGAACCAATCTCAAAATCACTGTAACTCAAACCGAAGCCGAACGCATACAGCGGAAAACCCGGTTCGTTATAATATCCCTGCGTTATACCCGAATTGCTGATACCCTTATACAACGCCCCGCTGCCGCGCCGTTGGTCGGCGTATATCGGTATGTGTCCGGCATTGCGGGCGACTGTCACCGGGAGCTTACCGCCCGGATTATTGATTCCTCTCAGTGTGTCGGCTATTGCTTTCGCCCCGCATTGGCTCGGATGCCAAACCTCAAGTATAGCCGCCGCGTTCTCCCTTGCCCATACGCTTGACAGCGGGCGGCCGTCCATATGTACGATTATAATCGACTTACCTGTTGCCGCGACAGCTTTCGCCAGCTCTTCCTGTACGCCCGGAAGCCCTATGTCCGAGCTGTCCACGTTTTCGCCCATGGTACAACCGTTGCCCGAGCCGTTTTTACCTCCCAAAACAAGTATGACGACTTCGCTCTCTCCGGCAAGTTTCACAGCCTCGTCAAATCCCGCTCTGTCATCGGAATATACGCCGCAACCCCTTGCGTAGCGGACTTCCGCGTCAGGGAATCCTTCACAAACAGCCTGATATACGCTCTGTATGCCCGGATAGTTCAATTTTATCGACTGTTCCACAGACGGCATTCTTGCCGCGATAGCCTTTTGCTGTTCCAACTGTTCTTCGGTCAGAACCACGCCCTCCAAGCCGCCGCCCTCCATGCTCCGCGTCATGAAGCTGTGCATCATCTCATATGTGGCGATATAGGAATATCCGCCGAAAAGGTTACGTAAACTCTCCGCGTTTTTGCCTATCACGGCGATTTTTTTATACTTATCGGACAGCGGAAGTATGTTATTCTCGTTCTTCAACAGCACAAAACTCTTGCAAGCCATTTCATAAGACGTTTTAATGTGCGCGTCACATTGCAGTGCGGATTTGTGCCTTTCGGCGTTGGCATATGGGGTTTCAAACAGCCCCAACTTAAACTTCAAGGTCAATACCCTGCGTACAGCCCGATCGACTATAGAGGCATCAACCCGCCCGCTTTTGACCGCTTCTGTAAAATCATCGCCATAGCACAGGCGTTCAGGTGTTTCGGTATCAAGCCCGGCGTTTATGGATAATATGCCCGCTTCCGTCATATCTTCGGTCAGACCGAAGCAGATAACGCTTTTCTCAATAGAGCCGTAGTCGGAGACGGTCAGCCCCTCGAATCCCAGTTCATTCCGCAAGAGATTCGTCAGTATTTCTTTAGCCGCCGCAACGGGAACGCCGTCAATTTCCTGATAGGCGTTCATAACGCCCTCAAGCCCCGACAGCCTGATTGCCGCTTCAAATGGCTTCGCGTAAACCTCGCGCAATTCGCGGGCGTTGATATGCGAAGCGGCTATGTTAATGCCGCCCTCGCTCATGCCGTACCCTAAAAAGTGTTTGGTTGTCGCGGCAACGCCTTCTGTTAAGCTATCGCCCTGCAATCCTTTGACATATGCCGCGCCCATGGCGGATGTCAGTGTCGCGTTCTCGCCGTATGTCTCGCCCTGTCTGCCCCAGCGCGGGTCTCTTGAAACGTCCAGAACCGGCGCGAGCGCAAGGCGAAACCCCGATGTGGAAGTCTCTTCGCGGATTGCCGCCGTTACCTCACCCAGTAATTTATCGTCCCATGACGCGCCCATTCCGATTGGTATCGGGAATGTCGTACCCCCGGCTATCTGCGCTCCGTTCAGCGTTTCTAGATGGAACATGGCGGGAATACCGAGCCGTGTGTTCTCTAACAAATAATCCTGCACCGTTTTAACAAACTCTATGTTCATATCCGCGCTGAAACAGCCGCCGAGAGTTCCAATCTGCCCGATGCCGTGTTTTAGCATGGTCGTCATGTCGCCCCTAAACCGTCCCATAGCCGCCAGTACGCACCCTATTTGAGCGACTTTCTCCTCAACGGTCATTCGTGAAAGCAAATCCTCAACACGCTCGCTCACAGTCAGCGCGGGATTTTGATACGCCGCGTTTTTAACCTTTTCCATGATTACGCTCCAATCAATTTCAAAATTTCTTCGACTTCCTCTTTTGTGTATAAATCCGTGAGCTTAATCCGCAGGACTTTGAATATTACGGCTTCAAACTGCGTCATTCCGCTCTGCCTGCCGTATTCAATTCGGGGCTTCCATTGAGCAATTACAGCGTTTTTCTGCGCTTCGCCCGCAGGGTCGGCATCTTCAACGCTGAAATGAGAAATACCGTCCTCATCGAGCCACTCCAGTTCTTGACGACAGCGTATTAGAAAATCTTCATAGGATGTCTTGCCGTTCCATGCTCTCTCCGCCAATACTAACATACGCGGGAACGCCATTTTTTCCAAGGTCTGTTTATCCGTTATCTGCTCCGCCCACAGAGCCGCCTCAAAGCCAAGAAGATTTTCTTTTTTTATTTCTCCGCCGTTTCTCAGCTTAGGCGGGTCGGCAAAAGTCTTCATCATGGGTACGAACGCGGGAATCCAGTCGAAATAGAAAGCCGGGGTATAGGAATAGATACACTTGCGCGAGCCTTTGAACGCCTCTTGACAGTAGTCTCCGTCCCTGTCCCCATCCTCTTCATCCCAATACTGGATAACCGCGCTTTCGCTGAGTTTTCCGGATTTTAACGACTCGTTCCAGCATACGCCTGTCTTCCCCAACTTTTGCAAATGCTTTAAGACTTCTTCCGTAAACCATGCTTGAAGCTCTTCCTCGTCCTTCAAGCCCTCGCGCTTACAACGCTCTTGACAGCGCGGACAGATTTCCCACTCGTCTTTCGGGGCTTCATCGCCGCCGATATGGAATAAATGATATGGGAAAAGCGGCGCGATTTCATCTGTCAGAGTTTTGACAAACTCAATAACCTCGTCTTTCCCGGCGCATAAAATCCTTGAGAATATGCCGTAGGAAACGGGAATATCGAGCGGCTCTCCGGAACAGCTCAGTTCGGGATACGCGGCAATAATAGCACTTACATGACCGGGCATATCAATTTCGGGAATAATCTCAACACCTCTGGCTCTAGCGAATTGTACAATGTCTCTTATTTCATGCTGTGTATAAAATCCACCGTATTCCGTGCCGTCAAGCTGTTTCCTGTAAGCGCCGATGCTGTTAAGGCGCGGGAACGCCTTGCTCTCGATTCTATACCCCTGATCATCGCTGAGATGCCAGTGCAGTCTGTTAAGTTTTCTAAGCGAACACTGCTCTATCATGCTTTTGACTGTGTCGGTATCGAAAAAGTGGCGGCTGCAATCCAACAGAAAGCCTCTATGCTCATATGACGGTGTGTCGGTTATGTCTCCCGTCTCACAACTGCCGCCGCCCTCGCGCAGTTTCCAATAAAGAGTGGTTAACGCGAAAGCCGCTCCTTCTCTGTCCCCTGCTGTGATTTCTATGAGTTCCGCGCCTATTGTGAGGCGGTAAGCCCCCGCGCTTCCGTCAAACATGATACTAATACAAGCGTTTTCATTTGCCGTTTCGGTAAGTGTCAGTTTTTCAAAGCCGCTTATCCCGCTCATCCGTTGACAGAAGACTTTGAGCAGGTCAAAATCCCCGTGATAAGACAGCGAATCCTTGGGCAGATGAAACTGTCCGCCGCTCCGTTTTACCGTTCCGTTAATGGCAGGTATCATATCAATCACCTATTTACATTCGACTGTCAGTTCCGCGTCCGGCAAGCCGCTTGCGGATACTTTCAGCGCGATACTCCCGCTCTTTTCCGGCGCGCGCAGAACGATTAACGCCAACCCGTTCCAGACGCGGCGTTTCCCCGTGCCGTAATTTTCATCGGTACACGGATTACCGCTGCCGAATCCCGCCAATACGCCGCCCGATACTTCCGCGGTCAGTTCAATATCGTCTGCGGGTACGGTAACGTCGTTCGCATCAGCTAACCGCGCCGTCACATAGCACAAATCCATGCCATCGGCGGAAATAACACTGCGGTCAGCCGTCAGCTCAATACGCGCGGGCGCACCCGCCGTTGTCAGCTCAGTTTCAGCAACGGCAACGCTGTCTTTCCACGCGACAGCTTTCAGCGTACCGAACCTGTAAGGCAAAGTAAACCGCGCCGTCAGACGTTCGATTTTCGCCCTGCCCATGCTCTCGCCGTTAAGTATAAACTCGACCTCATCGCAATCGGCGTATGCCTCCACGTCAATGTCTTTGCCCTCGTATTCCTTAGACCATGTCCACGATTTTGATACATCGTTCCACTGCCAGCCCAGACCCGAACCTTTCTTCCCGGTGTTCTTGGGGTGTTGGGTGAATAAGTGTATACCGCTGTCCTTGCCCCACATTATTTTGCGGTAATAGCTCTGGGGGCGGCGGTTGCCGTCCAAATCCAAGTCGCCTTGATAGCAGCTCAGCCACGGCCACGCGCCTAGCATACCTGTTGACATATCTCCGAAGTCACGCAGTACGCGCCCCGCGCCCGCCTCGCCCAGATTGTCATAAGCCGTCCAGACAAAATCGCCGATTACGTTCGGGTTCTCCATCATGGCGTTGTAATAATCGTATGTGGTAAAAGAATGGGTTTCTGTGCCGCATATAACGCGATTCGGATACTGCTCCCGATCGAGAGCGTAACGGTTGTAGAAGTAATTGTACCCCACAATATCGACAGCGGCTGCGCTTGCTCCCGATAGCTCCGCCCAGACATCCACGCCGTCAATAAAGCCGTTGCCCATATTGTTCGTTGTAATACCCTCCATCACTTTCTCGAACATATTCGGGTCTGCCATCATCTGTTTCATGCGTTCGGCTTGGTCGCCGCTCGTGTCGGGGCGTTTGAAAGGCATACGCGCGGGTTTATCTTTTTCGCGTTTTGACTTTATCATGCTGTGTATGGCGACAGTAACCGGGCGGCTCGGGTCAAGCTCACGCACATAGTCCGCCTGCATTTTTGTCAGCTCATGACCGCCGCACATTCCGCCCGTTTCAGCCAGTTCATTGCCGACCGACCAACAGAACACAGACGGATGGTTGCGGTCGCGCCGCACCATCGCGGCGGTATCCCTGCGCCACCAATCCTCGAAATACAAATGATAATCCTGATCGTTCTTGCCCACGCGCCAACAGTCGAACGTCTCGTCCATCACATACATACCGATACGGTCGCAAGCGTTCAACAGCGCGGCGGACGGCGGGTTGTGGGCACACCGCACGGCGTTGTAGCCCTCGGTTTTCAGCAGTTCTATCTTACGCTCTTCAGCGCGGGGGAACGCCGCCGCGCCGAGCAGGGTATTGTCATGGTGAATACAGCCGCCCAATAGCTTAACTTGCTTTCCGTTGACCCTCATACCGTTTTTGGCATCAATTTCAATCTTGCGTATGCCGATTTGCAGGGACATGGAATCCTCGCCCATATCAGTTTTCAACACGGCGGTCATCTCGTGCAAATTAGGCTCTTCCGCCGACCATAGCTTCGGGTTTAACAATTCGATGTCCAGTTCGACATCGAGAGTTCCGCTCGCGGGAACTGTTGCGGGCTTCGAGGCTGTTTGCCCGCATACAGTTACTGTGAAATTGCCTTGTGCTTCGGTTTTTGATACATTAGTCAATGTTGCGGACACGCGCACAACAGCGCGGTTCGCTGTTACCTCTGGCGTGGTGACGAATATATCCCACGGGCGGATATGACAAGCCGCGCCCACCCACAGATTCACCTCGCGGTACAGACCGCCGCCCGAATACCAACGCGAGTTTGGCTGAACACAGCGGGTAACTATTTCAAGCTCGTTTGGCTCTCCGTGTATGATTGAGTTGTCCAAATCGAGCTGCCAAGGCGTGTAACCGTAGGGGTGAACGCCCAACGCCTCGCCGTTGAGAGTGACTTCCGCGCTCATATACGCGCCGTCTATGTCCAGAAGGACAGATTTTCCCGACCAATCTTCCGGCACATCGAAGTTTTTCGTGTAAGTGGCGCGTTCGCCCGGGAAGAATCCGGTTGACGCGCCGCCTGCTGCGTCCGGTGTGCGCGGCATATTGATGATGAAATCATCGGGAAGATTCACAGGTGTCTTTGGATTGGTGTTACCAATCCAAAACGGCTGACTGCCGCCGACCGCGCGTTCCCACCCTAAGTTAAACGGTACTTTTTTCATGTCGCTTACTCTCCTTTTTATTAGGCAGCGTCACAGTGAACGTACTGCCTTTATTCTCTTGGCTTTCAACCTCAATCGTTCCTTCGCACAGCTCGACAATGCCCCGCGCGATAGACAGACCGAGACCCAAGCCCTGCCGCGCTCCAACTGTTTCGGCTTGATAATACTTTTCAAAAATACGCGCCGCCGTCTCCGCGTTCATACCAATACCGCTATCCGTTACCTTTACAACGGCGCAGTCCGCCCACCCGGTCAGCGATATGGATATTTCACCGTGTTCCGGCGTGTATTTTACGGCGTTGCCTATAAGGTTCAGCCACAGATGCCGCATCATTTGCTCGTTGCCGTTATATATAACTTCGTCAAGCTCTCCCGAGAGTGTAATATGCTTGCCGTTCCACTTAGGGGCGAGTATGATACCGCATTTTCGCAGCTGTTCGTCCAGAGAGTACGGCTCTTTATTGTCAATAATCTGCTGCATATCGAGCTTGGACTGTAAAATCGTGCCGTCCGCCATATACGCGAGCCGCGCCGACTCGTCTCTTATTATACGCAAATAGCGGGTTCGCTCGTCTTCTGAAATATTACCCTCTAAAAGCAGTTCCGCGAATCCGTTTATCGAGCTGACAGGCGTTTTCAGCTCATGCGAATAGGAGTTAATAAAGTCATTTCGCAGAGTGTGCGCGTTTTGAAGCTCGGCGGTCATTTTATTAAAATTTCGGAACACATCCAAGAACGGACCGGAATTATCTTCATCAATCCGCACATTAAACTCGCCGCCCGAGACTTTTTCAATACCGCCTGTCAAGCGTGAAAAATATCTGTATGAAAAACTATATACAAGATAATAATTGATACCTCCGACCAGAAGGCTCATTGATAGCGCGAGCCATATTGAACGTCCGATTATATACGGGCTTTCTCCCCAAACAAGATATACTGTCAATTCAAAACCTAAAAATGCTATAAGAGCCACTATAAGGACAATAGCCGCCTGTGCCATATGCCAAAACACGACCGACATATCCGCGTTATTCTTCTTATCCATCTTTAATGCCCTTCTTTATCTCAGCCTTGTAACCGATACCCTTAACAGTAATGATTTCCAGTTCGTCACAGCCGCTCAGTTTCCCGCGCAATCTGCTGATATGCGTCTTTACCGTGTCTTCTGTACTCTCGGAGTCAAAGCCCCATATCTCATCGAGCAGCTGATTCTTTGTAAATATAACATTCGGGTATGACAGGAGTTTGAAAAGTAAATCAAATTCTTTTTTCGACAGCGTAACAGCCTCGTGGTTATATATTACGGAATATGTCGATGCGTCAACTGTCAGCGAACCAACGGCGATTCTTCTGTCCGTGGCGATTTTCGCGCGGCGGAGCAGCGCGTTTATCCTTAACAGCAGTTCGTCATAGTTTACGGGTTTTGTCAAATAGTCATCCGACCCCGAATCAAAACCGTCGCGTTTGTCCTCGAAAGCCTGTTTAGCCGTCAATAATATTATCGGCGTTTCGTACCCTTCCGACCTTAACCGTTTAACAAGCTCATAGCCGTCCATGTCCGGCATCATTATATCGGATACAATCAAATCTATATGCTTGTCGTAAACAATATCCAAAGCCTCTAAGCCGTCATTGGCGCATAATATGTCAAAGTGCGGTCTTAAACGCGCGGCTGTTAAAAGCTGCGTGTTTTTATCGTCTTCCACTATGAGTATAACAGCCATTAACAGCCCTCCTTAAATTTATATTACACATTGCGCCTGTAGGGACGACCTGTGGTCGTCTGCCGCACGTTTATTCGTAAGGACGACCTGTTGTCGTCCGCAGGCGGCCAATGACCGCCCCTGCATTCCTATGCTACCACCCCCGTGTAAACTTAACGTAAACTTAAAGTTCACGGTTGTGTTACGTTGATTTTACGTTCATGTAACCCCACAGATTTATACTTACACCATAATCAAAAAGAAAGCGGTGTTAATAATGACTATGATAATGAAAACAGTGGCGGGAACAATCAAAATATTCGGGGAACTGGTTGGCAGTATCGTGCTTATGAATATATACGGAACGAGGACAATGTAGGGGACGCTGTCCCCAGCGTCCCGAGGGCGATTGATAATCGCCCTACGAAACAAAGATAACCTTTCCCTCCGTTACGCCGTTACGGTTAAAGCTGTCAACGGCAATGTAATAGCCCGAAGCCTTGCCAATCATGCTCAAATCCAACTCGGATTTTCCGTAAACCTGCCAGCTTGAGTAGAGCTTATCCTCCGCAATGCCGTAACGGACATTATATCCATCGGCGTTCGCGGAGGGTTTCCATTTAAGCAGGATATTCATACGCTCCTCCGTGCGCGGCGCATCCACTTCTGTGACAGCCGCCGGAGCTGTACCCGCACCCTTGCCGAATACGCGCAGTCCGCTGACGGCGGGAACGGCGTTGAACGGAAGCTCTATATGACTGACCTTGATAAAGCGCAATTTTGTTGAACCGTCAAAGCAAATAAAGTCATGTGAAAAATCAGTGTCGGCATTGCGGCAATCTTTTAATATATGCCAGTTTGTTCCGTCTTCCGAACCCTCTAGCAAAAAGCGCGTGCGCTGCGGCTTGACAAGTATAAGCCGCTGTTCCATCATGCTTTTTTTCGCGTCCTTTTCCCAGTTCTCCGGCATGGGAATTTTATGGTCGGCAAAATTCAGCTGAACGGCGTTAACCTCAAATACTTCGCCCAAGTCCAGTTTCAGCCATTCGCCTTTGCCGTTAGTTTCCGCCGCCCACCATGTGCGTACATTCTCATCGGCGGCTTTATCCGAAGCATAACCATCTTGAGCCGATGATGCTTCGGGTTTTGCGTTATAAGACAAGAGAATCATCGCGGGTTGTGTCGTATCCATGTCTCCGCGCTTACCATCGGGCAGGCGGAACGGGTAGTCGGCGAAGTTTTGATTACAGTACATAGTGCCGTCACCGTCAAAATCGCAGGGGAACAGCCCTATACGCCGCTCAAAATTCTCGTTCACGCTGATACCCATTGTCGATACGTGCCACCAATTACCCGCTTTATCTTGAAATGTGCTGCCGTGTCCGGCGGCGGGAATGAATCCGCCCGGTTTCGATGAGAACGGGTTGTGTTCTTGATAGGTGAACGGACCGAGCGGCGCGTCTCCGACATATACACCGTCTGAGTACACGTTGCACTCCGTGCCGGGGCCGGCATACTGTAAGTAGTATTTGCCGTTGTGCTTTGTCATGTACGCGCCCTCGATATACGGTCTGTTGTTGTCTAAGTGATGGCGAATCGTTTTCGCCATCTCCTCTTTGGAGGGTGCTTCCGCGCCCGGAGGTATTGATGCCATAAAGTGAGTTACCATCATCTCGATTTCCGCGTCTGAACGCGGCGGCGCGCCCTTATTGTTCTCGCCTTTGCGCTCCCAACCGTATTTGTCCTCATTGCCGCCGAACAGCCCGACTTTTTCGCCGATTGGCTGCATAGTCGCGGGGTCAATCTCTATGCCCCAGATAGGTTCGGTATTTGTACAGCCCCAGTAAAAATACACGCGCCCGTCATCGTCTTGGAATGTTGCGGGATCCCAAAACGGGAACGTCACGGAGACTGCCGTAAACGGTTCGTTCAGCGGGTCACCGCTGACAAAGAACGAACACGGCTCGTCACGCTTTGACGCGCTGAATACCACTTTTCCGTTGACTTCGCGCACATCCGGCGCGTAGTCGTAAATCGGAAGCTCGGGTGTTTCATGGAACTCCCAGCTATACAGATCGTCCGAATGCCAGAATCCGCCCGACATTGAGACAAACATGAGATACCGCCCCTTGAACAGGAGCATTGTCGGGTCGGCGGCCTCGCGGAACACCGCCTCCTTGCCGCTCTTCTTAATCTGATAACGGTATTCGAGATTCAACGGATTGCAAATGATTTTATTCATGGATTATCTCTCCTTATTTCAGTGATTCAACGCCTCAAGCTCGGCTTCAATTTTTTCAAGAACTCCGGACGGGAAATTATCGGGCGAAAACATCGCAATCAGGCGCAGTGAAACTGATGCCGCCGCAGGGTTATTTTCAGTCATACCGATAACTGTCGGTATATGCTTCCGCAGAATATCGGCACTGGCTTTATTTTTCAGCAGTTTTTTCAGCGGCATATCCAATCCCACGCGGTTGAGCTGTTCGAGAACAGAAGGAACTCTCGCTCCGTTCATTTCAAACCCTCCGAAAACATCGCGCAGGAAGCGGACGCTTGCCGCAAACCACTCGCTGACAGTTATATTTACCATTCCGGCGCGTCCGCTCGATGTGTTTTCCTTTGCGAGCGATAACCCGTGTTCTCCCGTCATGTAGACGTGCATTTCAAAGTACACGTCATTTTTAGCCAATGCGTGAGCGAACACGATACTGTTTTCAACGGTTACCAACGAATCATCGGAGGTTGTGAATATAAACGTTGGAGGTGTGGCTTCCGTCACATATTCGTCCGTAGCGGGTGTCTGCTTATTAAGCGGCGGTCCGAACTTCTGGTTAATAACGGCATATCCCAGCACAAGCGCGTTCGGCTTCTCTTCGCTCATTGTTCCAAGACTTGACGCTAAATGCCCTCCGGCTGAGAATCCGATAACGGCTATTTTTGCCGGGTCAACGGCGTACTCCCCGGCATTTGAGCGGATATGACGGAGAGCTTCTTTCGCATCGGTAAACGCCTGCTCAAATGTCGCGCTGTCTCCAACGCTGTAACGCAGGACAAAGGCATTGTAACCCTCCGCTAAATACGCGAGCGCGACCGGCTCCGCCTCTCTGTCCGAACACATCTGATATCCGCCGCCCGGGAAAATCAGCGCGGCGGGACGTATGGCGGCGTTGTTCAATTCGTTGCTCTTATCCTGCAAATAAACCGTCAATTCCGCGCTGTTCGCGGGTAAAATCACTTTTGATACTGTCATGGTAATACCCCCTTACTATTCGTTCAACGCCTTAATCAGGCTCTCAAACTGTTCTTCGGTCATTTGTCCAAAGCTGACCGCCTTCTTCAATGGCATTTCAACCATCATAGCCTTTACCATTTCATCGCTTCCCTCGCCCAAATGCTCTGATGACATATGCGACGAATCCTGATTGTGTTTCTGCATACCCGCCATCACCATTCGTCCTTTTTCCGTCTGCATAATCTCACCCACTGTTGAGTGAGCTGTAAAAATCATCGGTATCTCCTGAGTTGATTCAACCTCAACCTCCGAACTCAGACGTATATCGCGCGAGGATGAACCTATATCAATACCGAACATACCGCTCTCGACATACCAACCCGGCAAACGCGGCTCGTAATACGCGAAAGCGTTTTTATCAAGTACAAATGAGATAACCTTTTCCTCACCGGGCTGTAATTCGACTTTCGCGAAATCTTTCAGCTCGCGTATCGGCCTGCCTTCCGTGCTTTCTATATCGCGCACATAGAGCTGGACGACCTCTTTTCCCGCGACCTTGCCGACATTTTTAACCTTGACAGTAACAGTCAACCGCTCGTTGTCATTTATTTTCGTCTTGCTCAATTTTAAGCCGCCGTACTCAAACTCCGTATAGCTCAACCCGTGTCCGAACGGGAACAGCACGTCCATTTCGCGTTTGTCATAATAGCGGTAACCCACATAGATTCCCTCGCGGTATTCGGCGGTTTTTCCGCCGGGGTAGAATAAGTACGCGGGTGTGTCGGCAAGTCTCAGCGGGAAGCTCTCAGCCAGTTTCCCCGAGGGGTTCACGTCACCGAACAGCAATGAAACGGTGGTTTTTCCAACGTTATCGCCGCCGAGGTACATTTCAAAAACAGACGGCACTCTGTCAATCCACGGCATTGTTACAGGCGCGCCGTTATGCAGAACCACGACCGTGTTGGGTTGAGCTTTAACTACCGCTTCAATCAGACGGTTCTGATTGTCGGGTATGTCCAAATGCTTGCGGTCAACGCCCTCTGTCTCGTATGAGTTGGGCAGTCCCGCGAAGATAACGGCGACATCAGCCTGACGCGCCGCGTCAACGGCTTCTTTTTCAAGCGCGGCATCGGGTTCGCTTGACTTGGCGATATAACCTTTCGCGTATAAAACGTTGTTCATGCCTTTAACGGTATCCGCGGCGTTTGATACAAACGCGGAGTTGATATGCGAGCTGCCGCTGCCCTGATAACGCGGATTCTCGGCAAACTCGCCGATGAATATGATTTTCGCGGACTTATTAAGCGGCAGTAAGCCGCCGTTGTTTTTAAGCAGTACGGCACACTCTGCCGCGATGTCCCCCGCTTTTGCGTGGTCTTTCTCGCGGTCAAACACCGCGTTGGTGTCGCGGTTTTCGCTGTATCTCATTATATACTTGAGCATATTGAGAACGGCTTCATCAAGCTTCTCCTCCGGCAGTATGCCGTCCTTAACGGCTTGAATGATTTTCTTTTGATTGCCGTCACCGATTCCGGGCATATCCAAATCCAGTCCCGCAAGCAAGCCCTTAACGCGGTCTTGAACCGCGCCCCAGTCCGTCACAACGAACCCGTCAAAGCCCCACTCGTCACGCAGTATATCCGTCAGCAGTCTTTTGTTCTCCGAGAGATATTCGCCGTTCAGCTGATTGTAACTGCACATCACGCTGTAAGGCTTGGCTTCTCTCACGGGTTTCTCAAAGCAGGCGAGATAAACCTCGCGCAGTGTACGCTCGTCAACCACCGAGTCGCTTGTCATACGCAGAGTTTCTTGGTCGTTGGCGGCGTAGTGTTTCAGACACGCGCCGACATTTTTGGACTGCAAGCCCTTGACAAACTCAGTCGTCATCTCGGCGGTAAGATACGGGTCTTCGGAAAAATACTCGAAGTTGCGCCCGCAGAGCGGTGACCGCTTCATATTCAGCCCCGGACCGAGCAACAGCGAGACATTTTCAGCTTGGCACTCATTTCCCAATGTCTCACCCACGCTCCGCAATAAATCCCTGTCAAAGGACGATGCCAGCGCGGATGCCGTGGGGAAACACACGGCCTTAATGCTCTCGTTGATACCCAAATGGTCGCCCTCTCCGTCCTGCTTACGCAGTCCGTGCGGCCCATCGCACATCATAACGCTTGGTACACCCAAACGCTCTATGTCTTTGGTGTGCCAAAAGTCCCTGCCCGTGCATAATCCCGCTTTCTCCTCGAGTGTCATCTGCTTTAGAATACTTTGAACATCCATTTTTACTTCTCCTTTATTTTAATATTAAATAAACTCAAATTTAAGAAAATCCAGCTTGCCTTTCCCCTCGTAACAGAAGAAAACCGCGTGAATCCCGTCTGGGATTGAAACCGCGCCGCGAAACTCTCTCCACTCTTTACAGGGAGTTACGGATATTTCGGCGCAATTCTTACCGTTGGGCGCGGTACGCACCGCTAACGTCCCTTTTGCAGTTCCTCTGATTGTTACCGATATTTCACTAAGTCCCGCAAAATTGAAATACTTAAATCCCGCAGTCATCCCGTTTTTACCGTTGGTTATATATTGCTTAGGTACGGGAGTTCCGCCGCCCGGCTCGTAATCCGGCTTATCCTGCGTGATAAACGGGTGCTGCCCTCTCATCGCCAGAGGATGGGAGATTGCGGGAGGTTTCGCGCCGTAGAGGTTGCATACCAATCCGGAGGAATACGCGCCGATTCCGTTGAGCGAAACTTGGTTCAGCCCGCAGGATGTAACTTCAATCTGCGATATTGAGCCGTCTTCTGAGAATTGTATCTCCTCCGCGCAGCCCTGACGCGAGAACATCGTCCCGTTTGTCTGGCGGTGATAAAAGATATACCACTTGCCGTTGATGTTTTCCATGCCGCCGTGGTTGTTGCCTATACAGTTAATCGGTTTATTTCTGTCAGTTCCCTCAAAGACATCGCAGTTGCTGATTATAACACCGCCGAATCTATAGTCCCTATTAGGCCGTTCGCTGACGGCATAGCACAGCTCGTGCATTTTGACTGACGAATAGACGAGATAATACCGCCCGTTTACCTTGCGGACAGAGCTTGCTTCCAGAAACTCATGCCCCTCAAATCCCGTGCCGTTCTCCTCGCCTAATATCGGCAGCAGTTTTTTCGGTTCGGTTTTGATTGTAACCATGTCGTCTTCTAACGTCATAACAACGGATGCCTTGGGTTCTTTTCCGATTTGTCCGCGTATCCTCGGACCGTTGCCGGAATACAGATAAACCGTGCCATCGCCGTCAATAAACACACTTGGGTCAAACTGTATTGTGTCGCCCGTCCGCTCGCCGATGATACCGCCGTCTTTATCTCTCACAACGCCCAGAAACTCATATTTCCCGGCGGGAGTGCCGCAGACGGCAACGCCGATACTCTTTATCTTGTCATCGGGGCAGTAATAGAGATAATACCGCCCGTCTTTGCCCTGTATTACATCAGGAGCCCAAAGCTGATGTTTGCCGGTTGCCGTGCGCGGGTCTTGCGTCCGCTTGTAGATAACGCCCTCATACCGCCAATCCGATAAATCCGTAACAGGAGCGGAATAGCAAATGTAGTCATTAAGGCAAAACTTCATTCCGCCGAACCTGTCATGGCTGCCGAAAATATATACCCTGTCTCCGAACACGCGGGGTTCGCCGTCAGGTATATACTCATATAATGGCAAATACGGGTTAAATGCTTGCTGCTTCATGATTTCATTCTCCGTTCAAAGCAACCGAAACACTGTCCAAACCCTCGCCACCGACACGGATTACGGTTTTTGCCCCTGCCCTTACAACCGCTTGCGCCCTTCCGTAATAAGCCGTAAAGCTGCCGGAGTTATAGTCGTCCTCCGTGCGCGGATTCGCGCTGCCGAACGCCAGCAGCTCGCCGCCGTCCACGCTCACAGTCAGCTTCGTATCCGCGTTACTCTCGACAATGCAGTTCTCACCGACTAAACTGACATTGACATATGCAATATCACCCTCTTTAACGAATTCATCCTCCGCCTGTACGCATATTCGCGTCTTACCGTCCGCCGATGTCAAACTTGAGCGCGACAACTCGCCGCCGTCCGCGCCGTAAGCGATTGCGGTCAGAGTACCCGGAGCATACGCGGTCGTAAACGCGGTTTTGAATCTCTTGATTTTCTTTTTGCCCAGAGATTTCCCGTTCAGCAGCAGTTCAACGGACGCGGCGGCGGCATACACTTCTACAACCGCTTTGTTGCCCTCGCAGTTCTTCCACGACCAACTCGCCGTGGCGTTAGTGCCGCGCCAAACAGCTCTGTACGGCTTCATTCCGGGACGATTCACGGGCTGTACGCCGATAAACGGTTTGCCGCGCAAACCCCACACCACAGCCGCGTATGCGGCCTCCGCGCCCACATAACCCGTGATGTCAACCGCGCCCGCGTCCGCCAACAGCCACGGATACGGTTTATCGAACTTCGCGCCGTCCGGCGTATACGACCACGCGCCGATACCCGCCTCGCCTAAGTAATCCCAACCCGTCCACATAAAATCGCCGATGAGATACGAGTATTTCTTCACCGTCTCCCAGTTCTTCGCTATGTCCTGCGGGAATGTCTCCGAGCCGACAAGTATACGGTTCGGGTGGAGCTTGCTCTCTTTCTTGTAGCGGCCGGAGCAGTAGTTATATCCGGCAATGTCCAGTATATCCAACACAGGAGTTGTCACGGTGTCGGCCTTTTTGGAGTTTGCGGACTTGTTGATGAACGTGCCGACCATAGAAGTCATCATGTTAAAAAACAGACTGCCCGATTTTTCCTTCTTATCGCTGTCGGAATCCCTGCCGCCGCCCTCTTTATATATGCCCTTGCCCTTGCTCGCCATATTGATAATCATCAGGTTTATTCCCGCCGTTACCGCGCGGGTTTTGTCCAGTGAATGTATGTAATCCGTCATCTCTTTAGCGAGATTCACGCCTTTTTCCTGATACGGTTCGGATACCTCGTTGGCAATCGAGTACATGATAACACTCGGGTGATTGTAATCACGGTCAACCATAGCCTTGATGTCATACTTGTAGTTAGTCTCAAAGTCGTTCGCGTAATCAAACTTGTTCTTATGCCCGTACCACATATCCCATGTCTCGTCCATCATATACACGCCGTACCTGTCGCACGCCTCAAGCATCGCCTTAGACGCGGGGTTATGCGCGCTGCGGATGGCGTTGAAGCCCGCTTCTTTCATTATTCTAACACGGCGGTCTTCGGATTTCGCGTAAGAGCGTGCGCCGAGTATGCCGTTGTCGTGGTGGACACAGCCGCCGCGCAATAACGTCTCTTTGCCGTTTATAAAAAGTCCTTTTATACTCCACTCCACTGTGCGTATGCCGAATGTTTCTTCGATTCCGTCAACCGCAACATCGTCCTTTGACAGAGTTACGCGGCATTGATAAAGATGGGGAGTTTCATCGCTCCAAAGTTTCGCGTTGGGAATATCCAGTTCCGCGCTGTCACCCGCGCCTTTCGCGACCGATTTTCCGTCATACAGAATCTCAACGTCAATATCCCCGCCGGTATGAGCCGTGTCAACGCGAATACGCGCGGGGTTATGTGACAGAGTGGTAATCTTAACGCCCTCCGCCTCAATGTGATTTTTCGCGCCCGCCCAAATCCAAACGGGGCGGTATATGCCCGCGCCTGTATACCATCGGCTGTTAGGCATATCACTATTGTCCGCCACAACGCGGATTGTGTTCTCGCCGCCGTAGTTCAGCAATCCCTCGGTATCTATAAAGAACGGTATATAGCCGTAGGGTTTGCCCCCGGCTTCGTTGCCGTTTATAAAAACCTTGGCGTTTTTATAAACGCCCTCAAACTGAAAGGCGATATATTTGTCCCTCCAATCACCGGAAACAGTGAATGTCTTTTCATACTCGTACACGCCGCCCTTAAAGAACGCGCCCGCCGAACCGCTCGGATTGCCGGGGTTACGCGATTCTAAAATCATCGCATCGTGGGGCAGATTCACCAAAACGGCGTTCTCCTCTCCCTGTTTTTTGAATTGCCAACCCTCGCAAAAATCAATTTTTTTCATTATAAACATCCTCCTGTTATAGTAATAGCGGGCGGTTGCGCGTCCCTACAAGATATTTTGAAATATTTTCACCGTTCCCGTTATACCGGATTTCGCGCTCGGCGCGGAAACCATATGCTTTCGCATTCCGTCAAGCATGGGGTAACATTTGCGCTCCAATGTGGTTGCGACTTCAATGGTAAGTTCGTTTTTACCCGGTCTTGCCGGTTTAGAAATATCGTAACGGTACGCGGGAACGATTTGTATGCCCGCGCTTTGACCGTTGACGAAGACCTCCACGCCCTCCGCCGCGTCTGATATGGTAAGATACAGACCGTTGGTATTCTCCGCGAAGAAACTCGTATCATAACGCACATAACCCGAAAATTCGGGTTGTTCTTCCTCTAATTTGTCGGGTAATGATACGGTTTTTGATTCTCTGAAATTCGGATACTCCAAACTCTCGCATATCGAGCGTGTCCAACCGAAGACGGCAATCTCCGCGCCGCTCTCCGTTATCGGCGTACACAGTTCGGTATCGGGCGTTCCGAACACCACAATCAAGCTCTTGCGCGGCTCTAAAGTGAAATGTATATCCGTACCGCTGCCGTTAGGGTATGCCTCGACAGCCTCCAAACGGTTAAACCAAGCGTCATACGCGAAGCACGCCCCGGTTGACGGCAGTGTAACCGTTCCGCCGTATGTTTCCGCCGCTTCGTTTACTATGTAATAACTCTCGGTATCACCGATAGTGTGCAAAACACGGATGTATATGCTATCAGGTGATAGTTTAACCTCGCCGATACCTTTCGCGCGAAGGGTTTCAACCAACCTATCAAGTGATAGGATGTCAAAACCCCGTAGGGACGAACTGCGTTCGTCCGCGCTGCAGCCATCCGCGCTGCAAATATTAAATGTGTCACACACGCCCTCAGGCACTTCGTCTATGAAAATTACAGGCAATCCCGCCTTTTGCAGTTCAGCCGCCGCTTTGGCGACCGCCGCAGTGACAAACTGTGACGCGGGAATGATAAACGCCTTATACTCCTGTGTGTTGACACGCAGGGGATTGCCGATAACGGCGTTAAAGCGTTCGGGGTCTGCGAACACATCGGACGGGATAAAGTCGAAAGTAATCTGGTTCTCTTCCAGAACACGCGCGGGCTTCTCACAGGGCATACTGCGTCCCGCCCACTCGGATTCGGCGTGATACAGCATTGCCACATCGGCAATGCGTTTGCCGCCGGAAATAATATTGCACACGCGGTTCATGTACTTCATCAGCTCGCCGAAATGGCGGTACTGCGGGTTGTTGCCGTGAGCGTAGAAATGCGGCGGGCAGTCGGGGTCGGGGAACTCTTTCGGGCTGAAAGCGTGGGGAACATAGTAGTTTACACCGCGCACCATGAAATGGTCGGCGAGATATTTCTCTAACTGAACGCCCTCCGCCCAACCGTAGTTGCCGAAAATCTCGCACATCGCGCGGCCTTTTTTCAGCGGTTCGATCGCCGCCGCAGACGACGCGAGCCGTCCAAGCATAAAGTGGTAGAACTCGGCGGAACGGTTACGCTCCATAATGTCGGGAGAGGTATCGTCCTCGCCCTGAGGATAAACCTGACCGCCTATGTCGTCTATGCCCGACATATCCTGCCCGGCAAGCCCTCGGAAGAAATGCCCGAGGCTCGCGGCGGTTTTAGCGTGCGAACCGTTGTCCTCGATAACATGACCTATGTACATTACGCCGCGCTCGCGGCACCAATCGCCGACTTGCCACGAGAAATTCTTCTCTACAAGTGTCGTCACCGCGTCCATATAGGCATATCTGACCTTTGCCGTCAGCGAGGAATCGGCGTTATTCTCCCAGAGCAGGTACATCAGCGATGACCAGTCTTTGCCCAAGCGTTTTTCCAGTTCAGAGGGCATTGCGCGGCTGAACGGCAGGTCTTGATCTGTACCGAGGAAATTTTCGGCGGCGTATAGATGACCGTTGCCCAGTTCCGGCTCATCGGAGAAGAACCCGGCTATAGTTTTGCCGAAATCGTCTTTATAACGCTCCCAATGTTTCTCGTACACCGCCTCTATCAACAGTCTGCATGATTCGGAATCCATCATGTTAATATAATTGCGGTGAGGCCCGCAATTACGCGAAAGCCCGACTGCGTTTATGGTATATTTTCCGATTGGTTTATCCCATGTTAGCTTGCCGTCTTTTATAAAAGGTGTTAAATCCGTTGATTCTTTAGTATCATGATTAAACGCGCTAACATAAAGAACGGTATCATCGTCATACTGCCGTGGTTTGGGCAGACGCGGCAGCACATATGTCTCCATCCTGTTCGGCGTAAACGGCGGCGGAATCATGCCGCCTAGTTCCAAAGTCACCGTCTTAGCTTCGTCCTCCGTATCAACGCGGTTGACGCAGATACTCTGGCGGCAAAGCTCCTGCGGCGCGTTCTCGACTGCGCCGTTAGCGTACCCCGTAGGGAAATGCGCGTCATCGAGAATCCAGACTTTCATGTTACGCTTGCGGGCTTCATCGAGGATAACGTCCATATCCTCCCACCACTTAGGCCCGCAGAAATCCGGGTGCGGGCGGCTCTCAACGCACACCGCGCCGATATTGCACTCGTGGATTGCCCTCATATAGTCCCGCAGGACTTCCTCGGTTTCGCCGTGCTGCCAAAAGAACGGCAATATGTGGTTGTTCTCTTCGTTGTTAAGTAAGGTTTTGATAACTTCCATGGTATACCTCCAATTATATACTTTGAAAATCAACTATACCGCGGCGATGTAAACTTATCGTAAACAATATCCCGCCGACAACCGCAAGCGGATGACCGCAGGTCATCCCTACACCACAAACGGTTTAAGGATTTCGATGTTGCTCTGCGCCTCGTTCTCGATACGCAAAAGGATAGGGTCTGACAAATTCAAGCTGTAAATTCCAAGTATTGACTTGGCATCCAGAACGGTCAAGTCTGAGATAAGTTCAAATTTACCCTCCAATTTTTTGACCGCGCCGACAAATTCCTCCACTAACGAACCATTTTTCAGATATACATACACGCTTGTCATAATAACACCTCTTCATACGTCAATCACTCCGAAAGAAATACCTTTCGGAGTGATTATAACCTCTATTTACCCTGTTGTATATCATGTTATTTTTGTTTTTGTCAAGATATTGACTACATTTTATTCAATAAGCCTCTCTTTACCTCGAAACTCGGCGGGCGTTACACCTTTAATTTTTTTGAAAATCTGCCCGAAGTGGCTCTGGGACGTAAAGCAGAAAAAGTCAGCTATCTTAGGCAGGGATGTGTCGGAGAATTTCAGCATATTGGCGGCGGCATCAACGCGCTTCATAAGGGTATACTGCTTAATGCCCATATTCATCTCTTCGGTAAATTTTCTGGAGAGGTACGACTTGTTTATACCCAATTCGTTCGCAAGGTCATCCAACGTGAACTGCTTGTTCAAGTGGTTGGCTATATATACCTTGCATTTTTCAACATAAGAGGACTTGCTCCGCATTTCCTTTGACCTCTTTACCAGTTCGGCGTAACTGTTCATCATGTCGTAATTCACTTTTATCATGTCGCTCTCGTTGCGGCACATTTCCAGCCGTTGCAGGTACAGGTCGCTCAAAGCATACGCTCGCATTGCGTCAAGCCCTTCCTCGATAGCGGCTCTTGAAACTAATGTAATCGAAGTGCAAGTCATATACTCCATCTGTTTTAGGGGGTTATTCGCCAATTTCCCTACCAACTTAGTGCTGATTACCGTGCTTATCCCGTTTACATTTTCAGGACTTTCGTTAAAGACACCTTTGATAAACCTCTGTTCATCATTATAGGTATGGTGTTCTATTTGGTTTTCGGCGTTTCCCATAATATAGTTTTCATAGACATTATCATCAATAGATTTCATGTTCAAGTGGACAACGGCGTTTCTGTGCAGTATATCATGCTCGCTAATTGTCTCGCCGGTTATGTGGAAGTGCAACGCCGCAAGTGCCGCGCTGATTTCTATGAGAGTCTTTGAAGTTATATAAAACCCATCCTCGGGAATATTATGGTCTCTCGCAAATATGCGGATATTTTCATTGCTCAATGTCCTTGACGTAACGGGACCGAAGATGATTATACGGTTAGAAGCGTCTCTTGCCGCGCCGTATATAAATAAGCTCTTTTCATAATGAAGAAAAGGCAGGTCATTCTGCCGCAGTTTTTCAAGCAAAGGCATTTCAACGGTTTTGAACGGGTCTTGGTTAGGCTTATAGCCTTTGTAGAATATAACATTCTCCCCGTTTTCGTCAAAGCAGCGCACGGGAATTGATGACATAAGATAGATTCGCTCAAGCAAAAAGAATAATTTATCCATTGCCGCAATGCTCCTTATTATCAAAATAATAATTAAATGCCGCACGTTTTTCATGTAGTATCTCTTGTCAGCTAAAACCTTACAACTGGATATAGACGTTTCAACTTTATACGCGCGTCATTTGATGTAAATTGCCAATCAACACCTTTTTGAGAGGCGTTTCTGGCGGAATGCCATGCGG
>Ga0082212_10002480_pt1 | contig 26817 bp, 18 predicted proteins | sample TergutNt197P3_FD_71548 | JGI IMG/M metagenome (GOLD analysis project Ga0082212, IMG submission 71548) | Neocapritermes taracua P3 segment gut microbial communities from Petit-Saut dam, French Guiana - Nt197 P3 | ecosystem: Host-associated > Arthropoda: Insects > Digestive system > Gut ...
CGTGTTCCTGAAAGACGATTTCCATCTCCCAGTAATTGGCAAAACCGAGTTGCCTCGCCGCTTCGTTGCGGAGTTTGGCCAATTCCACGAGTTTCGGCCCCACCTTGTCGCCGACCGCCTTGAGTGCCTTCCAAATCGCCTCACGTTTGGCCGAATCGGTTTCTTTCCGCATCATTTCGAGCAGATCGTTGTTCGTGCGTGTCTGACCTTCGAGTTCGGCACGGTCGGTTTGGAAGATCATCTCGATTTCCGTGGACAGGTCAACCATTTTCTTGAGCAAATCCGCCGGCAATTGGTGTGACTTAAACGCCAGATCAGCCACCACTGCCGAGCGTTCTTCCAGCGGCAAAAGCTCGCCTGCCGCTTCACGCAACGACTTGAATTTGTCGTAACGTTCCTTGTCGCTGAGATAGGTTTTGATCTCAAGGCTCAGTGCGGCGGCCTTGTCGAAATCTGCTTCGGTGCCTGAGATCGCTGCGTCCCAATAGGCGAGACTCGCCGCAGTACTCATCGCCTGCATCTCGGCGAGATAATTTTTCATGAATTGCATGTAGTCGTCCTTTTGTTTCAATTTTTCGTCAGCTTTCCTTTGGGCTTTTCGTGCGACTTCTATTGCCTGCTGACTCGGAGGACACCCCGTCACAAAACCCGCCAGCATCAAGCAAGCGACCAAAACCAACGCCCAACGTTTTGTTATTAACATATTTTTTCTCCGTTTTTTAGCACACTGATAACACGGATTGAACTGATTTTCACTGATCTGATTCTGTGTCAATCTGTAAAATCAGCGTCATCTGTGTGCTTCATCATTTTCGTAACAAAACCAGAATCACCGTCAATTATAATGAAATTCTGTGGCCGGGAAAAGAGTTTGGGGAATAAAAACGTTTTTTTGGAGATTTTTTTGCACACAGATGACACGGATTGAACTGATTTTCACTGATCTGATCAGGTAAAATATCAAAAAAAAGTTTTCGACGAACAATTTGAGTTGACCGCGATGTTGTCGTGAAGTAAAATTTTGATATCCGGTGGTGATGAAGCGTTGTGAAACCGTTTGCCTCAAAGCAAAAAAAATTGAAAATGTGTCAAATTCGCGAACTGACCGGGTTCGACGTCAAAACGATCAGGTCGCATTTGCATTTGTTCAAAAACGGAGGAATCGAAGCACTCAAACATCGCAAACCCTATCGGCCCAAAGACGAACTCGACCAACATAAACGTTCCATCGAACAGGAATTTCAACAGCGTCCGCCCGCCTCCATTCTTTGGGTGCAAAACAGGGCGAATTGGTCTGGTCGTTTTTACGGAATCACGTAAAATACGATATTCTAGAATACAATATTGAAAATCAAACATTCCTACGGGATGCTAATAGGAGAAGCCTTATATTCATCCTCGATCTGAATCATCCGGTAGTGGTTCGATGCGTACCATTTCGATGCGTCGCCGGGTTGCGGCCACGACGGTGATACGGATGCCGTCGAAATCGTAGGTTTCGCCCTGCACGGGAATGCGTCCCAGCCGGTCGAACAAGAAACCGGCAATCGTGTCGTAGCTGTCATCTTCGGGAAAGCCGATGCCGAGCCGGTCGTTCAACTCGTCGATATGCACCTTCCCAAGCACTTGGTAAGCGTCGTTGCCGAGTTCGTTAATCCCGTCCACCGTGTCCGGGTCGTATTCATCGACGATTTCGCCGACGATTTCCTCCAAAATGTCTTCCAGCGTCACAATGCCGGACACGCCGCCATATTCGTCCAATACGATGACCAGATGGTCATGAAACTGCTGAAACTCCTGCAAGAGCGTCGAAACCGGCTTGGTTTCCGGGACAAATCGCGGCTCACGAATCAGTGTTGTCCACGGCGAGCGGTATTCGGGGCATGGTTTGGCCAATTCGGTGAGTAAGTCTTTTGAAATGAGAACTCCGATAATATCGTCGCGGTTTGTGTCGTGAACAGGAATTCGCGAATGCTGCGTCTTGACGACAAATTTCAGCATTTCCTCCCAACTGAGCGACTTGGGCACGGTGTGCATATCTGTCCGCGGCGTCATGATTTCCGAAACGACGACATCGCTCATTTCAATGACACCTTCGATCATCTCACGGGTATCATCTTCGAGCAGGCCATCGCGGTTTCCTTCGGTCACGATGGTCATGATTTCTTCGGAAAACAGTTCCTCGTCGGTCGTTTCAGGACGGATCCCTGATAATCGCACAAAAAAGGCGTCAAAACAAACGGCGGCTATTTCCAGCGGGTAAAGGCAAAATACCAAAAAACGCCAGATCGGCCAGCCATAATACACGATAGGAGCGGCCCAGAGTTTGGCGAAGGTTGCCGGCACCCAAACGACCAGCACGATGATGACCAGAATGAAAGCGGCGATCATACTGACCCCTTGTAGGGTGCTCCACGGAACGGACGGATTCTCCTGCTGTTTCAAAAACCAAAAAATGCCACAAACGACCGTCAAAGCAAGGCAAAGAAAAAGCATCATGGACGCGCTCATAGCAGCGCGTTTATGGTACTTTTTCACCGCATCCGCCAAGAGACTGACTGAGCGATGTTGGTAGAACTCTTGAAACCGACGCTTGGAAAAATCGGAAAGAGACTTTGCACCAATTGCGAAAAAGCAGGACAAAAACAGTCCAATTATTGTCAGTTCAAACATCGGAAATTGATCAGAAATTTCGTCCTGAAGCCATAAGCGGCGGAAAATTTGATAACCGAATGATACCAAAAATCATAATCCGATGAAATAGGAAAGTCAAATGGATAACAAAAAATGAATATTTTTCGGTTTTTCCTTGCGATCAATAGCCGTCCATGGCGAAAACCTATATGTTTCTAGATGGAATCCTGAAATTCAATTTTGTTGCGTGAATCATAAAAACAACAAATATCAATCTTCTCGTTTGGGGTTAAGTATTCCCAAGAGCCGAAGATACATCGCTTCTTTTTGATGCATGCGCAGAGCTTCCGCTTTCGTTTTGTCATCATAACCCACTTGATGAAGAGTTCCATGAATCACGTACAACATCAGTTCCGATTCATCATCCCATCCGAACTCATCACAGCGTTCCTTTGCCACTTCGGAGCTGACAACCAGTTCCGCTTCCAGATGGGAACCATGACATTCGATCATGAAGCTGATAACATCCGTTGCGTAATCATGTTCGAGATACTCGATATTCAAAGCGTGTGTTATCGCGTTGTCGCCCAGGACAATTCCAAGACGTCCCGACCGAAACCCCGCGTCGCTGATGATTTTACCGCAAATGAACTTGATTTTATCCTCATTAATGCGGATAAAATTTTGTTCGTTATAAACTTCAACGGGAAAAGACTGGTGGTCATGGTACGATAATGAAGTTGACGTATCACTCATAGTGTCTATTGAACTCGGATTACCAAGTGCCTTGTTAAGTATTAACATAAAACAAGTTCCCTCTCTTTGTCATGTTAGTTTTGCCCTTAGATTTTTGCCCTTTAATAGTAAAAAAATATCTCGTTTGAGTTTGTGTATGCGATATATACAATATTATGGGAGTCAAGTGCAAGAGGAATTCATTGACACTTGTACATTTTTGTACAAATCAACAGGTTATTCCCGACACGATGCTTCACAATGCAAAAGGAAGTATAGGTGAAACGAATAAAAACAATTTCTTTAATGATAAATACTTATTTCGGTTCTGCGTCCTCCGAAACAATCGGGGGCTTGGTTTCGGTGGAATCGTCGAATTTCCGTCCATTCATGTCGGGGTAACTAATACGATTGTGTCTCATGGCAAGGATGGATTTGATGATCGAATTTTCGATGTTCCGCAATTCCCGGAGAGTCAACCCGCTTTCGTCGAACTGACCGTCTTTGAGTTTGTCTTCGGAAAGATGGCGAACCATTCCTTCAATCTTGCCGGGTGTCGGTTCGCGAAGCGAACGGCAAGCACTTTCCGCCGCATCGGCAAGCATCAGAATGCTGGCCTCTTTGGACTGTGGTTTCGGTCCTGGATAGCGAAAATCACCTTCGTTGATGGTGGTTGTGTAACCTTGGTCGCGATTCTGCTTTGCAGCAAGATTATGAAAAAATGAAACCAGGGACGTTCCGTGATGCTGTTCGACAAGATCAATAATCGGTTGCGGGACCCGATGCTGTCGCGCCAGGTTGACTCCGTCTTTGACATGGGCAACGATGACCAACGTACTCACGCTTGGTCCGAGGTGATCGTGAAGGTTTTGCCCCACCAACTGATTTTCAACATAATAATCAGGGTTCAACATCTTGCCGATGTCGTGGAAATAAGCACCCACACGAACCAGTAGACTGCGGGCACCAATCGCCTCGGCAGCGGTCTCGGCAATGGAAGCCACTTGCAACGAATGACTGTAGGTGGCCGGCGCGCGACGTGTCAGTTCGTGTAATAAGGGGTGTGTGGGATCGCCAAGATCAAGGAGACTCAGGTCGGTGAGAATACCGCAAGGGCGTTCGATAAACGGCAGCAATCCCGTCATCAAAAACGCCGCCGCACATGTCCAGCAGGCGTTAAGGGTGGCATAAGTCAGGATGACGAAGGTGATTTCCTGCCCTTCGGTCATTTCAATACAAAGCGTCAACAGGAACGCGACCAAGGCACCAAAAAAACTGACGGCAACCAGTTTTGTCCGGCTGCGCAGACGTCCCAGGAAAACCACGACGGAAGCGGAAACGCCGACCAGCAAAAACATGGTGAAAATCGAATTGGCCTGCGACAATACGAACACAAATGAAATGATCGCCGTCAATATCAGAGCCAGTTCCCAGGAATACGCAACCGCCACGCCTTGGGAAAACAGCAGGGTGGGAATCAGTTCCAGATTGGCACCACTTTTGAAATAACTCTGGATCAATGTGGACGCAATGACAGTCACAACCATCAGACAATAGAGGAAGGCCGTTCCTATTGCCGAATGAGGACGACGACGCTCGCGACGGTGCAGAAAAATGAAGGCCAAAAAGAACAAGGCCAACGTCAAAAAATAAGCACCGCAAAAACGCGCCATTCTTTCACCCCATGTCCGTAGCGACATGATTTCATAATACTCGGCATGCAGGATACGAACATCGCGTCGTGAGATAACCCGGCCTGCTTTGACGAGAACGGTGCCGGGATCAAAGTGGGTGATGTGCTCGCCATTCTCGTTGGTAGCCGACTGTTCGGGAAATCCATCGTCCTTCGGTAACACCATGCCTATTGGTGAAACAGTCGGCTCAGACTCATCTTGGAGATACGGCTGCAAGATACGCGGTTTTTCTTCCTGATATCTAAAAGCAACCCGGCAGACAATGTCACGGTCCGGGACTTCATACTCTTTATAAGGAAAGGGCGGGTTCCAGGCTTGTGTTGCGATGCACATTGCCAGCGTCGCAAGGAAAACGAAAATAACTTGTTTTCGTATTTCAACATTACGAAAGCCGGCAACAATCTGTTGAATCAACCCGTAATAGCTGAAATGCGCAGCGACACGTTCTGCCCGGGTTCGGTGGCGCACGCCGAACGCACCGGAACTTTGAGCACCAACGGTTTTAATTTCGCCGCTACTCTGCGGTCCGGTGGTGTCGGGACGATTCGGAGTATGTTGTTGCTGATTTTGTGCCGTCATTGGTCATCCCCTTCTGTAACAGTGTCGTCGGAAGCGGATGAGGACGCGGTCATCTTGTCTGCGTCGGGATGATCGAAGACAATTCGTCCCGCCTGTTCGTAGGCGTTGACGATTTGTTGGACGAGACTGTGGCGCACAATGTCCGACGAATGGAGACGGATGGTGCCGATTCCGTCGATACCTTTCAATCGCACCAAAGCGTCAACCAAACCGCTCCTTTTATGCGAAGGCAGGTCGATTTGGGTCGCGTCGCCGCACACGGCAATTCGTGAGCCGAAGCCCATGCGGGTTAAAAACATTTTCATCTGGGCGACGGTTGTGTTCTGTGCTTCGTCGAGAATTATGTAGGCGTTGGTAAGTGTCCGACCGCGCATATAGGCCAGCGGTATGACTTCGATACGGTCTTCTTCCATCGAACGCCGAAGCATGTCCCGGTCGATCATTTCGCTCAGGGCGTCAAACAACGGTCGCAGGTAGGGGTTGATTTTTGCGTGTAAGTCACCCGGAAGAAAACCGAGACTTTCACCTGCCTCAACTGCCGGACGCACAAGAACGATTTTGCGAATGCCTTCCGATCGCAAGGCTTCGACTGCGCGAGCCACTGCAAGGTAGGTCTTGCCTGTCCCGGCCGGGCCGGTGCAGATTACCACTTCTTTTTGGCGCAGCATTTCGACGTAACGCGCCTGACCAGCCGTTTTGGGGCGAACTCGTCGCACGCCATAAACTTCGAGCGGCTTGACAAATGAAATCTCGTTTCCCTGTTGGACTTCGGAAATCGCACGCTGAACATCGTCCGACACCAGTTCCCCATACTGACGCACATAGACCTGCAATTGCTCAAAAAGCAGCGATGCCTTGATGATCGCCTCCGTGTTCCCTTTGATAACAAGATGACTGTCGTCAACGCTGATCGACACGCTAAACGCACGGCGTACCATGCGCAGGTACTCGTCCGAAGGACCGAAAACCTTCTGGAGTATCAGGTGATCGAGGATGGCGACTTGAGAATCGGACATGGGAACAAGTGAAAAATAAAAACTAAACTACTACCAAAAACATATTAAATCTAATATATTCTGTTTTATACGTTAATATTACTAAAGCGCAATACTTTTTTTTCATAACTTATAGCATATCATAACATAATGAAATATAAATGATATTAAAACTGATACAATAACAATGAATTAACTGCGCCCAATTATAAACTATAAAAAAATCTTTTGCCATAACACTAATACACAAAAAGGAATAAATATTCACAACTTTTTCAAAATAATTGACTTATTACAATATTTGTCAGTCAAAATATGTATTCGATCATATTGTTTCTCTGGTTTTATCTCGCAAAAAGCGACATAAAGCAACAATAAAGATGATTCCGAACGATGTGATATGAAAAAGATTTCCTACATAATGATAGGACGATTTTCGGTTGTCAGCAGTCAATTCGACGTAAACCACCTGATTTTTTGCTCGTTGACCGATCGCTAAAACATTGCCTGAACCATCGACCCCAACCGAAAAGCCGCCATTGGTTGCGGCCAAGTAAGGTTTACGATTTTCAATTGCCCGAAAAATGTGAGTTGCCAAGTGCATATCAATTTGTGACGAGTGCCGGAACCACCCGTCATTGGAAATATTTATCAAAATATCAGGCTCTTCTCCGTGTTTTTTCAATGTCAGCAACTGTTGCCGTATGAGACTGGATGATGAACTCTCAAAACATATATTGGATGAAGCTAAATAGTACTGATTTTGTCGCAATTTATTACTTACATGATTTGTGTAATTATCATTTATTGGCCGCAAAAAGAAACCAACAGGTTTTTTTCCAAAGTCCGCTCTCTGACAAAGCGTCTTTAAAAAAAAGCTTTCGGGAAGGTACTCGACAAAAGGTAAATACTCACCAAACATGACAAGCAACATTTTGTCGTAACGAAAAAAGCACGGATTTGATATTGCTTGGTTAATAGAACTATAATCTATATAATTATTATTATCAATATACAGTGCAGAATTACACTGAAAGTATTTTTTTTGTTTTTCTGAAAAAATATATGTCCCCACGCCATATATGCAAGGAACGCCAATTTGATTCGCTAATTCGATGATTTCCTGATTTTCCTCAATATTTGCTATCATTGCGTCTATCTGTTCACCTGTCCACATTTCTGCCGTGTTACCAGACAACTCGGAGAGGTCAATATCAACCCAGGGATAAATGCAAGTGCTTTCCGGCCATATAATTAAATCACAGGGCTGATGTTTGTTTTTGGACGCGTCGAGTGCCATTTGCTTGTAGTGCTCGAAAACTTCGTCGTACCACCCTGGCGGTACGGAAAGTGACGCCCTGAAGCTACCCTGGAGGAGAGCAACCCGCAACGGTAGACGATCCGACGATACTCGTTGCGATTCTCTCAATTGCGCGTAACTTATCACGAATAAAAAAGTTAGTGTGACAGTAATGATGCTGACGGTAATTTGCTTGACCGTCGGTTTCGGCAAAACGTTTGCAGCATCGGGACTTGCGGAAAGAGTGACAGGCAGACAGTATCCTAACATCACGCCAACGAAAATCATCACTGCTCCGACCAGGGACTCGCCACCGACATCGGCCAGTTGAATCAATGCCGTTTGATGGGCTTGGCTGTGCTCGAGAAGAGCAAAGCCGAATCCGCCCATAAGTGTCTTTTGCAGGGACATGACAGCCAACCATGCGATGGGAGCGGCAAACCATACCGGCAATCGAAAATGGCCACAAATTGTTGTGTGGTGCAATGTTCGGGCAAAAAAAACAAACAAGGGGAAGTATATCCCGAGATAGCAAGACATTGCGACCCAGCCGAAACAGGTCGCCCAATGGGCATAACACACCCAATGAACGGTCACGCCCCAAAAAATCAAGCCGCATAACCAAATCTTCCGATAAACCCGACGGGAGAGCGTTTCTCGGCGAAGGATCGGCACCCAACAAGCCGCCACCAGCCAGCCGAGCCACCATAAGTTCGTTGGGGGAAGTGCCAGCAGATATAAAATGACCCCGGCAAGCATTGGCAGGAATGTGCCGTTGTAAAATGTTGCGAAAATTTCCTTTTTTGATTTTTGCATTCTTTTCCTCAAAAACTTGACCAAACCGAACAGAAAACGACAAGAAAACCTTGCGACGAGGTGAGTGAGCGATTATTATAAGAACAAGCGATATTACAGACACATTAGAGTGCATTTTATACGGTACGTAAAGACCAATTTTTTTCTGAAGAGTTTTTCTCGTGCCGATACCATCAGGAGTGGAAGAAATGATGACCAATCGAAGTTTCGCCCTATTATTGATCGTGCTTCTTGCGGGAAGCGGGATTGCTTATGCCCAATCTCAACCGAGTGCGGACCAGCTTTACAGTTCAGGCATCCATGCCTTTAATTCGCAACGTTATTCCGAGGCGATTGGCTGGTTCGACCAAATCGAAAGCCTGGGTACGCCTGACCCGCGGGCGTTTTTCTATCGGGGACTGTCCTATAGTCGATTGGGCAATGCGACCTCGGCTGCGGCAGATTATGAAAAAGCCTCACGGATTGAGTTGACCGTTGCGGGCAGATCGTACAGTGTCCCTAAAGCACTTGAGCGAATTCAGGGACGCGACCGCACTGTAATCGAACAGTACCGCCGTTCCGCCAAACGCGATTGGGAAGCCGAACAAAACGTCCGCAAGCAAGACGAGTTCTTGTCGCAAAAGGCGGAAGATATGAAGCTCTACAGCGGGATTATCGAATCCGGCAAGTCCGAAACGCCTTCTTCCTCAACTGCGGTTTTGTCCGATGCGGCACTTCCGTTTGGGGCACAACCGGCCAATCCCTTTGCCACGAACCAGCCGACTTTTCGTCCCAGACCACCCTCTGTTATTGCTACGGGTGAACTGACGGAAGATAATGTTTTCAAAGAGGACGTGGAACGTACTCCTGTAATCGAACAACCGGAAGAACCCGTCAGACCCAGAACTCCACCCAGAGCGCAAGACCCCAATGAGAGAGGTATTTTCGATTTTGACGATGAGGACAATGCCGTTGAAGGCTTTGATTCCGGCATCCTGCTGCAGGGTGGCCAATCCACAACACAGCGTACCGGTGGTGGTTTAGGTTTGTCCTCACTTGGAAATATGTTTGATATTTTCAATCAGAACGCCGGGAAGGACGGTTTTGATGATGGGTTCCCGATTCCGCTAACCGGCGAAGATAGTGACTTTTCGCCATTTGGTGATCGTGGGGACGATGACAATGTCTTTATAACGGACGATGATTTTGATAACGATTCCGGTTTCATGACCATGCCGGGAGGTGGAGAGTTCCAATTGGAATCGGCAACTGTGACGTTCAATGTCGATCCCGTGAAAGACAGCGGACGTTCTATCGGCAAGGGGTTTGCCAGTTTTTTCAAAAAACCTGGTAGTAGTGAATTATCTCCCGTCAAACCGGATGTCGCACCAGCCGGTTCACAACCAACCAATACTCCCGATGAGGATGATGACCCATTTGCTGATGCTTTTGGCGACGATCCGTTTTGATGACGTTAGGTAGGGCGGTCACGCCGTGACCGCCGAAAAAAGAATAAAGCCGTAATCGTAAGATTGCGAAACATCTCAATTCTCAATTCGGCAGAATGATCGTTTTGGCCGGGGCGGAAATAACGTCATGTTGTGATTCCCTGATGTTGGAAATCACCGGCCTGACAACGGGTTGCTGCCTCGCCTCTTGTACACCTGACACAGGAACAATCGGTCGGGCCAATGTTGTTGGGCTACGTGCCGCGATGGGTTCAGAGGGAGAAACAGGTAAAGCCGGGGCAACCGACTCGACTCTGTTCGTGATGACAATCGGAAGCTGTTCGGCAGACGGCGAAATCACAGGTCGCGGTTCGACACTTGGAACAACACTTTCCGCCGCAACCACAGTGGGTTGTATGCCGGTGAAATTTAGCGGTAAAGGACTTGCGGCAAGGAACGCGGGGTTTGTTGCCGGCATGGTGACGGGAGTCGCTAGAAACGGAATGTACTCCGGTTCCGGTGGGGTGACAGGTTCCGCCTCTGATACTAACGGCTGGTAATCGCTGTTTGTGCGATTGACCGGCATCGTGGCATAATGATCCCGGTCAAGCACAGACGTTTCGTCCACAGCGGGTTCCTCTGTATCGTTTGTTACACTGCCTGGCTGTTCAGACATTGATGTGGGCGACCAATCTTGACTGTCCATTCGCGTGACAAAGTCCTGAATGGGTTCAAAACGCTCCCCTTCATCGTTGCGAGATGCAACGAAAGCTTGTTCTTGGGGCGTTTCCCGGGACATTGTCGGTGATGACGACAGTTGTGCGTTATGCCCGGCCACAACGGGTTGCGCCGCGACGAGTTCTTCTTCGCGGTCAGCCGGATAACGCAAGGCAAGCAACACCCCGCACAGCAGGATACCGCCGGCAATCATCATCTTCAACTCGGGGGGGAGTGATGAAGTAATCATGCGGTCTTATTGTCAAAAAAAGCTACCAACTCGCGTGCCAACAACCGTGGTGCAACGGTTGATGCGATTGATGACACCATTATACCCCCTGGCACCGTGACAATGTTTCCAAAGAATTGTACGAAAATAATTTCGTTGACTAAAAAAACAGATATGGCGTTACTATTGGAATACCTTCGCCAAATTCACACATTGAACCTTTCCAGAAGTACAAAAAGCGGGTATGATTGTCGTTGTGTTGTGAGATGAATTAGCACGCAGATGACGCAGACGAAAATGAACAATTTTACATTAAGGAAATCCCCCATGCTGTCACGCGAGGAAATACACAACGGGATCATTGACATTGTGATGCGAGCCAAGTACCGCCCGATGAAGCCGAAAGGTTTTGCGACGGAGTTGGGCATTGTTGCCGACCAAGCTGCCGAGGTGCGCAAAGTGGTCAAGAAAATGGTCGATGCCTGCGAGTTGGTGTTCGGTAAAAAGCACCTCATTTGGCCGGGTCCGAACTTATTGTCTGGTCGGAGTACCGACGTGGGACAATACGATTCGCTCGAAGATTACGAGTCAGGTAAGTCCGACCGCCGAAAGCGTATTACGCGGACCATCGCCGAAGCGACCGATGACGATTGGCTCGAAGAAGTGCAGGGCGGCGAGAGGGAAAGTGTGGAGTTTGGAGCGAGGCGTGGGGAGTGTGATGAAAAGCAACTCTGTACGGGCGGGGTTTACCCCCGCCCTGGGCAACCGCAAGGGTTGCCCCTACACCCCAAACTCCAAACTTCGTCTCTGTCGCTCGACAATTTCGTTGTTGGGACGTTCCGACAAACCGAATATGGCAACGGTTTTGTGCGTCCGCGTGTCGATGCCCGTAACGATGATACGCCACTTGCCGATATTTTTGTGCCAGCGGAACAGTCGCGTGATGCCGCATCGGGTGATACCGTGGTCGTTGAAATCACTTCAGGCTTCAGGCGTCAGGCGTCAGGCTTCAGGAAAAGCCTGACGATGCGGGTCCAGAAGCCCGAAGTCCGAAGCCCGAAGTCCGGTAGCGAATCGGACGCACCGATGGGCAAAATCGTTGAGATTCTCGAACGCGATACCATGCGTTTCGTCGGCACTTATGATTGCGATGATGATGTTGCCATTGTCGATGTTGACGGCAAGCTGTTCCGCACGCCGATTTATGTCGGCGATCCAAGTGCTTGTCCCGCGAGGTCGGGCGACAAGGTTGTCATCGACATGGTGCGTTTCCCGACGCATACCCGCTACGGCGAAGGCGTTGTTGTCGAAGTGCTCGGCCCACATGGTACGCCGGAACTTGACACGCAACTCATCATTCACCAATTCGGGCTTCCAACGGAATTTCCCGACGAGGTCATCAAGGCCGCGCAAGATCAGGCGGCACAATTCGACGAGAGCATCACGCCCGACCGTTACGACGCAACCGGTGAAACGACGTTGACAATTGATCCGGCCGATGCCCGGGACTTCGACGACGCGGTGTCGCTGACGAAACTCGAATGCGGTCACTGGCGTCTCGGCGTGCATATTGCCGACGTGGCTCACTTCGTGCAAAAAGGTTCGCCGATTGATCGCGAAGCCGAAAAACGCGGCACAAGCGTGTATTTGCCGGACAAAGTCATTCCGATGCTCCCCGAGGTCATCTCGAACTCGCTGGCCAGTTTGCAACCGAACAAGGTGCGGCTGACCAAGTCTGTTTGGGTCGAAATGACCGAAGACGGTATTCCCGTTGATGTCGAGGTGAAACGCTCGGCCATTCGTTCCGACTCGCGGCTCAATTATGACGAAGTGACCGAGTTTCTCGCCGACCCGAAACCGTTTCGGAAAAAACTCGCGTCCGATGTGTTCCGGTTGTTGAGCGATATGTTTACGCTGGCAATGATTTTGCGTGACCGCCGCCTGGCACGCGGGGCACTTGAGTTGACCATGCCGGAAATCAAGTTGTTGCTCGACGATGATGGCAAGGTCTGCGGCTCGAAGCTGTTCGAACAACTGCCGGCAAACCAGATCATTGAAGAGTTTATGCTGGCCGCAAACGAAGCGGTGGCCGGTTACCTCGAAGGCAAAGGGCTACTCTTCCTGCGACGCATTCACGCCATGCCGAGTTACCGCAAAATGAAGCAGTTTTCGCAATTCGTCAAATCACTCGGTGTTGACACTGTGTCGGCGGACATGCTGCTCGAAAGCCGCTTCGAGATACAAGCACTTCTCGAACGCATCAAAGGCCGTCCGGAAGAAGCGGCAATCAATTTTGCCCTGCTCCGGTCGATGCAAAAGGCCGTGTATTCGCCCGCCGAAGACGGCCATTACGCCTTGGCGAGTTCGTGCTATTGCCATTTTACGTCGCCGATTCGCCGCTATCCCGACTTGACGGTGCATCGGTTGCTCGACCAATTGTTGTTCGGCAACAAACCGCGTAACGACATGCGGGCACTCTTCCTGCTCGGCGAACATTGCTCGCAATGCGAACGCACCGCCGAAGCCGCCGAACGCGAATTGGTCAAACTCAAGCTGATTAATTACTTGGCCACGAAGATCGGCGAGCAAATGACCGGCGTTGTGACCGGCGTTGAGCGGTACGGTTTTTACGTGCAGGGCGAGGAAATTCCCGCCGTGGGACTCGTCCGCATTCGTTCGCTCGAAGGCCGCTATTATTATGACGCTGATTCGCACTCGCTGATTGGTACGCGCGGCCCGACCTTCCGGCTCGGCGATCGTGTTGTCATCGAAATTGCCGATGCGAACCCGAATACGCGTCGTATTGATTTCACGTTTGTGGGACTTGCCACTGCGGTCAAAAAACCAAAGGGTATTCAGGGCAACCACGAGGGTAGCCCCTACAGGACGGTTAGAAAACCGAAACGCAAAACCGTTCCGTCGTCATGCGACAAAAAGTTCGACGAACCCGACTTCGATGAATCCGGACGTCCGATGCGCATCCGCAAATCGAAAACCAAGCGTAGTGACCCGACAACACAATCGAAGAAGAAAACCACTGCGAAAAAAGTTGCGAAAAAGAAATCGCCGGCAAAAAAGGCTGCCAAAAAAACGGTAAAGAAGGCAAAGAAAAAGTAATCCCACGTTTAGCCGAGCGTCTTAGACGCCGGTGAGGTAAGGCAGGCGAATAAGTCTTTATGGCGCAACGCATATTGAAATTGAAATTTCATACGGCGGCCACGACATGACCGCCCTACTTTCTCGCGTCACAGGGTGTCTCGGCTGACTTGTCCCAATTCTTCGAGCAACCGTTCCGTCGCGTAAACCGATTTCAGCGACTCAATAATAGCCGTTGAGCAAACCGAGACCGCGCGAATAAATTCGTCATCGTAAACGAAGCTGCGGGCATGGGCGACACGATTGCCGTCGAACAAAATGCCGACGATTTCCCCCGCCGCGTTGACCATCGGACTGCCGGAGTTGCCGCCGATGGTGTCGTTAGTCGAAATCGTGTTCATCGGTGTGTCAGCCTTGATGCGGTCGCGTGCTTGCATCCACGACTCTGGTAGCGTGAAGGGCGAAATGTAATCGTGGGCTTCACCATGCTTGAAGGTATCGCCCATGACTGTATAAGCAGGGTTGGCTTGGCCGTCCGGGTCGGTGACGCCCTTGATTTGCCCGTAGGTCAGCCGCAATGTAAACGTTGCGTCGGGGTAAACCGTTGTGCCATACAGTTTGAAACGGGCATCGGCAATTTTCGTGTAAGCCTGTCGCATAGGTTCTTCGACACGCGTTTCCATGATGTTTCGCAACTCACGGGCACGCTTATCGACGGCCATCGCGAGCTCGACCATCGGGTCCGTCGCAATTTGCCCGACCTCGACTGCGGCATCAAAGTACGCGACACGGGTTTCCGCATCGGCCAATTTCGACCACCGAATCAATTCTAGGGCGCGATTCTGCGGCGACTTGCCGGCCATGATCTGCTTGACAAGCGGGTCGTCGGCACCAAGTTTTTCAACCAACAGCGTCAACGAATCGCTCAATTTGGCAATTTCGACCTCCGCGTAAATCGGTGTGTCGGTTTCCAACGAAGTGCGAATGTTCGGCAGGTCGGTGGTCTTGTAGCCGCGCAAGCGTTTGTCGTCCGGTTTTTGTGACTCCTGAGCAGTGCGGACGAGTTGTCTGGCATAACCAAACAGCGGCGTGTTGAACCCTTCACTCGTTTCGAGCAAATCATGCGCGAACATGATCGTTTCCCACTGTTTCAACGCCTGTTCGATCCGCAACCACGGCGACACTTCGTTCGGATTGAGCAGCCGGGCACGGGTGATTTCCTCACGCAATGCCTTTTCTTCCGCTTCTTTGCGTGCCATGAGCGACGCATCTTGCAAGCTGGTCAAAACGCCCAATCGCACTTTACGGTAGTTCGTCCAACGGAAAATTTCGGTCTGCACCTGTCGCAGGTTTTCGGAACTCATTTCGCCGTAGGCTTTCATCGTGACTTCCTTGCGATAAACTTTTTCCATACCGTAAGGGTTGAGCTTGTCGCGGTAAAATTTCAGTTCGGCGATGGTTTTGAAGCGGTTCGTGCGACCGGGATGTCCCGAAACGATAACAAATTCGTCGTCCGTCGCACCGTTTTCGCTGAATTTGAGATAATTTGGCGTTTCGGCAGGCTCGTCGTTTTCGTAAACTCGAAAAAACGTCACGTCAAGGCAGTAACGTGGGTACTCGAAATTGTCCGGGTCACCACCGAAGAAGCCGATCTTTTGTTCCGGTGCGAAAACCAGCCGGATGTCCGTGTATTTCTTGTAGCAATACAGGTGGTACAAGCCGCCGTTGAAAAAGGCGACCACATCGCATTTCAGTCCGGTTTCATCGCCGGCATCGCTCTCGATTTTGGCAATAACCGCTCGACGTGCCTGTTCGGCGACCTCACCTGTCAAACCGGGACGCACGGCCTCATGCACTTGCGCGGTCACGTCACGAACTTCCCAAAGCACATTGAGCTCAACGCCCGGACATTTGCGTTCGTCGGCCAGGGTTTCGGCGTAGTAACCGGTTTGCACAAGGTCGTCATCCGCCGTACTCATTCGTTGCAAAGTCGAAACACCGACGTGATGATTCGTCATTAACAGCCCTTGCGGCGAAACAAACGATGCCGACCCGCCGTTGCCAAAGCGAATCGACGATTTTTGAACATGTTCAAGCCATTCCGGCATCAGAGTCACGCCGTATTTTTCCGCAATGGCCTCCGTCGGTGGATTGGTGAAAAGCCACATTCCCTCCTCCGCAAAAGCCGCCGTGCTTGCGCAAACACCCAAAATAGCAGCCAAAATCAAAAGTTTTCTCATGGTAATTCCTTGCGTTTTTTTCCTAATTGGTGAGTCAATCCGAAAATTAGGCTCCCGCCAGAAAGCTTTATACCCAAGGTAGGGCGGTCACGCCGTGACCGCCGCCGTGTTGGTTAGGGTACTTTACTTTCTGGCGAAAACCTTGAAGTCGATTTTTGAAAACAGACCATATTATCGATCAGAAAACGCAAATCGTCAAGCACAGATTGCAGATTGCATTGGAAAGCCGGAAAGTTTGGATTATACTATACTGTCACCTATTGTTATTTCCCTCATTTGGAACTGAGTGTCCCATGCGTTTTAAGTTAATTGCTTGTGAAATTTTGTATCGCGAGTTGTGTTACGTCATGGCGAAATCGCCGCACAGAGTCGATGTCGAATTTCTTGCCAAAGGGTTGCACGACATTGGTCGCCCCAACATGTTCGACGCACTCCATCGCGTGCTCGATGCGGTCGATTCCGATGCTTACGACGCGGTGTTGCTTGGTTACGCCTTGTGTAACGGCGGCGTGGTCGGGCTGAAACCTTGCGGGCAAGTGCCGCTGGTCATTCCTCGGGCGCACGATTGCATTACGCTTTTTCTTGGTGACAAGCAACGTTACGAAGACTATTTTTTTGCCAAGACGGGCACATATTTCAAGACGATGGGTTGGATCGAACGCGGCGATTCGCTCCGGCAATATTCGCGTGATGAAGCCGTTTCAAGCACAAGTACCATGTCGGGTGATGCGCAAAGAAAAACACCGTTTGGCATGACAAATGCAAAAACAGGCCAAATGCTTTCGTTTGCGCAAATGGTCGAGCGTTACGGCGAAGACAACGCCAAGTACCTCTGGGAACAACTTGTCGGGATGCCGCATTATCAACGCATCACCTTTATCGAGATGGGCATTGAGCCGGATAATAGTTTCGAGCAAATTGCCCAACGCGAAGCCCATGAGAAAAACTGGGAATTTGAAAAACTGGGCGGAAGTCTGACCCTGTTTGAAAATCTTGTTAACGGTCACTGGCCGGAAGACGATTTTCTTGTCGTGCAACCGGGGCAAAGTATCGACTTCGATTACACCGGACAAATTGTCCGGGCAACATGAGTATGCATTGCCCTTGCATGAAAGTTTTTCTTGTGTGTCTCTTGAGATGGCTTAATCATCACGAGGTGCCTTTTGTCGTCGTCCCTGTGTTTCGTAGATGATGTCCAATCATTCCCGGCGATCCACAACTTGATCTTCGTCCAGTTTTTGCGTGTCGCGTGTTCCATGGTGTTGGAGGTACGGTAAAAACGCATCCGGAAAGTGGCGTCGAGGAGGTGATCCGGCATGACAACGAAACCGTTGGACTACCTCCTGATCGGTCTCATTGACGGCGAGCAGGATACAGGATATTGGCGTGTTTGATTTTTGCAGGGTTTCAAAAACACTTAACGGCGTAGAGTGTCATTCGACACAGAGTTCTCTTGTACGTCGGGTGACTTCGAGCATTCTTGCCGCCGTGTGCGAGTCCATTTCGGGAATCGACTTTTGAATTTTCCCGCCGCTTGCCGGATCGTAAGCAATGATATGAAGTCGCCCGTCGGCATCAATGCGGAACGTTACGTCAATCGGCGAATAAATCGGCAAGTCCGGCTTGATCGGCAGTTCGCCGTTCCAAAGCGATGTTGTTTGCTCCAAATCGACAAACGGTTCCGGCTCCCCTTTTGCGGGAGCATCGCACGAGTTTTCGACCAGTTCCACGACAACGATCTGCTGCTTGGGGGCGATCGTGGCGTACTGTTCCGTACATTCCGCCGGATACGGCGTGTTTCGATATATCAAATTGGAAACGGAAAGCAAGGGACGCCCGTCTTCGTCATAACCGTCCAAAACGGTGATCCCGAAGGTTTTGCTGGTCACGTTTTTTGCACGTTTCATCGCGTCGGTGACCGTACGTATCGGTAATTGGAATTCGGCGGCGACTTGTTTCGCGGCCTTCTGGAGGTCATCCTGTGTCGCCGTCGTTAACTGCGTTTTGAGTTTGGACTCGATGAGCGATTGAAACCGGATGTTGTTTCCGATGATGGCCGCCCCTTTGGCCACCGCTTCGTCCGGCTCAAACAGCACCGGCTCGATTGAAAACTCACGACGCAACCGCTGTGCAACCTGCGGCATTCGGGAAGAACCGCCGACGAGAATCAATTGGTCGAACTTTGCACAGCCTTTCGCCTTTGCCACCGTCAGCAAGGATCGTGTGAGGGAAACGGTGCGATTCAGCAAGTCATCGCTCATTCGCTCAAATTGCTCCCGGGTGATTTCAATCGACACTTTACTCCCGTGATAGGAGAGCGTCGTTTTCGTTTTTGCCTTGTCGGTCAGTTGCTTTTTACACTGTTCCGCGCGTTGCAGAACGTCATAATAAAATTCGGGATCGTCGCCCGCTGACATTCGCAATCCGGTTTCATCGTTGAAACACCTGGTGATGTGTTGAACGAGGCGGTCGTCCCAGTCCTTGCCGCCAAGCTGATGGTCGCCGTCGGTGCATAGCACGTCGATGCCGTTTTGCGAAATCCGAATAACGGTCGTATCGAATGTGCCGCCGCCGAGATCATACACCAGTGCAAAGCGGTCTTTGGTTTCCTCGTTGGGTTTGATCCCGTAAGCGAACGCTGCGGCAGCCGGTTCGTTGACGATCTGCAAAACGTTAAGGCCGGCAATCTCACCGGCACGTTTGGTCGCCTCACGTTCTTTCACGAAGAAATAGGCGGGACACGTAATCACCACGTCGGTGACTGGTTCGTCGAGATAAGCCGCCGCATCCTGAACCAGCTTTTTCAGAATCAGACCGGAAACGTGTTCCGGCGTGTAAGCCACGCCGTCCACTGTAAACGTGAAATCGTCGTTACCCATGCTTCGTTTGACGAAACTGCAAACGGCTTCCGGGTGGACGCTCGACATTTCCTTGGCCTCCTGACCGACCACGGCACGTTTGCCGTCGAACCAAACGACCGACGGCGTGATGCGTTCCCCTTCGGCGTTCGGAATGATTTCCGATTGTCCGTACTCGTTGATATAAGCCACACAGGAATAGGTCGTGCCGAGGTCAATACCGAGAATTTTCGTTTGCTTGGTCATGATGGGTTGATCTACTGTTTATTCTTCAGTTCTCTTGCGCGGGACATTTTCATGGGATAAAACTTGCTCGGCGAGAAGGGCACGTCTTTGGAACACACGACGAGTTCGACGTTGCCGACTTTGACTTTGCTGCCGGGAACCAACGATTGTGTGCCATTTGCATCGGTGTAGCGCACGGTGTCGCCGACCACGAGAAACGAGGCCGCCTTTTCGCCCACACCGGGAATCGGCACGGTGTCGTTTTTCCCGGAACCGACTGTGACCGCCTGCACACCGAGGTTCACTTGCGTAAAATTGCGGGGATCATAAATGACCATCAGCCAAACCTTGCGGAAAACCGTTTCGACAATCGCGACCAACAAGCCGATACAGGCACCCAAAATGAACGCACCGATCAACCGTCCGCCGGTGTTTCCCACCGTGGCGGTCAAGATGAGAAAACCGATGCAGCCGAGAAAACCGCCGAGTGCGCCACATCCCAACGCTTTCTTTTTGTCGAGATTGGGAATCACAAAGACCATTCCGAACGCCAAGAGACAGCCGAGTACCGCCCATGCAAGAATTCTGCCGAGTTCGCCGAAGTGAATGGCGGAAAGAGCCGACATTGTCGTTTGAGCGACAAATCCCGCCGCAATTCCCGCTAATAGCGAGCCGATAGCAACCACGATCAGTTGATTTTGCGGCAGCAGTGTCTTTTTCAAATAGTAGTTTTGAATGGCCACCAGTGCAAGTGCGATACCGAGTGCGATGAAAACCGTCCAGCCCGAAACTTCGATGAGAGCAACGGTTTTGGAACCTCTTTCGCTTCCGATGGTTGAGGCAATCATTTTTTCCGCAGTGGCAAAGGCGTCACCGAATTGGCCGTCTTTGGCACTGACCACGCGGCTTCGATCACCTGTCAAATCGGCAAGGTATCTTACGTCGGCATCGACGGCAGCAACGGCGAAAACCCGAACATCCTGTTCACGCAATTGTTGGGCAATCTCAATCGCCCGATTCGCATTGCCTTCCGTGTTTTCGCCGTCGGTAAAAATGAGAAGTGCCGAATTGCCGCTGGGAGGCTCTTTGAGAGCATGTGCGGAAACTTCAAGTGCCCTTTGAAAATTCGTGGAACCGTAAGATTCAAGACCATCGATGCTCCTTTTCAATTCCTCCGTGTTGTTGGTGAACGGCATGAGAAGCCGGGCATCGCTGCTGAAAATCGTTATGGCCAGAAAATCACCGGATCGCTTATCGATGAACTGTTTGGCCGCGTTCTTCATGTCGCGGAGGTTATTTCCCGCCATGGAACCGGAAATGTCAACCGTGAGGCAAATGGATTGCGACGGTGGTTTTGTATCTCCTTTCGGCAGCAGGAAGAGAAACGCTTCGGCAAGAATAGCCGCCGCCAGACAACCGAGTGCCGCCGACAGCATAAAAATGACAGGTTTATATTTGGGGTGATGTAGCATTGTCAGTCAGGTTGGGTCAAAGGTATGAAAAAGGGCGAGCATTGGCAGCGTGCGACATAACATTACCCGCCGCCGCCCACATCCCAACTGCCGCTTTCATAGTAACCGCGTACCCCACACCAGGGGCACGTGCCGCTTGTCGCCGCATCGACTTCACAATAGGTTTTCCCGCAACGGCAACCGACAAGGCTTTTGTTTCCGCAGTAGGGACAAGGATCATGCCCGACATCAACGGAGACTGCCTCGCCGTCGCTGCCGAATTTGTCCAAGTCGTCAAGCGGAAACGCACCGACGCCTTCTCCCAATTTGTACGTCCCTGCCGGACGAAATTTGCCGTCTTCCGATCTGACATACTTCTGCATATACATTTTGTTCTCGACGGAGCATTTCCAGTACGCACATGCTGTGGACTCGCCGTTTTTGTTTGAAAGGGTTTCAGTTATGGGCGTGGAAACATTGCCCAACTGCGTCGAACGGTTTCCGCAACCGGCTGCCACCGCCAAAAGGCATAGGAGTAACAAATTTCGTTTCATAGGGATAAAAGCGGTGGTACGCCACCAAAATTCGTTTCGTGAGTTGCACACAGTTTTTCTGTAGTTGCACACAGTTTTTCTGTCACACGGAGGTACAAAGGCACAGAGGGAATACCTACTCCGTTCCTCTGTGTGAAACACATTCATTATATAATATACGACTATTGGTGAGGGATTGCAAGTGAGCAATTTCGGCTTATTGCATATAACAACGAAACGCATTCGATCTCGCCTCTATATTGAATTTTGCGGCTTTTATCAAATGTATTATTTCCTCATAAATTTTCTGAACAAAATAAGTTGCATTTTTTGACTATTCAATATATAATCGCCATATTGAACTTTTCTGTTTTTTTCTGTTACATAATATTTGTCTGTCATCTTTTGATAACCGTTCTTCTTTGCAACATTTTGCGACATTAATAACCCCGCCATGAATAACACCCCCAAACAGCATTCCGTCGTTCTGGTTTCGTTGACAATCACCGCCCTGTTGGTTGGGCTTGCCGCCGGCTGGAGCGGATACAAAATGATGAATCCCACGGAACCACCTCCGCCGGACGACAAGCCGAAGTCAAGCGTCAACCTTGCCCCTGTGCGTATTGCTGAGGTCACAACGAAGGAGCTTGCGTCGGTGCGTCCGTTTATCGGACGACTGATTGAGCTCAAGAAAGTCGTTTTGTCGCCGGAAGTGACAGGGATTCTTGAGACGCTTTCGGTCGAAGAGGGTGATTACGTGACCGGAGACAAAACGGTTATCGCCGAAATCGACACCACTTGGTCGGACCTTACCCTGCAACAGGCAGAGGCACAAATCGCGCTGTATTCCGTGCAACTCGATTTGCAAAAGGTGGAATTGGAACGCTTGGAACGTCTTTCACAAACGCGCGTGGTCACCGACTCGGAAATCAATCAGCAAAAAATCGTCACCGAGCAACTGGCACGGCAAATCGCCCTTTCGGAACTGAATCGTGACGAAGCTAAAGAGCGGCTGGAACGCTCGCAAATCGTCGCGCCGTTTGACGGTATTGTCGTGCGCAAGACGGCGGAAATCGGCCAGCGTGTCACTTCGGGAACGGAAATCGTTGAAATGATTTCGCGCGGCGAAGTGTATGCCGAAATACAAATCGGCGAAACGTACCTGAAACAATTGAGCATCGGCGACACGATCCCGATTTTCGTAGAGGCACTCGGTCTGACGCTTGCCGGGCAAATTGAGGCGATTGTGCCTTACGGCCCCAGTTCGTCGCGTACTTTCCCGGTCAAGGTGTTGTTGAAAGACCTGGACAATGAGCTGAAAGTCGGCATGAGCGTGACGGCGTACATTGAAACGCGATCGCCCACTGAGGGGATCGTCGTGCCGAAAGATGCCGTGTGGATTCAAACGCAAGGCGACACCGTTTGGGTGTTCGTGCCGAACGATGCATCGGACGATCAAGCGGAATCGGATGTCGCCGCACAGGTATCGGGCAAGGTGTATCAATTGCCGGTGGACATTGTCGTACGCGGCGTTGAGGAATATCTCATTGAACCAAAATCCGGCGAAAACCGGCACTTGCTCACCGCCGGCGCACAGGTGGTCATCGAAGGACTGGAACGCCTTGCGGAAGGTCAGGAAGTGCGGCTCGTGTCGATTAACCCCGCGTTTTTTGAGCATCTGCCCCAAGCGTTCGGCCACCAGACCATCGACCCAAAACCGCGCAAAGACCTGAGCGTCGAGGAAATTTTGGCCGAAGCAAGAAAGCAAAAACGGGAGCAGCAGGACGGTACAGCGGTCACGCCGTGATGGCCGTTAGCCGCGTCACCCTGTGACGCGCAGTGGTGGTTTGTTTTCAGCCACGGATTGACACACGGGGGAAACACGGATTTTTGTGTCCGCAGATGATGCCGATTTGCGAAGATGTTGTTTGAGATAAGACAACCTTATTTTTACATTATTCCCCCAAACAAAACAACCTGAGTAGCAACGGAACCCCCGCCATAGGACTACAACCTTATTACCTTATTTCACTTTTTCACTCGTGCGACTCCTATTGAAGGCAAACCATGTACAAGGATATTTTCGAAGCCGCAGAAAACGGGACGGTTGATGATGTCCGGTTCTTCGTTGAACAAGGAGTGGATGTGAATGCGGAAAAAGAATATTCCGGCGAGACCGTATTGCAAACGGCGGCGGAATGCAATTCCGTCGATGTGGTGAAATACCTGGTCGAAAATGGAGCGGATGTCAACATCAAACTCAAACACAACTGGACGCTGTTGCATAGTGTGATTATGAATAATCCCTGTGTTGGTATAGTGAAATACCTGATCGAAAACGGGGCAGATGTCAATGCGAAAGCTGATGATGGTTGGATACCGCTACACTATGCCGCATCATGGTATGATTCCGATATCAATATGGTGAAATACCTGGTCAAAAATGGGTCAGAAGTCAACGCAAAAACCGACAAAAAAGAGACACCCTTGCACTGGTGTGTGGCCTGTTCTCCCAAACTCAATATTTTGGAATACTTAATTGCCCGAGGAGCCGATGTCAATGCGAAAAACAGCAGAGGTTTGACCCCGTTGCAAATATTGTTAATAAATGATGAGGTCTATGATCGAACAGATGATTTTGTCGAAATACTCAAGTACCTGATCGACCACGGGGCGGATGTGAACGCGAGTATCACACCGCTTGATTTGGCCGTACCTGATACATTGAAAGCGGTAATCCGTGAAGCCGGCGGGAAAAGCGGGGCGGAAATGTGAGGACAAAATCGTCCTGAAAGGACGAAATTTCGATAACCCCCGACTTTAGTCGGGGGTGGCAACCGCGCCATATAACATACCCGCCCCAACGGGGTGGTACTCACACGGTTTTGTGTCGCCCCGTTGGGGCTACAATATCGTGTGGGATGCCGTTACCTCCGGCTGAAGCCGGAGGTTATCGAGATTCTGTCCCTTTGGGACAGAGCGATAAAAAAACAACTGCGAAAATATATCCGGGGATTGCGTTGCTCATCCCCTGGCAAATTTTAACAACTAACACACCACGAATTATGGCATTGGTCACACTACGCATTGTCGATGGCCCCGAACGCGGGACGGTTTATGACCAGATCGCAACGCCCATTTCCGTTGGCCGCGAAGAAGGCAACGTTGTCCGGTTGAACGACGAACGTGTTAGTCGGTATCACCTCAAAATTCACGAAAACGAAGGTGCCATCATAGCGACCGACCTCGACAGCACAAACGGAACCTGCATCAACGGCGAACTGATGCATATCTGGGAGCTGAAGCCGGGCGATATGATCGCCATCGGGCGGTCAACGATTCTCGTCGGTGGTCGCGACGAAATTGCGAGGCGGCTCAAGGCTATGCGGGCAGATAAAAACCTGCCAGACGCCGTGCCGATGGGATACCTGCAACAGGACATCGAAGACGAACAAACCCTCGCTGCGGATGGCTTGCCGTTTCTGTCGCAGTCGCCCAAACCCTTCGACGAAACAGCGTCAGGGATGCTTGAGGAACTGATTTTTCAGGGTTTGACGCCGGAAGACATTGCCGTATTACATTCGCTTTTGCCGCCAAAATTGCCCAAAAGTCTTGCCCCACACCAGTCGGCGCAGTTGCTCGAAATGTTGCAGTATTTTTATCTCCGCATCCGGTATCTGACGGCCAGTGTCAAAGGCGAAGACAAAATGGATCGTGTTTCGCTCGATGTGGAGCAGTGGCAAAACATCGTTGACCTTTACGACCGTTTGGCCCATTATATTAAAGAAATCACCGAGCCGTAAACGCACTTGATGACCAACAGCCACAAATTTTTCCGAAATACCGTGTGATGAAATATCAACGTGTTTTTGTCGAGTCGTTTACTGCAACGTTTCCCGATGAGGTGCTGACCACCGATGCGCTGGAACGGCAGTTGGAGCCGCTTTACACGCGATTGAAATTGCCGGAAGGGCGGTTGGAACTGATGACCGGCATTGTCCAGCGTTACTTGTGGCCGAAAAACGAACTGCCCGGTACGCAGAGCATCGAAACGGTACGCAAATTGCTCGAACAAACCGGCGTTGACCGTAGTAAAATCGGTTGTTTCATCCACGCATCGGTCTGCCGCGATTTTTTGGAACCGGCAACAGCCTGTCGCGTGCATGAGGCGAACCAACTGCCGTCCCATTGTGCCGTTTATGATATTTCAAACGCCTGTCTCGGTTTGTTGAGCGGTATGGTGCAAATCGCCAATATGATTGAACTGGGGCAAATCGAAGCGGGCATCGTGGTAGGCACCGAAAGTAGCCGTTCACTGACGGAAGCGACGATTCGGCAGTTAAACACCGATGAGCGAATCGACCGCAAAAACTTGAAATCGGCCTTTGCGTCGTTGACCATCGGGTCGGGCAGTGCGGCTGTGCTGTTGACCAACGAGCGGCTTTCGACGACGCAAAACCGGCTTGTCGGCGGTGTGTTGCGTGCGAATACGGAACAATGCCACCTGTGTCAAAGCGAAACCGACCAGTCGGGCGGTGATGCCATGCAGCCGCTCATGCAAACCGATTCCGAAAAACTCATGCACGAGGGGATTGCGACGGCCAATCCGGCGTTTGACGAATTATTGCCGACGCTTGGCTGGACGCGGGAGAAGATCGCGCGGACGTTTTGCCACCAGGTCGGCAAGGTGCATCAGCGGTTATTGTTCGAGATGCTGGGACTGGAACCGGAACTCAATTTTGCGACACTCCCTTACTTGGGCAACACCGGTGCGGTGGCCCTGCCGACCGCCGCCGCCGTGGGAATACAAACCGGCTTTGCTCAACCCGGCGACCGCATTGCTCTCATGGGCATCGGTTCCGGCATCAATGTCGTCATGCTGGGTATCGAATGGCAAAAAACGATTGCCGATACCAAATTTCAGCAACTCGACATTGTACACAAAATCGCGGAGCTGAATTTGTCAGCCGGGAGTGCAACGAAGTGAAGCGATCTGATTTTTCGCGTTGAGCGTTCGATCCGGTCACTGCGATGCGCTCCGCTTCCGGTTGCCATTGTCGGTGAAAGACACATTTTGAATATAAAACAACTTGGGGTAACACAATAAAAATATCGTGAATTAATTCATGATGTTGAATGTTATACTGTAAACGGGAGCAAATGATCGTTTTTTCCTACAAAAATTATCTCACACAAAGGCACGGAGTCACGGAGAAAATTGACCTTCGTGCCTCTGTGGCTTTGTTGTTGCGCTGGTGGCAACAGTGTGAAAAATACAATTTGTTACC
>Ga0082212_10002481_pt1 | contig 26816 bp, 15 predicted proteins | sample TergutNt197P3_FD_71548 | JGI IMG/M metagenome (GOLD analysis project Ga0082212, IMG submission 71548) | Neocapritermes taracua P3 segment gut microbial communities from Petit-Saut dam, French Guiana - Nt197 P3 | ecosystem: Host-associated > Arthropoda: Insects > Digestive system > Gut ...
TCATTTCGCTTTGACCGCTCGTTGACACTCGCGGCTCTGATGCGATGGTCACGCCGTGACCGCCGAAACATCGTGGTGCTGACATTTTATTTTCTGGCGGAAGCCTTACGGTTACCTCTATAGCCTTTTTCCCAATACACAAGAATTTCCGACAGAAGTGTCTTGACATTTTTTCGTCACATTCGATCCGGTCACTGCGATACTCGTGTTTCTTCTGCCGCAGCGCAAATTTTCCGGTTGCCATTATCGGTAAAAGACATATTCTAATACGCTCGGCTAAACATTTTCCGTAAATTCTTTTCATGGACCATTGACAATGCTACAATGATCTTGAGTAGTGATCGTAGCGCAACGCTTTTTCAACATCGTTTGAGGGTTAATGTCATGTCACGGAATTGTATCTTGTCGGTTGTTGTCGGAACTGTCGTTTCGGCGTTGTTGATCGTGGGAGTCATGTTTTGCTTTGCTGAGGAAAACGACTCGCCGCAGCGGGGACGTTTTCCTGAAAAAATGGTCGTCACCGTCGTCGATGAGGAGGGGAAACCGATCCCCCACGCATCAGGTTTTCACCGTTTCGGAAAGTACGTCAATTTTCAGGTTGACGAAAAGGGCGTCTTTGAGATTCCCATGTCGGAAGAGCAGTTGAAGCAATGGAAGACCACGGATTTTACGCTTCACGCCGAAGGGTATGGCCCGTATTGCGCGAACTTCGAATCCGATCTGGTGATTCCTGAAACATGGACCATCGTACTGAAACCGGCACAAAAGATCGGCGGAGTCGTCGTCGATGAGGAAGGGCAACCGGTTGAAGGGGTTGAGGTCAATCTTCACATTTACCTTGTTGACTGTTTTAATTGTCATAACGTTTTCCGTGGTCTGGTCACAAGCGCGACTACCACAACGGACGCGGACGGAAAATGGTCGTTATTTGAGCTTCCGGCAACGTTCAACGGCTCGCCGTCGTTGACTCTCAAGAAAGAGGGATACCTCACAACAACGGTCTATGACGTTCCGGTGGCACGATTGAATCCGGACGCCGACGGCAACTATCACGAACGCATCACCATCGAACGCGGCTATGTTTTTTCCGGACGCATCGTCGATGAGAACGGTTCGCCGTTGGAAGGGGTTTCCGTGGAAATGTATGCCGGCTATCGTGATTCCGAACCGGTTTTGTCGGATCAAAACGGCATGTTTCGCATTGAGAATTGTCCGCTGAATGATCGGGCGATGCTTACCGTGTGGGCACCCGGCAAGGCGTGCCAGTGTTTGCCCATTGAGATTCGTTCGGACAACGTGCCATTCGAAGTGGTCATGCTGCCGGGACGTCGGATCACGTTTGAAGTGAAAGATTCCACAGGAAACCCGATCCCCGAAGCCACGCTAAAAGTTGCCGGTATCGCCGGTTTGCCGGGTGGGAACATGCGATTGGGTAACAATCGCCTCTTGCCGGAGTCGGGCAAAACCAACGAACATGGCAAGCTCACTTGGGATGACGGCCCCGTCTCGTCGTTTGACCTCGTCTGTTATGCGGAGGATTACATCGACATTCAATTTCCGGTTGGTGCAACGCAGAAGCTTGTTCCCGTGACGCTCTATCTCTCTAATGCCATCCTCCGCGTTGTTGATGACGCGACCGGGGAACCGATTCCGGGATTCAACGTGACCACCCGAATGTATGAAAAGGCCGATGCCGAAAGTTTCAGGGCGTGGCATTCCGATACCGGAAGCAACGGTTTCATGAAAGCAAGGGTGTATGGTGACAAAGATTACCGTGCGTGGCGATTTGACGTTGAGGCACCGGGTTATGAAACTTGTAAATCGCGCATTGTGGCTTACGGTGAGGAAAACGTGGAACTCGAATTACGGCTCGTCGCATCAACAGAGAGCAGTGATGCGACAACTGATGCCGTCAACGCCGAAACACAAACGTCGCAGGAGCCGTTGTTCCCGCTTTCCGGTGGGCACATTGTGACCCCGGACGGTGAAAACGCCGAAAATGCTTCGGTGGAAATTGTCGTTTTGGAAAACACCTGTGGGGCGGATGCTCAGCCGGTATTCGCAGATGCCGAAGGGCGATTCGTACTCTCGGACGATCAGCACCGGATGATCGGGCCGCAAAAGTTCGCGCTGAAAATTACGCATGTTTCCGGCGTGGCGGTGATCGACGGGGACACGTTTCGCAAAGAACACGACCTGCAAGCGAAATCAACGGCTCAACCGATAACCCTGATGAAATGGGGACGCATCGAGGGAACGCTTCAGGCGGGCACGAAAAAGCTGGAAGGAACCGGCATCGCTCTTCGTTCGCGCAAATCGGAGGTGATGCCGATCAATCCCGGTTTTTATCAGGGAGCGACCACGAAAAAAGACGGACATTTTGCCATCGAACAGGTCATGCCGGGAACCGTCAAGCTGACCAGAACCGTGACGGGCGGCGGCTTGAGTTCGAGCTGGTCATCATTCGTGGCCGACATCGAAGTGAAGCCGGGCGAAACCACCCGTTGTACCATCGGCGGCAACGGAACAGCCGTTGTCGGAAAGGCCATCGCCGCAGAGCCGGTTGTGTGGCTCAAATATACCGCCCGAATTGTTCCAAAACCGGAAAATTCCGATGATTTGATCACGCCGATTCTCCCGAAGGAGTATTGGCCGGATCGGGAACAAAAAGACCCGAACCTGTGCAACATCAAACGTCTTGTTTGGGAAACGTCGACGGAAGAAGGCAAGCAGTATAAAGAAAAACTGGAACGCCACAATCAACTGTTTGAGACGTTCCGCCTTGCACCGCTTCGCCCGGACGGCACGTTTTGTTTCGACGACCTGCCGCCCGGCGAGTACGCGATGGTCATCTCAGAAACGATCAACTGCGGCCTGGACTCGACACTGGGTGACTGGCGTTTTCAGAGTTCGTTCACGGTCGATGATCCGACGCAAGAATCGCTTGATTCCGGCGAATTGATGATGGTGCGATGATTGCAAAGCCAAACATTGTTCGACCGCTCCATTACCGTCGCGGCTCTGATTTATCCGCTGCCTGCGTTCGCAGCTCTGATTCGGTAGTCACGGCGTGACAGCCCTACCGAAACCGGTCGCATTTTTTAGACAACACCAATCATGCAAAAACACCACAACATCAAACTGGTCGTGCTGGACGGTCTGGCACTGAATCCCGGCGATTTGAAATGGGAACACTTGGAGGCCATCGGGCGGCTGGAGGTTTATCCCGCGACACCGATTGCGGAAATTCCAGTTCGGGCGTCCGATGCCTTGGCCGTTTTTACGAACAAGACCGTGTTGCAACGTGAAACTCTGCAACAAATGCCCGACCTGAAATACATCGGCGTGCAAGCGACGGGCATCAATGTGGTCGATGTTACGGCGGCACGGGAATTGGGCATCACAGTCACCAACGTGCCGAGTTACAGCACCGAATCGGTTGCTCAGTTGGCCATGACGCACATTCTCAATCTGTCGTTTCATATGAGTTTGCACATTGCGTCCGTCCAACGCGGCGAATGGTCGGCCTGTAGCGATTTTTGTTACCGCTTGACCCCGATGGTGGAACTGGCCGGCAAAACGCTCGGCATCATTGGCTTCGGCGAAATCGGTCGGGCGACTGTCCGTATGGCGCAAGCCTTCGGAATGCAGGTCATCGCTTTTACGCCCAGCCGGTGCAAGACGATTGGGACACTTGATTCGCCTTGTGCGACGGAATTATTCGGCCATCAGCAGCAGATCAAGTTCGTCGATCTCGACACGTTAATGGCCGAAAGCGATGTCGTGTCGCTGCATTGCCCTTTGACCGAAACGAATCGCGGACTGCTTTCGCGAGAACGCATCGCGCAAATGAAATCGACCGCGTTTGTCATCAACACTGCCAGAGGGCCGCTGATCGACGAAGCGGCACTGGCAGAAGCTCTCAACGAAGGCCGCATCGCCGGTGCCGGGCTTGATGTTCTTTCGCAGGAGCCGCCGCCGGAATCGAACCCGCTTTTGACCGCCCGCAATTGTTACATCACGCCGCACAGTGCCTGGGGAACGGTCGAAGCCCGGTCGCGGCTCATGGTGCAAGTGGCCGCCAACCTGCAAGCGTTCCTCGACGGCAAGCCGATCAATGTGGTGAATTAAAATGACAGCACGTCGTTCATGGAATACAAACCCGCGTCGCGTCCGACCAGGAACTTGGCGGCGGCGATGGCACCTGTGGCGTAGCAATCACGGTTGGTTACGCGGACGGTGACTTCGATCAGCTCGCCCAACATGCCGAAAACGATGGTGTGCTCGCCGGGGTTGTCACCAACGCGAATTGCATGATAACCGATTTCGTCGGCGGGACGCTGGCCGGTGATGCCTTCGCGCCCGTGTTGGAATTTGGTCTGCCCCATTTCCTTTGCGATGATGTCGCCGAATTTCAACGCCGTTCCGCTTGGGGCATCGACCTTGTAACGGTGATGACGCTCCAGAATTTCAACGTCAACGTGTTGACCCGCCAGTGATTTGGCCGCAACTTGAGCCAGCTTCATTGCAACGTTGACCGCCAAACCCGTATTGGGCGACCACAACAACGGGATCGTTTTCGATGCCTCACGCACCGTTTGCACCTGGTGCGGCGAAAGTCCGGTTGTGGCCAAAACGAGAGGCACCTTGTGCGACACGCATTCGGCAACAACCCGATCAACCGCCGACGCCGTTGAAAAATCGATAACGGCATCAACCGGTTTCGTCAACGTGTCGGCAATCGTCACGCCGATTGTGCCGATTCCTGCGATTTCGCCCACATCGCAACCGATGCGCGGATGCCCCGGCTTTTCAATCGCCGCACCGACCGAAGCGTCACTGTCTTGCGAGATCAGCGTCACAATCCGCTGTCCCATACGTCCAGCGGCACCATGCACCGCGATGTTGTATTGTGTCATGCCTGCCTCTTAGAGACTATTTAGAAAATAACATATGGGCACCTCTAATAATTCAATTTTTAACCAAAACAGTTTTCATAAATATCGAATTTTGCGGTGATGTGTTGTGTGAAAAGTGTATTTTTCGAGGTGCCCTAAGTCATTCGTGTATTTAGCGATCGTTGGTGTGTTTTGCGTCAAAAAAAAGAATCACGCCGTTATTTCTGCACCGCCGTATAATCTTTGTACAACTTCCCGATATCAAGCGAAGTCGCATCGCCGATGTGCAAAATGATGCGATAATAAAACCTGAGCGATTCGCCTTTTTTCAGAACGACGGTACCATCCTCTTTGAGTTCCGGCTCGAAGTCCTTGATGCCAAAGGGGTTCGCGGCAAAAAGACCATAGGTTCGGACGTGCCACCAAGTGGGGTAACGATAACTGGCCGGGTGGTTGAAAATCGCAATACCCGCAATTGAGCCCTCGACCGGGCCGGAATAGTCCACCCAATCAGAGCGTTTCCCCCAGGCTTTGTCGTCTTTGTCGCCTTGGGTGTTGATGATCGTACCACCTAGTTCGGGGTTATTTTTCTTCGCGTCAACGTCCATCGAAGTGGGTACGCGAACGGCGAAAGTCCCCTCTTTCGTGTCACCGATGGTCACCTCGTCCAGTTCGGCAGTCAGTACGATGTCAAAGTCGATGTATCGGTGATTGTCAATCGTCCCGAAGGTAACCGTGCGAACGTCGCTGAGGACTGCTGCCTTTGTTTGCTTGTCGAGCCAGTGGTTTTTCGTGACGAGGGTCGCGGTTTTACCGTCGCATTCGGTTTTGAGAAATGTCTGATGCTCAATGACACTGCCGCCGCCCCAGTGTTTGTTACCGTTGATGTCATCGTGCGTGAACCAAAGCGACCGATGGTGCGGATGGTCTTTCGTTTCGCCGCTCACATCGGGCATCATCGGATAAGTCCGCGTCATCGGCTTTTCGTTCGGCCCGATGACCGGCCAAATAATCGGCGTTCCGTTGAAATCCTTGCGGTAACCGGCAAAGGGCTTACCGTCAATGGTGATGACGTAACCGAGAGACGTTTCGGTCAGTGTGATATGGTTCGGATCATCCGCCGAACATAATCCGGCATAAAAAAACAGGGTGAAACTTGTCATTATGGCAGCAAAAACAGGTTTTTTCATTTTGCGAAACCTTTCAATCAGCATGTTAAAGAATACTTGTTCGTGTAGGTGACAATACTCCAACCGAATCAGAAAAAGCACATTTTTGAGATCAAGTTTGCGTACAAGTTTTCTGTACGGGCGTGGGATCGCCACAAGTTCGCAAAATTTTTCATCGTCGCGGTCACAAAATGCCAAGCTACGGACAAACAATGCCAAGTCTCGGTCATCAAACGATTCATTTCGGTCCCTAGCCCCTTATCCCTTTTCAATAATACTTTTCAGCACTTCCAATTCCGCCGCAGAAAATTTCCACTTTTTCATCAGGTGCAGCATGAGCGGTACGATGTTGTCGCCGCAAAGCGATTCGAGCAGGTCGAAATACCGTCCCGATACGTCGTCGCGGCAAATAAGCACTTCGTAAACCGCCGGATATTGGCCGTTGCGCGTGAGGATGTCCTTGTCGAAAAGCCGGTTGAGCCGCGTTTGCACCGTCGAATACGCCGGTCTTCGTCCCTTGGCGTGCAATTCCTGGTGCATTTGCGAGATGGTCAAGCCGCCGCGAGTCCAGAAGATTTCCAACAGTTCCATTTCCCCCGGCGTCAGTTTCACCGGCTCGTTTTGCTTGCGTTTCATGAATTACTTCCCAATTTTCGCCTGATTGCGCGTCACAAGGGTGACGCGGCTAACGCAATTCGACCGCTCCGTGATCGTCGCGGCTCTGAATCCCGTCATTGCGCTGCGCTCCATTCCGGCTTTTGTTGCTCCCAGCTTTTGTTTCGGCGATCACGGCGTGTCCGCCCTACCGAATTTCGCCACATTCCGAAATTTACCACAATGTAGTAAATTGCATGTTACCACAGCGTAATAAACTTGTCAAGAGAAAAATGGGGGAGTTTTTAGAGAAAATTTCATTCAGCGAGATGACGCAGCAATGACGCGAGCAGTTCCGGTGCAACAATCCAGCCTCGGCATGTTTCGCTTCCGCAAAGGCAGGGGATCGCACGGTCTTCCGGCCAGGCGTAGTCGATGGTCAGTTGTTCGCCCGGTTCAATATCGCGCAAAGCTTCGAGCCACATCTCAACGCCGAACGCCGCATCGGTGTTCTCGTAATTGACCCGGCGTGTGGTGCTGTTTGCCCGTTGCATGGCGAGTCGGCGGCGGACATCGTCGTCCCATTCTTCCGGCGGGATGTAGTTCATAAACTGGCAATTCGGCTCGCACGAATGGTTCAAAAAACAGAACGGAGCCGCCGGTTCGAGCGAAAGCCAACCGCCCGCGTCGATGCAATAATTGGAGGTGTAATCCATGTCGGTGAAGATACGTCCGCGAACCCGTCCGATTTTGCGGTTGCCACGCAGTTTTCGCGTCGTGAACACGCCGAGTCCATAAGGCATTCGGTCAACGCGGATACCCTTGGGAAAATGCCGAATGAAGTGCGGATGATGACGCTGAACGGCATCGGCAAATTCCACCTCGGTGATGTCACAGGAAAAAAACGGGAAAGGTTCGCGGGCAATTGTAATCATGAGGGGTAAGGGGAAAGGGGAAAGAGGGAAGGAGTATCAGCCACGGATTGGCAGAGTTGTTTTAATCGGCACCGTAGCGGAGCATGGCTTTCCATACGGCGTCGGGCTTGACCCAACCGAAGCCGCGAAATTCCAGTTCGGCTCGAACGGCCCTGAACAACCTTTCATCCGGCGGCATTTCCGTCGGGATGACACCGCTGCGGATAGCCGAGATGTTCGCTGCGGGCGAATGAACATTCATCAATGTTCTTACGTACTCCTCAAATAACGGAGCTTCTTCCTGCCAGCCGGGAAACTTGTAGCCCCATTCGATGTTCCAGCCGCGCACCGTTGCGTCTTCACCGACGGAAATCAGCCGTGTCGCCGAATAATCGACGGCAAGGCCACTGACCGTACCGGAGTGTAACCGTAAGGCTTTGGCCGATGTCGCATCTTCGACGTTCCAGATGCGTATCGTTTTGTCTTTTGAACCACTGATAACCCAACGGTCATCGGTGGTCATGACAAGCGAGTTGACCGCCGCCAGGTGTCCCTGCAATTCACGGATGAACGGCAACGCCTGTTTTCCGACCGAACAAATTTGCACCAGACCGTCCTGTGTGGCCGCAGCAACATGTGAAAGCGTTGTCGAGGGCCAAACCGCCATCACAGGAGCGGGCAACTCCGCAATGGTTTGTGAAACGCGGCCCCGCTCAGCCACTTCCCACACAATGACTTTTCCGTCATCGCCTCCGGTTACGAGAAGCCGTCCGTCGCGGCTGAACCGGAGCGAATTGACCGTCCCGTGGTGCGCCGGCCAAAAAGCCGTGACATTTCCGCTCACCGGATCGAAAAGATAAAGCTGTCCTGTCGCGGTCGAAGCGGCAACGGTTCTCGCACTGGGAGAAAACGCAACACAAGAAACCGACTTGAGTCGCTCACCAAAGGTACGAATCAATTCCCCCTTATCCACGTTCCACAGGCGGACTGTTTGATCCCATGAGGCGGAAACGGCAAAACGTCCGTCGGGGGTCAAGTCGATTGAGCGAACCCAATCGGAATGGCCGTTCAACTCACGAACGCAACACGCCCGAACCAAGTCCCATACGAGAATGACCGGCTCGCGACCGGAGGAAATCGCCGTTTTCCCGTCAATCGACATGGCCACGGAAGAAACAATGTCACCGTGGTCTGACCAAGTTCCAAAGCACAGAGCTTCATCGACCCGTTGCCGCAATGAGAAACGCCCGACCAATTCCCATTGGTTGAGTTCGCTTTGTTGCGTTTCCCATCCTGTGATCGTCTTGGCTTTGGCCAGGGTTGCAATGGCGTTTCCGATATCTCCGACAGAGGCCAGAGTTTCCACTTGCCGACAGGCTTCGGCCAACTCGGATTGATTTTGCGAAACTTCTTCGGAACTGGCCACCAAACACAGCATAATCGGGGCACGCAACTTGAGCGGCTCATTCAGCAACAGGTCGGTATCCCAGATTTTCAGCAGGCATTGATCGGCCAGCGAGAGTGTGAACCTGCGGTTTTTGCTGACAAAAACCGAATGGATATAACCTTCTCCGCCGAGAAATGTCCGCACACAACGCCGCGAATCAAGTTCCCATAAACGAACGGACTTGTCATTTCCTCCGGTGACGGCGAAGATGCCGTCGGGGGTTGTGTGCGTGGAAAGGACATTCCCAATATCCGCGTGACGGGAAAATACGGACAAAAGCTCTCGGTTATGCTCTTCATTGGCATTCCAGCGGACAGTCCGGAAGGTGACGGGTTGGGCGTCTTCGTGCGTTTTTCTCAAAAAAAACAGCCCCGCTTCGTTGCCACAGTACAGTTCCCAATTCGTGTCGTCACTTAGCACGGAAAACGTTTCATCGGCAAAAAGCATTTCATGCACCAGGCCGGAATGTTCCTCCTGCTTATGATGCGGCGATATCCCCTGCGGATTGTCCGCTATCGGATTTTGTGCGAATAAAAACTCCGAATTTGAAACGGAAGAACTGCCGATTTTGTTTTTGCGGAATCGGGTATAAACGCTTCCTGTGCCGGTATCATGAATCCCGATGACTTCCGGGGTCATGGCAAACAAGATCAGGTTTTCCTCTTCGTTCAAATACACGAACGGTTGTTCCAGCGGGCAAATCCGGAAGCGTTCGATGCACCGTGTGTTTTGCTCCAACAGATCGTTTGTCGCGGCGAAGTGGCGTTGATACTCTTTTTTCGGTTCAATGTCGATGACCCGTTGCATGGCATGGCGTGCATCTTCGATGTTGCCGCGTTCGCGTTGCACCAAGGCGAGTGCATACCATGAGGTCGCATCGTTCGGTCTCAAATTCGTGAGGGATTCGACCTGATGCGTCGCATCAAGATCGGTGATTTTTCCGGTGCGCCAGTCTAACAGGGTTTTGTTATACAAGGCTTGCGGGTGCCACGCATGGCGGCGGACCAACTCTCCGAAAATGTCTTCCGCCTGTTTCGTTTCGCCCAGGTCGATGAGCGAGGCCGCGCGATTGTTCAACGATTCGGTCGTCGAAGCGGTCATAATCGGCGGCTTGCGGAAATAGGGTTCCCGGAAAGTGTCACGATAGATTTCGATCAAGCGGTCGGAGATTTCCGCCATGGAGGCGGGCCGCTGATCCGGTTCCCATTGGAAACAGTGGTGCAGCAGTTCGGTCATGCCTTCCGGCAGTGTCGGTTTGCCCGATGACGGCGGTAATTTCAGGAACTGCTCGAAAGTTTTTGCCGCCGTTTGTCCCCCCTTTTTACACGGCGGACGACCGTAGTACGTCGTCAAAACGCTGATTGCCCACGACCACATATCCGATTGAGCGGTGATTTGTGGAGGCGGCGTCATGTCCCCGGATTGATATAGAAGCCAGGATTGATACTGCTCGGGAGAACAATAGCCCGGCGTCATTCCCTCCCAACGTAAATCGGCGTTTTCGGGACGGTGACTGCCGGTGCCACTCGTTGCAGCCGCTACTGCGCGTGACAGACCAAAGTCGGTCACTTTGACGGAATCGCCGGACATCATGACATTGGCCGGTTTGATGTCGAGATGCAAAAGCCCCTGGCGATGAGCGTAATCAAGTCCCCAAGAAAACTGAATGGCGACGTCAAAAATTCGCTTGTGAATTTCCTCCACCGTTCCCTGGTACAAGCGACCGTTCTTGACCCAGTCACTCAAGCTGCCGTCCAGCATCAATTCGGCAAAGAGACGCGGGATGCCGTCAATTCGCCGGGCAAGGTAACAGGTGACAATGTTGGGATGCAGACCCAAGTCAATCCAGGTTTTGCATTCCCGTTCATAATTTTGTCGTCCGACTTCCGTCTGAAAAATATTCGACTTGGGACTTTTGACGGCCAGTTCGATGTCCCACTCCCGGTGATAGAGACGATGCACAAGCCCCACCCCGCCCTCCGCATAAGGTTGGCCGTTGGGCATTGCGAGAATTTCGTAAACACCCAAAATCACATCGCCGACGTTCCAGATTTCCGACTTGAGACTTCGACCTTCGGAGTCGATATCCGATGCTTCATCATGAAGCCTGAAGTCCGATGTCTGATGTCTGATGTCCGCCTTGAGGGAGAAAGACGTATCGTTGAGTTTCGACTGAACCTCGGAGACAACCGTCGGGGAAGACGAGGCTTGGGTTTTATCGCCCATTGTTTCGGGATTCTCATCACCCACAGGATCAAGCGTAAACGTTGTTCGGCAAAACCGGCACATTCCCACCTTACCCTGGAGTGTACTATCCAAGGTATAAACCGTTTGGCAGTCGGGGCATTTTGTGTCGAATTTGGCCATGGAAAATCAACAAAACAATCGCGGTCACTGGGGAAGATGTATTTCTATCCAATTATACCAATGTTTTTCCGTTAAACAACATGAATGATCAATATCCATGCGCGCAAAAAAAACGGCCATTACCGGAAAACCCGGCAATGACCAGTATGTTTCAACAAAAATCAAACACAGTAGCGGGATTAGAATTTTCCGAACTCACTGTCGTCCAGTTTGAAATTGTAATCCGGCTCACCATCATTCGACATGACAGCCGTTGCGGTTCCGCCGCCCCAGTCGTCACCGGAAGTGTTGCTGTTTCGGGGTGCTGCTTTTTTCGAAGGTTTCCGATTGTTGGAAGCAGTGGTCTTTTCACCGGAGGTGAAGGAACTGCCCGAACTCTCATTGTGCGAGTATTCCTTCGTCCGCGTCATTGATTGCGAACCTCGCAACTTGAAGTGGCCGACAACCTGTTGCAAATGATTGACGTGGCTGTTCATTTCGTTGGAAACGCTGGCGGTTTCTTCCGCACTGGCCGAGTTCTGCTGCGTGACCGAGTCAATCTGCGTCAACGCCTGCGACACCTGCGACACGCCTTGGGCCTGTTCGTTGCTCGCCGTTGCGATTTCGTTGATCAGGTTGGTCGTACTGGCAACATGGGTCACGATTTGATCAAGCATTTGAGCCGTTTTTTCCGCAGTTTCCGCACCGTCCTTGATCTGACGGTTGTTGTTTTCGATCATCTGCGTCGTTTCGCCGGCGGCTTTTGCACAACGAGCGGCCAGATTACGCACTTCTTCCGCCACAACGGCAAAGCCCTTGCCATGCACGCCGGCCCGAGCGGCTTCGACCGCCGCGTTGAGTGCCAACAGGTTCGTCTGGAACGCAATGTCGTCGATGACTTTCACCACTTTTTGCACGTCCTGCGAATTTTTCGTGATCTGTTCCATGGAGGTGATCATCTGCTTCATCATGGTTTGCCCACTGTTGGCCGCATTGCTGGCATCCTTGGCCAAATGACTGGCTTCAGAAGCGTTCTGAGCGTTTTGACTGGTTTGCGACCCCATCTCGGTCATCGAGGAAGTGATTTCCTCAAGGCTTGCCGCCGATTCCGTCGCACCCTGGGCAAGGCTTTCGCTTGCCGCTGCCACCTGGGAAGCACCCATGGAAACCTGCTGAACCGAACCGAGCACCTGTTGCAGGACTTCGTTGACCTGATCGAACATCACGGCGAGGTTTTTGTTCATTTCGTCCTTCTCGCCCTTAATACGAACGGAGTGCGTCCAATCGCCGCGGGATGCCATTTGCCCCGCCTCCGTCACGGAACGATAGTCGGTGATAATCGCCTTGGCTTGGAGAGCCAGTTCGCCAATTTCGTCCGACCGGGTCAGGTAAGCATCGTCAATCGACACGTTGACATCGCCTTCTCCGGTGATTTTACGGAAAAGACCGACGATTCCCGAGATTCCTCCGGCGATGGATTTTGTCATCAACCAACACATCGCAATGGCCACGAAAATGGCGATCGCGGCAACAGCATAACCGGCTGTTCTGGACATGGCGATGACATCACGCTGAGATTTTCCCTCATTCTCGATAGCTGTGGTCATGTTCACAAGCAATTCATGGGACCTGTTAATGGACTCCAAAATATCCGAAAGCAACGGTGTTTGCTTTCCGCGAAGTTCTTTGATGCTTGCAAGATAATCATGCGCAATCCCTTCCCAGATTTCACGATCTTTCACCACTTTGGCAAAGTTGGTTGAAATATCCCCCGGCGGCAGGAGCGGCTTGATTTCCTCAAGATTCTTTGCCAATTGCCCCATATTGTCATAAACCAATTGTTCGTACTTATTTTGGTCTTCTTCGCTTGTGGCACCGACAAAGGCGTAGCGGGCGGACAAAATTTGTCCAACCAGGACTTCACTTTCGATGAGCGATTTTTCCAGTTCCACCTTGGGCAATTCGATCACCTGTTCGTTCTTGTCGTTGGTCGAAGTTGTTTTGACGATCATGTCGTGAACACCTTCGGCTGCCTCCAAAATTCCTTTTGCCACTTGACTCGAAGCGTTGCTACAGTTGTTCTTCAAGCCGGCAACCTTATCTTCCAGACCCATATAAGCTTCCTTCTTGCTTCCCACCCTTTTCAAGATTTCCAAAATATCTTTTGCAACCGCCCTGTTGGCTTCCAACGTGGTATGATCATGGATTTCCTGAATCGTTGCAATGCCTTTCTCCAACTCTGTATCGCAATCCTTAGCCAACTGGGGATCAAGCCTGATCAAATAGAGCAGAAAATTCCGCCGCATCTGTTGGGCATTTTCGATGGCATCATTGGCCTTGGTTGATCTGGTAAATAACGCAAGTACGTTATCCGTCGATTTATTAATATTGGAGTAGCTATAGGCCGTCACGATGGTCAGCACAAGCAACAACGCAATGACAATACCGAAACCCAGAGTCAGTTTTTTTCCGATTCGTAATTTGTTCAACATTTTTAACCTTTCTGAACCAAATGAGCCCCGGCATCGGGGAAATCTGCTGTTTTGGAATCACGCCGGCGTGTAAATACCAGCATGTTGAAAGATAGGTTAAAAATGGGGAAAATAACAATATTGTCAAGAAATTTCGTAAAAAAATAATGGTTGTCGGTCATTAACAAAATGCGTGTTAGTGCGATTATAACGACAAAAACAGAAAAAAGATGTTTCACACGGAGGCACAGAGACACGGAGGAGAAAATAGGAGTCGGTTACCTCAGTGCCTTTGTGCCTCTGTATGAGAATAACATAACGGGAAGAACTCATATCATGTGCCCCACAAGCACGCGAATATCACATACGTTCGTCCCGGTGGGGCCGGTTTTGATGAGAGCGTCGAATTGTTCAAAAAAATGATAAGCATCATTACGTTTTAGAAAATCAAGGGGATCGACGCCTGACCGGGCAATTTTTTGTAATATTTGACCGTCGAAAAACGCCCCTGCCGCATCGGTGGGACCGTCTTCGCCGTCGGTTCCGCCGGAAAGAAACGCAAATCGGCAGGCATTCGGGTTCTCACGAACGGCGGCAAGCCATGTCGTATCGGCAATAAGACGACAAATCACGGCTAAGACGAGTTGCTGATTGCGTCCCCCCCTACCGCGTTGACCTTCCGACACCAGTTTGACGGTCGGTTCGCCGCCGCTGATGAGACAATCAGACGGTAAGGACGCCGCCGTATTCGGATCGCTCATCTTTCGGATCACATCGACGAAATACTCGGCCAGCGTCTCGACATCACCTTCCGATTGTGTCGCACACAGCATCGTGGGCGAATAACCGCGTTTGACCGCTTCAAGTCCCGCCGCATCAACCGCCGTCGCGTTATTGCCAATGATAAGATTACGAACGGAGCCACCTTCCCTGATGTCATGAAGAGGAGAGTTTTCATTAAAAATCAAAGCTTTTGCCCCTCGATCTAACAAGAATTCAAGGACATCACTCGCAATTTCAGCATACTGTGCCGACTCTTCAAAGCCATATTTTTCGAGAATTTCGAGTGCTTCAAGGCCATTCGTCTCGTTATTCACCGTCGGCCCGGACGCGATGATGTCGAGCGGGTCACCCAGCACATCGGAAAGAATCAGGCCGACCAGCGTTGTGCCCCGGCAATGACGTTTCAAGCCGCCACCCTTGATGCCGCTGAGTTGCTTGCGGACGGTGTTGATTTCGTTGATCGTCGCACCGGAAGCCGAAAGGAATCGCGTCACTGCCAGTTTTTGTTTGAGCGTCACCCCCGGTGCTGGCAACGGCATCAACGCCGAACCGCCGCCCGACATGAGACACAGCACGAGATGTTGTGAAAGCGGAATGCCCTGTTCCGACAGCTCGTGATTCGTTGCGTCAATCAACGCCAGCATCTGTTGCGATCCGAACACCCCGGCTTCGGTCGGCTCATTGACTCCAGCCGGACGCGCAACGTGTTGCCGAATGACACGCACCGCCGATACTCCGGCCAGACAACACTGCGTTTCACAACCTTCGGGAATATTGATCCAACCGGCAACGATTCCCGCGTCGATTTGTTCGGCCAATATCTGCTCGACGGCTGCTGCCATGCCCGCGGTTGCCTTACCTGCCCCGATCACGCTGATACGTTGAATGTCGGCAAGCCGGTACGACATTTCACCAATGACGAGGCGGCCGTTTTCAATCGCGAGATGCTCGCCGATGAGCCGCCGGACATCAACCCCGTCAATCCCCGCCTGCAATATGGCAAGCACATCGGCTCGTAAATCTCGTTGACTTTTCATTTGTAGGAATTGTGATAGGTAGTTGGCGGCAATCGGCAAGGCATCGCTACTACGGCAACCTTAGCGTGACGAATCGCGGAAAGGCGTGTTTTTTATCGGTGAAAAGCCGGTCGCCCATGCCGAAGATGTTGAGGTTGTAGGAAACCAACAATTCGCCCGGCTTGGACAGTCGTGGATGGGCCTTGGCGTTGTAGGTGATCAGAAATGCCTGAGAGCCGAAAGCGTCTTTGACAACCTTTTCGTACTCTTTCGGTTCGGGGCAGCGGTAAAAAGTTGTCGGGGCGGAAAATTTCGCAAAAGGCGAATCGGCAACGGCAAAATTGAGTTTCTCTGTAATGCAAAGCTCCGTATAAACAAGGACATACTTGCCGTCGTATTGTCCGCCGATCATTTTCGTGACACTCAACTCGTTGGACATGCCTTTGGCGAGTGCAGCTTGATCGTGGTTACTGTCGGCGATGTTTTCGCTCCAATGTTCTCCCGTCCAAAACTGCCATGTTGCGGCGTCGCCGAAAGATTGTCGCGGTACTTTGGCCACGACCAATTGACGCGGAAACATCCGTGCGTCCAGTTTGTCGCGAAAGCCGTAAATGTAAATGTCATCGCCGTCATCACAAATTCCGATACCGAACATCACTTCATACGGGCCGTCTTTGTGGAACAACTTGACCCACTCCGTTTTGAATTCTGAAAACACGAGTTGCCCGTCACGAACGGGTATGCTGATCAACCACGGCCCGTCGGCCAATTTCAGGGTTTTCGGGTCGGCGACGAAACCGGTGGTGTAAAGCATGTCGTCGATGATGATGCCGTCGCCGAGCCAAAATTTGCGGTCGAACAGATTGGCCGGGCGGCTTCGGGAATCGGTGTTGGTGAAGAAGGTCATCTTCGATTGGTCGGGCTGGGTTCCAGTCAACTCGGCCACGCAGTGGTTGACCATGACAAGTCCCGGCTTAAAAGAACCGTCGGGATTGGCACGACCGAAGAACGAATCGCTGAAGAGGAAGACCGTCTTGGAATCGTCACCGGCACTGCCTTGCCGTGAGTCACCGTCGATTCCGAACGTGAAAATCCCGTCCCCGGCGAGCCAGCCTTCTTCGCGGTCAAAAAAGGCGTTCCAGTCTTCCGCCCGCTCGCAAACGAACGTCGATTCTTGTGCCAAACACGGGGCAATGAGCACAAGGGCAATAATAACAATAAGGGATTTGAGCACGGTAGCCATGTTGAGCCTGCTTTGCGTTTGAGGTGAATAACTTCTGACTTTTCCACCCATGCTAACAGATTTGCTTTGCCCTGTCAAACAAACCGGAACAGGACTACAATTCAGAGCCGCGCACGCAGTTTGCAGATGCTCTTTCGACCGCTCCACTGCCGGCGCGGTTCTGACTTTGTGGTCATGGCGTGATATGTTTACAATCCCGACACCGTTTCACCGGAGTTGGTTTTTGACAGGCTTCGCCAGACTTGCAGATCAATCGTGTCGTTAATAAAACTCGTGCTGCCGTTGCCGAGTGTGACGTTGATGCCGCCGGTGTGAAAACTGTGGGCGGAGAAAAAATCGCAGGCGTTGCGTGTTCCCCGACCGACCGGAATAGGGTTGGAAAGGTGAAATGAGGAATGACATATATCCCTGGCAATTTGATCGGCTTCTGACATCAGGGCACCCTTGCCGAAAACGCACATAACGGTTATTATAGTATAGTTTGATCGGTTGCTTTTGCGTAAAAGTACCGGGGTATTTTTCCAATTCCAGCTGAAATGAAAGTTGTAAACCGTGTCTGGCACAAGTGTTATCGGATTGCAGTGGGGCGATGAAGCCAAGGGCAAAGTCGTTGATATTCTGACAAGTCAAAACGACATTGTTGTTCGTTACCAGGGTGGGGCCAATGCCGGCCATACCGTCGTGGCCGACGGAAAAAAGTACAAATTATCGCTGATTCCCAGCGGCATTTTCCGACCGAGCGTCCAGTGCGTCATTGCAGGCGGTGTCGTGCTGGATCCGGCGATGCTTTTGAGCGAAATCAATACCTTGCGCGAGCAGGGCATTGCCGTAGGCAAGAATCTGATGATTAGCGATCGGGCACACGTCATTTTTCCCTGGCACAAAGAAACCGACCGTATGATGAACGAAATGGCCGACAAGGAGTCGCTCGGCACAACGATGCGCGGCATCGGTCCCTGTTACAGCGATAAGTACGGTCGCTCGCTGGCCGTTCGACTTGGTGACTTGTACCGTCACAACAGCCGCGAACGACTCTTTGACATCGCTACCACCAAGTCCGAAATGTTTGCCGATGTTGATATGGTCGATGACTTCGACGAGGTTGCGGTCGAGCAAATTGTCGATCAATACATGGGTTATGCTGAGCAATTGAAGCCTTACGTTGCCGACACGACGACGTATTTGCTCGACGCGGTCGAATCGGGTAAGCGACTTCTGTTCGAGGGTGCGCAAGGTTCGCTGTTGGACATCGACCACGGGACGTTCCCTTACGTGACGAGCAGCAACAGTTCGGGTGTCGGCGTTTCGGGAGGTTCAGGCGTGCCGGGATGCCATATTACGAAGGTCGTCGGCATTTTGAAAGCCTACACAACCCGCGTCGGCGGCGGGCCGTTTCCGACTGAACAGGACAACGACATCGGCCAAAAAATCAGGGACCGCGGCAACGAATACGGCACCGTGACCAAACGACCGCGACGCTGCGGCTGGTTCGATGCCGTTGCGACACGTTATACTACACGGTTGAGCGGCGTGAGCGTGCTGTCGATCATGCTGCTGGACGTGTTGAGCACCTTCGACGAACTGCAAATCTGCACAGCCTACGAAATCAACGGCCAACGGACAACCAACTTCCCTTCCCATGTTGACGATCTCCGCGAGGTCACGCCGGTTTACGAAACGCATCCCGGATGGCAGGAAGACATTACCCGTGCCAGAAGCGTCGCCGACCTGCCGCAAAACGCCCGAAATTACATCAACCGCATCGCCGAACTTCTCAATCGACCCATTGGCCTGATCTCCGTCGGTCCGGATCGGGAACAGACGATTAATATTGATTTGTGAGAGGGGGGGGGTATCATAACTGCCAACGTCACAATCAGAACCGCGAGTGTAAGATTACGATTCTGTTCTTTTTTCCGTTTACTCCGTGCGCGACTCTGATTCCAGTGAAAGTGTGACCTGAACGCGGTTCCCGAAGTATTTCCTCGCTGCTCCGCAGACTTCCTCCAGCGTCACGGCGTTGATGCGTGTGTCGAAGGTTTTGTCGAAATCGTAGCCGAGACCGTAAATCTCGTCCAAGCCCGCCTTGAGCGACTGCTCGCCGATGGTTGTGTTCTGCTGGGCGTGCATGGCGATGATGCGTTCTTTGGCCGTTTGAAATTCATCGGGCGTGATTTCGCCGCGTTTCGCTTTTTCGACATTGGCATCAATGCGCCGAATGACTTCGGTAATCGTTTCCGGCTTCGTCTGGGCATAAATAATAAAATAACCCGACGTAGGTCCGGTCAAAAGCTCTGCCTGCACGGAATAAACCAGCCCTTCGCCGCGCAGTTCCGTGTGCAGCCAACCGCCGGGGTAACCGTAACCCGACATGATCGCGTTGAGAACCGTCAATACGGCGGTTTCCTTCGTGTCGCGAATCGACGTGATCGGGTAGCCGATCATCACCAAGCCGGTCGGTTTGCCGGTCTGCTTGTGTCGTGTGATCGAATTGAGCAGGAGGTTGTTGCGTTCAAAGGAAACGCCCGACGCTTTGCCCGCCGGCAATCCACCGAAGGCATCGTCCAGCACAACCACTGCGTCTTGCGGGTCGATGTCGCCGAACACGGTCAGCAGAATATTGTCCGGCTGAAAATACTGTGCGTGATATTGCTTCATGTCGGCGGCGGTCATTTTTCCGACCGATTCGAGCGTTCCGACGGGCACAAGGTGGTATGGTGTCGCAACCGGCAACGATTCAGCGAAAAAGTCGAACAGTTCCGAATGCGGATTGTCATGCCGCCGCATGATGGCACCAAGGGTCAAATCTTTTTCAACGGCAAACTCCTGTTCCGGGAACGTCGGCGTCAACATGCAGTCGGCCAGCACCTGTGTCGCGGTTTCAAAATCCGGCTTGAGCACAGTGATGCTGCCGTAAACCGTGTTGCGACCGCCGATGAAGGAAATATCACCGCCGACGGAGTCGAAATAATCGGCGATTTGTTCGGCGGTCATGCGTTTGTTGCCTTTGTCGAGCATGGCCGCAACGAGCGAACCGCGTCCCGACGTGTCCGGCGTTTCAACGAGCGTACCGCCGAGCGTAATGGCCGACACGGTAACCATCGGCAAATTCGCCTGCCGCTTGACCAGCACGCGAATGCCGTTACGCAGCTTGACGGCCTGAATATTTTCCGTTTCGCGACCGGCGGTTTCTCCGGTGGTTTTCGGAGCCATGCCCGGTGGTGCGATGACGATGCGGCTCTGGCGTTGCGGCGTCAGATATTTGCAAACGGCGTTGCGTACGTCTTCCGCCGTGACGCGTCGGATGCCCTCGACGTACTTTTCGTCAAAGAGCGGGTCACCCGTTGCGATGAGGTTCATGCCGACGGACATGGCGAGGTCTTGCGGCGTTTGGCGACCGAAAACGAGTTCGGCCTCTTTCTGCTTTTTCGCTTTGGCGAGTTCCGTTTCCGAAACAAGTTCGTCCCGCAGACGATAAACGTCGCTTAGCATCTCGCGTTGAGCCGCGTCGAAACGGTCGGGCAACACCGCCGCAAATAGTCGGAACATGCCGTTGACACCCACTGGCGTGTAATTCGATGCCGCAACGCCCAGCACGAGTTGCTCCTCATATTTCAACCGCCGCACCATGCGAGAGCTTTCACCCTGCGTCAAAATACAGGCGGCCACATCCAGCGGATACATGTCGGGATCGGAAATCTTGACCGTCGGCCACGCGAACACCAGATCGAAGGTTTGTCCGTCCATTTCATGGGTTGCCTCGCGCGGCGAAACCTGCAACGGTTCCTCGGCAAACGCAAGATACGCATCCGAACCGCGTGACGTTCCGGCAAACGCACGAGCCACCCAATCAAGCACTTTATCCGTATCGACATCGCCGGCCACGACGAAAATTTGGTTGTTCGGCACGTAACGCTCACGATAAAACGCCTTCGCGTCCTCAACGGTCAGTTTGGCCAACACGTCGGAGTAACCGATCACCGGATGCCGCATCGGGTGTTCGAGGTACATTGTCTCACTGAGCATCTTCCAAAGCACGCGTCCGCGATTCGCTTCGCCGTCGAGCAATTCCTGCAAGACGACCTTGTGCTCACGCTCAAACTCCGACGGCTCAAAAGCGGCGTATTGCACCGATTCGGCCACCAACTCAATGGCAAGCGGCAAATGCGACGCAATCGTGTCAATAAAATAGCAGGTCACATCGTTGCTTGTGAAGGCATTGGTCGCGCCGCCCATTTTGTCAACGAGTTTTTCGATTTCCTTTTCCGAGCGTTTGGTTGTCGAACCGCCGGCGACGAGGTGTTCAAGCAGGTGACTGACGCCGCTGCCGAGCCACTGACCTTCGAAGGTACTGCCCGTGTTTTTGACGAAACATCGCACCGTAACCACTTCGGACGAGTGCATTTCTTGTACCATGACGGTCAAACCGTTCTCCAATTTGGCCACCGTGACGCCGCCGGGATACTCGGTTCGGGCGATAATTTCAGGAACGTTCGGGCCGATTTGCACCGGTTGTCTGGTTTCGTCAACAAGATTTTCATTCATGGCGGCTATTGAGGTAAAAAGTAAGAGGTAAGAGGTAAGAGGTAAAATGAAAGACATGCCGTATTGTAACATAAATTCTCCTTTGGAAACACACAGTAGGGAAGCCACGCCATGACCACCGAATCGCAACCTCACAATTCCGGTTCCGATTCCAATTCATCCGATTCCAATTCATCCGGTTCAAACAATTCATCCGGTTCAAACAATTCATCCGGTTCAAACAATGATTCATCAAATTCAACATCTTCTTCGATCACTTCAGATTCCTGTTCACCAACACCATCCCGTTGCAATTCGGCCAGTATTTTTTGCACCAGCGAGGAATGCGAGCGGCCTGTGTTTTTGAGAACGTCATCCCAATCCGGCAGCATGTCCGGGAAATCGGTACATAACGAGTTGAGCCAGTCTTCGATGCGTTCGTCCACAATGGCGGGGTACGGCTTGCCGGAGCCGAGATTTTCCGGCCATCGCCGGGCGGCTTGCACCCAGCGTTTTGCCTCGGTTGGGTTATTTTCACGCAAAAATTTTGCAGCGAGGAGTAGCGTTGCTTCGCGGTAAATATTTCGACCGGAAACACCGCCTTCGTTGGGCAGAATGATTGCACGTTGAAGCAAGCGGATTGCCTCGCTGTATTTTTTATTTGCGATGAGAGCCTGCGCGTGCAAGAGTTCCAGCGTATCGTTTGTCGGGTTGCGCGACAGGTAACTTTGCGTAACGTCGAGCATTTTCTTGTATTCACCCTGCTCTTGGTACAAGCGGGCCAATCGAACACCGTAACGCCACGAGTAGGGTTCCAACGCAACGGCTCGCGTGATGTCGCCGAACGCATTTTCGGGCAGCCAATCGGCTCGGACGGCGTAAAACGCGGCGTAATTGGGCTTGTTGCCGCATTCTTGCATGAGTTGTTCCGCCCGATCCGTTTTGCCGAGATGACGCAACAACAGAGCCAAATAATAATTGGTCTTCCAATCGGTTCCCGGAAGATCGGGTGCGTTTTGACTTGCCGCCCACTCGAAAACCGGCAGTGCTTCAACGCGGAACGGAAACACGAATCTCGACGGATACGATTTGGCCTTGACAAGGAGTTGTTCATCACGTTTCAGCCAAGCAAGCCAAAAAAGCGTTTCGACATGCACTTTACCCGGCAGTGACATCGATAATTCCAATATGGCAATCGCATCCTCGTCACGTCCGGCCACACAATACCACGCGGCCAATTCGAGATAGGTTTCCTGCGGCAGTTCCGTTTGCAAATTTGGCAATCCTTTGGAGGAAGGGGTAAGGGATAAGAGGTAAGGGGAAAGGGGTTCAGTTTTCATGGCTTCCTTAACCCCTATCCCCTTTTCCCTATCCCCTATTCCCTCTTTCAGCAGGAATAACTCCGCATCGGCAAAATGGTCAAGTGGGTTGAGGCGTTTCATCATTTCGAGTGTCTTTTTCGCTTCGTCAGGGTGTTTTGCAAGACGTTGGGTACAGGCCAGTATTCGCAAAGGTTCCGGGGCAACCCCCGCGTACTCACGGGCTTTTTCGGCCAATCGGCCGGCGGAATCGTACTTCTTCCGCACAAGATCGACTTTGGCCTGTAACACAAGAGCAACCGCCCGATGTCCCGGTGAAAGCGACATGACCGCCGCCGCTTCCCGAGCGTCGGCGTATTGTCCGAGTGCCAGTGACGCCAGCGCAAATTGGTGATTTGCGTCCGCATCATAAGTATCGACGGCCAACGCCCGGCGGCACAAATCGCAAGCTTCCGACCAATCTCCCCGCATATTGGCCAGTTCCGCCAGCCGCGTCAACGCCGGAACGAAATGCAGATCTTGTTCCAGCGATTCGTCGAACAAGCGTTTGGCCTTGACGTACTGTTTCTGCCGCATCGCCTCGCAACCGTTCAGGTATTTGGCGTAGGCCGTCGTTGCGTCGAACGTTTCGGATGCGACGCTCGGTCGCGTCAGTATCGTGTTCTCGTCACGTTCGTAGCACAACGAGTGATTGTCGAGTCGGACAATCAGGTTCCCGGCAGTTTTGTCCAATCCGACCGTTGTGCGGTAAATTTGCATCGGTCGCAACGTGACGGGAATTGACCGGAGCAATTTTTCGCCGTCCAGCACTTCAAGTTTTCCCGTGTAGGCTTTCGCCGGCGAAATGGCGATTCGCAGACTTTCGTTCGATGATTCGTTTTGTGACGGTTGTGTTTCGACATTCATGCTGCCCATCGGTGACGCGGTAACGAAGCCGCCGATTGCCCCAACAGGTAACCAGTGTTCCTCCCAACAGTCCGCCGCAAAAGGCTCGAAGTCACGATGCTTAAACGGCGTTGCCGACGAGCCGGACGAGTTTTGTATAAACAATCGCCCCGCTTGAATTTCGAGATACTGCTTGCCCGGCGGATCGGTCAACAACTTTTCCCAGATCATGCCCTCGCGGGAAAGCCCCCAAATCCAGACCTTTCGTCCAAGCCGGTCTTCGGCAGGCACATAAGACGCCATGCCGGATTTCCGTCCGTGATCATAATAGCCGTAATGCTCGGCCAATTCCCCGAAAACATGATACGATTTGTACGAACCAAAATTGTTATTTTTATACCAAGTGATGTCTCGTCCCAATCGGTCAATCGGCCACGGGGACGTTTCGCCGTTGTGACCGAGTGCCGCCGTGCCGGGGTTGACGGCTTGCCATTCGTTCGACACGGCAATGCCGAGGTTCGACCAAGAATAGTACGGCTGATGAAACGGCGTGCCGTTGCACCAATACACACGAGTGACAAAACCGGCGGAATCGACGGGCAAATTGACTTCGACCGTCCAAACAGTGCGTGTCATCAAATCGAGATGCGAAAGGAAACAACTCGCACTGCCGTCGGGGTTATTGCGGATAAGGTAATCGACCGGCGACGAACAGTGCGGCGAATGGCCGACCACGCCGAAATTGAATTCCATCCCGCCGCTTGTCCACGGCCCACGCATGGCCACGTCGCGGAACTTGACGACGGGGTTGTCGAAGAACATCGACTCGCCGGTGGTCTTGAGAGTTGCCGACCAGATTTTGCCGCCGATTTCCGGGTAAATCGCCAGTTTGATGAAATTGTTTTCCAATTCGATGACCTTCCATTGCCGCATCGTCGGTTTTTCGGCATAAGTGTCGAATCGGAAATATGGATAAATCGACGGATTGGCAATCGGGTTGGGATCGGAAAACGAATAGGTTGTGCGTTCGATATTGTATTCCTTGTATCGCGTCCACGAATACGCCTGAGCCGATGCAAGTTGACCTGTTAAAACCAAAACAACACATGACAAGAAAAAACGAATACACGGCATGGGAAACCTCCAAAATAAGATAAATCGGGCAACGAAATAATCGCCGCGACAAGCATGGTTTATCAGTATAATGGATAGCAAGCGAAAAGTAAAGAAACCGCAGACCTTTCACACAAAGATTTTTAGTGCCGCAGATAACGCAGTTGAAACAAAAAACTGCGGAAATCCAAATAATCTGCGTCATCCGGTGTGCTAAAAAAATGAGCGTGAACGGGTCGAAACAGGTCATGGTATAGCCACTTTACCCGGCAGGAAACAATTCGCCGACGACCTTGCGGAACTCAGCTTCGGATTTGACCGCACAAACGGCGGTGCGAAACTGGCGGGCACCACGTTTGCCCTTTGCGTAACACGGTGCGTACTTCCGCATGAGAATCACCGCCTTGTCCGTGCCGACTTGTTGTCGTATCCGATCAAAGTGATGTAGCAGCAGGTCACGTTGTTCAAGTAGCGTCGGTTCGGGTGACATGCTTTCGTCGGCAAGCAATTCCGCGATCTGTCGGAACATCCATGGTTTTTCAAGCCCTGCCCGCCCGATCATGATGCCGTCCACGGGACAACGTCGTAACCGTTCAACCGCCTGTTCCGGTGTTGTGATGTCACCGTTGCCGATGAGCGGAATACGTTTGAGATGTTGCCTGATCCGTGCGATTTCGTCCCAATCGGCGGTGCCGCGATACATGTCCTGTGCCGTGCGACCATGTACGGTCAGTGCCGCACCGCCTGCCGATTCGACCGCTTGAGCCACGTCAACGGCGTTGATCGTATCGCGCGTCCAACCGAGCCGGATTTTCGCCGTCACGGGAACCGGTGCCGCTGCCCGATCTATTGCGCTGGTGGCACGAACGACCCGCTCAATGATCGCACCAACTTTGTCGGGCGTTTTCAGCAACCATGACCCGCTGGTCGATTTTTTCGCAATTGCCGGTGCCGGACAACCGAAATTGAGATCAATCACACTCGGACAATAATCACGTGCCAGTATTTCCGCGAAATACGCCAGCGTCTCCGGCTGATTGTCCCAAATTTGCACGGCTAGCGGTCGGGCTTCGTCACGAATTCCCCACAACCGTGAGGGGACGTCTTCACCACGAGCTTCCTTATAAACAAACGACCGGGCACTCACCATCTCCGTCGCAATCAACCCGACACCGCCGAATTGCCGCAAAATTTCACGATAGGCCAGATTCGTAAACCCCGCCATCGGTGCCGACAACACAGGCGGATCAACCGTCACCGAACCAATTTGTAGCGGCATAAGTTTTCACCTTGATTTGAGACGTTCACGAATTGATGTTTTCACCACGAAGGAGCCAGTACTCCGGCCAAACAATGCTCTTGACACGGATAACACGGAATTTCACAGAAGGATGAGAAACTAACCTTATTTTTCTTAGGAACCGCGAAGGAATAACTTGTTTACAATATTTTTTTAACGCAGAACTCGCGGAAATGCGGAATACGCAGAATTCCGTTGTTTCTGTCTTTCCGTGTGTTCCGCGTTAAAAAACAACGGCTCATGTTATTTTTTCGCGAGTCCTAAATATATGCTCCTTCGTGACTCGGTCGGTTGCCGCTGCGGTTCATCGCAAACAAAATTTCTCCTTCGTATTGGCCAGCGACATGATCAGCGGATGATAACCCCATTCGCCTTTGTAACTGATGTCCATGCCCTGCTTGCATTCGCCGAAAGTCGGCGCGATGCTGCCGTCCATGTCAACGACGGCTTCTTCAAAAAACGACTTCGGCTGCCGCGACCAAACATTCAAACGGGCTTCGTTGATCTTGTCCTGCAATGCGTCGATCTGTTCCGGCGAAAACCGCCTGCAAAAATCGCCGGCTGTTGTCGGATCGGGAATGCAATGCGTTCCGAGCATGTCGAGGTAGGTCGGGTCTTGCCGACGATACTCGATGTGATCGAGTGCCGTGCCGCCGCACAAAAAATTGTAGGCGATGTTGAGCAGGTGATCCGACTCATAATACGGCAACTTTAACAACAACACCGGCACTTCGTTGAGTCGGTCGATCAAGGTGCTTTGCACGGCGATCTGATGAATCAACGGAATGCCGCCG
>Ga0082212_10002482_pt1 | contig 26815 bp, 22 predicted proteins | sample TergutNt197P3_FD_71548 | JGI IMG/M metagenome (GOLD analysis project Ga0082212, IMG submission 71548) | Neocapritermes taracua P3 segment gut microbial communities from Petit-Saut dam, French Guiana - Nt197 P3 | ecosystem: Host-associated > Arthropoda: Insects > Digestive system > Gut ...
CGCATTTACCGCGACGCCCGTATCACGAGCATCTACGAGGGAACCACGCAGTTGCAGGTGGTGGCGGCTATTCGCGGCGTTACTGCCGGCGCATATCTGAAACAAATCCGCGAAGTGTATGAAGCCGCCGAACTCCGTCCCGAATTGCAAGGTTTCCGTCGCACGCTTAAGGAAATGACTGCCGAATATGAATCGTGCGTAACCAAAGTTATGGAAACAAAGAACAGCGAATATCTTGATTTCCATGCCCGAAGATTAGTTGAAATGGTAGGTAATATCATCATGGGTTATTTATTGGTATGGGACAGCCAGCGCGATGAACATTACGTCAAATCAGCCGAAATATTTATCAGACACGCCGAAGCCGACAACAAGCACAAAAAGCATTATATTGAATCGGCAGGAATTGAGGATTTGAAATATTATAAATATGAATGAATATTTCATGTACATTTGTCCGCTCAAATTAACTTTGAAAATCATAAGCAAATATGCTTGATAAAATCAACAAAATAAAAGAAGAGGCCGGACGGTTCAAGGTCGCCACTCAAGCAGAACTTGAAGAGTTCCGTCTGAAATTCCTCAGTAAAAAAGGATATTTAAACGGTCTGTTCGACGAATTTAAGACCATCGCCGGTGAACAAAAACGCGAGGCAGGTCAGAAACTGAACGAGTTGAAAAACCTGTTGACCGATACGTTCGAGCATTACAGGGAAGCGATGAACAACGAGAAAGCAACCGTACAGGATAACGACCTGACACGTCCCGGCGAATCGATCCCAATAGGGTCGCGGCATCCGATATCCATCACCCGCAACGAAATATGCGATATTTTCGCCCGTCTGGGATTTACGATTGCCGAAGGGCCGGAAATAGAAGACGACTGGCATGTGTTTTCCGCTCTGAATTTCCCGAAAGACCATCCTGCCCGGGACATGCAGGATACATTTTTCATCACGAAAGACCCCGATATTGTGCTTCGCACGCACACATCGTCTGTACAGGTGCGCGTGATGGAAACCACCCAGCCGCCCATTCGCATGATCATGCCCGGACGCGTGTTTCGCAACGAAGCGGTGTCGGCGCGGGCACACTGTATTTTTCACCAGGTGGAAGGCCTGTATGTTGGCGAAAACGTATCATTCGCCGACCTGAAACAAACTCTGTTGTACTTCACTAAGGAAATGTTTGGCGAAGATACACAGATACGCCTTCGCCCGTCGTTCTTTCCCTTTACCGAGCCATCGGCCGAAATGGATGTATCATGCACCTGCGGAGGAAAAGGCTGTAACCTGTGCAAAGGTACCGGATGGCTCGAAATTATGGGATGCGGTATGGTTGACCCCAATGTGCTCGATAATTGCGGTATCGACTCTCACAAATATTCAGGGTTTGCGTTCGGAATGGGTATCGAACGAATCGCATTCCTGAAGTATCAAATCAAGGACATCCGAATGTATTTTGAAAATGATGTAAGATTTCTGAAACAGTTTGCCGCGGCGGGGTTTTGAAAGTTCAAAGTTTTAAGTTTCAAGTTAGTATGAACATTAGAATCGTTAATCAATCGCGGCATCCGTTGCCGTCGTACAGTACTTTGCTGTCGGCAGGGATGGATTTACGCGCTCATTTGAACACGCCCGTCTGTTTAGCGCCGGGTGCAAGAATTTTAGTGCCAACAGGGTTATTCATATCCCTTCCGCAAGGCTACGAAGCACAAATTCGTCCACGCAGCGGTCTTGCCTTGAAGAAGGGTATCACGATACTCAACGCGCCAGGGACCATTGACGCCGATTATCGCGGCGAGATTGGCATCATCATCGCCAATCTTTCGCAGGAGGATTTTGTAATCAACGATGGCGAACGTATCGCACAGATGGTGGTAGCCAAACACGAAACTGTGGAGTGGGAATTGTGCCATTCGTTGGACGAAACCGAACGCGGAGCAGGAGGGTTTGGGCACACAGGACAGTAAACAATTAGGAATTAGGAATTAAGAATTTAGTGTATAAGATTCTGTTTTTGGTGGTATTTTGTTGGATACTTATCGGATGTTCTTCATCAAAAATATCTAAAAGTCAGCAGCCTGATCCGGTAGAACTGACCGGGGAACAGAAATTGGATTACGATCACAATTTCATCGAAGGTACCAAACTAAAAATGTTTGGCAACATGCCTGACGCTGCCAGCTTGCTTACCCGTTGCACCGAAATCAACCCCTACGCCGCCGCAGCTCATTTCCAGCTGGCCGAAATCTATACCATGGTTGACGATCAGAAAAATGCCTTACGCTACGCCCGCTTAGCTGCCAGATACGATCCAAAAAACGAATGGTACAAAATACAGTTGGCCAACCTCTATTTAACAGGTAAAAATATCGACAGCGCTATTGTAGTATACCGTCAAATCGTCGAAGCGCAACCTGATGATGCTGACTTGCGTTATAATCTGTCGGCTCTGTATCTCGAAAAGGGCGAATACCGCAAGGCGCTAAAGGAAATGGACAGAATTGAAAAAACTTACGGTTTTACCGAAGATGTTGCACTTGCAAAATACAAGGTATATTCAAAAACGAAGAATTTCAAAGCTACCGAAACCATCCTGAAAAAAGGTATCACAAAATATCCGGACGATATGCGGTTTTATGGATTACTGGCCGAGTTGTACAGTTCGGCCGGCCGCGAAAAGGAAGCCCGGGAAAACTATACCAGACTGCTCGAAGTAGATCCCGAAAACGCCATCGGATATATTTCAATGATCGAATTTTACAAAGATTACGGCGACGATGAAAAGGCGATGGAAGAGATGCAGCGCATGTACGACATGAAAACCATCGATCCCGACCTCAAAGTAGAGTTATACCTCCAACTTTCATCTGACAGCATATTTTTAAAAAATCATTACCAGCAAATGGATGTGCTGATCAAGCAACTTTACGAGAAATATCCCGACAATTTTCGCGTAAGGTTAGTGAATGCCGACCGCAACCTGCGCGAACAAAATTTTGACGGCGCCAAAGACGACCTGATGTTCATGACGGGTCGTGTGCAAACCAACTATTTCCTCTGGGAACAACTGTTCTACCTGCTCAATCACCTGCAGGACAATGAAACGCTCTACGAATCGACCGCGAAAGCATTGCAGCATTTTGACGATCGTTATCTGTTCCATTTTTTTCACGGGTTATCGGCCTCGATGTTAAAAAAATACGACGATGCCATTCCCGCTTATCATCGTGCTATTGAACTTTTGAGAAAGGAAAAAGATACAGACCATGATATTGAACTTCAAGCATATGTATTCCTTGGTGAAGCCTGCAACAACCAAAAGCGATTCAGGGAATCAGATGCTGCTTTCGAAAAGGCGTTGACCATTGCCCCAAACAATCCGCTGATATTGAACAATTACAGTTACTATCTCTCTTTGCGGGAAGAAAAATTAGACATGGCCGAAAAATACATCAAACGCTGTATTGCTTTGGAACCCAACAGCAGTACTTATTTAGACACTTACGGATGGATACTCTACAAATCAGGACGTGTGGATGAGGCTATTATCATGATAGAGAAAGCAATGAAAAATGGAGGGAACGATAACCCTGAAATCGTCGATCACATGTGCGAACTTCTGACAGTGACCGGACGTACCGAAGAGGCTTATCATATCTGCAAGTATTCCATTGAATTGCATCATTCGGAAGAAACAGTGGAAGAGAAAATGGAATCGTATAAAAAGACAGTAGAATGAAGTTTCAAGTTTCAGGTTTCAAGTTTCTATTTTTGCTTTTTTCCGTCATCATCGGTATAAACGCCTGCCGGTCGAGCAGGAAGGTTTCTATGCCGGCCATTGCAACCGTCGGAGATACAGTTTTTTATACCTCATGTTATCCTATAGAGAGTCTGTACGTCCCTTCATGTAAACTTGAAGTATCCTTCGGCAATCAGTCCTTTCCACTCAACGGCAACATCTACATCCGTCCCGACAGTATTTGTTACTTCGGTGGTAAATGGTTGCTGTTTGAATTGCGCGGAGTAATATATCGCGATTCGTTTGTTGTGGTCAGCTTTTTTGACCGCGTATGCTACAAGGGAAAAAACGATTACCTGCAAAAAATCACAGGTTTTCCGGTAAATCCCGAATCGATGATGCTGCTTTTCACAGCCGACCGTTGCGAAGATACCTACCGCAACAAACTCAACTATATCCCCGCTGCAAGAAGCAGCGAACAAATACTGATGCAGGGGAATAACCGCAGCCTGCTTGAAATGAACATGAATGTCAACGGGCATACCATCAAAAATATTTCCCTGTACAACAGCAGTCAGCGACAAGCGCTATTCAGCGCGGCGTATACCGGATACCAACAATATCGTCAATTTGCCCTTCCCACTGTTTTTGATATTGCAGCATATGACGGCCAAACGTCTATCCGGATTAAAGCCAGCTTTCAGCAAGTTCTGTTCAATCAGCCGCAGCGGGTGAATATAACTGTGCCGGCGAATTATAAAGTAGTGGTTTTAGAGTAAAATCAATAACAGCCCCTGAAAAAAAGCAAGAAATTAAAATTAAAACACCAAATATGATCATAAAAGTTGGAATTATAGGAGGCGCAGGTTATACTGCCGGTGAGTTGCTGCGCATACTGGTGCATCATCCGCAGGTACAATTGCAGTATGTACACAGTAACAGCCATGCGGGTCGTCCTCTATGGGCGGTTCACAATGATTTGACTGGCGATGTGGAGATGATATTTACAAACGAAGTAAAGGAAGCCGACGTCATATTCCTTTGTCTGGGACATGGTAAATCCGTCGAATTTTTGAATACGAACCATTTACCGGGTAACCCTAAAATTATTGACTTGAGTCAGGACTTTCGGATCAATCAAACGTTTCAGGCTCATGATGGCTCATGTCGCAAATTTGTTTACGGTTTGCCCGAATATAACCGCGAACAGATATGTACCGCGCATTATGTCGCCAACCCCGGCTGTTTTGCCACTGCCTTTGAGCTGGCTCTGTTACCTTTAGCAAAAGCCGGCTTGCTAACAGAAGAGGTTCATGTCAACGGTATTACCGGATCGACCGGCGCCGGACAGTCGCATACCGCAACTACGCATTTCAGTTGGCGAAATAATAATATTTCAATTTACAAACCTTTTACGCACCAGCATCTGCATGAAGTGCGGCAAACATTGGAAATTGCTGCGGGGGGAGCTGTTCCGGAATTAAATTTTTTGCCGGTACGCGGTGATTTTACACGTGGCATCTTTTTGTCGGCTTATACGGATACACATCTGGAATTTTCTGAACTACAGAATCTTTACCGGCAATATTATTCAGATGCAGCCTTTACTATTCTTTGCAATTCTGAAATCAGCCTCAAAGAAGCAGTTGGCACCAATAAATGTCTGTTGCGCGTAGAAAAATACGGAAACAAGGCGCTCTTCACTTCGATCATTGACAATCTGCTGAAAGGCGCTTCGGGACAAGCCGTGCAAAACATGAACCTGATGTTTGGTATCGACGAAAAGGCAGGACTTAGGTTGAAAGCAACGGGGTTTTAAGTAATGGTTAGTGGTTAGTGGTTAGTGGTTAGTGGTTAGTGGTTAGTGGTTAGTGGTTAATGGTTAATGAAGCAAAGCGCAGAAAATTAGTTCTGCAAAAACTCATGATGCAATATGCCACCCGACACCGGCTGTTGAATGTGAGCAGTAAAGTATTGGCAGCGGTAAGCGGCGGTATTGATTCAATGGTGATGCTTCGTCTGCTGCACGATGCAGGTGTAGAAACGGTTGCAGCACATTGTAATTTCGGATTGCGCGGCAATGAATCTAACCTCGACGAAGATTTTGTGAAAACAGAAGCAGAAAAGTTGGATATTCCTTGCAGGGTCGAACGTTTCGACACGTCTGCTTATGCTGTCCAAAACGGTCTTTCCATACAGATGGCTGCCCGTGAACTGCGTTACCGGTGGTTCAACGAATTAGCCGTACATGAAAATTTCGACGCCATTGCCATCGCTCATAATCGGGATGACCGCATCGAAACGCTGTTCATCAACCTTGCGCGGGGAACCGCTATTCACGGATTGACCGGTATCAAACCGCAAAACGGGAAAATCATCAGACCGCTGCTTTTTGCTTCACGTAAAGAGATCGAAATGTATGCACGAAAACGGGGAGTTGATTTTCGCGAGGATTCGAGTAACACGACCGACAAATATGCCCGCAATTACATCCGCCATCACCTGCTTCCCGGTTTGGAAAAATTTTTTCCGGGTTTGCGACAAGCTGTTGAACGCGACATGGATTATTTTGCAGCGATTGAATCACTCTACAACGAAAGCGTCGAACGTTTCAAAAATCAACTCGTTACTACTAAAGACGATTTAGTGTATATCGACTTGCAGGGGCTTATCCAAAGTCCTTCTCCGGATACCCTGCTATACGAAATCCTGAAACCATACGGATTTCCCAACTCCGCTGCCAGTGAAATTCTTGAGGTACGCAAACACAGTTCGGGCAGACAATTTTTCAGCAATACCCACCGGCTTGTTCACGACAGGCAATCATTAATTTTGCAAAAAACAGATCACAATACGAAATCCGAATACCTGATTGACGAACAAACTCTGAGTATGGATGTTCCCATCCGGTTGAAGATAGACAAATTCAATAATTATTCCGGCTTCACACCCGATCCATCTCCCGATATTGCCTGTCTTGATGGCGACAAATTACAATTTCCCCTGTTGTTGCGGAAATGGAAACACGGAGATATGTTTCACCCGTTGGGAATGAAAAACATGAAAAAGCTGAGCGATTTTTTCATCGACGCCAAATTGTCGCTCATCGAAAAAGAACGGTGCCGGATCATGATTTCCGGCGGACAAATCGCATGGATTGTGGGATTACGCATTGATGACCGTTTCAAAATCACAGACGAAACAAAAAAAATTGTCAGGTTTCAAGTTTGAGATTTTGTACTAACCTGAAACTTGAAACCTGAAACTACCTGTTTTTTGCCGTAGTCAGCCTCCGGAAACGTTCGAGGACATTGAATTTTTTGATAAAGTTGAATTTTCTTTCTTTGGCCGGGTCGTAGAGCATCCCTGTACAAAGGCACATCCGACGGTTGTTGCGCAGCAGGATGTCATAATTGACACATGCCTCACAACCTTTCCAGAATACTTCATCGTCAGTCAGTTCCGAAAAAGTAACCGGTTTGTAGCCGATTTCGGAGTTGAGTTTCATCACTGCCAGACTGGTAGTAATGCTGAATATCTTGGCATTGGGAAATTTTTTACGCGACAGATCGAATATCTTCTTTTTGATTTGCCGCGCCAAACCGCTTTTTCGGTATTTAGGATTCACAATCAATCCGGAATTAGCCACAAAACACTCGTGACTCCACGATTCGATGTACGAAAAACCGGCAAAATGTTGCTCTTCATCTAAAGCAATCACTGCTTTTCCCTCGCACATCTTTTTTTTCACATACTCGGGCGAACGCTTGGCAATACCCGTCCCGCGAACCTTTGCTGATTCTTCCATTTCCCTGCATATTTCCTCGGCGTAGGTACTGTGCTTGTCGCCGGCTACTTCAATATGAAATTTCATCTATATATGAATGACAATCAAATTTGTATATACCAAGATGGTTAAATTTTGAAGGCACAAATTTAATATTTATTATCGTAAAATGTAAAATATTAGTCAGCACATTCTTCCATAATTTTCAAAATTTCTGCATACCCAACCGGCGTTTGAACAATCGTGTTGCAAATATTGTAACGAAGCAACTGCATATATTTTTCCTTATTATCAGAAATAATAAGCGCTATGGGCAATTTTTCGCGTTCTTTTTTGATACGGCGAATAAGGTTGAAATCTTTGCTGTCAAACAGTGAGGCGTCGACAACGAGCATGTTCAGGTGTTCGAGTTGCATAATGAAGTTGTAGCCCTGTTGCAGGTTTTCAGCCTTGAAAACAATAGCGCCCGTTGCCGAAATCAGTTTTTCGTAATAGTCGAATTTTAAATAATTCGATTCGACCAATAATATCGATTTCCCTGTAAATGGTTTGTCTTCAGCTGATTGTTTGTTTCTTGTTTCAAAAATATGTACGTCTTCGAAAGCGACGGGAAGATACGAAATAGTGAAATAAAAATTTGAACCGACGCCTTCGGTTGATTCTACCCACATTTTGCCCCCTTTCAATTGAACGAGACTGCGTGAAATAGTCAATCCAAGACCGGTTCCGCCATATAAACGACGACGATCGTTACCCATATCGGCTTGACGAAATCGTTCAAAAATAACTTCCAACTGATCGCTGCGCATTCCGATTCCGGAATCTTCCACCACAAATTCGAGCATGTCGGGTTCCAATTTCCGGTATCCGAAACGAATGAATCCCTTTTCAGTAAACTTAATAGCGTTGATTATAAGATTATTGAGCACCTGACGCAGGCGTATTGAGTCGGCATAAATCATGCACCGGTCAATTGATCCGCTATCGTCGAGAATGAGCGAAACACGTTCTTTGTTGTTGGTTTGAAGATAAGTATTAAAAAATATCCACGACTCGTTCATCAGTTCATTGAGATTCGTGGGAACCGGCGTGATGGACATCTGTTTGGCTTCGATTTTGGAAACGTCGATAATATCATTGATGATCCTTGCCAGTTGCATGGTGCTGTTGTTGATGATATTAATGTATTCCTGCCGGCGGGTAGTCGACAGGTTATCGGAGTTGATGAACTGAAGGAATCCGACAATACCGTTCAGCGGGGTGCGTATTTCATGCGACATGTTGGCTAAAAATGCCGATTTGAGTTTATCGGATTCTTCAGCTTTTTCCTTGGCGTGAACTAATTCCGCAGTTCTTTGTTCGACGATCTGCTCAAGTTGTGCACGATGTCGCTGCAATCCCAGATAGGATAAATAGACATATATGCTGTACAGTAACAGGGAGATGAGCGTTAAATAAACTATTTTGGCAGGGACGCTCCACCACCACGCAGGCAAAATAGTTACCTGCATGTCTTTTTGCAAAACATGTATTCCGTCAATGGTGGCTTTTACCTTAAAAACATATTTTCCCGGATTCAGGTTGGTATAATTGGCGCTACGGTTTGAACTGCTGACCTGACGCCATTGCGCATCAAAGTTTTCCATTTGGACATAATAACTTACCCGTTGAGGCATTCCAAATTCCAGTGCAGCAAACAGGAAGGTAAAATCACGCTGGTCAAAATTCAGTCGTATGCCCGTTGTTTCATACAGCGGTTTTAACAAAATGCCCGAATCAGTGTGCTTCACAGACTTATTATTGACCCAAAAATCTGTAAACACAAGATCCATCAGCAGGTTTTCATGCGAAATATGAGAAGGATAGAAAGCAGTAATCCCATTAATTCCTCCAAAATACATTCTGTCATCCTTTCCTTTAAAGCTGCTTCCCCTGCGAAATTCATTGCTTTGAATACCATCTTCGGCAAAGAAATTCATAAATTCTTTAGTTTCGGAATAATACCGGCTCAATCCCCTTCCGGTACTGATCCACAAAATCTGATCCTGATCTTCTTCAATAGCGGCAATCATATTGTCGGGGAGACCGTCATCCGTTGTGAATAAAGTTGACTTTCCCGTAGTTTTGTCCAAACAATACAACCCGTAATAACTGCCGATCCAAAGGTTGCCATTGCGATCTTCATGTAATGCGTACATCAGGTTGGAAGCAGTCCGGATATCGCCTTCAATGGCAAAAACCTCAAATATGTCTTTTTCCTTATTATACCGGTTAAGTCCATTAGATGTGGCAGCCCATATCTGTTTATCACGGTCGATAATGACGTCGAAAACCCAGTTGCCGGATATTTTGTCTCTGGTAGCATCCCAATAATGCAGATACTGTTTGAATTGTTGCCTTTTGGGATCAAATTCGAAGATTCCGTTGCCATTGGTTCCAATCCAGAAATTCCCTTTATCATCTTGAGTAAAAACAGTGACATGATTGTAATTCGTTCCCCGGAAATGAGAATCGATTTTTCCGATCTGTGTATTGAATCTGAAAAAACCGTTAATATATGTTCCTATCCAGATATGATGCTCATTGTCTTCAAAAAGAGAGGTAATTACATTCCCCGTAAAACCGGGCGTATTTTCCGCTGTGAAATGATCGACAGTCCCGGAGGGTTTAATTCTGTATAGCCCGTCGCCATCGGTACCTGCCCAGATATTTCCCTGATGATCTTCAATGATGGAAATGACACAGTGCATCCCTATACTTTTGGAAACGTCAAACGGATTGAAACCAAAATTTTGAAAGTATCCGCCGGATGCAGAAACATACAATACTCCCTTTTGAAACAATGCCGCCCAGATATTTCCCTGCTTATCCCGAAAAATGTCATGCACTTTTGCTTTTCTCATATCATAGACCGAAGCAACCTCTTCCCAGTTACGCTTTTTATTTCCGTGAGCATCATACCGGATAATTCCGGCGCCGTCGGTTCCTGCCCAAACAGTTTGATGATTATCAACCAGTAATGAATATACCAGATTTTCCAAGGCAGTATTATCTGTTTCCAGAGGACTGAAGGTTTGTGTTTGCTCGTCAAACACATTGATTCCTCCGCCTATTGTGCCTACCCAGATAACGCCGCCGGAATTTTCACAGATGGAAAAAACCCTGTTGCTGCGTAAACTTGAAGGATCGGAGGGATTATGATCATAATGTTTAGTGGTATTATTTTGCGGATTTAAAACAAAAACGCCATAATTTTCCGTTCCTAACCAAAGGTTGCCATGCCGGTCTTCAAACATGCAATGAATTGAATAATCGCTAATTTCACTGTTTTGCCTGTTATAAATGATGGGCGATAATGTTTTGGCGTCTAATCGCACCACTCCGACGCCCGAATAAGAAATCCACAGATTATTGTTCCGGTCTTCCAGAATATAACTTGCGCGACTTTCCTGAAACGATTCGCCGTTGATTTCCATTTTCCAGTTAGAAAACTCATTTCTGGCGCGGTCATACAGTTGCAGTCCGTTGGAAGTTGCCACCCAAAACATGCCGCGACTGTCTTCATAAACATGTAAAACAAAATTACTTTTAATAGAAGTGCTGTCATTCGGAACGGATAAATATACTTCAAAATCATACCCGTCAAACATATTCAATCCGTTTTCGGTCGCTATCCAAATGTATCCTTTTGAGTCCTGATAGATTTGAGTGATATGGCTGTTGGAAAGTCCGTCGTCAGGCGTAATAAGACGAACCCTTTGTGCCTTCAAAGCCGGAGCGCACAACGTAAAAAACAGGAAAAAACTTCCATAAAGTATCCTTTTCAATCGTCCTGTTTTTTTTTGCGCGGTGATCATAAAATTATAAAATTTGACAAAAGTAGCATAAAAATTATTTCAAACAAAAAATATGCTTACATTTGCGGCAATTGATTTTTCGCATCTTTTTTCACCGTATTCAAACGCAACAACCTTCCGGCAGTGTTTGCAGTTCGGTATAATAAGCCACTTTAGCTCAGCGGTAGAGCAGCTCACTCGTAATGAGCAGGTCGAGGGTTCAAATCCCTTGAGTGGCTCTTGAAAGTAATTACAGAACAGGCTGTTATTTCACGTATATAAACTATAAAAATACAGTACTCCGCTGTATGCAGTACCTGCAAACATCACCCACTTCATCCAGTTGCCTGCCCGGCGGTAATCGCTATCGGTAGTGGATTTGAGTACTTTCCAACTGATAAATGCAAGGGGAATAACCAGCAATAACAGCAGATAGAAAAATGAGAAATATCCGCTCATCTGACGAAGAAAAATTTGATACACCAAACCAAGTATCACGATGATGGAGGCGTTGACGCCAATGATGCTCCATTTGGTATAGCGGTCGCCCAACACAACAGGCAATGAGCGGCAACCATAAGCGGCGTCGCCTTCAAAAGCTTCGGCGTCCTTGATGATTTCGTGCGAGAAGGTGGTCAGAAAAGCAAAAACGCCAATGCCCAAAATCCAATATATGCCAAAATTGAGATTTACACCCTGCTCCAATAAGAATGTACCATAAGCACTGTATATGGGCGGAATATCCAATAGCGCCATCATGGGAACCAAAGCCGAAAACAGCGCAGCAATGATATTCCCGATCAGGAATTGACGCTTGTAAGTAAATGAATACAACCAAAGTATACCTGAAACTATCACATACAGCAGTACTAATTCGGGGATACCGGCCATCCATGTGACATAGCCGCCCAGTAAAATTCCTGCCGCACATAATATTCCGTGTACCATCACCGTTTTGTGACGGTTGATGGCATTACCCACCACCACCTTACCCGGCCGGTTGATTTGGTCTGTTTTTATATCAAAATAGTCATTGATGGTATAACCGGCGGCAGCAGTACATATCGTGGAAAACACCAGACAAAAGAAGGTAAAACCGTTCAGGCAAAATTTCACGTCATACAACTGCGCAAGCGGCATGATAACCGCATACCGCATCACATACTGGGTGAAAGCGATCATCAACAGATTCGGAAACCGGATTAAACTCAGGAAAGCAGACATGGTATTTTCCTTTTTTGAGGCAAAGGTAATTATATTTATCGTATTTTTGTGCCATTAAAAAACGAAAACATGAATATAGAATTGTTAGTTCGTCCGAATATCCGGAATCTGAAACCCTATTCCTCTGCACGTGATGAGTTTACAGGAGAGGCTTCCGTATATCTCGATGCCAATGAAAATCCCTTCAATCCGGCATTTAACCGTTATCCCGATCCTTTGCAGCGTGAGGTTAAGGAAAAGATTGCATCCCTCAAAAAAGTTACGCCGCAGCAGATTTTCCTCGGTAACGGCAGCGATGAGCCTATTGATCTGGTATATCGTGTATTTTGCGAACCTGCAGCAGACAATGTGGCAGCCATCCATCCCACTTATGGCATGTTTGAGGTAGCGGCCGGAATCAATAACGTGGCATACAGAAAAGTATTACTGAATGATCGTTTTGATTTTTCGTGTGATGAATTGCTTCGGGCGACAGACAGCCACACCAAAATAATTTTTCTGTGTTCTCCGAACAATCCAACCGGAAATAATCTGGATCGTCGGCAAATACTCAAAACCATCGAAAATTTTTCAGGGATTGTCATAGTTGACGAGGCCTACATCGACTTTTCGACACAACCATCTCTGCTTGGCGAACTAACTCATTATCCTAACCTGATTGTTTTTCAGACTTTCTCAAAAGCTTGGGGCTGTGCGGCTGTGCGGCTTGGAATGGCTTTTGCCGCACCTGAAATCGTTACGGTCATGAACAAAGTGAAATATCCGTACAATGTGAACCGCCTGACGCAGAATCACGCTTTGCAAATGTTGGATCAGGCAGGAAACAAGGATGAATGGGTGAAAATACTTTTATATGAACGCAGCAGGTTGCAAAGCCAACTTTCTGAACTGCCGTCTGTAGAGAAAATTTACCCTTCCGATGCAAATTTTATGTTAGTGAAAGTTTCCGACGCCAACGCTATCTATAAACATTTGGTTAATGAGGGTGTTATCGTCCGCAACCGAAATACAGTATCGCTTTGCGGTAATTGTTTAAGAATTACTGTGGGAACGCCTTCAGAAAACGATAGTTTAATCCGGGTCTGGAAAATGTTTTGAAATAGTGCATGATACATTGTCAAAAATCAAAAATGAATAAAATAGCCGTATCCATTCTTAATTGCGATTTCGGGAACCTGAACCGCGAAATCGAAATGATCAACCGCAGTGACGCCGACTGGTTCCATTTGGACATTATGGACGGGGTATTTGTCCCCAATATTTCTTTCGGATTTCCTGTGATTCAAGCCGTAAAAAGCAAAGCAACAAAACCGTTGGACGTACACCTGATGATTGCTTCGCCCGACCGTTATATCAAGGACTTCAAAGCAGCCGGCGCCGACTGGCTGACCGTGCATTACGAAACCTGCCCGCACCTGCACCGCACTGTGCAAAACATCCATCAGGAAGGAATGAAAGCAGGCGTGACGCTCAATCCACACTCGCCTGTCAGTTTGTTGGAGGATATTGTTGCCGATGTTGATCTGGTGTTGCTGATGTCAGTTAATCCCGGCTTTGGCGGACAGGCGTATATCGAAAATACATACGAAAAGATAGCCCGCTTGCGCGAAATGATCGAAAGAAAAAATTCAAAAGCGTTGATACAGGTTGATGGCGGCGTTGATACCGGTAACATTGAGAAATTAGCAAAAGCCGGCGCTGACGTGTTTGTGGTAGGAAGTTTCATTTTTCGCGCCGCTGACCCCTTGCAAACCATTAAGGAACTGGCAGGGTTTAAGGTTTCGAGTTTCAATTTTTAATTTTTAATTTTTAATTTTTAATTATTATGGCTGCACCATTCAGCAAACCGGCAACTGCTGCATTTTGGCGCACGCGCCGTACACACATACCGTCCGTGCAGGATCAGCCAGTGATGTGCTATAGCACGCAGGTTTTCGGGAATATATTGTGTAAGCTGTTTTTCTGCATCCAATGGATTTTTGGCATTCTGCGTAAGTCCTAATCGCTCCGAAACACGAAACACATGCGTATCAACTGCAAGTGTCGGCAGGTTGAATACCACCGATGCAATGACGTTTGCTGTCTTGCGTCCCACGCCGGGCAGTTTCATCAATTCTTCAACCGTACCGGGTACTATGCCGTCATAATTTCCGACCAGGGCTTGTGCCATGCCAATCAGATGTTTCGTTTTGTTGTTCGGGTAGGAGCAACTGCGGATCAGGTCATACACTTCTTCCTGTGTAGCTCCGGCAAGCAATTCAGCCGCAGGAAAACGTTTGAAAAATGGCGGGGTGATCATGTTTACACGTTTATCGGTGCATTGCGCCGAAAGGATCACCGCAACTAACAATTCGTAGGGCGTGCGGTATTTCAGCTCGGTTTCGGCCACGGGCATGGTTTCCTGAAAACGTGAAAGCACATTTTTGTATAGTTGCTTGCGGGTCATCGGAACTATTGGTTTTTTTTTATTTGAGCAACTACTTTACGCAATTTTTCCAATTCTTTATCCTTCTCCTCCAATTCTTTATCCTTCTCTTCCAATTCTTTATCTTTCTCTTCCAATTCTTTATCCTTCTCTCTAATAATCTTTTCTAATTCTTTACGCCGATTTTCCGAAATTACTTCCAATAAGTGATATGCTTCATGCTCATCTTCGATTGCTTGACGTTGCTTCGCATCGGCGCCAATATATTCCAGTATGGAAATCATTTCGCGGATGGTCTCGCTACTAATCGAAAAATTATATTGTTTGAGTATTCCTCTGTCAGTAATAAAATAGTTTTGCTCGAAAATACTCAACATTTCTTCTAATTTCGTTCGTGTATTTCCCTGTATACGGGGAACTTGTACAACATAACAGTCGTGTGTCAGGCCCTCCACAAACGAACTTTTGGCAGTAAGAACCTGCCGATTTATTAAATCCCAGTATTCTCTTTTTACTTTGATGGCAACTGCTTCAATTTCAGCAATCTCAAATCCAAGCATGTAGATGGTAACAATAGGTAAGGTGAGTTTTTCTTTTTTCCCGTTAATTTCCACTTCATCCTTGGTTTTGTAATGTTCGGCAAGATAAGTGCGAAAACGCATCAGGTCTAAAGCGTTTTTTGCCTTCTGAATTTCAATCAGCACTTTTTTGTGTTCACCTTGTTCGGTAAGCACAGTAGCCACAAAATCAACCCGAAAAACAGAAATGCTCAAACGTTCAAGCAACTGTTTTTCCAGAGAGGCAAGCGTTTCCTCGTCCAGGTCTTCGAGTTTCGGAAAAATCGTACGTTCCTGTGGCTTCATGGAAAGGTCGATTACCGTTTCGTCCAGCAATGTGCTTACAAAAAATTTGGCAACGCGCTCATTTTCCATTAACCGTTTGAAAACAACGTCATAAATAGGATTGGCAATTATCATGATTGTAAATTATTAAATTCGACCATATCTGACACAAAGACATATAATATTAACTGTCAATTAACCGCAAACTCACTGCATTGCTGTGCGCCTGCAACGATTCGGCCTGCGCCATTGTTTCTATCGCCTGACCGATATTAAGGATTCCCTCCTTTGATATTTCCTGAAATGTAATCTTTTTTACGAAACTGTCGAGGTTTACGCCGCTGTACATGCGTGCATATCCGTTGGTGGGCAGCGTATGGTTCGTACCGGAAGCGTAATCTCCCGCGCTTTCGGGGGTGAAATGTCCCAGAAACACAGAACCGGCATTGGTTACCTGTTCCGCTAATGCGGCATAATCCTTTGTTTCGATGATCAGGTGTTCAGGTGCATACGCGTTGGTAAAGGCAATCACCTCGTCATGGTCTTTCAGTACGATAATGCGGCTGTGAACAAGTGATTGCCGAACAAGTTCTTTTCGTGGAAGTTCGCTGATTTGTCGTTCTATTTCGGCAATCACGTTATCGACAAGATTTTCACACGCAGTAACAAGAATCGCCTGACTGTCGGCGCCGTGTTCGGCTTGCGAGAGCATGTCGGCAGCTACAAATACGGGGTTGGCTGTATCGTCGGCTATTACTTCCACTTCCGAAGGACCGGCCGGCATGTCGATGGCTACATCGCGCAAAGCCACCAATTGCTTGGCAGCAGTAACATACTGGTTGCCCGGCCCGAAAATTTTGTACACATCGGGAACTGTTTCCGTTCCGTAAGTCATGGCTGCAATGGCCTGGATACCGCCAATTTTGAATATCCGGCTGACGCCTGCCTGCCGCGCTGCATACAGAATAGCCGGATGAACTTTTCCATCCTTTGCAGGAGGAGTGCACAGAATGATCTCCCTGCATCCCGCAATACGCGCCGGTATCGCCAGCATTAATACTGTGGAAAACAGCGGCGCCGTTCCTCCCGGTATGTATAACCCCACTTTTTCAATCGCTACGGCTTTTTGCCAACACACCACGCCGGGCGTCGTCTCCGTTTTCTGCGGAACCAATTGCTGCAAACGGTGGAATGTATCAATATTGGCAGAAGCCAAACGTATAGCATCTTTCAACGCATCAGGAACCAATCGTTCCGCTTCGTCTATTTCTTCGGGAGTAACCGCAAAATACTCCAATACCACTTTGTCAAACTGCTTGCCGTAAGCGGATACTGCTTTGTCGCCATTGAGTCTGACGTCTTCTAAAATGTTTTTTACGGATTCAAACAGATGCGAATAGTCAAAGGCAGGTCGTTCGATGATTTTTGGCCAGTCTTCGCGAGGCGGATATCTGATGATGTTCATTCGTCTATATTCTCTTTGATTTCCATCAACATAGCCCGCACTTTTTTGAGCGATTGCACAATTTGGAATGTATGCTCCGCATCATCGCGGTTTTGCCTGATCTTTTGACGGGCGCCTTCTAATGTCAGCCGGCGTTCTTTCACTAAATGGTGGATGAGGGCGATATGGTCAATATCCTGTTGTGCAAAAAGACGATTACCCTTGGCGTTCTTACGAGGCTTGATGATGTCAAATTCCTTTTCCCAAAAGCGGATCAACGAAGCATTAACGCCAAACATGGCAGACACTTCGCTGATGCTGTAATAAAGTTTGGAAGATTCAACCGGAATGTTACTGTCCTGTTCCAAGTCAATTCATTTTACCATATTTCCATAATTTCGTTTCCTTGAGACTGTTCTCTCAAACGAACATAATCATCAGGAGAAAGTTCTTCATAGAAATAATTAATAGGATCGACAGGCCGTCCGTTTACATGAACTTCGTAATGTAAATGCGACGATTGGGAAAGACCTGTACTGCCAACAGCTCCAATTACATCTCCACGTTTCACCACACCACCCTCTGACACTCCTATTTTACTCATATGAGCGTAAAGTGTCTCGTAACCAAATCCGTGATCGATAATCACCATATAACCATAACCCCCGTTATTATATACAGCTTTAACAACGGTTCCATCTCCGGTGGCATAAATATCCGTACCGGTAGGCGCTGTAAGATCAATTCCATTATGGGGTCTGCGAGATCCAAGGATAGGATGAAAACGGTTCATACTGAAACCTGAGGATCTCCTGGTCAGATCTTTATTGGAAATCGGCTGAATAGCCGGACGGCACAAAGCCAGCTGTTCCTTATTGATAGCTTTGAGAATCAACTCGTCATATGATAAGGATTGTACATATAATTGCTTCAATATCTTGTCGGTATGCTTTGTTACAGCTATCATTATGTTTGAGTTGATATATCCTTCAAGCGACTGGTAACGGTTGACTCCCCCAAAACCGGCCTGACGCACGGAGGCTGGAATCGGATCGGATTCGAGTACCGTCCGGTAAACATCATCATCCCGTTTTTGAATGTCAGACAATATCTGATCAATATTTTTCAAATCCTGCGATAACATAAAATAGTTGAACCTGATGGCAGACAACTTGTTGCTCATTGAGCGTTCCTTGGGTGTATCATAAAAGCGGGAATAAATCGCATAATAACCCAAAGAAATAACAATACTGACTGCAAACATGATTCCCCATTTGATGATTCTCTCCCTGGTGGTGGTGACAATCCTGTCAAAACTTAATGTTTCCGGATTTAGACGATATTTCACTTTTGCCATTTTATATTTAGTTTTTGTTGGTTACTGTTCAATCAAATGTTCTTCCAAGATTGGATAAATCCCTGATGCGTGCAAAAGCGACAGGGGTCAGTTCACTGAAAAAATAATTAACGGGATTTACCGGTTTGCCGTTCTTATGCACTTCATAATGTAAATGAGGCGCTATTGACATTCCTGTACTTCCCACAGTTCCTATTATTTCGCCACGACTTACTTTTTGCCCTGTTTTCACGGAATATTTTTCCAAATGGGCATATATGGTTTTAAACCCAAACCCGTGATCAATTACTACCTTAATCCCCTGCGCTCCGGTCGATTGCGTATCTTCTACCTGACCATCTCCTGTAGCTCTCACCGGCGTACCCATTGGTGCAGCAAAATCCATACCATTATGAAATCTTTTGGTACGATAATAAGGATGTATTCGCATTCCAAAACCGGCTGCTGTATGGGTAAGGTATCTATTTTCAATCGGTTGTATTGCAGGAAAGAATTGCAACTGTTCACTTTTTTCATTGACTTTAACTAACAGGGCATCCATCATTTTCGATTGAATCTGAAGTTGCGATAACAACATTTCGCTACGGCGGGTAGTTTCAACCATTAACTCGGTATTTGAATACCCCTCCAATGTTTCGTAACGGTTGATTCCTCCGAAACCTGCACGCAAAACAGTTTGCAGAACCGGTTCCGATTCAAAAATTGTCCGGTAAATATTACTGTCCCGCTGTTGAATGTCGGCCAATACATCTTCAATGTTTTGCAATTTTGTTGTCAAATTTTCGTAGTTATGTGTCATCTGATTGATTTCACGCGAAAGTATACGTTCTTTAGGTGTGGAAAAAAATTGTGAATAAATCAGATAATATACAACTGTAATGGCCAGTGTTGCTGTGAAAAAAGTAAATGCTTTTACAGTTGTTTTCCTGACGCTTGTTTTTATTTTATCATATTTCAGCGATTCAGGGTTATATCTGTATTTGATTTTGTTCATAAACATCTTTCTGTACTTTCATAAACTGCAAAATAAATACAAAACAATCATTTTACCAAAATATTTAACATTTTTTTTATATTTTTTATTGGTAATTGTCAATAATTTGTCTTATATTTGCATCATGCTTGGGAAAAAATCATATATATTTGTATTTTGCATATGTATCAGCATTACATCATGGGCGCAACAGTTATCGACTTCAAACAGAAACGCGGTCAAAGCATACCATGCAGGGTATGACAAATATGCACGGCGGCTGTATGCAGCGGCTGTTTCAGATTTAAACAATGCTGTAAAAATTGACGCAAACTTCATTGAGGCGCACATGCTGATGGGCGAATGTTTCCTCGAAACCAACCAGCCTCAACGGGCAAAAGCAGCCTTCCTGCGATGTGTGGACATCAATCCCGACTTCTTCCCGCCGGTATTTTTTTCGCTTGCGGAAATAGAATTTGAGGAGGAAAACTATGAAGCAGCCAATCAATATCTCGAAACATTCCTGACATTTTCTAAACAAAAACCTGCTTTATCGGCCAAATCGGAAAAATTGCTTCAACGCAGCCGGTTTGCTGCTCATGCCGTAAAAAATCCCGTACCTTTCCAGCCTGAAAATCTTGGACTGGCTTTTGAATATGACCAGTATTGGCCCAGTTTGTCAGTAGACGGGCAAACATTAGTTTTTACCGGACTTATCCCCAAAAACCCCGACAATCCGGCTGTGATTGGCAACCGCCATGAAGATTTTTTTGTATCAGAGCTCCGCGACGGGAAATGGACAAAACCGGAAAATCTCGGTTCGCCACCCAATACGCCCGACAATGAAGGCGCACAGACCATCACCGCAGACGCCACACAGATGTACTTCACAGCGTGTAACCGTCCCGACGGTAAAGGCGGTTGCGATATCTATTACAGTGAGAAGCAAAACGGCCTTTGGACGCGGCCGCGCAACCTCGGAGAACCCATCAACACATCTGCAAAGGAAACCCAGCCATCCATCTCGGCAGACGGGCGCACGTTGTATTTCGTCAGCACACGTGGCGGCGGAAAAGGAGGACAGGACATCTGGATGTCGACACTCAACGATAACGATAACTGGACTAAACCCGTTAACCTCGAAGAAATCAATACTCCCGGCGACGAATCATCTCCATTCATCCATTTGGACAACCGCACGCTTTATTTTGCATCCGACGGTTGGCCCGGAATGGGGGGATACGACCTTTTTATCACCCGTAAAGATTCAGCAGGCAGATGGTCTATGCCCGAAAACCTCGGCTATCCCATCAACAGCAAATACAACGAGGAAGGCATGATAGTGAATGCGCGCGGCGACCGTGCTTATTATTCGTCTGACAGAGGTGATGGAAAAATCCGCAATATTTTTACGTTTGAACTGTATCCTGCAGTACGTCCCGATCCGGTATCATACATGAAGGGTAAAATATATGACGCCCGTAACTTAGAACCGCTAAAAGCGCTGTTTGAACTGGTCGACCTCTCAACAGCTGAAAAAGCAGTCAGTGCGTATTCCGACAGTCAAAAAGGCGAATTTTTGGTGTGTATCCCTTCCGGGAAAGATTATGCTCTGAACATCAAATGTAAAGGGTATCTTTTCTTTTCGGAGCATTTTACCATGACCGGCGGTACCTGGCGTGAGCCTTACCTGAAGGATATACCGCTCAAACGGATTCAACCCGGTGAAAAAGTGATACTGAAAAATATTTTTTTCGATTTTGCTTCAGCCAGATTGTTAGACGAATCGAAAGCCGAACTGCAACAATTGGTACAATTCCTTAGCGACAACCCGGAAGTAAAAATTCGCATCACCGGACATACCGACAATACGGGAACACAAGCGTATAACCTTGATTTGTCGCAGAACAGAGCTCGTGCCGTAGCCAATTATTTATTGAATGAAGGCATTGCCATGACTCGTGTCAGTTACAAAGGCATGGGCTTTTCAGAACCGGTTGCAGATAACAAAACCGAAGAAGGACGGGCACAAAACCGCCGGACAGAATTGTTGATTGTCAACTAAGGGTGGTGTGTTTTGCGCGGCCTTCGATCACTATTTTACCGTCTTTGCGGTGGTGCAGCAGCGCATGTACGTCGCGTTCCAGTTCGGGTATGGTGGGCGCTTCGTCGGAGTGTTTCCAGTGTTTGAAAAAAGACCGCAATACATTGAAAATTGCCTGTGCGCCCGGTATACCGCGTCGTTTGGAGTCACGTACCGATGTGTAGTATATTAGCGACTGACGGTAGGCGTCATCGCCTGCATAGAGCAGTATATCCGCATACATACGCTGCAACTGTTCGAGACAGACGGTGACAGCGCGTGTTTCGCGGATGATGTCTATCTGCTCTCCCAAATCATTAATATCAAGAATCGGCGGCGCAAATTGGGGATTGTCGGCTGCCAGTCGGTATGTGTTGACGATAAAACCAAACCTGCTCACTCCCGAACCACGTAACCGGCGGCGTTGAGCGTCGCTTACCGGATGAAAATATATATTGCCCAGCTCTGTCTCTGCTTTGCGAAGCGTGTTCTGCAGTTCGGACGTGAATTTGAGCAGATCATCGACAGGAATACTCGGCCGGATGTAATGCGGATGCTTTTCTTCTTCCGGTGAAGGTAAGTTCCCGAACGTTAAGTTACTGTTTCCGGTTTCATTTTTACTTTCTTTGGTCATGATTTGATGAATTTTTGTTAAATAATGTCAAATTGTCATTCTTTTTTGTACGAGCGTCTACTCTTTTTGTAGGAGCGTTTACACTTTTTGTAAAAGCGTCTACACTTTTTGTAAAAGCGTCTACACTTTTTGTAAAAGCGTCTACATTTTTTGTAAAAGCGTCTACACTTTTTGTACGAGTGTCTACACTTTTTGTAAAAGTGTCTACACTTTTTGTAAAATCGTCTACACTTTTTGTACGTTTATGGATAAAAAAGGTTATAGTTTTTGGATTTATTTTTTATTTCGCATGCCTGAAATATTTCAAAGACATTTTTTGTATCAAAAATATATCTGCTATTGCAGACCGTTGCGACGCATTGCGGGTACATTCGTATGTTATTTTTTGTATTTTCGTTCATTTTATTCGTTTTCTTCGTTTTCTTCAAGCAATAATTGTACTTTTGTCTTGTTATTCATCAAAAATCATTCAATCAGCTTATGTCAATCATTGGTAACATATCTGAAACAAAGGAAGCAATGTTTGCGCGAACAGACGCCATCATTGACAGTATTGGCACTTCGCGGCAGGTGATTATTCCGTTACTGCAAGCTCTTCAGAATGAGTTTAGTTACCTGCCGGCGGATGCGCTTGAACGAATTTATGAACGGACAGCAATTGACCGCGCACAGTTGATTTCTGTTTCAACGTTTTACTCGCAGTTCAGGCATATTCCGTATGGCAAACACCTGATAAAAGTATGCACCGGCACAGCCTGCCACGTGAAAGGCGCAGGAAATGTATATGACGCTTTCCGCCGCGAACTGAAAATAACCGGCGACAGCATCACTACCGCCGACCAGCTTTTTTCCATCGAAAAAATCGCCTGCCTGGGCTGCTGTACGTTGGCGCCGGTGGTGCAGATTGACGAAAAAATTTACGGTCATGTCCTTCCCGGAAAGGTGAACAGTGTAATTGATGATTTTCTTACGCAACAGGAACTTGAAGAAAAGGAAGAAGCAAAACAGGTATTGCGGAAGGTAGCCGGAGAAATACGTCTCGGTATGGGATCGTGCTGTCAGGCAAGCGGATCGACAGATATTTACAGGGAGCTCATAACGGCTTCCGGTGAATTGGAAGTTGAAGTCAATATCAAAGCGGTGGGCTGTGTGGGCGTATGCAACAAGGTTCCGTTGATTGACGTAGTGATGCCCGACAGTTCCATTACCCGCTACCCCAATGTGAAAGCGGCGGAAATTAAGGAAATTCTTCATCATCACTTCAAACCTGCCGGATACCTGAAACGCCTGAAAAACAACATTCTCAACCACGTGGATACTTTTCACACCGATACAACCTGGGACAATGTGATTTGGAAGCCTCAACACGAACGTACCGGTGTTATCGACAGTTTCCTTGCCGGACAGAAACACATATCCACAGAAGGTTACGGATTCCTTGCGCCGTTGAATATCGACGAATATATCGCTCATCAAGGTTTTGAAGCCTTGCGGAAAACGCTTGAAGAAGCCCCTGCCCTACCCTCTCTCTGCAGACGGAAAGAAATCATCCGTACTGTTCTTGCAAGCGGGCTTCGCGGACGGGGCGGCGGTGGATTCCTTACGGGAAAGAAATGGGATATTGTGGCGACTTCGGATGCGAAGGAAAAATATGTCATCTGCAACGGCGATGAAGGTGACCCCGGAGCGTTTATGGATCGGATGATGCTTGAATCGTATCCCTTCAGAGTGATTGAGGGAATGATTATTGCCGGATATGCCACAGGCGCAGACAAGGGAATTTTTTACATCCGCGCCGAGTATCCTTTGGCGGTCACCCGTATCCGTTCAGCCATTGAGCTTTGCCGCGAACGAAATATACTGGGAAATAATATACTGGGAAGTGATTTTTCATTCCATGTCAGCATCTTTGAGGGCGCCGGCGCTTTTGTGTGCGGCGAAGAAACAGCGTTGATTGCCTCCATCGAGGGTGAACGGGGATTCCCGAAACAGCGCCCGCCATACCCGGCGGTGAATGGGTTGAACGGACGTCCGACATTGGTCAACAACGTTGAAACATTCAGTCAGATACCCTATATCGTGCGCAACAGCGCCGAAACCTACGGGCAAACAGGCACAGACACAAGCAAGGGAACCAAAGTCTTTGCGTTGGCAGGCAAAATTTCTCACGGCGGTCTGATTGAGGTTCCGATGGGCGTCACGCTTCATAGAATTGTTGATGAAATCGGCGGAGGCGTGGAAGGCGGCGAACGGCTCAAGGCGGTGCAAATCGGCGGTCCGTCGGGCGGCTGCATACCTGCGCATCTGTGCAATGTTCAGGTAGATTTCGACGCTTTTACGCAAATGGGCGCCATGATGGGTTCCGGCGGGTTGGTGGTGTTGAGCGAAAGCAATTGCATGGTAGACGTTGCCCGCTATTTTTTGAGTTTTACCTGCGATCAGTCGTGCGGCAAATGCACCTTCTGTCGTGTAGGTATCCGCCGGATGCTCAATATTCTCGACCGGATGTGCAGTGGAAAAGCCGAACCGACTGACATTGATAAATTAGAAGAATTAGCGCAGAACATAAAAAAGGCTTCCCTCTGCGGATTGGGCAAAACAGCGCCCAACCCGGTGCTTACCACCTTGAAATATTTCCGCGATGAATACGAAGAACATGTAAAGGGCGTCTGCAAAACCGGAACGTGCAAGGATATGATCAAATATACAGTTACAGATGATTGTGCCGGTTGTACCAAATGCGCCAAAGCATGTCCGGTGGACGCCATTCCCTACACGCCATACGAGGTGCATACCATTGACATTGAAAAATGCGTTAAATGCGGGCTATGTGTGGATGAGTGCAGTTTTGATGCAATAAAAGTTATTTGATTTCGAATATATCGCCGCTGTGAAGCAAATCATCAACACACCGGACAGGTGATTGTTCTTTTTGTGCATCAATCTGTTCTTCTATCAATTGGTCAAATGATTGTGACCCGGCAGAACGAATCACCCCGACAGCCATCGGAAAAGCAGGCGGCATCATTTTGGCAAGCAGCATCTGTATGGTTGGTTCTGTATCGTACCGGTCATGCACCAAAATATCGTCAATGGTCACTCCATCTTTTCCCGGCTCTACCACTTCCAACCGGCAACGGTTCAAACGGATGCCTTTCGTTTTGTCTTTTCCGAAAAGAATCGGTTCACCGTGTTTCAGGTATACCTGGTTTTCGTCGCGAAATTCTTTGCCGGTAATCATCGCATGAGTTTTATCGGCATAAATGATGCAATTCTGAAGTATTTCCACTACGGCAGTGCCTTTGTGCAATGCAGCTTCTTCCAATACTTCCGTCATCATTTTTGTGCTGGTATCGGCTACCCTGGCAAAAAATGTTCCCTGCGCGCCCATCACTAATTCTGCCGGTTTAAATGGCGCTTCGAGTGTACCATACGGCGACGTCTTGGTGATGGAACCTATTGGTGTGGTTGGTGAAAACTGCCCTTTTGTAAGGCCGTATATCTGGTTGTTGAACAACATGATCACCATGTCCACATTTCGGCGGATGGCATGGATGAAATGATTGCCGCCGATGGCCATCGAATCGCCGTCACCGGTAGCAACCCATATACTGAGCGTGGGGTTTGCTATTTTCATGCCGCTGGCAATAGCTGCCGCACGGCCGTGAATCCCGTGAAAACCAAACGTATCCACGTAATAAGGAAATCGTGACGAACAACCGATACCCGACACTACTACATAGTTTTCTTTACGGTAACCCAGTTTAGGAAAAACCTGCGTTACAGCATTTAATATGGCATGGTTGCCACAACCAGGGCACCATTTTACCATTTGGTCGCTCACAAAGTCATTTCTTGTCAATCCGACTTCACTCAGCGGAATCCTTTCGTCTAATTTTTCTTGCATGATATGATTATATTTTCAAGGCTCAAAATTACCAAAATTTTGTCGTATAAATGATTTTCTCATGATTTTTTCAGTTTAACGATCCATCCAACGGTTTACTATCGGCTGGTAGGTATCAATCCGGCGGTCGCGCATGAAAGGCCATATTTCGCGGTATTTTCTGTTCAGATCGAGATCAACTTCTACCACGCGCGTTTCGGACATGTCATGCGATGCACTGAAAATCAACGTTCCGAAAGGGCTGGCTACAAACGATCCCCCCCAGAACCTTGTCCCTGCCTCTGTTCCGGTTCTGTTTACGGCCACTACATGCACTCCGTTGGCAATGGCGTGACTTCGCTGGATGGTTTGCCAGGCTTCATACTGCTCGCGGTTCACCGCATCGGAAGTTTCGGAGATATCCCAGCCAATGGCCGTAGGGTAAAACAGTATGTCGGCGCCCATCAGCGCAGTGATACGTGCGGCTTCCGGATACCATTGATCCCAGCAAATAAGCACTCCGATACGGGCATATCGGGTTTCGAACACTCTGTAGCCGGCGTCGTCGGGTGTGAAGTAA
>Ga0082212_10002483_pt1 | contig 26808 bp, 23 predicted proteins | sample TergutNt197P3_FD_71548 | JGI IMG/M metagenome (GOLD analysis project Ga0082212, IMG submission 71548) | Neocapritermes taracua P3 segment gut microbial communities from Petit-Saut dam, French Guiana - Nt197 P3 | ecosystem: Host-associated > Arthropoda: Insects > Digestive system > Gut ...
AACAGGGAGGTAACGTCGGTGGTCGCTGTGGAGCCCCCAAGAAACATATAAAGAACCGGACGCGACTTCGCGATATCGGAAAACGGCTCACTGCCCCTGAGGCGAAAAGCTTTCACCGGGCGAGCGGCTATTGTTCCGGTCATAAAATATTTTTTTCGGCGTTCGTCGTTGGGCGTCAGTTCGCCGGAAAAACTGACCGTGCCCAGTTCCATCCCCGTAAGCAAATCTCCCCATTCATAAAGCTCGGGCTTGAATTCGATTCCAAATAGTTTTGTCAGCCATTGGCAAAACAGAACGGAATAACCATTTAATTCGCCGCTTTGAATATCACTAAACATTTCAGTGGAAGGAAGCATGCCAAAAACAAAAAAACTGCCTTTTTCTTTAAACTTCTCAATCGCCCGGATTTCGTCGTCCGTCACACCTGGAATATCGCGGTACGATATATATTGCGCCGTTTTTTTATCCGGCTTTTTTTCTGAAAAAATATTGCAACTTGCAAACATTACAAATAACAACACAAATGCAAGCGCCGCGAACATCGTGCGTTTATACATAACTGCTCACCTCAACGAAAAAGCTTTATAATCGTTAAGCGTCCAGTATAAGCGTAACGTTTATCAGCACTCAACACCGGTAGTATTTTATGCATCCGGTTGCTATATAATTCTACCTTTTTTACAAAGCGGATGCTCGTTTAAAAACTGAATCTTTAAGTTTTTATAACTTAAAGCGGTTTAGGAAAACAAGCGGGAAAGCCTCGCAAGCATAATACAGTTTGCGAGAAAGCGACGGCCAACCCTATGACCGTCGAACAATTTGTCATTTCAACAGTCAGCCGATGAACAATTTCGACGGTATGCGCTCGCGGCAACTACACAACACCGCGACAATGCGCATCCACAAGATTGGAATCGAGAACCTTCAAGCAAAAATCAAAGATAACGGCGCTTGATGAAGAAAACCAGCTTATTGCCGGCGATTTTTATCACATTGTCTCAAACGGTTTGACGATCTCCCGCATGATTTTCGCCGTGGCGGTATCGGCAAAGTGCTGGACGAATGCTTGACCGCTGTCTGAAGCTTCGGCGACTTTCGGATCTATCGGAACCGCGCCCAGGAAGGGAACTTTCATATCCTGCGCAATCTTTTTGCCGCCGCCGGACCGCAGGATCGGCGTGACCGTGCCGCAGCCGGGACACGCAAACCCGCTCATGTTCTCAACCACCCCCAGCACAGGCAACTCGACTATGTTGCAAAAGGAGATAGACTTGCGCACATCAACCGACGCCACCCTCTGCGGCGTGGTAACAATCACCGCTCCGTCCAGGTTTTTACTGCCGATGATCTGGACGACCGAAAGCGGCTCATCCCCGGTTCCCGGCGGCGAGTCTATAATCAGAAAATCCAGATCACCCCATTCAACATCGCGCAAAAACTGCGTGATGGCCGTATTCTTCATCGGCCCGCGCCAGATAACAGCTTCGTCCTGATTCCGCAGGAAAAAACCGACCGACATAACCTTCATGTCGCCCATCTGAATCGGAAGGATCGATCCGTCTTCGGTCGGCAGCGGGGATTGCTCCTCGAGCCCCAGCATGGTTGGAATACTCGGACCGTGAATATCGACATCCATAAGCCCCACGCGCTTGCCGGCCAGCATAAGCGATGTCGCGATGTTTACGGCGACGGTGCTCTTTCCGACACCGCCCTTGCCGGACATAACCACGATCTTGTGCTTGATGCGGCAAAGCCGGGACTGCAAACGCAGACGCGCCTGGCGCTCCTGTTCGCTTTCGTTTTCATGATGCCCGGACCCGCCGCAGGAGTTCTTTTTATCGCATGTATCACATTTGCTGCCGGAAGCCATCCGCACACTTCTCCTTCCCAAACGCCTTAAAAGTAAACCGCCCCCCTCTTTTTGAAGGGCGTTAAAGCGCCGGAATAATTAATTGTTCATCCCACATGAACCGCTGTTCGGGCATCCGCCGCAGCCACCGCTTGGCAGCCCGATCTTGGCCCAAGGATCTTCCCCCGGTTTCACGGGCTCCCAATCGCCGCCAGGACCGCTATGGTCCCCACGGGCGATGAACCCGCTGCCGCCGCTGATCAGGCGATGAGGCTTTTTCCCGCATTTGGGGCACTTGCCGACCGGTTTGTCGTTGATGGACTGTGATTTCTCGAAATAATGACCGCAAGAATCGCACTTGTATTCATACGTAATCATGTTTCCCTCCCGCCGCTTCTTGTAAACCCATTAAAAACAGGCGTTAACCTGGCCAAAGGAATTGATCTTATTCCATTATGAGCCAACCGGCAAGAGACGAGACGCCTTGCGGTATGGATAAGAAACAAGCCGGACGTTTACGGCCCGGCTTGATGTTTCCGAGCCCACGCGGATAATTCCTGCCTTCCCTGATTGAGCCGACCTTGATGAGTAATCAGAAGAAGCCTTTGCGGGGTCGTCGCCTGGTCCGCGGCTACGGAGATTTTTTGCCGCCCGACCGTCCTTTGCTTTTGCCGCCCTTGCCGCCGCAGGTCGCTTTCGGCGTCTCCTTGGCGCTGGAATCCGCGGACGAGGAAAACCGGCCGGGGCCGTTGTCTCCGCCTTTCCATATAAACCCGCTGCCGCCGCTTATCAGGCGATGAGGTTTTTTCCCGCATTTGGGGCATTTGCCGACCGGTTCGTCGTTGATGGACTGGTCGCATTCGAATCGATGTCCGCAGGAACCGCATTCGTACTCGTACGTAAGCATACTTTCCTTCCCTCAAAAAAAATTTGTGTCCTTGAGAAACCCGGCCACGCATTCACCTCACGGCTTCCGTTTTCCATGTCAGGGCATAAGGAAACAGGAATCCGCGGAAACCGGCAGAAAAACCGGAAGATTATACTTCCCCGGCGGGGCAAGCGGCAAACACGTTTATTGGTTTCCTGATGCGATGCGTCGGCTTGAACCGGCTGCACGAGGAGCTGGTTTTCGGCGGTTCACGTCCGGAAAGCCTTCACCAAAACTCCCTGATGAAATAACGCGGCCAAAATAAAATGCCGCTTCGGAATTACTTGTCAGCCCGGATTACCGCAAAACAGCCTTCGCCGTGCCCATCACGAACCGGATGCGGCCCTTTCATCTCTTCGGGATTGCCGAAGATCGTCTGGCAAACGGAGAACGACCAAAAGCCCGTCTCTTCAAGATACCCCCGGACCTCTTCCGCCGTGAAGAAAACCGCGTCGGCGTAATACGCCGTCTCCTTCTTTCTCTCTTCGTACTTTTTCCCGATCGGGCTTGCGAGGTCAATAAACGCCACCACAAGTGTCCCCGAAGCTTTAAGCACCCGAAAAGCTTCCTGAAACGCCTTCCGGACATCGTCGAAAAAGCAGATTGCCGTAACCATCAGCGCGTAATCGAGGCTTGCGTCCGGAAAAGGCAGTTTCTCCGCCTTTCCGTCGACCACTTTAACTCCCCTCTCCAGCGCAAACTTTCGCATCGACTCCGACGGCTCTACGCCAAGAGGCACGCCAAGCGCCGACGCGAACCTGCCGGTCCCAACGCCAATCTCCACGCCTGCCCCGCCTGTGGGTAGCAACTTCTTGACCGCCGCAAGTTCCGATTCATAAGCAAACCGGTTCTTCGAAAACCATTCGTCGTAATCGGCGGCATGCTTATCGTATGGAGATGTTTTCACCTTGGAATCCCCTTCCCTCTATCGCGCGCTTTTTTCGCCTGGCCAGGGGCAGGCGTTCGAAACCGTGATCGTCATGACGGCCGCCCCCCGCGCGGCAGCTTCCCGGAACGCGTCCCGCAGCGCCCCGAACAGTTTTTCGTCGTCTCCCCACATAACCGTACTCATTTCTCCCGTCTTGTATTCGACCCCTTGCTTTTCAAACTCTCCCGCCGCCGCGTTAATCGCCGGGGAAAGTTCCGCCACGCCCAGCGGATAAAGACTTACCTGCGCCATTATCATGGACATGCCAAACCTCCTTCGCGCGCCGGCTTTGGATTACACAATTGTATCCTTATCCAATGCGCTGTAAAACAGGCCTTTCCGCTGACGTAGAAATTTTCCCGGCACACAAAATAAGATGAATTTTTTATGTCATTCACCTTATCAGAGACCAGATTGACGGAATACCATTTCCTTAAAGCTCGCCGCCGCGAACTTGTGGGCGGCGTCTCCCGCTCCTAAACACTCAGCTTCCGCAGCGGTAATAACTAATATAGTTTAAAACCTAAAAAAATCAGCGCTATGCCAAGAACAATATAAAAAATCCGGGCGCCATTGCGCCCAAAAAATTTCACAAAAAGAGCCGCCTTGTAGTGATTCATAAACCAGTTGTAATTCATTGCCGCGCAAAATATGGTTAAAACTCCTCCTGCTATAATCCACGAGCCTTTTGAACCAACCATTTTGTAATCCTTTCTTTTCCCTGACTTCTTAAGACACTCCGCCTGAATATAACCGGATGCCCATAGATGTCAACAACGGGACGCCTTGTTACGATGCCGGTCGGAAACAACGCAGGCTGCGGCCACTGTGGGAATTTCCCGCGCCCGCTGATAAAGTAAACATCTAAGCCATCCACCTTACCCGAGGCCAAATTGACAGAATACCGTTTCCTGAAAGCTTGCCGCCGCGAACCTGTGGACCGTACCCCTGTCTGGATCATGCGGCAAGCGGGACGCTACCTCCCCGAATACCGGAAACTTCGAGAGGCGCACGACTTTCTGACTCTTTGCAAAACACCCGACCTGGCCGCCGAAGTCACGATCCAGCCTGTCGAACGGCTCTTCGTTGACGCCGCTATCCTGTTCTCCGATATCCTCATCCCGGTCGAAGCGATGGGAGTTCCTCTTGAATTTCACGAGCAGAAAGGGCCGCTGCTGGGAAAACAGATCCGTGGCCGGCAAGATGTGGATTCCCTGAAAGTGCCCGATCCCGAAGAAAGCACACCCTTCGTCATGGAAGCTATCCGCATACTGCGCCGGGCGTTTGAAGGGAAAGTGCCGCTCATCGGCTTCTCTGGAGCCCCGTTTACGCTTGCCTCATATATCGTGGAGGGCGGCACATCGAAAAACTTCATCCAACTGAAGACGTTGATGTACAAGGCGCCGCAGGTCTTCCATGCCTTGATGGATAAAATCACGCGGACCGTCATCTCTTACCTGAACGCGCAGATCGCGGCAGGGGCGCAGGCGGTGCAGATTTTCGACACATGGGCGGGGATCTTGACGCGAAGCGATTACGAGGAGTACGCCTTGCCCTACACCCGCCGGGTTGTTGCGGGGCTGACGCGGCAAGGTGTCCCGGTAATCCATTTCGCAAACAATTGCGCCACTCTTTTGCCTTCCATCCGGACGCTGCCGGTCGATGTCATAGCCGTTGACTGGAGGATTCCTTTAGACGAGGCGGCAACGATTGTTGGGCCCGACAAGGCGCTGCAGGGGAACATGGACCCGACCATGCTGTTCCATCCGCCGGAGAAGATCTTTGAGTGTGTCCGGGACGTGCTGCATCGTGGAGAAAAAGCTTCCTCTCACATATTCAACCTGGGCCACGGAATCCTGCCGCCCACCGATCCGGAAAACGCCGTTGCCATGGTCGAGGCGGTCCGCAGCCTTGGCCGAAAACCTTGAGAGCTATTTCACTTTGAATTCTACGGGGCCGGTCGGCTTCTTTCGCTCAAAATCCTCTCCTTCAGGCGCGTTTACAACCCGCCGTTGCCGCCCACCGCGCCACATCGAACACCACAAGGGGCTTCTTTCGCTCAAGACTCTCTCCTCTGGGCACGTTTGCTTGGCATCCCTGCCAAGCTACACTGCCCTGTTTCTTGTTTCGCCGTCCATGGCCGCACCGCGAAAGAGAAGCACCCGAGGGAGAGATTTTTCGCTCAAGGCCGCGCGTGCGGATACCAATTTCAAAGTGAAATTGCCATGAAGCGGACGACGCCCGCCCCCTTGACCGGCGTACTCCTCCTGAACATGGGAGGGCCGGATACCCTCAACGCTGTCCGGCCGTTTCTGTTTCGCCTGTTCTCCGATAAAGATCTGATTCCGCTTCCCGTCGGCACGATCACTCAACCGGTTTTTGCGTGGGCCGTATCGGGGCTGCGCGCCCGCAAGGTCCGTCGGCACTACGAAGAGATCGGGGGCGGTTCGCCGATCGGCAAGATCACAGAGGCGCAGCGGGCGGCTCTGGAAGATGCTCTCCGGGAAACGGGAGGCAATTTTAAGGTCTATGTCGGGATGCGGTATTGGTATCCGATGTCAAAGCACGCGGCGCTCGAGATGAAGGAAGACGGCGTTTCACAGGCAATCGTCCTTCCCCTGTACCCGCAATACTGCGCGGCCACGACAGGTTCAAGCTTCAAGGATCTGCGGCGATGGCTCTCCTGGGCCGGCTGCTCCTTTCGCTTGACCGAGATCCGCTCCTACCCGGAGCACCCAAAATATATTGCCGCCTTGGTTGAAACGGTAGCCAAGGCGATACACGGGACCGGCCCGGAAGGAATGCGCATACTTTTCAGCGCCCACGGCGTCCCGGAGCGCCTGATTCGCAGCGGCGATCCATACCGCGCCGAGACGGAAGCGACAGTGGCCGCGGTAATGCGGTCGTTTCCGGGAATTCCTCACTCCCTTTCCTGGCAGAGCAGGGCGGGACGCGAGCCTTGGCTTGTCCCCGATACCGTGGACGAGGTGACGCGGCTTGCTTCGGAAGGAGTTCGACGCCTGGTCGTCGTGCCGGTGAGCTTTGTCTCCGATCACATTGAAACGCTGCACGAGCTTGATATCCGATTGGCCGCCCACGCAAATAAAATGGGCATATTATCGTTCCATCGGGCGCCCGCGCTAAACGACTCTCCATCGTTTATCGAAGCCCTGAAAACTCTCGTCGTGGAACAATTGGGGGATTCTCCGTTTTGATGGAAGCGTCAACGCGCCATCAACCGGGCGGCACGCCCACGGAGAACCCCCCTGAAATATCCGGGACAGGAAAACCGTATGGAGCCAGTCAGTTCTCTATCGCCTGAGCGCCATAACCTTGCAACGCGCCGAAAAGTTTAAGGGCGTCCCCCAAGGGATAACAGTTGGCGTACATATCAACCTTGTTGGTCACAGTCGCCACCTGGTTCATGCCAAAAGCCCGGCGGAAATTGTTGGCCGGCGAGTCGGGCCTATAATCCATTGATTCGGAGTAAACCATTCCAATAAAACCTTCAAGGTATGCCCGGTTCACATAGCTCTTGAGCTTGTCGCCGGTAAGTTCGATATTCCCCTGGTATGGGTCAATCTCTTCCCGGTCCTCAAAATTCTTCGCCCATACGGTCAACATCTGGTTGCTGCCCGCGAAGGTGTAAAGATCGCCCTTCCTGTTCAGGAAGAAAGCGTTGTTCTCGGCGCCGGTCTTGCGCTTGGCGGCATCCGCCGCCGTGGAGTCCGTGCGTGTGCGTTCCAGGCCGGCGAGAACGGAAGTGCCGATGATACAGTTGCGAACAATGGTGTTGACGCCGGTCATGAAGCGGTAACCGTAACCCATGTCGCCGAGGTCATTGGTGCGGGACCAGGAGAACAGCACGGTGTTGTTGCTGAAATCTATTTCGGTTTTGTAGGTGTTCGCGTTTTGCCCGGTCTGACCGGAAATCTCCACCGCCGCGAAAGTATTGGCCACAAAGATATTGTTTTTAATGGTGACTTTGCCTTTGACATGAGTGCCCAGGATGCCGTAGAAGCCGCTGTTGGCAAATACGCAGTTCTGGATTGTGATATCTCCGGAAGAGCCGGTAACAAAGGCGATGAGAGGTTTTTTGATGGTCAGCACGTTTTTTTCCGCGCCGTTTACACCTTGTCCGGGAGCGTGTACAAGCATGCCCGTCTCAACTCCCGCCGGTTTTCCCTTGGCGGGGTGGTAGCCATTGGATAAACCCCTGTCAAAGACAATGCCGTCAATGGTGATTTCGCCGGTCACTTTGAACTGGCCCACCTTTCCGGGATTGCCAAGGGAAAGCAGAGCGTTGTTTTGCGCGGTTTTGTTTGAGCTTGCCGGCGGCTGTATCATCGTGAGATGCCCAAGCACATCCCGGCTTGAAAAGTCGTTGGAATATCCGCCCCTTAAGCTTACCGGTTTTTCCATTACATGGTAACCGCGATCGCTTGTGCCAAGGTAGTTGCCCCCGGCAATATGGATGGTGTCGCCAGGGTTTGCCCGATCCAGCGCGACCTGCAGATCTTTCCAGGGTTGGGCCTTGCTTCCGTCAGCGCTTCTGCCCGCGCCGCCGGTTTCAACGCTGACGTAAAAGTCCGCGGCGTCGGCAGATGCTACAGCCAGCGCCAGCAACAGCGGGATTGACAAGATAACTATTTTTCTCATTTTTCTCTCCTTGCCCGCATCATTGTTTGCCAACGGCGCGCATATCAAGGATAGCAGGATACAAAAGGCGCACAATACCGGCAACTGATCGTTAAAGACGCTTGCTTCCCGCGTTTTTCGTCGTCATACTTTTGCTTCGAGACGCTTGATATCGGGGGCTGCGACAATTCATTTTTCCGGCATAAGAAAATGATCTCGAAAAACACCCAAAAAACCTTTTATTTCAACAAGAAAGAAAAACTTATAAAACCGGCGGAATCATGCCGCGCATAGCCATCGTCGGCGCGGGCCTCTCCGGCATGTGCACGGCGTTTTACCTTGTTCGAGCCTTGGGAAACGTCGGAAAAGACGCCGAAATCCTGATCTTCGAAAGCGACAGCGTCCCCGGCGGAAAACTCCGCACGATCCGGCAGGACGGCTTCAATATCGAATGGGGACCAAACGGGTTTTTAACGAACAAGCCGTTCGGAATGGATCTGGTTAAAGATCTTGGGATTGAAGGACGCGTCGTCCGCTCATCCGATGAAGCCCGAAAGCGATACGTTTTCTCCGCTGGAAAGCTGCACCGGCTACCGGAGACGCCGGTCGCTTTTTTCAGATCCGGGCTGCTTTCTCCAGCCGGTCGGCTGCGCATATGTTATGAGCCGTTCGCGGCAACTTCTCCCCCGGAGAGCGTTGACGAATCCGTTGGGGACTTCGCCCGAAGGCGCCTTGGCGCGGAGGCGCTGGAAAAGCTGATCGAACCGATGGTCACGGGAATCTTCGCCGGCGATCCGGACCAGATGTCGCTGCGTTCCTGTTTCCCGATGATCCGCAACCTGGAAAACAGGTACGGCGGGCTGGTGCGCGGCATGTTCAGCCTGAAAATAGAGCGCGCGCGCAAGGGCATAAAAATGGGAATGTCGGCCGGGCCGGGCGGCGTTCTTGTTTCCCTGGACGAAGGCGTACAGGCGCTGACCGATACGCTCGCTTCCCGGCTGTCGGACGGAATCCATCTGAACGTATCCGTAAACCGGATTGAGCGGCGCGAAGGCCGCTACCTTCTCCATTTGTCGGAAAACGGCGTGTCCGAGGAGATCGAGGCGGACATCATAGTGGCGGCTACTCCAGCCTACGACGCGGTCAAGCTTTTGGCCCCCCTGGATGAGGAACTTGCCAAAGCCCTGGCTCTCATCCCCTATTCGCCCATCTCCGTGGCCGCTCTTGGCTACGACGCGGTGATACTTGGCAACCCGCTCGACGGGTTCGGCTTCCTTATCCCTCGCGGGGAGAAAAGAAAGATTCTGGGGGCATTATGGGATTCCAGCGTCTTTCCAAACCGCGCCCCTCAAGGGAATGCGCTCATCCGGGTCATGGTGGGCGGCGTCCGCGCCCCGGAGCTGGCTTCACTGCCGGAAGAAGAGCTTCTGGCGCTGGTCCGTAGCGAACTGAGAGATACGATGGGGGTTTACTCGCGACCGGTGATGGCCCGCTCCTTCTACCACGACCGGGGAATTCCTCAGTATCTCGTTGGTCACGGAAAAGTGCTTGAACAGATCGACGCCCGGCTGGCGCATTACCCCGGCCTCATCCTGAACAGCAACGCCTACCGCGGCATCGCGCTAAACGACTGCGTCCGGGAATCAAAACTGGCCGCCGAGAAGATCGCAAACGCCTTATGATCCAACCGTAAGCCCGCCGACCACAGCCTTGAGCCGGGCATGTCATGAGACACCGGCTGCACGGCCACAACTACGATGTTTTGGAGATGGCTTACGGTTTAGCGCGAACTTGATATTACTTTCGGAGTTATGCCGTTTTCTTGCATAAACTTTATGATGTCCGCCGCGCAAATAGCTATTCCCGATTGCCTGTGCGCTCTATTAAAAACCCCCGAAGTATTAATACCAAGCACCTGCCCCTTGGCGTTTACCAGCGGCCCGCCGCTGCTGCCATTAGAAAGAAAGGCATTATGCAGGACAAGCGGAGGGTCCTGATTTTGTATTGAACCGACAACGCCCTCTGAAAACACCGCGTCCGGCGCGGAACGGATATCACCCTGCATCATAGTTTCAAATTGCGGGTCACTCGCGATCGCAATATAGGGAAATCCCCAAGCGGTAACTTTGTCGGCTGACTTTGCATCGGTGCTAAATACGAGAGGAGAAACATCTCCGTAATAGCCTGCGCGAAGCAGCGTATAATCTCTTTCCTTCCGATCACTGATTGCCACAATCTGCGCTGTTGTCGGTCTCCCAAGAGCTTTGCTAAAAACAGCCACTTTAGCGTCTTTATCACTTACCACATGGCGATTTGTAATAATGATGCCTGGAGCCACAAAAAACCCTGTGCCAATGCCTACTTTTTGTTCCCTTTCGTATATGACTACAATAAAAACTGTTGCGCGTTCGACCAGACCAATAACTTTGCGCTCTTCTGGCGCAAGATAAGTCGTTGTACCCGCATTATTTACATTTGTCGATTCCACGGCACGATGTTTATCCTCTGCCATAACAGACTTCATCCACACCAGACTACTGTCTCTGACAGATTCGGCCATTTTAGTTGCGCACTCAACCAAATAATTACTTCTGCTCCACTTTCTTTGTAATTCTTTCAACCGTTTTTCATGAAATTGATTAAAATCCCTCTCCATTACGTAATCATTTCTACTGCCACGGTATTTCATATTTTCATTAATAAGAGCGCGCGCATCGCGTTCGTAAGCCTTTGCGTCAGCCAACATATCAGCGGCATCTTGCATCCTGTCGTATTTTAATACCCCTGATGACCGCATAGCTTCTTCATATTCACGCGCTCGCACATCTTCAAACACACTCATCCAGGAAATTATTTTTCTCGCGCCATCCGCGACGTTTACGGAAAACATGAACGCTATAAATAGCGAAACCATCAAAACAAAGCATAATCTCAACAAATTTGCTCGGAAACGATTGCTTATGTTTTTTTGAAACCAGCCGGTTTTCATTGAACCCCTATTATTCCATATTCCAGTTCATAAAGATTCCCTTCGTTATCCATCCCTATCGGAAACAAGCACCTTCTAAGCCATATGTCAGATCTAAGCTCAAAAATAGGATCCAAATTACATTTACTCTCAAATCTTTTTATTGATGAGGCAACAAGCTCCTCATCAATACTAATCTCTATACCAACAAACATTTTCCAGTCTTCATTATCAGGCAAATGAAGAAGGATAATGAGTGTTTTGCCGTCATATTCATGCGTAGCCAGCACCTTAAAATGAGAATCTCTTTTGGCAACGTATAGCCCCCAGTTCGTTCCATGCTCATATGGTCGAAAATCAAACATATGATTTGAAAGGATAGCGAATCGGTGAGTTGTGACCATGCCCATTACCCGGCAACTTGCGTCGACGAAGCCTTTTTCCCGAATAATTAAACCTGACGTATATTTGTTCGCAATTTCGCCGGACAAGTTCACATCCCGAACAAACATCATAAGCTCGGGATAAGTTTGATTGATTGCCTCTTCCATTTTGCTCATTTAATCATCCATGACATTTCTGCCATACATCCTCGCACCGCCTGAAGCCAATTCCCCCGTTAAAGCCTGCTTTGCCGCTATCTCCTTCCGTTGTATGCCTTTGCGTCGATAAACGGCATGGCGCCCCCGGTAACATTCGGCATCACGCCATTCCACTTCCGAATCGCTTCCTGCATGGCCTCGATACGCCGCAGTTCGACCAGCTCCGGCGTGATGTTTTGCCTTTGCAGCCGCAGCGCCTCCGCTTCAGCCTGCGCCTGGGCGATTTTCTGTTGGGCCTCTATCTTGATCCGGTCCAGATCGCGCTGCGCCTTGAGCGCCAGTTGTTCCGCGGTGTTTTTGTTTTCAACCGACTGGTTGAACTGCGCTGAAAAAGCAAAATTAACGATGGAGACATCGACTACTAAAATGTTGTAGTCGAGCATCCGGGACGCCAGCGTATCCTTGATTTCAGAACGCACTTTTTCGCGGTTGGTGACCAGTTCGGCGGCGGTATATCGCGCCGTAACCGCCTTGACCGCTTCGTGGATGGCCGGATCGATAACGCGCTCCTGATACCTCATCCCGAGGCGTTGAAACACTTGAGCCACCTTATCGGGAATGATGTTGTAATTAACCGCAATGGTTGAACTTATATCTTGAAGATCTTTAGAGGCTGCCGAGGCTTCTCTTTCTACCTTCTGAACCTGCACATCCATCTGTATGACGGTTTGGTAACCCGGGATCTTGAAATGAAGCCCCTCGCCATAAACATTTGGCGAAACCGCCCCGAAGTTCAACAGAACCCCGCGCTTGCCAGGCCCAACGATCACCACGGATGCGGATATCACGAAAAACAGGATGATTGCCAACATCACAATTCCGGCAAAACCTAATTTCTTGAACATATTTCCTCCACCAGGGACGGATTTTCCTTCCGATTGCTGCGCATTCCCAAGCGCTTCCTTGTAGCGGCGGAAGATCTCGGAAAAATCTTGACCGGACACGTAACAACCTCCATTTCCGCGGCGCCGCTTTTGAGTCCCCTCAAGGAGCGTCGGCACCGTCACTTTCGAGACTGTATCCTAATCCTGACGCGTTGTTCACCAACAATTGCCGGTATCCCTATTTACGCGGGACCACCTCCACAGCAAAAGACAAACGTCTTTTAAAGCAGGCCTGTCAGCTCCCCGCGCGATACCGCCCGGTTCCAGTCTCCCGGATTTCGCGCTTGTACTTCTCCGCCTGCGTCAACGGAAGCGGGATCAGGCCTGTTCCGCGCTCGCACTTCTCCGTCTGTGTCAGCGAAGGCGAAATCCAGCTGGTCCGGACACCGCCGCCGACCGTAAAATCCGGGCGCAGCTTCATTCGGGCATAGCGCGCCTCTCCTGTATTCCAGTAAAAACGCGCCAATCCTCCGAGTTTTTTTCTCACAACAGCATCCAGCTCCGCTACCGTATCATCCGGCACGGCAAGGCCAAAAGACCGGGCAAGTTCTTTGAGTACCGCGTCTCCAGTCACCCCTGCCGGAGGCTCGGCAACCTGTGAATAGCGGATGAGCGCGCCTTCAAAGTTGCACCGCGTCCCGGCCGTCTCAAGATATGTAGCGCCTGGAAGCACAACATCGGCATTGCGCGTTGTCTCGGTATCGGCCCAATCCATAGCGGCCAGGAATTCCACGTTACCAAACCAGGAACCGCTGGATTCCCACGCAAGCGGGTCTTCGCCTATAACCAACGCCCCCCGCAACCCGCCGCTTTCCAAAAATGCGAGAAGCTCTTCTTTGGTTCTCGCGCCCGCTATCTCAAGCGACGGAGGCACCCGGCCCGGTCCGAAGGAAGGGGCGGCCCCGACCACCTCGAGCGCCGCGCCATTGGAATACATGCGCAGAAGAAGTATGTCCGCCTTTACCCCCGCCGCGCGCAAAAGCGCCACAAGGTTTCCCAGCTCCCGCAGATCGCCATCCGCCTGGTCCTGGGCTCGATCCGGACTATGGATTATGACGACGCGTTTGGCTTGCCCAAGTATTTCGGCGGCCTCACGCATCGCGGCGACATCCACTCCCGAAAAAGCGGCCGCCTTGCCGATTTCAAAATCTCCGCCTTCCGGAAACCGCGCTCCCCCGGCGATCTTCTCAATGTTTGGCAGATCAAAAACTTTATTGCCGATCATCAGTTGCAGGATACCGTTCCACATAACAGACGCGCGCCCGCGCATCGGATCAAGCGCGACCGCCGAAAACAGCCGGTCGGCAGGACCAGGAACCGAGTTGCTCACTATAAGCTTTGCCCCGGCCCGCACAGCCTGAATGACCCGCGCGGCAAGGACAAACTGGTCGGACTCCATCGATGTGTTGTTGCAGATAATAAGATCCGCCTCGTCAACGACAGAGCAATCCGCGGTGGATGCCGTAAAACCAAGCATCTCGTCAAGCGCGCCGGCAGGAGCGCCGACTCCCAGGATTGATAGAGACACTATGTTGTTCGTGCCCACCCCTTCACGCGCGATACGCGCCGCCAAATAGAGTTCCTCGTTTGTAAGCTCCGGCGAAACAAAAACACCGACCTTTTCCGCTCCATGCTTTGCGACGGCTTTTTTGAGTCCATTAACCGCGGCTTCGACCGCCTCGGTCAACCCGGCCTCACGGTTCCATCTCCCGCAGCGAATCTCCGGCGAGGTGATCCGGCCGCATCTGACAAACAGCTCGTGCCCAAACCGTCCGTAACGGCAAAGGTAATCCCCCGGCGCGCCGGATGAAGCGACATATTGCCGCCCCGGCCCAAACCGCTTCACCGTTATCCGGCAAGCAAGCGAGCAGAAAGCGCAATGCGTGGACTGGTCATCCGTGGAAAGGTTTGCCCGCCCCAGAAACGGATGCTTCCCTGTGAGCGCCCCTGTCGGACACGCGTCGATACAGTTGCCGCAGCTTACGCAGTTTGTATCAGCCAGCGGGTCGTTCATCGCGGGCCGCGCCTCGGCGCGAAATCCCCGATCGACAAGCCCAAGCGCGGCGACAGGCAGCACCCTGGCGCATGTCCGAATGCAGCGCGCGCAAAGGATACACTTGTTCGGGTCATAAACAATGTGCGGATGCCGGTCATCGACTTTGTGTTTGCGGACCTGCCCCTTGAAGCGGTCCATATCGACGCCATATTCTTCGGCGTAAAGCCGCAGGCGGCAGTCGTCAAAACGAAGGCAGCCGCAGGAAAGACATCGGCCGCACTCGTGGACGGCATCCTCCCGCTCGAAACCGGTAGCCACCTCGGCAAAACTGCCGCGTCTTGACTCAATATCAATATGACGCACTTCGCGGCGCGGGCGCTTCTCTATCTTGCCTTGCTCCGCTTCTCCGGGCTTCTCCCAGAAATCTTTCTGAACAAAGAACGGACGCGGCCCGACCTCCTTGCCAGAAAGGAAACAATCGATGGAATGCGCGGCCTCCTGGCCGTCCGCAATCGCGTCGATGACCACTGTCGGCCCGTCGTCAGCCGCGTCGCCGCCCGCAAAAACGCCGCGAACATTTGTCGATAGGCTCTTGGGGTCTATGACAAACGTGTTCCATTTTGTAAGGCCAACCACGGTTGACGCAGCTTCGGTAAGCCCTTCCAGCAGGGCTGCCTGCCCGATCGCCGATACGGCCATATCGCAAAGGAAGTCAAACTCGGAGCCTTCAAGCGGAACCGGCCGGCGGCGGCCGGACGAGTCGGGCTCGCCAAGCTTCATCCGCTGACACCTTAAGCCCTTTAGCTTCCCGTTATCGCTAATAATGCCGACGGGAGCAACCAGCTCCATGATCTCTATCCCTTCGGCAATGCAATCCGCAATCTCCATCCTGTCGGCGGGCATTTCGTCCTTTGTGCGCCGGTACAAGATAACAACCTTGTCCGCGCCCAGTCTCCATGTGGTGCGGGCGACATCCATAGCCGTGTTGCCGCCGCCGACCACGGCCACCGTTCCTTTAAGCGGCGCGGGGGTTTTTCTTAACTCCGGAAGAAACTCGGCGCCCTGAACCACTCCTTCCGTTTCAAACTCGCCGGGCAGCCGCATTGGGTTGCCCGCCCAGGCGCCGGGGCAAAGAAACACCGCGTCATAACCTTTCATCAAGTCGTCAAGCGATACGTCTTTCCCGACACGGGTGTTGTACCGGATCTCGACGCCGGCCCGGCAAATGTAATCGACCTCCCGGTCAACAACATCGTCGGGAAGGCGGTAGGCGGGGATGCCGTAGCTGAGCATGCCGCCCGGACGGGACTGCGCCTCGTAAATAACCGGCTGATGCCCACGGCGCGCCAAAAACCACGCCGCGGTAAGCCCGGCCGGACCAGCGCCCACTATCGCAACCTTTTTTCCTGTCGGTGGATCGCATACAGGCGCGCCGTCGTAAGCCCCTGGCAAGTCGGAGAGAAACCGTTTAACCCAGTTGATGCCGACCGGCGCGTCGATGTCGGCGCGGCGGCAGACATCCTCGCACTTGCGAACGCATATGCGGCCACAGATGGCCGGAAGCGGGTTCCTCTCGCGGATGAGTTCTATCGCCTCCTTGTACAATCCCATCGCGGACAAGGCGAGGTATCCCTGGATATCCAGATGCCCCGGACACCCTTCGGAGCAGGGAGGCACGCAGTCGGCATAATGGTTCGACAAGAGCAGTTCAAGCGCGGTCCGGCGGGACTCCACAATCCGGTCGTTGCGCGTGGTCACTTCCATCCCCGGAGACACCCGCGTAGCGCAGGCGGGCACGAGGCTTGGCCGCCCCTTGACCTCTACGGCACAGAGAAAGCAGGAACCATACGGCTCAAGTTCATCCGAGTGGCACAGCGTAGGTATATCATCCAAGCCGCGCGCCCGCGTGACTTCCAGGATTGTCGCATCCGCGGCGGCTTCTATTTCACGGCCGTTGATCTTTATCTTTACGTTTTCCATCGTCTTTGTTCCCGTATTCATTTTTTAAATCAAAAATGCTTCCCGCAATTTTGATTTATGCGGCTTTCGTCGAGGACGCGGTTTCGCCTTGCCGCCCGAAATGCTTCGCGTTTCCACACAACATCCATGCCGCGCAATTTCAATTCCATACAGAATCTGTTTTTTCGTTTTCCCCTGTAACCAAACTTATTTCTTATATACGGCGTTGAACGCGCAAACCGTTACGCATTTGCCGCACTTTACGCATTTCACCGTGTCGATGACGTAGGCCGACTTGCGCTCCCCGGTAATCGCGTCCGCCGGACAGCTCTTGGCGCACAGGCCGCAGCCTACGCACTTGGCGGAATCGACGAGGAAATCCACCAGCGCCGCGCAGTTTGCCGCCGGACACCGCTTCTCTTTTATGTGCGCTTCGTACTCCTCGTAGAAATATTGCAGCGTCGTCAGCACCGGATTCGGGGCGGTCTGGCCCAGCCCGCAAAGGCTCGCTTCCCTGATGCGGTTCCCCAGGCTTTTAAGCTTTTCAATATCCTCCGGAACGCCTTCTCCCCGCGTGATCCGCGTGAGGATCTCAAGCATCCGCCGCGTGCCGATGCGGCAGAACGTGCATTTTCCGCACGACTCGTTCTGCGTAAAATCGAGGAAAAAACGCGCCATCTCCACCATGCATGTCTGGTCATCCATGACAACCATGCCGCCGGAGCCCATAATGGCGCCGGTGGCCGGAATCGACTCAAAATCCACCGGCGTAGCCCCCAGCGACGCCGGGATACAGCCGCCCGACGGCCCGCCCATCTGCACAGCCTTGAATTCACGCCCGTCCTTGATGCCGCCGCCGATCTTGAAAACAAGATCGTTGATGGGAAGCCCCATCGGAACCTCGGCCAGCCCGCCGCAGACGACCTTGCCGGCAAGGGCAAACACCTTGGTCCCGCGGCTCTTCTCGGTGCCGTAAGCCGCATACGCGGCGGCGCCGTTCGTTATGATCCAGGGGACATTGGCGTATGTCTCGACATTGTTGTTGTTTGTGGGCTTGCGCCACAGCCCCTTCTCCGCCGGAAACGGCGGGCGGATGCGCGGCATGCCGCGCTTGCCTTCAATCGACTGGAAAAGCGCCGTCTCTTCGCCGCAGACAAAAGCCCCGGCGCCCTGTTTGATGACTATGTCGAAATCAAATCCCGAACCGAGTATGTTTTTCCCGATATATCCCTTAGACAAGGCGGCATTCAACGCAATCGTGAGACGCTTGATCGCCATGGGATACTCGGCCCGGCAATAGACATATCCCTTGCTTGCGCCGATCGCGCGGGCGGCGACGATCATCCCCTCGATGACAGAGTGCGGATCGCCCTCCAGCACCGAACGGTCCATGAACGCGCCCGGATCGCCTTCGTCCGCGTTGCAGACGATATACTTGGGCCGCGCCTGCTGGGAGGCGGCAAACGACCATTTAAGCCCCGTGGGAAACCCCGCCCCGCCGCGACCGCGCAATCCCGAATCCTTTATCTCCTTTATGATCTCCTCTGGCGTCATTTCCAAAAGCGCCTTGCGCAGCGCCTGATACCCGCCGGCGCCCTCATACTCGTCGATCAACTCAGGATCTATGAGACCGCAGTTTCTAAGAACGATGCGAACCTGCGGCCGAAGGCGCTCGCTTTCCGTCCCGCGAATCTCCTTGTTCCCCTCGATGTCGAGCGCAACATGCTCTTCTATAACGCGACCGCCGAGAATGTCCTCGCGGAAGATCCGCTCCGCAAGCTCCGGCGTCACACCGCCGTAAATGACGCGGCGCCCGTTCTCCCTGACCTCGACAAGCGGCTCCCGATAGCACATCCCTATACAGCCGGAGCCCGAAAGCTCAAAAGCGCCCGGATGGCCCGAAAGAAGCTCTCCCAGTCTGTCGTACGCTTTACGCGATCCGGCCGACAAACCGCAGGTGCTCATTCCCACGATGACTTTTTTCATTGCCGCGTCCCGCTTCCCGCGTTATCCGCCGCCGCTTCACTTTTCCCGGCATCATTTTCCCGCCGCCGATACTCTCGAAGAAGCTTGCGGACGGATTGCGGCGTGAGCAGGCCGTGAGTGTCGTTGTTGATCATTATCACCGGCGCCAGCGAGCAACAGCCGATGCACGCAACCGTGCTCAGCGTAAAAATGTTGTCTTCGGTCGTGCCGCCAACTTCGATCCCAAGCTCATCCACGATCGTATCTATAATCAACTGTGAGTTTTGCACATGACACGCCGTCCCATCGCATACCTTGATCACATATTTGCCCATCGGCCGCAGACGGAACTGGCTGTAGAACGTGATGACGCCGTACACCTCGGACTCCGGGACGCCGGTCACCGCCGCGATGCCGGCTATAGCCGCGCGCGGAATGTAGCCAAAATGATCCTGGGCCGACTGCAATAAAGGAATCAGTTCGCCCGGCGCGCCATCGTACCGCCACAACCTGTAACTGAAATTGTCTTCCATACCCGCCTTCCCGCTTACTTATTCCATTTTCAAACCAGAATTGTTTCCCGCAATTTTTTATTTACGCGGCTTTCGGCCAAAGCCAAGGTTTCGCTGAAAACCACCCCGGCAAAACCGCTTTAAAAACCAGCTACTCGTCCAACCGTATAACTTCCGCCTCCCGGATACGAAGCACTCCGCAGACCCGCCCCAATCTCTCGATAACCCGCGGCACGGCGCCAAACGCTCTTTGCCCCGCAACCATCGCCACCAACCCGGCGCCATCATCTACCGCATCGCAAAAAACAGTTTCGTCGCTTAAGGCGGCAGCCGCAAATGCCCGCTGGATCGCTTTTTTGTCGATATTCACGAATATGTAGCTTGTCCGGCCCGACTGCCTGTCCGGGCCCGCGGCACAGCATGGCTTGGCCTTTTGTGAATACGCGCGGATAAACTCGTCCACCTCCGGGTCGAGCTTTGGACGCCCGGCATCGTAAGCAAAAACGATCTCGACGCCCTTAAAAGAACCGATCCGCTCCTTCAACCTTCCGATTTCTTCATGAGAGCCGCCCCGCGCCACGATGATGATGTCAAAACCGCCACGAACCGCGTCGCAACGCTCAACCCCGCCCATCCCGCGAAGCTCCCTGAAAATTTCCATGCTCCGCGCGGGCTCGGTAATGCGGATCGCCATGTACGCCGTCGCCGATTCCTTTGCGTCCTCTATCGCATCGGCCTTTACCGCTTTTGCGGTTGATGCCGCCGAAAGCTTGTCGAGCGCCTTTACCAGATCGGGAAGTTCAGCAGATTTGTCGAGACAGACCGTGCCTGGCTCCGCAAGAACGACGGATTCGAGCGCCTCGCCGCCAAAACTTGTGATGACGAGCGCGAGCAAGCCTGGGTAATTGATCCTGATCGCCTTGAGCATTCCGATTCCGTCGATATCGGGCATGACGATATTGGCAACTATGTGCGTGTACGGTTTCTCCTTTTCTTGCGCGCTTTTGAGCTCGCGGATCGCGGAGATCCCATCCGGACAAGCCGTGACGTTATATCCTTCACGGGTTAGGCCAAATGTGAGACCACGACGGGCCTCGGCCTCGTTGTTGATGACAAGTACACGACCTTTCAACGAAATCCTCCCGTTCGGTTGGCATGGAATCGGCAACTGGAAAAATCCTTGACCAGACAGAGTCGCATCACTGATGCTACCTCACAAAAAAGCTTCAGTAAACCACAACCATACGGACATATACTGGCTTGGCAGGCGCGGCAAGACGACGCCTTTCAAGGGGAATAAAATGAAATCTTACCGCAAGGAACTGTGGTTCAACGTCCCGGAGCGCAGAGGCTTTGTCAACATCACGCGCCAAGTCGAGCAATGCCTGAGTGAAAGCGGCGTTTCCGAGGGAATCATGCTTGTAAACGCCATGCATATCACCGCCTCCGTGTTCATCAACGATAACGAAGGCGGACTCCACAAGGATTTCGATGAATGGCTGGAAAAGCTTGCGCCACATGAGCCTATCTCGCGGTACAAGCACAACCAGACCGGAGAGGACAACGGGGACGCTCACCTGAAGCGGCAAGTGATGGGAAGAGAGGTGGTCGTGGCCATAACAGGCGGGCGGCTGGATTTTGGTCCTTGGGAGCAGATTTTCTATGGCGAGTTCGACGGCAAGCGTCGCAAGCGTGTCTTGGTGAAGATTATCGGGGAATAGACAACACCCCTTATTTCACCCATAAAATATTTTTTTGGAGTTCGCGGCAAATACGTTCACGCGGACAACCAGGTAAACAAAGGAGCAGATATGCCGGGCGGAGAAGAAACTTGGCGCTTATTTCGTATCATGAGCGAGTTCGTCGAGGGGTTTGAGGGATTGGGCACTATCGGGCCGGCCATTTCCATTTTCGGCAGCGCGCGCGTACCTAAAACCGAATGGTCATACAAGTGCGCCATGGAAGTAGCCGAAAAGCTGGCAAGGCGCGGTTTCGCCATCATATCGGGCGGAGGCCACGGCGTCATGGAGGCGGCCAACCGCGGAGCGCGCAAAGGCAAAAAGACCTCTATCGGCCTGAATATAAACCTCCCTCATGAGCAACAGCCAAACCGCTACCAGGATATTCCGCTCATGTTCCGGTACTTTTTCGTCCGAAAGGTGATGTTCGTAAAGTATGCCGCGGGGTACGTCATAATGCCCGGCGGATTTGGAACGCTCGATGAGCTTTTCGAGTCTCTCACCCTCATCCAGACAGACAAGATCCGCAAGTTCCCGGTCGTGCTGATGGGGAAACATCACTGGGAAGGATTACTGAATTGGATGCGCGATACGCTTGAGGACAAAGGAATGATCTCCGCGGAAGACATGGAGCTGTTCCACCTGACAGACGATCCCGATGAAGCGGTGGAATACATTGTCAAGTTCCACCAGGAAACACCCCCTCCAACACATAAGCAGCAGGTTCGTGACACCTTCCACAGCGGTTGGCGTCATCATCACAATAACGAAAACAATTTACGGAAAACCTCTACCGTAAAATAGCCGCTCAATGATTACCGTATTCCGGAGATTTACAAAGGCCGTGGCAAAACTTAAAAAGCAATGCAGCCAAAAGAACAGCCGGCCAAACGTAAATCTCCGGATAGTTTTGTATAATTAAATAATAATCAACAAAAAAATATTTTCTGTTAAATTACCGATATAAACCTCAGATAAAAGAATCAGGAGAACCTATCTTGAAAATGTTAAATGCCTGGACATTTGAGGTTGATGACCCGTTCGTCGCCGTTGCCGAAATTATGGAACAACTGGATGTACAAAACCAGCTTCTGGCCCACTCCGCGGGATTTATCACTTGCAGCTATGACTATCTGGAAACCGGGACGCTAAAAACCATTTGCGACGCCCTGCCGTTTGAAATCATCGGGTGCACGACATTGGCAAATTCTGTCAATAAAGAAGCCGGAACCTTGATGCTATGCCTGTCGGTTCTGACAGCCGACGACTGCCGCTTCGTCACGGCTTTCACTCCCTCCTTAAGCGGCGACATAAACGCCTCTATAGGCGAAACTTTTCGCAAAGCCGCCGAACAGCTTGACGGTCCGCCCAAATTGGCGATGGCCTTCCTGCCGATGCTCGGCTCAATAGGCGGCGAGCTTATGCTGAACGCTATCGACATCGCGGCGTCCGGCGCGCCTGTTTTCGGCATAACCGCTTGTGACGCCGACACCGCTCAATACAGCAATTCATTTACGATTCACAATGGCGAGAGATTCCGCGACCGCATTGTCATGCTGCTGATCAGCGGCAATATCGATCCGCATTTCGTAATCCAGTCCACCTCGGAACATAACACCCAAAAACAGCAGGCCGTTATAACCTCATCGGAAGGCAGCGTGCTGAAAGAGGTCAACGGCGTGAGCACGTTCAATTACCTTGCCTCGCTAGGCTTGCTGTCTGATAACGGCCTGGAAGCCTTAAGCTCCGTGCCTTTTGTAGTAAATTACAACGATAACAGTCAGCCCGTGACCAGGGCTGTTTATTCCCTTAATGACGATGGCTCGGCCCTCTGCGGCGGCGTCATGCCCGAAGGCGCAACGCTGTCCATAGGCCGCATGGATGTGGACGACATCCTGCTGACCGCAAAACAGTCGGTTGACAAACTTCTGCAAAACAGGAACGTCAACGGCATTATCATGTTCCCCTGCCTTGGCCGAAACATGGTGCTTGGCTACAATCTCATGGATGAAATCAAAGTGGTGCGCGACAGTCTGGGAGACTCGCTCCCTTGGCATCTGGCATACTCCGGCGGTGAATTATGTCCGGTGTATAATAGCGATGGCGGAACAGTAAACCGTTTCCACAACTTCACGTTCGTAGCCTGCGCCATATAAGTTTGCGCGTTTTTCAGGGCAGTTTTTGACAGACTTGCCGGGTATAGACGGCATCAAAAAGCGACATGACAGAAATTAAAAAAAACGAAGTTCCGACAAGCAACGCCGCTGACCTGCTTCGGGAAAACAAAGCCCTGAAGAGACAGCTTCGCGACCTGAAATCATTGTTGCAACGCAATAAAGCCACTCTTGCCGCAAGAACCAGCTTGAGCGCCTTGCTAACCTCCCAAAAAGAACATATGGAAAAAAGCCTGGACCTGCTTTTGGAAAACAGCCCGGACATCATCTTGCTGCTTAACAATAACGGGCGGCTCACCCATTGCACAAAAACCTTTCTGACAGCGGCAACTATCGCGGGGTCCGGACTTATCTGCGGGCATCTGTTCACCGACATTTTCAAAAAAATCGTTTCGCCGAAACAACTGGAGGACCTTCAAAACGGCTACAACCAGGCAATGAACCTTCGCAAAACCATTGAGCTTGATTATGAGACGCACTTTCCCGGCCATAAGTCCGCGTACATCTATAAGGTTTACATTACCCCCATGCTGGAAGACGATGGCGCCGGCGGCGGGACAATGGTTTTATTCCATGAATTGACAGACATCATAAAGGCAAAAGAAGCCGCAGAAAAAGCCAACCAGGCCAAAAACGAATTTCTGGCCAACATGAGCCATGAGATACGCACGCCCCTCAATGCCATCATAGGAATGACGCACCTTTCCCGGAAAGCGACCGACCCGAAAGAAAAAGACCTCACACTGGGCAAGATCGAAACCGCTTCCATGAATTTGCTTGGCACTTTCAGCGACATTCTGGATATGTCCAGAATAGAATCGGGCAGCCTGGAGCTAAGCGAAAGCCCCTTCGAACTGGGGCTTATGCTGTCCCACGCCGTAAGCGTCGCGGCCTATGGCTTTGAAGGAAAAAATCTGACGCTATCGATCGATCTGGACCCGGCTATTCCATCTGTCCTGGTAGGCGACCGGCAACGACTCCTGCAAGCGGTGATGAACCTGCTCTCCAACGCCGTGAAATTCACGCCTTCGGGCCGTACAATTTCGTTGAACACAAAACTGCTCGAAATACAGGAGGCGTCCTGCCTGTTACGGATAACTGTCCGCGACACAGGCATCGGCATTTCCAAGGATCTGCAGGAAAAAATATTCCAGTCTTTTACGCAGGTTGACGGCAGCATATCCCGCCGTTTCAGCGGCACGGGGCTTGGCCTTGCCATTTCCAAAAACATTGTGAATATGATGGGGGGCGAGATCAGCGTCGAGTCGGAGGAAGGACAAGGTTCCAGTTTCCACATCACCCTATGGATGGAAATAGCTCCGGAAAACGAAGATGATGACACAGACGAAACGTATTGCGCATACGCCAGCCTTTTCAACAACCGGCGTATATTGCTGGCGGAAGACACCGCCATCAACAGAGAGGTTGTCATTGCGCTGCTCAAGCCCACCGAAGCGCACGTCGAAATAGCCTTTAACGGCAAAGAGGCTGTCAACCTCTTTGAACAAAGCTCCGGGAACTACGATCTCATTCTGATGGATATTCACATGCCGGAAATGGATGGTTATGAGGCAACCCGCTGCATCCGCGCCAGCTCTCTGCCAAACGGCAAACACATTCCCATCATTGCCTTGACCGCCAATACTTTCCAGGAAGACATCGACCGTTGCCTGGCCGTCGGAATGAACGCGCATCTCGGCAAACCCGTGGTAGTGGACATAATGATGGAAACCATAAGCAAGCATTTGCATAATGCCTGAAAAACAAAAAAACCCGCGTTTACATTCCCTGAAAGATCCACGCTTTGTTTATTTTCCCGTACAAACATTCAAAAAAGGAGCGGCGCGAACCTTCCTTAACTGAAATACAAAAGCTTGCGCGCCAAAAATGCCATGAAGAGAATTATTATGTACTCCACCGACTGGTGCCGGGACTGCAAAGAAGCAAAGGAGTTCCTTGTGGAGCGCGGCATTCCGTTTGAAGAAATCGACATCGGCAACAACCCGCACGCCGCGGAAATCGTCATGAAACTAAACAACGGAATGCGGATGGTACCGACGCTCAACGTCGAGGGAACGATCATTTCCGGCGACAAATTCAATCCCAAACGCTTCGAAAACGACCTACGGGAAGCCGGCGTGCTTTAAGCCGCTACGAATCACATCACGGGCGGCTTTTTTTGTTCGAGACGCTCTCCTTGGGTACGCTTGCCTGCCGTCCATAGCAGTATCCTGCCCCCCTTTGAAGATTTAGCCGCCAAACCAGTTGTCTGGTTTAAGGGGAGCGCTACGCCAGTATTGGTATAATATGTTCCCAGTTCAATTTTTTTGCCAAATCCAATGCTGTTTCTCCAAGATTTGTTTTAGCGTTTTTGTCTGCGCCTGCAGATAATAACACTTCAACAGAAGTCAGGTTTCCCGCTATTGTTTCTCTATGCAACAACGTCAAGCCATTTTCATCAGCACTTGTTATTTCATTGGGATATTCTTTTAAAAAGTCCAAGAGCTTTTCTCCCATATTTTTACTCATGGGGTGTTCTATCAAATTTTCAGGATATTCTTTTTGTTCACAGACAAGCAAAACTTCATTATAATCTCCAAAATCAAATCCCCAGGCATCGTCGTGTTCTTTTCGTTCCTGTTTTGTCATTTCAGAGCGCATGACTTGTATCGTGAATCCTCCATATGCCCTCGGGTTAGGTGCAGAAGAACAATCTTTGGGGTTCTGCGGGATAGCAAATAGCCAATCACTAATTTGATTTAAAGGAACATTCACAAAATCACCACAAGAAATATTGGTTAATTCATTGGGTTGGTTTACTAAAACACCCATTACATTATTCCCGTCAAATATTATCTCGTTTATCCACATATGTTCTACTTCTTTTGCTTCTTGGGTAAAGGCTATTTTCACGCAAGCAACAGTCAGCGCGGGGACTATCCTTCTTTGCTCCCAAGACAGTTCTCTCCAAAAATACTTGAAAGTTGTTTGAGCATTTTTAAATGCTTCAATCATTTTAGGGTTCTCGCCGTCAGCCCAAAAAATCTTTTTATTTGCCATAATTACTCCTTTTTATGCCCTTTCGGACTGTTAATATTTCGTTTAATTTCAATTTTTGCTGTCCGCTACATCTTGCCCGCTTGCGTGCAATGTGCCGCAAGGAGCGAAGCGGATTGCGCCAAACCCTAATTGTTACCTGCTGACATTTGTTTATTTCATTCCCATTTTGTTTCAACTTTAATTTCCTGTTATTTTTATTCGTCAAAATTCTCAATGAACTCTTGCGCTAACTCACGCAAATCGTCATTCATCGTTTCACGTTTTACTTTATGAAATACGGTAAGCCCTTTTTTAATTTGGCTTTTATCCTCAAATGTATTCATCAATCGGTTCATTAACCAAAGGTTGTACTCTGTTGGCGCTCGTTCAACCGACTGAATGAGTAAGTCGAAATATTCCTCATCCGTGAATTGCTGCATATAAATTTTCTCAATTGTATGAACAATCATTCCAGGAGCGCCAAAATGAAATTTGGGATTATTCTCCAATACGTTGAGTAATGACACAATCAAATCTTTCGGAAAATTTACTGCTTGTATTTCCTCTAAAATCTCATTCAGTGTATTCAAATCATCTTGTGACTCAAGTTTTAATTCTGCGAATCTT
>Ga0082212_10002484_pt1 | contig 26804 bp, 19 predicted proteins | sample TergutNt197P3_FD_71548 | JGI IMG/M metagenome (GOLD analysis project Ga0082212, IMG submission 71548) | Neocapritermes taracua P3 segment gut microbial communities from Petit-Saut dam, French Guiana - Nt197 P3 | ecosystem: Host-associated > Arthropoda: Insects > Digestive system > Gut ...
CTGGATAAATCCTCTTTTCCCGATCCCCCTTCCGATTACGCCTTGTACTGGCTAGGGCATTCGGCGGCGATTCTGGAACTCGACGGGAAAAGGCTGCTGTTCGACCCGGTGTTCGGCAACGCGGCGCCCTTGCCTTTCATGGTACGGCGCTACGACGAGGCCCCGATAAAAAGAGAAGACCTGCCGGACGTGGACTATGTCGTCATCACCCACAACCATTACGACCATCTGGAAAAGGAAACCGTCCGCTCCATGTCAAACATGCAAAAAACGCGTTTCATTGTCCCTCTCGGAGTCGGGGCCGCGCTGCGGGGCTGGGGAATCGACGCGGGCAGGATAACGGAGCTTGGGTGGAAAGAGAGCTTCAAACAGGACGGACTCACGATAACGGCCCTGGAGGGAGTACATTTTTCCAGCCGGCGTTTTACCGACAGGGACCAGACATTATGGGCCGCGTACGTCGTCAAGTCCGATCGAGCAAATAAAAAAAATAAAAAAGATAAAAAAATTTTCTGGAGCGGCGATACGGGATACGGAGGTCACTTTACCAGATTCAAGAAAGAATACGGCCCGTTTGATTTAGCCGCCGTCGAAATTGACGGCTGGAATCCCGGATGGCCAACCAGCCATATGTTTCCCGAGGAGGCGGTGCGGGCGGCGCTGGATTTAGGGGCCGAGCATATACTGCCCATACACTGGGGCGTTTTCGACCTGGCAATGCACCCATGGCACGAATCCATCGACGCATTCATCGAGAAAGCGGAAGGGCGATTCAAAACGCTGACTCCTTTAATGGGTGAGAAGGTTGTGCCGGGAGAAACGCTCACGAAACTTTGGTGGAGGCACTCGTGCGATTAACAATGAAGAAAATTTTAGTCATTTTATTGATCGTTCTGACGCCCAACATCGCTCATGGAGCTGAAAACTACGATGTAGTCGTGGTCGGCGGAGGGGCGAGCGGAGTGGTTGCCGCCATTCAGGCGGCTCGTATGGGCGCTCTCGTGGCAATAGTCGAGGAGTCCGGGTGGATAGGCGGCCAGGCTACCGCAGCCGGGGTTTCTACGATGGATGACAACTACAGGACGAGATTTGGAATATATGGGGAATTTATAGAAAGAGCGGCAAAATATTACGAAGAACACGGAAAATCCGTCTCCACAGGGTTGTTCTCACCGGGAACAATATGTTTCGAGCCCGCGGTCGGTCAAAAAATATTTTATGAAATGCTGAAAGAAGCGGGCACGGTGGACGTCTACTTAAATTCGCGAGCCCATTCCGCGATTCTTGAAGGCAACCGCGTTGCCGGGGCAAAGTTTTTAAGGGAAGGCCTTTTCCCTTTTGAGCTGAAAGCGCATGTCTTCATCGACGCTACCGAACTGGGGGATTTCATACCGCTTACCGGCGCCAGGTACCGCGCGGGGAACAGGGTATCTCCAAACCTCGATTTGGACGCGCAAATCCAGGATATGACCCAAGTGGCGGTAATAAGGAAATGGCCGCGCGATAAAAATGGAGAAATGCCCGACAAATTGCAAGTTAAAGTTACACCCCCGGATTATGAAAAATACGTTGACATATTCCGGGAGGTTGTCACCGTTGACGGCTCGCGCTGGAGAGAGGGCGGATATCCCTTTGACGTGCAAAGCCACAACGCGTACCGGGGCTTGCCCGATATAGAAAACCCTTTGCCGGTGGATAATTCGGACCCCGATACATGGGTCAACATATCGCGCACAGGTATCAACTGGGCAAACGATTATCCGCATTCCGGCTCCGAAGGCCTCACTGTCCGCTATCTCGAAGACAGAAAGCATCGCGTGGAAATAAATCGGCAGGCCATGTTAAGGACATTGCAGTTCATTTATTATTACCAAAACGAATTGAATCAATCCGACTGGACCGTCGACATATCCCAGGGATATGACAATATTTGGAACGCCTCTGACTGGCAAACCTGGATACACGACGACGGTATAGATATGGCGGAGACATACGGAGAGGTGCTGAAGCATTTCCCTCCATATCCATACGTGAGGGAGGGCAGGCGGCTTCTTGGGCTTTATACATTAAGGGTCGACGACGTCAGGCGCGTAAAAGAACTTGGACGCGCGGTGAAAAATTTCCCCACATCCATGGCGCTTGGGGAATATCAGGTTGACCTGCACGCGGGGCGCGCCAATGAATACCTTGAAAGGGAGCTGGGGGACGACTACAGTAAATTCCCCACGACGTGGGTTGGAAGCGAGGGAGTATACCAGGTCCCATTTGAGGTTTTCATACCGGAAACCATAGACGGCCTTGTTGCGGCGGAGAAAAATATTTCAGTAACAAGAATGGTCAACGGGACGACAAGGCTTCACCCCATTGTCATGCACGTGGGGCAGGCTGCCGGAGCGATAGCGGCGCTTTCCGCAAAAAATAACGTGCAGCCGAGGGAACTTGTCCCGTTCGACGTTCAGATGGAATTATGGAAAAATGGAGCCCATCTTTCTTTATATGATAAATTTGAGGACGTTACGCCATCGTCAAAATATTGGCTCGCCGTGCAGGCCGCGACGCTTTATGGCTGGATGTCGCAATTGGGCGAAGGAATATTCGGAGCGGATTTCCCTTTGTCGCAATCCGCTAAAAATAAACTTGAGTCTTCCGCCGGTGTAAAGCTTCCCGACAACATATCCACCCGCGGAGAAGCGGTTGAATTTGTATTAAGCGCTAAGACGAAAGACGCACGAGCGCCTCGCTGAACTCGTCGGACTCCGCTTTATCTATTTCCCTTCACGGTTTTTCCCCAATCCGCCTCTTTGAACCCGACAAGAATGAACCCCTCGCCGATAAGCAATGGCCGTTTCACGAGCATTCCGTCGGTCGAAAGCAGTTTCAGGCATTCTTCCTCGCTCATTGCAGGCAGTTTATCCTTGAGATTCAAAGACTTGTACAATAAACCGCTCGTGTTGAAAAATTTCCTGATTGGCAGGCCGCTTGCCGCAAGCCATGCCTTCAATTCATCATAAGACGGTTTATCTTCTTTGATGTCGCGAATTTCGTATCGAACGCCCCGTTCGTCGAGCCATTTTCGAGCCTTTTGACAGGTCGTGCACTTTGGGTAACAAATAAATTTCATGAGTTTTTTCCTTTCCCTATATTGCTTATATGATGGCGCGGAATGAGCCGCTTGTGCGTCACAATGACGGAGGAGGGATGTCGCGCAGCGAATAGTCCGCCATAATGTCGTCCATGTCCTTAACGATCTTTATATCGAGCTTCCCTTTATCCGCCATATCGTACAAAACCGGCATAGTTTCCTGGTGGCTGCGGGTAGCGTGATAGGGACGCTCCTCGCAGACAGCCTGGTAGATGTCAATACACGCCAGGAGCCTGGAGTTGAAATCCAATTCTTCCTCCCGCAGCCCGAGCGGATATCCGGAACCGTCGAGCTTCTCGTGGTGCTCCGACGCCCAGCGCCGGAGTTTTCCAAGTCCCTCGATCTTACCGAGCCAGTCATATGTGTGGCGGACATGCATCTTGATGACGGCAAATTCTTCTTGAGTAAGCGCACCGGGTTTTTCTAACACCTCCAGGGGGGTGGCGATTTTTCCGATGTCGTGCAGCGAGGCGGCAAGGTAAAGCTGTCCCCGTTCCGCGTCCGCATACCCGTAATGTCCGCTTATCAGCCACGCGCGGTTGGCGATTTGTTCGGTATGCTTGCGGGTGAAATGCGATTTGCAGTCCACGACATGGGCAATGAATTTCGCAAGCCGGATGACGCTCGCATCCCCTGCGGGAAGCTTCCACGGAGGCAGCAGTTTCTCCAGGGTCTTGTGGATGTTTTCGTCGCGCAGGCTTTCAAGCGTTGCGGCATCCAGAACATCCAGCAAGGCCTCCACGGCGCTCCGGGTGGAAAACGAACCGGCAGCGGCCGCGATTTTGTCCCGCAGCGCCCCGAGATCGCCTGCGGCTACCCGCTGCAAATGATGCACAACGTCTGTTTCATCCGCAGCCGCAATCAAGGCCGCCTCGTAAGGAAATTCGTCCTCCCGTTTTCCGAACGGCCCCCTGCCGGTCTCGCGCTCGTGATGATACAGGACGAAGCCGTCAACGCTTTTCGCAAACGGCAGCCACGCCACATTGCGTTGCCCGTATACGCAGTGCAGACGAAAATTCGTCTCCTGAAGCTCACCCATCTTGGTGCTCACGATGTATTCCGTCAAGGCGTTGTCATGGAACAAGGCGCAGGCTGCAAGCCCGGCGATCGCGTCATCGGCGAAGCCCTGCCGCTTGCCCATGAGAGCGCACAGGGCGGCGACACGCATGCTGTGATGCTCGCTCGCCCCGAGCTGCTCCGCTTCTATAATGTCAAGAGCTTTGGAGAATAAGACACTCAATGCATCCATAGCGATCTCATGCACGACATCTTTCTCCTGTGTTTTGAGCATCATGGCTGGAACATCCTTCTTAATAATTGGCGGCGCGCATCTCAAAATACGCCTGCGGATGCACGCAGACAGGGCATCGCTGCGGGGCGCCCGCACTGCTCGCGGTGTAGCCGCAGTTACGGCAAATCCAGACGGCCTGTTCCTTTTTGGCAAAGACAGCGCCGGTCTCAATGTTTTGCAACAGCGTGAGGTAGCGCTCTTCGTGTTCTTTTTCGATCCTGCCCACCGCTTCAAAAAGCGACGCGATGTCGCCAAAGCCTTCTTCTCTGGCCTCGGCCGCCATGCGCGCATACATCTGCGACCATTCCTCGTGTTCACCGGCGGCGGCGGCCTTGAGGTTTTCGGTGGTCGTGGGAACGTCGCCCGCGCAGAGCAGTTTGAACCAAATTTTGGCGTGTTCTTTTTCGTTGCCCGCGGTTTCTTCAAAAATAGCCGCGATCTGCTCGTAGCCTTCCTTTTTCGCCTTGGAAGCAAAATAGGTGTACTTGTTCCGGGCCTGGCTTTCGCCGGCAAAGGCTTCCATCAGGTTTTTTTCGGTCCGTGTTCCTTTCAGGTTTGCCATCTTTTTCTCCCGATTGTTTCTGAGGTGGGCGAAACCGCAAACAAGCCGCGGCAAACGTTTGCATCGCCATCTTCAAAATACCATGAGAAAAATCCCGAGACAAGTTGTATCCGCTTGCGATAATGCCCCGGTTCGCGGCAGCCGTTAGCGGGCTTTGCTCGCTTACGGATGGCAGAATGGATCGAAGAGTTTGAGGCAGCGCAGGACGCTCTTGAAGCGGCCCACGGGGGGAAGCAAAAGATGCTGTGACAAGCCTTTGGGCATGTGTCTGGTGCGAGGAATTGTCTTCGCCTGAGGCATTAACGTCAGGGCTGCGTGTGGATATACTGACGCAGGGCGGTATTGATGGCCGACTGATACTTGGGATGCTTGCGTTTGAACCATTCCAGCACATCGGCGTCGAGTCGCAGAGTCACGGGCTTCTTGATAGGGCGAAAGAACTTCCCGCGTTCAAAGCCCGCGAAATCCCGAATTTCAGGGATGTCGGAAAAGTCAATATCCTCGTCCTTCATGGTCGCTAAAGCCTCAAGCTGTTCCTCAACTCTGGGGATATCATTCTTCTTCATAAAGCCTCCTTTCGTGGGAGGTGGCACGTCTTGCGGAAATAATGCGGATGAGTTCCTGATCCGCGTGGTTTCTGTATGTGTGGACAACGACCAGCACATGCAGTTGCAGGACTTTGCCCACGGCTACCCAGCGTTCTTCGTCGTCCACCACCCGGTCAAAGCGGAATATGGCGAGGGGATCATCAAAGACCCTGCTCGCAAGCTCAAAATTGACTTTGTGCTTGGCATAATTGGCCTGATTCTTTTGCTGATCCCATTCAAATGCCATAGCCCTTAATGTACGTACAAAAATGTACTGTGTCAAGGTGTGGGCAAAATTTTTCCATTGCTCAAACTGAGCGAACGGGCTTTCCAAGCTCGAAGTTGCGGCTTCGAGTCTCGTTTTCGCTCCAGCGGGGCTTTTGGGCATGACGTAAGGAAATTTTATTTTCTGTAAGAAATACCTTGACAGTGTGTAAGTTTTCTGTAGTTTTTGATACATGGAAATCATCATTACCAACCACGCCCAGCGCCAACTCAAAAAGCTGTCCGAACAAGCCCGGCAGGAGCTTCGGCCAGCCATCCTGAAATTGTCCGACTGGCCGGAAGTCGAAAATGTCAAGAAACTCAAGGGGCGTCCAGACTACCGGCTGCGCGTGGGCCGCTACCGGGTGATTTTCGAGTTTTTCGAGGGCGACATGCATGTAACCCAGATTGTGCTCCGTGATGACAGCACCTATACATAAGAGGCGAATATGAACAAGATACCTTTCCCGACCATACATGAAAACGGCAGCCCCACTCATGTGGTCCTGCCGCTGGATGCGTATCTCACTCTGGTGGAAGACGCCGGAGAGAGCTATCCGCCCTACGATCCCGACCTCAAAAAAGAGGGAACCCCCGCAGGCGTCACCTTCGCCGTTTTGGACGGGACGAACCCTCTCAAGGCTTGGCGCAAGCACCTGGGATTGGCCCAGGAAAAGGTGGCTGAAAAAATGGGGGTGAGCCGCCCGGCTTATACCCAGATGGAAAAGTGCGCGCGGCCGCAACGGAAAACCCTGGAGCGGCTGGCCCTGGTTTTTGGCACCAGCGTCAACGCCCTGGCCGAACTGTACGAAGACTAGACGGCCCCGGAGAACGAAAGAAAGGCCGCCCCTTCGCGAGTGAAGGGGCGGCCCGCGCTGAACGGGCTTCCCTGGCGGGAAGCCCGTTCGCCGATCGTACACTAAGCGTGCTTCAAAATGTACAGGTTGATCTCATAGTCATGATTCGTCTCATTGTCATGATGCGTGATCGCATAGTAGTCATAGAGTTCTCCGGCCCGGCCCTCGATCTCCACGGTTTGCGCGACTCCGAGCTTTGTGCCGCCGTCGTACTCCCGCACAAGGCTGTCCACATCGCCCGTAAGCACAAGGGACACCAATTCGTTGTCGCCGTGTGCGCCGTCTCCGGTGTAGCCAATGCCCTGCATGGTGCTCAGATGGACAAAGCCGTCCAGCAGATGGTCAAGGGTTTCGGACGATCCCAACTCGACCAGCAAGGCTTCGAAGCCGTGGATCGTGGTGGTGTGGTCGCTGTCGAAGCTGTCCAGGTTGCTGCTGGTCAAGCCCAGAATATCGCCCAGATGGGCCACGCCGTCGTCATCACACGCCTCGATCCTCTCGTTGCCACCGCCTTGCAGGTCTACGCCGCCCGAGAGAATACCCCTGAGCATCAGGAAGTCGTCGCCTGTGCCCAAGTCAATGATCCCGCCAAAGATATCGTCCTCGATCCACACCTCATCGTTGCCGGCGCCGGTATCAATGATGCTGGTGTGCAGCGTGCCGATGATGTGGACGAAATCGGCGCCGCCACCGGTGTGAATTTCGGAGGTATCCATGCCGATGGCTGTGCCGCCGGTGGAGGTGGCGGTGACGGTAACGGTGTTGTTGCCGTCGCCGGTGGCGATCCGGGAGTCGCTCATGCCCACGGCAAGGCCGTCGTCGCCCGTCTGCGTGGCGCTGATGGCGACGTGGCTATTGCCGCCGCCTTCGGCAGCGATATAGGAATTCTCGCGCATGCCGTAGGCTTCGCCGCCTTCGCCTTCCTGCCGTGCGGTGACGATGACGCGGTCTTGGTCGCCGCCGGTGTAGATCGAAGCGCCATCCATGCCGATGGCCGCGCCGTCCGCGCCTTCCTGCGTGGCGGTGACTTTGATGCGGTGGTCGCCCACTTCGTTTTCCGTAGTGTCAATCTGGGCTTCGCGCATGCCGATGGCTTCGCCGTGTGCGCCTATCTGCCCAGCGGTGATGGTGATGCGATCGTTGCCGTCGCCGGTGGCGATCCAGGCTTCGTCCATGCCGACGGCCGTGCCATCCGCACCTTCCTGTCTGGCTGTGACTTTGATGCGGTTGTCGCCGTCGTTCACATCCTCCGGTTCTTTGTCGTAGTCGTAGTCGTGGGCGTCGATGCCGGCGCCGGCGTGCATGCCGACGGCCGTGCCGTGGTCGCCTTTCTGCGTGGCAGCGACGCTGATGGTGTCGTTGCCGCCGCCGGTGAAGATGTCGGCGTTGGATATCCCCGCGGCAACGCAGAAATCGAGGCCATAGGGGTCAGCGCCTGTCTGGCTGGCGGTGATGGTGATGCGATCATTGCCGTCGCCGGTGAAGATTGTGCCCTGCTGCATGCCGGTGGCTTCGCCGACGCCTGTTTGCTCTGCGGCGATGGTGATGCGGTTGTTGCCGTCGTTCACAGGCGCGAGGTTACCGTCCTCGTCGTAGGCGAGGGCATCGATACTGCCGTTCATGCCGGTGACAATGCCCGAACCTTCCAGCGAGGCGGCGATGGTGATGCGGTCGTTGCCGCCGCCGGTTTCGATGGTTCCCTCAGCCCCCACGATCACGCTGGTTTCGAGGTCGCTGCTGTCGGTGCCGGTATGCCTGGCGGTGATGGTGATGCGGTCGTTGCCGTCGCCGGTGAAGATTTCGCCATACATGCCGTAGGTTGTGGCCCGGACGCTGTCTCCCGAGGACCCGTATTCGTCGACGTAGCGGGTGAAGTTGTCGATTTCCGTCCTGGAAGTTGCGGTGATGGTGATGCGGTTGTTGCCGTCGTTCACGTGGGTGAGATAGCCGTCCTCGTCGTAGGCGCGGGCATCGATGGTGCCCTCCAGGCCCGTGGCGCCGCCATAGGCCTGGACCTGGCCGTCTTCGCCGCTGGCGCCGTTGCGCCTGACTATGCTTTCCATCTCTGCGGTGATGGTGATGCGGTCATTGCCGCCGCCAGTGTAGATGTAACCCTGTATGCCCCAGGCTTCCGCGTAGACTTCGGCGTTGTCGGTCTCGCCGCTATTGGCGGCGGCGGCCTTGGCGCTGATTTTGATGCGGTCATTGCCATCGCCGGTGTAGATGTAACCCTCCTCCACACCGTAGGCTTCGGCGTAGGCTTCGGCGTAGCCGCTTTCGCCGTCGCCGCTGTTGGCGGCTTCGGCTTTGGCGGTGATAGTGATGCGGTTGTTGCCGTCGTTTTTCTCGTCCGGCTCGCTCTCTTGGTCGCGGGTGTCGATGGAAGAACCTTGCATACCGTAGGCGCTGGCGTAGGCGTAGGCGTAGTCGGCGTCGCCGCTATTGGCGGCGTCGGCGGTGGCGGTGGCGGTGATATCAATGCGGTCGTTGCCGCCGCCGGTAATGATGTCGCTCTGCATGCCGCCGGCGTCGGCGTAGGTCTGGACTGAGTCGGCGTCGCCGCTATTGGCGGCGTCGGCGGTGGCGGTGATTTTGATGCGGTCGTTGCCGTCGCCGGTGGTGATGTCGCTCTGCATGCCGTAGGCGTAGGCTTCGGCTCCGGCGTAGACGCTTTCGTCGTCGCCGCTATTGGCGGCGTCGGCTTTGGCGGTGATAGTGATGCGGTTGTCGCCGTCGTTTTTCTCGTCCGGCTCGCTCTCTTGGTCGCGGGTGTCGATGGAACCTTGCATACCGTGGGCGTAGGCTTCAGCGCTGGCGTAGCCGGCATCGCCACTGTTGCGGGCCTCGGCTTCAGCGCGGATGGTGACGCTGTCGCTGCCGCCGCCGGTGAAGATGGAATCCTCGACGCCGTAGGCTTCAGCGGTGGCGCCGGTGTTGTTGTCGGCATCGCCGCTATTGACGGCGGTGGCGGTGGCGGTGATATCGATGCGGTCGTTGCCGGCGCCGGTGGAGATGGAATCCTCGACGCCGTGGGCTTCAGCGGTGGCTGTGGCGGCGGAGGTGTATATGGGGTCGCCGGCAGTGCCGCTGTTGACGGCAACGGCGTCGGCAATGACCTTGATGCGGTTGTCGCCGTCGTTCGCGCGTATGCGTTCGCCATCGTCGTCGTAGTCGTAGGCGATGGTGTCGATGGGACCGCCTATGCCCTGGGCGGTGGCGGTGGCGTCGGTGCAGTTGGCGTCGCCGCTGTTGATGGCCTCGGCTTTGGCGATGATATCAATGCGGTCGCTGCCGGCGCCGGTTTCGATGCCGTTCTGCATACCCTGGGCTTCGGCGGAGGCGGTGGCGGTGAGGTAGCCGGGGTCGCTGCCGGCATTGCCGCTGTTGACGGCTGTGGCTTCGGCGGTGATATCGATGCGGTCGTTGCCGGCGCCGATGCCGATGGAACCCTCTACACCGTAGGCGTGGGCGTCGGCGTAGGCGTCGCCGTTGTCGCTGCCGTTGCCGCTGTTGACGGCGTCGGCTTTGGCAATGACCTTGATGCGATTGTCGCCCTCGTTCGCGTACGCGCGTTCGCCCTCCTCGTCGTAGGCCCAGGTGTCGATGACGCCCTGTACGCCGTGGGCTTTGGCGATGGCTTCGGCGTCGCCGTAGTCGACGTCGGTCGTATGGGTGTTGACGGCTTCGGCGGTGATGGTGATGCGGTTGCTGCCGCCGCCTGTTGCGATGGAGCCGTCCATGCCGTGGGTCTCGACCACTGAGCCGCCCGTCCAACTGGTGCCGCCCGCATTCTCTGCGGTGATGGTGATGCGGTTGTCGCCGCCGTTGGAGTATATCTCGCCGTCCATGCCGAAGACAGAGCCTGCGCCAGCGCCATCCTGCCTGGCGGTGATGCGGATGGTGTCGTCGCCGCCGCCGGTGTAGATTACGCCACGCATGCCTGTTACTTCGTTCTCGGTCCTGCCTTGTTGCTCCGCTGTGATGATGATGCGGTTGTTGCCGTCGTTGAGGCCGAGGTATTCGCCGTCCTCGTCGAGGTCGCGGGTATTGATGGTGCCCTCCGAGCCTCTCATCACGCCGTCGCCGTCGCTTGAAGCCCTGATGACGATGGTGTCGTCGCCCGCGCCGGTGAGGATGGAGGAGTCGCGATCGAGTCCCACGACGTAGTTGGATTCGGCGCCGCTGAGCTCGCCCTCGTCGCCGCCTGTATGCGCGGCGGTGATGATGATGCGGTCAGCGCCGCTGCCGGTGGTGATATTGGACTGTTGCACGCCCTTGACCTCGCTGCCTTGGACGTCTTCAGCCCTGGCGGTAATGCTGATGCGGTTGTCGCCGTTGCCGGCGTCGATGGTGGAATACCGCACGCCGTAGGCTTCGGCAAAGGTTTCGTCACTGTTGTCGCCGGTGAAGGCGGCGGTGGCGGTAATCTTGATGGTATCGCCCTCGCCGTCGCGGCTGTCGCCGGTGCTGATGCTTGCACCGTCCATGCCGTAGGCACGGGCGTTTCGGTCACCGGTGGCGGTGGCCGTGATGGTGATGCTGTCAGTACCCTCGCCGGTGTCAATGGAAGAAGAGCCTGTTATGCCGGTGGCAGAACCCTCGCCGTTGGCAAAACCATCGCCGGTGACGTCGATGATGATGGTGTCGTCGCCCCCGCCGGTGGTGATGGTGGAGTTGCCGCTCAGACCGTCGGCGGAAGAGCCGTCGGTGATGATGCTGATAGTTGCATTGCCTTCGCCGGTTTTGATGTGGGATCCCTCCACGCCGTGGGCGCCGGCGGTGATGCTGCTGGAGCTGATGTTGATGTTGACGGTGTCGTTTGCGGTATCCATAACAGTGATGGTGGAGGCTATTTCCATTCCGAAGGCGCCGAGGCCTTCGGCGTTGATGGCGCTGATGTCGATGCTGGCGTTGCCTGCACCGATGGTAATTTCGGACGAAGACACAGCGCGCGCGTTGTAGAAGCCATCGGCGCTGATGCCGAGGGTGTTGGTGCCCTCGCCCATAGTGATGGCGGAATTCCCGCTCACGGCGTAGGCGACTGAGGTGCCCTCTTTGCCAGCGCTGATGATGATGGTGTCGTTGCCCATGCCGCTGTCGATGGTGGAGTTGCTGTTTATGCCGTAGCCATCGTCGCCGGTGATCGTGATCGTGTCGTTCAGATCGCTGGAGGTCACATCGTACACGCCGCTAGGCCCGGCGTGCCATTCGCCGTGCCAGAGCGTCCCGCCATCCGGCAGCGTCCATGCCGCGTCATTGGTGTCAAACGTCCCGCTCTCCAGCACCACGAGCTGCAGGGCATAGCTGTCGCCCCCCGCCGCCGCGTTCGTGATCACGCAATAATAGGCTCCTGGCGCTGCATTGGGTGCGGCAAAGGTGAAGACCCCATCTTTGTAGCCATGCTCATCGAAGGGCGCTGGGATAGTCTTGCCGTCCTGGTCCTGAAACTCGTACGACACGCCCGCCCATTCCGCCTTGGGGGCGTGCCATGCCTTGGGAGTCGCACTGCCATTCAGGGACAGAAGGTTCACCTTCAGTTCCTGCGGTGCGTCCTGCGCATAGTACGTGACGCCGCGCGCCACATAGCCGTGGAACACGGCCTCGTGGGGAGGCGGCGGTGGCGGCGGTGGCGGCGGTGGCGGTGGGGGCGGCGGCGGAGGAGGCGGCGGAGGAGGCGGCGGTTCGACGGGCGGCGTGACGTCCACAGGGCCGCTGCTGTTGCCCGCAAAGCCGCTGTCCACATCGGAGGCAGCCAGGCTCACACCTTCCACAACGCTGCCGCTGCGGATCGGGGTCGGGCCTTCTTCGGGATCGGACGTGAGATCAAGCCCCGCCAGTTTGTCCAGGCCTTCCTCCAGGCCGGAGTCAGCCCAGTCGCGAAAGCGCGCGTCGGCGGCCAGGGCCTCGGCATCGGCCGCGGGCATGAGATCTTCATCACCCAGAGCCGTAAAGAAGGCCTCGCCGGATACGGCGAATCCGTCCAGCACGAACTCCGGCATGTTCTCCAGATGATAGGTGGTGTAAAAATTGCTCACGCGAAAGATGGCACCGTCCGAAAAACTGAAGACCAAGTCGCCGCCGTCTCGGCTCACTACGGCATCGGCGCTCGGAAAATCAAATACGAAGCGCGTGTGTTCCGTACTCTCCACCGCCACTGTGCGCCCGGCTTCCGGCCAGGTCAAACGTAGATCAGACATTGCGCACTCCTGTCGCTAAACGTTACGAAAAGCACTCTTTGGTGCTGCATTGTTGTGGCAAGAACTTCGGGGGAATGCGCCGTGATCGACGGCCGCAAGAAAAGACAGCAGTTCTTGCCTTGGGGGCGTGAAACAAGACGCGCCTTGAGCGCCCTGTATTCACTTCAAGCGGGCGCGGCACACAACCACAAAGTTTGCGCGGTATTCGTGCTGCGCCTTGGCCCCTAATAGATAGTGGGGCCAGGAGGACTGCCGTCCTGAATATAACGAGAGCGGAACGATGATACGTTGTAACCTGGTCCTGTTCCGGGCCGGGCCTCCCCCTCGTGTGGCCGCCTGCGGCATTTTTTGCCAGAGGCGACAGAGTCAGAATACCCCATGCTCGCGCGGGTGTCAACAGCCCCCCGGAATTTTTTTGGAATTATCCTCTGGAACGCCTGCTTCATTGAGGCGAAGGTGCGAGACGGCCTGGACAGCTACGCTTCCGGCTTTTCCGGCAGCGGCATCCAGTGCGTGAATGCTTTGGGTACGGAAGGGATCACGGTCGGGTCCACCCACCATCCCGAAACCTCGGGATCAAGGACAACGCCATGGAGGCCAGGCTGCGCCGGATCGTTGTATTGCCAATAACAGATGGTCATGCCGCGCTCGCCATAGGCAAGAATGAGCGGCCCCCGATCCCTGACCCTGGGAGTTTTTGGCGCGGTGGAAAAAGGTTGCCAGGAATGCACTTTGCCTCCCTTCCCTATGCCTGTGCGTTGTCAGCTCCATGCTGTTCTTTCTGCGGCTGCGCTGTCTATGTTTCATACGGCATGCGGCAAAAATTGCAAGCCGCAGCATCACGGCAAACTGAGGCACTACCAGGAGATTCCTTGACGCGATACAGACACTCGTCTAGATTTTTTTTTGACTTTGCCGGAATCTGCCGCGGCGCGTATGCGAACACTACAGATTCTTCCAATTTTTCCAAAAGGATACCGCCATGACCTATGCCTACACGACCTGGAGCCGGGACCTGGAAACCGGACACCCCCTCATTGACGATCAGCATCAGCGGTTGATTGCCGCGGTGAACGCGCTTTTTGACGCGCACCGCAACGGCAAGGGGCGCACGGAAGTGGAACGGACCATGAATTTTCTGGTCGATTACACGTTCAAACATTTCAGCGAGGAAGAAAAACTCCAGGAAAAGCACAAGTACCCGGACTACCCCCGGCACAAACAGATCCATGCCGAATTCAAGGAAACGGCCGCGAGAATGGCCGACGCCTTGCACCTGAACGGCCCCACGGACGAATACATCACCCATGTCTATACCACCATCGGCAGGTGGGTGATCAACCACATCAAGAGCGAAGACTTCAAACTGGTCGCACACATCCGGAAAACGGAGCGGGAGGCATGATATTCCCGGCCCAGGACGCTTCGTTGCCGGGCACTGATCGTAAACGGACAAGAGACATTCTTCTTTGAACCCGGTGGCTGCATACATCGCCGCATTGCGGGCTTCGCCGCGCTACGGCCGTCAGGTCGCGCACCACCGGGTGCTGCCGGAGCGGATGCTGACGCCGGGTGCAACGCGGCGTCCCTGGTCCCGCGCCGTAGACGGCGTGCTTGCGGCCAAGGGCATATCCGGCCTGTACAGCCACCAGGCCCTGGCCATGGACGCCGCCCGGAGCGGCCGGCACGTTATCGCGGCCACACCCACGGCCAGCGGCAAGTCACTGATCTACAATCTGCCGATTTTGGAGCGATGCGTCATCGATCCGGACGCGCGCGCCCTGATGCTGTTTCCGCTCAAAGCTCTGGCCCGGGATCAGTTGGCCGCCTTCGAGCTTCTGACCGCGCACTGGCCCGAAGCCGCCCGGCCCACGGCCTTGATTTACGACGGCGACACGCCGGACGCGGCCAGGAGGAAAATCCGGAAAAATCCGCCCAACGTGGTGATCAGCAATCCGGAGATGCTGCACCTGGCGCTCTTGCCGCACCACGAGCAGTGGACCACCCTGTTCGCCTCGCTGGCTTATGTGGTGGTGGACGAAGCGCACACTTACCGGGGTGTGCTCGGGGCGCACATGGCCCAGATATTCCGGCGTCTGATGCGAATCTGCGCCCGTTACGGCGCCAGGCCCGTCTTCGTGTTGTGCTCGGCTACGGTGGGCAATCCGGGCGAGGTGGTCGAACGCCTGATTGGCGCGGACAAAAACGGGATGGGCGAAGCCGTGGTCATCACCGAATCCGGCGCGCCGGCCGGAGCGCGGCACATGGTGTTCGTGGACCCGGAAGACAGCCCCGCCACCACGGCCATCGCCCTGCTGCAGGCGGCCCTGGCCCGGAACTTGCGCACCATCGTGTACTGCAGATCGCGGCGCATGACCGAACTGATCGCCCTGTGGGCGGCAGACAAGCGCGGGGCCGGCGGCGGCCGCATCAGCGCCTACCGGGCCGGTTTTTTGCCCGAAGAACGGCGGGAAATCGAGGCCGGGCTGAATTCGGGCGAACTGGGCGCTGTGATCACCACCAGCGCGCTTGAGTTGGGCATTGACATCGGCAGCCTGGATGTGTGCATTCTGGTGGGCTATCCGGGCACGATCACGGCCACCTTGCAGCGCGGGGGCCGGGTGGGCCGGGCCGGGCAGGAATCGGCTGTGATCCTGGTGGCCGGCGAGGACGCCCTGGATCAGTTTTTCATCCGCAACCCGGACGAATTTTTCACGCGGCAGGCCGAACGCGCGGTGATCAATCCGGACAACGAGGTCATCGTCAAACGGCACCTGGAATGCGCGGCCGCCGAACTGCCTTTGCGCGTGGACGAAGCCTGGCTGCACACCGAAGGAGCGAAACGGGCCTTGGCGGAACTGGACCGGGAAGGCCTCCTGCTGCGCAGCGCCGACGGCCGGGAATGGCTGGCGGCCCGCAAGCGGCCGCACCGCCTGGTGGATTTGCGCGGCAGCGGCAGGGTGCTGATCATTGAAGATGACCAGGGCGCGCCCATCGGCAGTCTGGATGGGCACCAGGCCATGCGCGAGGCGCATCCGGGCGCTGTCTACCTGCACCGGGGCCGGACATATGTGATTCGGGATCTCGATCTGGCGGCCGGTCGCATTCGGGCTGAAAGCGAACGGGTACACTGGTTCACGCGGACGCGTTCGCACAAGGTGACGGAAATTTTGGAAATACGGAGCACCGGCCGGGTAGGCGGGGCGGCCGTGGGCCTGGGCCGGCTGCGCGTGACCGAAACCATCACCGGCTACGAGCGCCGGACCACGAGCGGCAACCGCCTGCTGGCCGTCATGCCCCTCACCATGCCGCCCTTGATCTTTGAAACCGAGGGTTTGTGGCTGGTCATCCCGGACGCGGCCAGGCGGGCGGCGGAAGACGGCTTGCTGCACTTCATGGGCGGCATCCACGCTTTGGAGCATGCCATGATCGGCCTGATGCCGCTGACGGTCATGGCCGACCGCAACGACTTCGGGGGCATTGCCACGCCGATGCATCCGCAGATCGGCGCTCCGGCCGTGTTCGTGTACGACGGCCTGCCGGGCGGCGCGGGTCTGTGCCGGGCGGCTTTCGCCGCTTTGCAGGAACTGCTTTGGGCCGTCCGGTCCACGGTCGGGGCCTGCGCCTGCGAAACCGGCTGCCCGTCCTGCGTGCATTCGCCCAAATGCGGATCGGGCAACCGGCCCATTGCCAAGGATGCCTGCCTGTTCCTGCTTGATCGCATGCTGCAGCCGCAGGCGGCGGATCAGGAGGCATCCCTGCGGGATGAAGAAGGCCTGCGACGCCTGCAACTGCCGGAATCCGTAAACGAGGAGGATGCCGTGCCGGAAAAGACGCAAGCGGGCAAAAGGATCATGGTTCTGGACGTGGAAACCCGCCTGTCCGCGGATGAAGCGGGCGGCTGGCACAAAGCCGGCAACATGGGCGTGAGCGTAGCCGTGCTGCACGACAGCGGCGACGGCGCGTTCCACGTTTACGAACAGCACGAGCTGGCTGCGCCGGGCGGCATGTTCGAGCGGCTGCGGCAGGCGGATCTGGTGGTGGGCTTCAACATCGTCCACTTTGACTACAAGGTGTTGCAAGTCTTCGCGGCCTATGACCTGACGACCCTGCCCACTTTGGACATGCTGGATACGGTCAAACGGCGGCTATCCTACCGGGTGTCGCTGGACAACCTGGCCCGGACCACACTGGATGCGCCCAAGAGCGCGGACGGCCTGCAAGCCCTGAAATGGTGGAAGGAAGGCCGGCTGGAGGAGATCGCGGCCTACTGCCGTCAGGACGTGGATCTGACGCGGCGCGTGTACCTGTTCGGCCGCGAACACGGCCATGTGCTGTTCACCAACAAGGCCGGACAGAAGGCGCGCATTCCCGTGGACTGGTGAAAGCGCGCCCCTGTGCGTTGTCAGGGCCGCACTACGGATTCACGACATTGTGCGTCTGTTCCCCGCGCAGCACGGCGAGCACGCCCCGGATCATTTCGCCGAGCATGTCCATGCGCACCGCGGGTATTCTGGTGCCGACATGCGGGGTGAGAACCACATTGTCCAGTGAGGCCACTTCTTCGGAAACCGTAGGCTCGTTTTCGTGTACATCGAGACCGGCCCCCCGGATGACGCCGGCGCGCAGGGCGCCGACCAGGGCTCTTTCGCTGACGATGGCGCCGCGCGCCGCGTTGATCAGGTAGGCGGTGGGCTTCATCAGCGACAGGCGTTCCTCGTTGATGAAATGGTGGTTTTCCGGGGTATAGGGCATGTGCAGCGTGACCACGTCAGCCCGGCGCAGGACATCCTCGGGCGGCATATACACGGCGTCCAGTTCTTTTTCCACTTCGGGGTCGGCGCGGCGGATGTCGTGATACACGATCTTCATATTCAGGCCGAAGGCGGCCTTTCTGGCCACGCTCCGGCCGATGCGGCCGAAGCCCAGCACGCCGAGCGTTCTGCCGGTCAGAACCATGTCGCGTTCTTCCAGAATGCCGGGATTCCATTTGCGGGCGGCGCGCAGTTCGCGATCGTAGCGGCTGACGCTGCGGCAACAGTCCAGCATCAGGGCGATGGTCAATTCGGCCGTGGGTTCGGTCACGCCGCGCGGCGTATTGATGACCTTGACGCCTTTGGCTGAAGCGGCGGCCACATCGATGGCGTTGTAGCCGACGCCGACATTGCCGACGACCTTCAGTTTGTTGCCGGCGTCGATCAGTTCCCTGTCGCAGGGATGATCGGCAAAGCAGAACAGGGCGCTGGCCTCGCCGATACGTTCCAAAAGTTCCTGGCGGCTGAACTTGGCCGCGAGATGCGCGGGCCGGACGAGTTCAAAGCCTTGCAGCAAATCGGCACAATCACCCAATGGCACGTGATAGGTAAACAAGAGCTTTTCCATGGCATGCGTCTCCTTGGCGGCCAAAAAATTCGGCAGCGATCCGGTTTGCCGTGAGCCTTCGCCAACGCTGCCGCCCCCATCCGTGCGTTAGCGCCCGATACGCTCGGCGAGCAAACGCATTACGGCGTTGATATCGATCGGCTTGGCCAGGTGCGCGTTCATGCCTGCCGCCCGGCCGCGTTCTATGTCGTCGCTGTAGACATTCGCCGTCATGGCGATGATCGGCACAAGCGCGGCATCTTTCCGGTCCAGCGCCCGGATGCGCCTGGTTGCCTCGTATCCGTCCATATGCGGCATCTGCACATCCATGAAAACCAAATCATAATACCGCACGGGAGAAGCCGCAAATTTTTCCACGGCCTCCCGGCCGTCAACGGCCTCATCTATGGTCACATGCGTATCCGCAAGCAATTCCTCAAGAATTTCGCGGTTGATGTCCACATCTTCCGCCAGCAGGATGCGTTTGCCCAAGAGTTCCGGCACGATGTCGCCGGAATCCGCCGCGTGTTCCACCGCCTGGCCGGTTCTCTCCATGCTGAGGGTGAAGGTGAAGGTCGAGCCTTCGCCAAGCGCGCTCTGCACCGTGATCACCCCCCCCATCATCCGCACGAGATTCTGGCTGATGGCCAAGCCAAGCCCCGTGCCGCCGAAGCGCACCGCGATGTTCGCATCCGTCTGCTCAAACACCGTAAACAGCTTGGACACCTGCGACTCCGTCATGCCGATGCCGGTGTCGATCACGGAAAAAGTGACGGAAAGCCGGTTCGCGTCTGTTTCGTCCATATCCAGCAGAAAACGTATCTCGCCTCCATCCGGGGTGAACTTGACGGCGTTGCCGATCAGATTGATGAGCACCTGCTTGAGGCGCAGCCTGTCGCCCTTGACTTCGTAGTCGGGAAAGTCCCCGTAATTGTCGATAAAGCGGATACGCTTTTCCTGACAGCGTTGCACCACGAGATGCGCCACTTCCTCCGTGGCGCTGTGCAGAGAAAAATGTTCGTTCACCAAGGTGAATTTTCCGGATTCGATTTTCGACATGTCCAGAATGTCGTTGATAATCTCCAGAAGATGCTTGGAGGCGACCAGGATCTCGTGGAGAGAGGCATCAATTTTTGCGCGCGACTGAGCCTTTTTCGCGATTTCCGTCATCCCTATGACGGCGTTGAGCGGCGTGCGTATCTCGTGGCTCATCCGCGCCAGGAATTGGCTTTTGGCGTTCGAGGCCACCTGCGCCTCGCGCGACGCTTCTTCTGCGGTTTCCGTCTGTATTTCGAGCTGCTTCGTCCGTTCATGCACCGCCGCTTCGAGCCGCCTTTCAATCTGCCGGCCCTTCAGGAACATGATGAACAAAAGACTGAGCACGCACAAAAGCAGAACAGAAACGCCGAACAGCCAGGGGACTCTCGCCTGCGCCACTTTCAGCCTGTAATCGAACAGTCTGTGGGTCCAGCGCTGCGTGATGCTTTCCATGTCGACCACGCGCAAGGCCTTGCTCACGATGGAACACAGCACGGCTTCCTGAAGATTGAAGCCGAACGTGGATTCGTAGGTGCGGTTGAACAGGATATTCGCTTTGAAACCCGGACGCTCAAGAAAATTCGTCACGCTGAGCAACTGGTTCTGGGTCATCATCAAGAAATCGACATCTTCCTGCTCCAGAGCGTCGAAGGCCTCAAAATTGGTTGCATATTCCACGCTGTGCTCATGGTTCGGAAACCACGCGCGGAACATTTCGGCATACCCGGAACGCGCGATCATGCCCACTTTGGCGTAAAGAATTTCATTGGGCATGATGTTCGGGTGATCGGCACGGGACAGCAAGGCGTAGAAATCGGTCTGGTACGGACTGTCCGGCCACAAAAAACGGCCGCGCCGCTCTGCGGAAGGAATGAGTTCCGTGACCATGGCCGCATCGCCGCGCTCCAGCATGTCAAGCAGGCTGGCCCATTCCAGGCGGCCTTCATGGGCGCGCGCAAACGCAAGCCCCGTGAGCTTCTCAATTTCTTTCAGCACGTCATGGGCAATGCCCTGCCACTGGTTTTCCGGTTCATTGTAAAAGCTGGCCGGGTAGTTGTCATATTCGGCCGCAATGGGGATCTTGCGGCCCGAGGCGATATGCTCCCGCATATATATTTTTTCCTCGACAGTCAGTTGCGAGAACAGCTTGTGCCCAAGGTAGGCGGTATAGCCGCGGTTGTACAATTGGGTCAGGTGATAGGCGCCGTCGTGCTCCAGCGCTCTCTGCACAACGGCAATGATGGGGGCAAGCTCGGGATTTTGCGTGGTCAGAGAAACCGGGCTGTACAGAAGGGGGTAAAAATCCTCGACCACCACATCCTCGTATTCTTCAAAAGCCGCCTCCGCCGGGCTTTCATCAAAAAAGGCGTCGATCTTGTCCGCTTTCAGCAGCCGGTACACGTCCGCATAGTTGCCCGCAAAAACATGTTGGGCGCCTTGCTGCAAAAACGGCGTAACGAGATCGCACGTGGTTGTGCCCTCCAGAAAGGCGTACCGCAAGGGGCGGCGTTTTTCGATCTTGGACAGCGCTTCTTCGCCTTTGATGCGCATGAACTTGATGGTGCGCTCGGCAATGGCGTCGGTCATGAAATATACGGCGCGGCGTTCCGGCGTGGCGGTCATCTCGCCCGTGAAGTCGATGGCGTGCGATTCGAGGCCGGCAAGCAGATCGTCCCACTCGTACTCCGCCGGCTTGAACGGCATCCCGAACAAAGTCGTCAGCCAGTCACACAAGAGCGCGGCATAGCCGCCGATGCTGCCGTCTTCTTCAATGAAAAACTCCGTGCTCGGATTCATGCCGAAAACAAACGCGCGTTTCGCTTGCCGGAGTTTTTCGATTGCGGCGATTTCCTCTCCTGTCACGCCGGGAATACTCTCAAGCGACGTATACACGGGATATTGTTTGCGGCCTTTCTCCTGAAAGGTCGAGGGATCGCAACTGAAAACGCAGGCCAGCGACAAGATGCCGAGGATCAGACTGCGCGTTTTGTAGGTCATAGGCTCAACCCCGCAACAGAGGCCATTGCACCATCAAATTTTGAAATGCTTTACAGGCAGGCGGCAATCACTGCTGCCGCAAGCCGCCGGACGAACCGAAAAGCTCGCGTTTGGGCGCAGCGATCCTGTGCTGTGTTGTATCCGCATACAAGCGACATACGTCACGCCGGACAATTTGACAAGGAGAGGGCCGCTCAGGGTATGGAAAACGCCTGCAATGTGTCCCGATCCAAATAAAAGGCTCTGTCGCAGCAAATGCTTGATCGCCTCAGCTTCGGGATGATTGCCCCGAACAGGAAGAAACAGAGCAAAACGGACAGTATTGCAACTTAATTCAGTTGATTGCGAAAGTCACTTGAATTTCTGGGGATGAGCCTGCCGCCACGAAGGCGGCAGGCTGAGGGGGACAGGGCAGAATTTACTTGATAATGCCGCAGGCTAAGCGAGCGCCGCCGCCGCCGAGCAGAGCAGGTTCATCGGAGTAGTTGTCGCCGCCTGCATGGATCATGATGGAGCGATCCTTAAAATCGCCTGCCTTGGGTTTTTTGACCAGCAGCGTCACCTTGGCGCTGCCGTCAGCCGCCGCTTCCAGCACGGGCAGATCGCCGAGGTGTCCGCCATTGTCCGGGCCAAGGTGTTTGCCGGTCTTTTCTGGATCATAGTGGCCGCCAGCCGCAGCGGCGTGCATGGCTTTACCGTCTTTCTCCACAGCGCCGCAGTCGCCGTTTTCATGCACATGGAAACCGTGTTTGCCCGGAGGCAGTCCCGTGAGATCAGTTTTGATTTCAAGCCCCTCCGGGGTATCGGTGAGGGTCACGAAGCCGATGCTTGCGCCCGGTCCCTTATCTGTGGCCAGGAACACCTCGGCTTTGAACGTTTCAGCGTGGGCAAGGCCACCCATCACGACGAACGCGGCAACCGCACCGAGGCAGATGATCTTTTTCAGGTTTTTCATGAAAGTCTCCTTTTGCATGGATGGTTATTGTGTTGCAGCCCACATTGAAACGGCACCTGTCAGCCCCAACGAGAGCAATTTCACTTGCACTGTGCCGGAACAAAATAGGCTACATTGAACGCAGCCTATTGAATTTTATGGCGTCCCCAGGGGGATTTGAACCCCCGCCGACGGCGTGAAAGACCGTTGCTGGGGGTTTTACAGGATTTGCCCCACTTTTACTAAGCTATATAATTTCACTAGTTATCTTCAATTCCCCTTGATAAAAAGCCGTTGTCTTGGACTGTACTTTATGCCGAATGTGGGGTATAGTGTGGGGCAGATGGCGACGGCTAAACATACCGTTATCAGTATGTTAAGGTATATTTTACCCCACATGTGTGGGGCAGAGCAAGTCAAAAAAGGTCAAAGGCGATATGGCGAGCAGAAAAAGACAGTCAGTTGTGGGTTATGCTGGCGTGTATTTCATTGAAGTAGCAAGGGCTGCCGGGTATGGCACGGAAAAAGTCTACCACATCCGCTACCGCAAGCAGGGAAAACTCATTGAGGAGAAGGTAGGCGGACAGTACCGCGACAACATGACCGCCGCCAAGGCCGCCAGTATCCGGGGCATCCGCATGGAGGGCAAAGAACTCTCCAATGTGGAAAAACGGGTCGCTGCCCGCACTGCCAAATCCGCTGAAGAGGCGCGGTATACCTTGAACCGTCTTTGGAGCCTCTTTGAGGAAGTGAAGGCCAGGAACCGCACCCTCAAGGACGATCGCATCCGCTACAATCTACATATCGCTCCAGTTCTCGGCGCCAAGACCATTCCTGAACTCATGGCGCAAGATATGGACAGGCTGCGCGCCAAACTGGAAAAAGAAGGCAAGGCGCCGCAGACCGTCAAGCATGTGCTGACTCTGGTAAAACGTCTGCTCAACTTCGCTCTGCAAAAGGGTTATGTGGAATATCTGCCGGGTCGTTTGCATATCACCATGCCTACCGTGGATAACAAGGTGACGGAAAATGTCACGCAGGAGCAGGCCAAGAAACTCCTGCAAGCTTTGGACGAGGAACGGGATCAAAGCGTGGCCTCGTTGGTGCGCTTGGCTTTATTCACCGGAATGCGCCGGAGCGCCTTGCTCAAACTGCAATGGGACGATTTGGATTTTGAACGCGGGTTCATCACTCTGCGCGGTGATGTGGCAAAGAAGCAAAAGACCGAAATCATTCCCATGAACGCCCAGGCACGCACCGTGCTGGAAGGGTTAAGCCGTACCAACAGCCCCTATGTATTTCCTGGCAAATATGCCGATATACCGCGCAGTAATATCAGCACTCTGCTCAAACGGGTGAGGGAAAAAGCCGGGTTGCCGGATACCTTCCGTCCGCTGCACGGCCTGCGGCATGCCTTTGCTTCCTGGCTGGCAAGCTCCGGCAAGGTATCCATGTATGAGCTGCAAAAGCTTCTCACCCATTCCAGCCCGCAGATGACGCAACGCTATGCCCATTTGCATGACGACGCTCTGCGCCGGGCCTCTGACCTTGCCGGAGTGCTCTTCAGCGAAGTGGAAAATAAAGGGACGCCCAAATCTTCTCAAACGGTTCAGAACACGGTAGAAACAAAAATACGTCACAGTGGGCAACGCAAGGCCGCGAGAGTAAGAGCATGAGTCATCTGCTGTACGGGCGTGATACGCTCACAAAGGAAGTTATGAATTATCCCGCATTGCTGAAAGAAATAAAAGACCGTATCCGCCAGGGGCAACTTCGGGCCTCCATGGCCGTCAATGTCGAATTGCTGTCCCTGTATTGGGATGTCGGACGCATAGTCGCGGAACGACAGGGAGCGGAAGGCTGGGGCGCTGGGATAATTCCGAGGCTGGCCCACGATATCCGTAATGAGTTGCCGGAAATCAAGGGGTTTTCCGCCAGAAATATAGACAGGATGCTTGCTTTTTACCGCGAGTACAAGGAGTTGGGATTTTCGCCACCGGCGGTGGCGAAAATAGAAGCGGCGGACACGGATGATGCAATTTCGTCACCGGCAGTGGCGAAATTACTGCCAAGCCAAGAACTGCATGAAATATATGAGATTATTTTTCGGCTGCCTTGGGCGCACAACGTCATCTTATTAGGGGTCAAAGACCGCGCAGTTCGCATCTGGTACATGCAACGAGCTCTTGAGCATGGCTGGAGTAGGGATTGGCTTGCATCGCAAATCAAGGCGAATCTCCATTCTCGCCAAGGCAGGGCGGTGACAAATTTTTCCCTGCGCCTGCCAGATCCGCAATCCGCCTTGGCACAAGAGACGCTGAAAGACCCCTACAAGTTCGATTTTCTCACTCTGGAAGAACAGTTTCACGAACGGGAACTGGAAACCGGCCTTGTTGCCCATGTGGAAAAATTTCTGCTTGAGCTTGGCGCTGGTTTTGCCTTCTTGGGAAGGCAGTATCATTTGACTGTCGGTGAAAGCGACTTCTATGTGGACTTGTTGCTTTATCACACGAAATTGCGTTGTTATGTTGTCGTGGAATTGAAAAATGATGAGTTCAGGCCTGAACATGCCGGGAAGGTCAATTTTTACTGCACGGCCATTGATGACTTGTTGCGCTCGGCAGGAGAAAATCCCACCATTGGCCTGATTCTCTGCCTGACGCAGGACCGTGTGGTGGCTGAATACACACTGCGAAACGTGAATGCGCCGATCGGTGTTTCCGAATACGAACTGACCCGCGCTCTGCCGGACAGTTTGAAATCCAGTTTGCCAACTGTTGAAGAAATCGAGGAACGGTTTGAGGAAAAATCGTAATGCCATCCATCGAACTCAATATTTTCCAGCGCGGCATCTTGCAAAAATGCGCAACCGTCTTTGTGTATTTTGCCAGTATTGTCGCAGGCGCACTGATTATTGACTGGCTGGACAAGCGGCTGTTTATCCGCCTTGCGGAAGATGCAGCACACCAAAAACTTCTTTCCCCGGAAGTCGCTCGCGGCTTTACTCGTTTGATAGAGGCGCGGGAGAGCACTGTCATTATCTTTATCGTCGTGGTCGGTTTGATTTGCGGCTTTGTGGGCTGGCTTTTTATGCGCTGGGCGGCAAAGCGGAATTGGTCATGGCCGACTACATTGCCCAAGGCGGTGGAGTTTCGGTCTGCAATGGAGCAGCTTGGCATTGCTGACCCTGCTGACCGTGTTGCTTTTGTGCGCAAACACAAGCTGCATGTTTTCATTGCCCTGGCTCCGCTCATCGGGAAGGAGCATGAAGCAGTCCGCGCAAAGCTCTATGCCTTCGCGCACCATTCTGCCTTGGGGGATGAAGATGTTTTCGAGCGGCATACCGGAAGGCAGACCCTATGCCTGAACGCGGATGACTTTGAGCGCGTTTTGAAAGAACATGGCGAACATACCAAGTCGGTCTATTCCGCCAGAATTGTCGCACTGGAGCGGGATGTCACCGACTTGAAAGCGGTCAATTCTTTGCAGGGTGCCGATCTTGCCCAGCTCACCGGGGAGAACGAAAAACTGCTGGCTGAAAACGCCGAACATCGGAACAAACTGAAAACTCTGCCTGCCCGCGAAGGAAATGCGGAAAGCCGGGAAGAAAAGAGGATACCGTTTTGGCGTGTAGCTGCTCCATTGGTGAATCGGCTCATAGCGGAAGCCGGATCGGGAACCCAATATACCCGTCCGCAGATTCAGGACGCCTTTCTGCAGGACTTGGAAAAATTTCCGGAACTCAAACCGGCTATTCAGGATTTGCTGCGTACCGCCAAAAAGGAAAGCGAAAATACGCCATTTGCCTTGGATGGCTGGGGTATGGAACTTATCCGGCTTGCCCTGGGCGATCTGGCAAAAAAAGAGGGCGGCGCTACGCGGAAAGCCGAAAACCACAGAGTTCTGTGATACTTTTTTTCAGCTTGCAACAGAACTCAGCAATTTCATAATCAACTAAAATAACACACTATTTATAAAAACCTCCGAGATTGTACAGACCTCGGAGGTTTTTTCCTTTGTCCGCGACAGAGCAGGGAATTCCCTCAATTTTTTCAGAGGCATATATTCCTTTCAAAATCAGCCTGACAGCATCCCGCGCAGGCAAAACCAGCAAAGGAGCATTGCCATGTCCAAAAAGCCCAAACTCAACACTCATGAAGCCGCCGCATATCTCGGCGTCCGCCCCAACACCCTTGAAGTCTGGCGCTGCAAGCATCGCGGCCCCAAGTACGCCAAACTCGGATCGCGGATCGTCTATGACCCTGACGATCTGGACGAGTACTTTGTCGCCCGCTCCATAAGCACCCGCGACACTGAACTTGATCGCCTTGGAGCAGGGCAATGCCTCCGGCGGGGGCTCCGAACACGGATACAGTCAGGCAAAACCCAAAGCAAAAAGTCTTTGTTGACCTTGGATCAACTTTTTCAGAAATTTTCCAAATCTGTGGGGCAGAGTGTGGGGCAAATATGTCCCACAACGAAAAAAGCTCTCAGATTTTCATCTAAGAGCTTGATTTTCTTTGGCGTCCCCAGGGGGATTTGAACCCCCGTCGACGGCGTGAAAGGCCGTTGT
>Ga0082212_10002485_pt1 | contig 26801 bp, 24 predicted proteins | sample TergutNt197P3_FD_71548 | JGI IMG/M metagenome (GOLD analysis project Ga0082212, IMG submission 71548) | Neocapritermes taracua P3 segment gut microbial communities from Petit-Saut dam, French Guiana - Nt197 P3 | ecosystem: Host-associated > Arthropoda: Insects > Digestive system > Gut ...
GCCATGGCTACCATGAGCGGCATGTTCATCGAGATGTGCAACGCCGCGAACATACCCCTGGAGGTTGCCCACCGTGTGGCCTCCATCGCCTCGGGCGGCCTGGACAGCCTGCCGCACAACGGCGCGGTCATCACCACCATGTTCGTGACCGGGTTGACCCATCGCCAGGCCTATATCCCCATTTTGGTGACCGCAACAGTCGGTCCGCTGATTGCCTTGATTTTTGTGCTCAGCCTCTTTAGTGTGACCGGCATATACTAAAAAAACGAATCTGAAAGATACCCCGGATCGCTTTGCAATCCGGGGTATGTGACTGAAAATTGCAATGAGAGAGGTAAAGCGACGGGATGTTGCTTTACCTCTTTGCGCCTCAGAGCAGTGGATCATTTTCAATGGTGCACTGCTCAAGCGTAAACTGCTTCAGGAGGGCGTTGTGAACGTGTGGATGCGGATTGCGGCCTGGGCGGCGGCGCTTTGGCTGCTTTTTCCCGCCTGTGTGCCGGCGCAGGAAGCCGAGTCCAGGCTTGTGCTGCGAGATGAGGCGGCAGGCTATGCCCTGCTGCTGCCGGCAGACTGGCAGGAAGTTACCGATGCCGACCTGCTGGACGATTTGGTGCGGCGAATCGGCGGCATGTTTCTTCAGCACGGCCGCATCCCCGGCGCGGCCTATATGCGGGGCGCGCTTCTGCCGGACAGCGCGCCGGCTTCCCCGGCCTTGATCGTATTCACCCTGGGCTACGAGGCTTTCGGCCTGGGCGCGAAAAACGTGCTGGACATCGCCGATGACAGCAAAATTATTGCGCGCGGCTTGGCCAATGTTTTGCAAACGTCCTATCTCCAGCATTATCCCAACAGCATCATGATCGACAATTACCTGGGCGATGATTTCTTTTCGCTCAATCTGCGATCCGTGCTGGATTTCGCTGACGAAGCGGGCACTACCCGCAACCGGTATATCAAGGTGGCGCTGGTCGCCTCCGGAGTGGTGATACTCATGGCCCAATACGACGGCCCGCCCGATCCGCAGCGTGATCCGACTATCGCCGCCTGCGTGCGGGAGATGATCATCGTGCCGGAGAAAACCCTGCAGAGCGTGAAACCGCCCTACCAGGCTTCGTTTCTGGACTATGTGCTGTTTGTCGGCGCGGCCCTTGTCGTGTTCGTTGTCGTGCGCAGGATGCGCGGCCGCTGATGCCGGCTATCTCGCGTCCGACCGGCAGGCGCGCGCCCGCACCATCGAAAACATGCGAACGCGCAATTCGGGACATGGTCAAGCCCAGGGAGTGACCTGGTACTGTTTGATTTTGCGCAGCATGGTCTTGTAATCAATGCGCAACAGACGGGCGGCCTGCACCTTGTTGCCCCTGGTCGTGCGCAGGGCGTTGGTCAGAATATCCCGTTCCAGATCGGCTGTCGCCTCCCTGACCTGGTCGGCCAGCGAACGGTTTTCAGCCTTGTTTCCATCCTGCGGGGGCGGTGTTGCGGCGCGTTCCGGCGCGCAGTGTTCCGCTGTTTCCGTTGCGCCGGAAGGCGCGTCCGCCTCGGCCAGCATCAGGTGCTCGGGGCCTATCCAGTCGTTTTCATCGCAAAGCAGGATCGCCTGACGCACCACGTTGCGCAGTTCGCGCACATTGCCCGGCCAAACATAGGCCAGCATGATTTCCAGCGCCCGCCGGTTGAAACCGCGGCTTCTTTTGCCGAGCTGCACCTGTGATTCTGAAAGAAAATGCTGGCCCAGATAGATGATGTCTTCCGTGCGCCGCCGCAAGGGCGGCACCTTGATGGTCACTTCCTTCAGCCGGTAATACAGATCGCCGCGAAAGGCTTTTTCCGCCACAAAGTGTTCCAGGGGGCGGTTGGTGGCGGCGATGATGCGCACATCCACCGGCCGCGCCGCGTTTGATCCCAGCTTGAGGATGCTTTTTTCCTGCATGACCCGCAAGAGCTTCTGCTGGGCGATGTAGGGCAGATTCGCTATCTCGTCCAGAAACAGCGTACCCCCGGCAGCCATCTCGAAATGCCCCTGCTTGTCGGAAAGCGCGCCGGTAAAAGCTCCTTTCACATAGCCGAACAGTTCGGATTCGATCAGGGTTTCGGGTATGGCCCCGCAGTCAACCGGAACAAAGGGACCGTCCCTGACCAGGCTGCGGTTATGCACGGACCGGGTCACGACTTCCTTGCCGCTGCCGCTCTCTCCCTCGATCAGTATGGTGAAAGGCGAAGGGGCCACCTTTTCGATGATCCGCGCGAGAGCGTGAACCTGATCACTCTGTCCCATCAGTTCAAAAATGGACTGACGTTCATGCAATTTTTTGCGCAATTCCTTAACCTTGCGCTCCAGTTGCCGCTTTTCCAGGGCATGCGTGATGGCGACCGAAAGTTGATCCCGATCCACGGGCTTGAGCAGGTAATCATAGGCGCCGTTGCGCAGGGCGTTGACCACCAGTTTCACATCCGAGTCATTGGTCACCATGATGATGGGAACCTGGGGAATGACGGCCTGGAACTCCCGCACCATTTCCAGCCCGTTTTTGCCGGGCATTTTGAAGTCCAGCAGGATGAGATCCGGCGTTTTGCCCGCAACTATCGCCAGAGCCTGGTCGCCGTCTTCCGCTTCCCAGACGTGAAAATTCCACTCGCGCAGCACGCGCCGCATAGTCGCGCGGTACGCCGGCTCATCGTCAACAAGCAGAATGGCGCCCGAAGTACTCATTTTCAGCCTCACCGTAATGAGGGTGGCAACAATGCAAACCCGCATGCCGAGCATAGCGCGAACAGGTCACGGATGCCATAATTTTTTTCGTATATAGGACGCCAAGGTCCTTATTATGGCATGAATGCCCCAATCGTGTGCATGACTGCTCCATCCGGCAAGCGATCTCGTGAAAAAGTATAAGTATTTCCAGTAATTATCAGCTCAAAATTTTGGTATGCCTTTTGCTGCATTATGCGAACGAGGCGGACAAGACAAGGCGGCGCGCCGTTTTGCATTTTTTATCTGCGCAGGGGTGTGGCATATCGCATGAATACGCAACGCACGGTCGTCGTGGCTATCGGGGGCAACGCCCTGGTGCAGCAGAACCAGCGGGGAACATTTGCCGAACAGCTTGCCAACGTGCAGGAAAGCGCGGATACTTTGGCCGAGTTGGTTCGCCGGGGTTATCGACTGATTGTCACCCACGGCAACGGCCCTCAGGTCGGCAACCTGTATCTGCGCACGGATATTCGGGACGAACCTCTGACCGCCATGCCTCTTGACGTTTGCGGGGCGGAGACCCAGGGGCAGATCGGCTATGTGATCGAAACGGCCCTGACCAATGCGCTGCACAGGATCGGCCTCGACATTCCCGTGGTCACCGTGGTCACCAGGGTTGAGGTCGGGGCCGACGATCCCAACTTTGCCAACCCTACCAAACCTGTGGGGCCTTTTTATTCTCGCGCCGAACTGGAAGAAAAACTGGCTGAAAAACCCTTTGACTACATAGAGGACAGTGGGCGCGGTTTCCGCAGGGTGGTCGCATCTCCCGAGCCGGTGGTCATTTTGCAGGAACAGACCATCCGTGCGCTGTGCGCCTCGGGTACGGTGGTCATTGCCGGAGGCGGGGGCGGCATTCCGGTTGTCCGTACTTCCGATGGATTGTATTTTGGCGTGGAAGCGGTCATCGACAAGGATCGCACTGCCGCGCTCCTGGCTTCCGTGATCCAGGCCGATTTTTTACTTATCCTCACCGGGGTGGAAAAGGTCGCCGTCAACTTCAACAAACCGGATATGCAGGAATTTGACCGGATGACGGTTTCCGAAGCCGCCGGCTACCTGGCGGCAGGGCAATTTCCTCCGGGCAGCATGGGGCCGAAAATGGAAGCGGCCATGCGTTTTGCCGCAAGCGGCAAAGGGTGCGCCGTCATAACCACGTTGGCTGGCGCGGCGGACGCTCTGGCAGGGATTACGGGAACCCGCATTGTATCCGATGCGTTCTGTCCCGGACGGATCGTGCCGGAACGCCTCTGTGAGCGTCAGGACCGGAGCGGCGCCGGATACCGCGCCCCACAACGTGCAGACAAGGAATGAGACATGTTTCAAGTGCGCTGCATCATTGCGCCGAATACATATCGCGATTCGGTGTTTCTTATGAAACTTTCCAGCCAGGCCGGGGCGGAAAGCGGCGCGGAGCAGGTTTCGGCCATGATGGGCACTCCCCGCAACAAGGAATTGCTTGTCATGTCCGGTCTGGCGACGGCCGACATGGAAAAAGCCGGCCCCGAAGATCTCGTCATTGCCGTCAAAGGTGAGGCCGATACGCTGGATGCGGCCGAGCAGGCCGTCAAACGTCTTTTGACCGGGACCGCTCCCCAAAAGAGCAGTGTGGCGGGAGCGTCTGTGCCTCGTGACCTGGAAGAAGCCGTAAAGGCCGATCCCGCTCTGAACCTGGTCCTCATTTCCACAGCCGGCGACTATGCCCGTTATGAGGCGGCCAAGGCCGTGAACGCGGGGCTGGACGTCATGCTTTACAGCGACAACATCGCGCTGGGCGATGAAATCGCCCTGAAAGAGCAGGCTACCCGCAAAGGCGTGCTGGTCATGGGGCCTGACTGCGGCACAGCCATCATCGACGGCGTGCCGCTGGCGTTCGCCAACCAAGTGTCCAGGGGACCGGTCGGCATCGTGGGCGCTTCCGGTACCGGTTTGCAGGAGGTCATATGCCTTCTGGATCGCCTTGGCGTGGGCATCAGCCAGGCCTACGGCACGGGAGGGCGCGACCTGAAAGACGATGTCGGCGGCCTGACCGCTGTGGCCGCCCTGCGCCGCCTGGAGCGCGACCCAACAACCCGGATCATTGTGCTGCTCGGCAAACCGCCGGGAAAGAAAACCAGGGCCATGCTGGTCGAATTGTTGCCCCGTCTGGGCAAGCCCGTATTCGTGCATTATCTCGGCGCGAGCGATCATGCGCAGGAAGAGGCGGCCGGTCTGCACAGCGCCAAAGACCTGACCGATTTGGCCGTGCTCGCCGCCCGGCAGGTGAAGCCCGATTTGAACACCGAGGCCGTCATCCGCGTGCCGGCCATGCCGGTCAGGGCACGGCCGGGCTATCTGCGCGGCCTGTTCGGCGGCGGCACTCTGTGCCAGGAAGCGGCTGAACTGGCGGCCCCTCTGCTGCAAGGCGAAAAATGCAGCAACCTCGACGTGGCCGGATTCGTCCCCATCGCAGCCGATGCAACAAGCAAAGGACACTGTTTTTGGGATTTCGGCGACGATGCCTTCACCGTGGGCCGTCCCCATCCCATGATGGCCCCGGAACTGAAAATGGAACGCCTGATCCGTGAACTCGGCGATCCCGAGGTTTCCGTCGTGCTCATGGATATGGTCATCGGCTACGGCGCGCACCAGGATCAAACCGGCGCGTTGTTGCGCGCGCTTGAGACAGCGGGCGCCCGTCAGGCTCGGACGGCACAAGACCTTGTCATCGTGGTCTCGGTTTGCGGCGCCGATGCCGACAGCCCCAGTCGCAAGGAAGAGGTCGCCCGGCTGGAGGAAGCCGGAATCATTGTCTGCGGCAGCAATGCCCAGGCCGCGATTTTTGCCGCCAAGGCGACCCGGGGAGGAGAATGACCATGTCCGATGCTCTGCGTGTGGCTACCCTTGGCGTGGACGCCTTTGACCGGGCCTTTGCCGCAACCGGCACGCCTCATATTCGTCTGGACTGGCGTCCTCCCGCCGCCGGTCATACCGATCTCGTGGATATTTTGTTCAAGCTGGAAACGCGTTGCGTCGATGATCGGGGCGAGTCCCTCATTGATGCGGCCAACCGGGAGGCGTTTACCCGCATCACTTCGGGCCGTCCCGTGCTCAAACGTCTGCGGCCGGCCCACGAGTGCATCCCCGGCATGAAGAAAACCGCGATCTACCATGCCGGTCCGCCCGTACACTGGGACAACATGTGCGGTCCCATGCGCGGCGCCTATGTCGGCGCGATCAAGTACGAAGGCCTGGCCGTCACCGATTCCGAAGCCGAAGCGTTGATGGCCTCCGGCGCGATCACCTATGGCCCCAACCATGACAACAAGTGCGTGGGGCCGATGACCGGCATGATTTCTTACTCCATGCCCCTCTGGGTGGTGGAAAACGAGACCTTCGGCAATACCGCTTACTGTACGGTCAACGAAGGCATAGGCAGGGTCATGCGTTTCGGGGCCAACGGGCCGGAAGTCATTGAACGCCTGCGGTGGATTGAGCGCATCTTCGCGCCGGCGGTGGACAAGGCTCTGGGAAAAGTCGGCGGCATCAATCTGAAAAACATTGCGGCCCAGTCTCTGGCCATGGGTGATGAAATGCATCAGCGCAACGTGGCCGCCAGTCTCAACTGCTACAAGGCCATGGCCGAAGAACTCGCCGCCGTCGTCGCCGATCTGCAGGAAGGCCCGGCTGTGGTCGCGTTTCTGGTCAAGAAAAATGAGCAATTTTTTCTCAATCTGGCCATGGCCATGGGCAAAGCCCTGATGGACCCGGCCCGTGACATTGCGTACAGCACGGTCATCACCTGTATGAGCCGCAACGGCGTGGATTTCGGCATCCGGGTCAGCGCTTTGGGCGATCAGTGGTTTACAGCGCCCTGTTTGTACCCTCAGGCCCTATATTTTCCGGGCTATTCCGAAGCCGACGCCAATCCGGACATGGGCGATTCCGCCATTGTCGAATGCTTCGGCATCGGCGGCTGCGCCATGGGGGCCGCTCCGGCTGTCGTGCGTTTTGTGGGCGCCGGCGGACTCGCGGACGCGCTGGAGTACACGCGGTCCATGGGGCGCATCACGGTCGGAGCCGATCCCGACCTGCCCATGCCCAACCTGGATTTCGCCGGTGTGCCGGCAGGCATCGATATCAGAAAAGTGGTGGCCCTCGGCATCCTGCCGGTCATCAATACCGGAGTGGCGCACAAAGAGCCGGGCATCGGCCAGGTGGGCGCGGGCATCGTGACCCCGCCCATGGATGTCATGACAGAGGCTCTACGGGCCTTCGCCGCCAAGTATCTGTAGCCAAGCATCCGGAAGATCGCCTATGCAGTTGCCTGTTTCGTTCTTTACCTGGCTGGCGGCCATTCTGCCCATCATTGTATTGCTTTTTCTGCTGATCAAGCTGCACTGGGGGGTGGCGGAAGCCGCTCCCCTCGGCCTCGCCATAGCTTTCGTCACCGGATGGGCGATTTTTGGCGGCTCCTTGTCTCTTTTGGCCGGCGAACTGGCCAAGGGCATCTGGGGCGGCATTGCCGTTATGGCCGTTGTGGTGCCCGCCATTCTTATTTTTGAAGTCACGAACGAAGCCGGGGCTTTTGAGCCTTTCCGCCGGGGCATGAAACAATTTTCGCCCAATGAATTGTTGCAGGTTTTGGCCGTAGGTTGGGTTTTCGCCAGTTTTCTGCAGGGAGTCACCGGGTTTGGCGTGCCCGTGGCCATTGTCGCTCCTTTGCTCGTGGGCATGGGGATGCGTCCTTTCTGGGCGGTAGCCGTGCCTCTTATCGGGCACGCCTGGGCCACGACCTTCGGCACTCTGGCCGTTGCCTGGGAAGCGTTGGTTTTTCAGACGGGAATCAACGGCGCGCCATTGCTTGAGGCCGCCTTTTGGACAGGGATTTTTACCTGGGCCATGGATCTTACGGCCGGCCTTTCCATCTGTTGGTTCTACGCCGGCCGGGAAGGCCTGCGGTGGGGATTTCCGGCCGTTCTGGCCGTCAGCCTCCTGCACGGCGGCGGCCAGATGCTTATCGCCCAGCACAACCAGGTGTTGAGCAATTTTCTGGTTTCCAGCGCGGGCCTTCTTCTTGTTTACGCCTTGCGCCCGCTGTACCGTAAGCCATACCGCCATGATCGATCCCGGTTGATGAACCGGGACATCGTGGCTGGCGACGATGCAGCGCCCCTGCCTCTTACCCTGCATCAGGCTTTTTTGCCCTATTATGTGCTGACGGCCGTCACTCTTTTTGTCCTGCTCACTCCGCCAATCAAAAAAGCTCTCAGCTTTCTGGTCGTGGGGCTGCCCTTTCCGCAAACCGTCACGACTTACGGTTTCGTCAACCCGGCTGTGGCTCTGTATGGACCCATAACCGTGTTCACCCACGCCGGCGCTTTTCTCCTTTTGGCCAGCCTTGTCGGGTACTTTTTCTTCAAAAGCAAAGGGGTGACCCGGCCCGGTTCAGCCAGGCGAATCGCGCAACAAACCATGGAAAAAGCCGCCCCGGCCACCATCGCGGTCATTTTGCTCATCTCCATGTCCAGGGTCATGGGCGGCACCGGGCAGGTGCTGGTTCTGGCCCAGGGCACAGCGGCCGTCACCGGCACATACTATGCCCTGTTCGCCCCCTTTATCGGGGTGCTCGGCGCCTTCATGACCTCCAGCAACATGGCTTCCAACATTCTGTTCGCATCCTTTCAGCAGACCATGGCCGATCTTCTGAACCTCAACCCGGCGGTCATTCTCGGCGCACAGACAGGAGGCGGGGCCATCGGTAACGTGATCTGTCCCGGCAATGTTCTGCTCGGCACCACGACAGCCGGCATACTCGGCCGCGAAGGCGAGCTGCTCAAAATGCTCATCCCCCTGGGCGCCGCCGTGGCCGCCCTGTGCGGCGTTATCGCCTTTGTCGCGGCATAACCGGAAGACTCGCCATGCTCAAAAAAATATTCGCCCCAACCATGCTCAACATAGGCAGTTGCGTCACTTTTGTCGCGTTTCCGCTGCTCCATGCCGCAGCCTTCGGCGGCAGTCCGGGCAGGCTGGTTTTGGGGATGGTGCTGATGGCGTGCAGCATGTTTGCGCCTTTTCTCGCGCGGGCGTGCAAACAATAATTTGTCCTAACCTTCTAACACGGCAATGAAACCGCATCTGTCCACCATGCCCGAAGCATGCCGATGGGCAAACAACAAGGAGAATCCCATGAAACACTGTCTGCTGGCGTCTGTTCTGGCCATCGCCGTCGCCCTGTCGGCCGCTCCCGCTCTGGCGGCGCCTGTTGTCGTCAAGCTCGGGCACGATCTTTCCGAAGATACGCCCCAGCACCTGGGCAGCATGAAGTTCAAGGAAATCGTCGAGCAGAAGACGGGCGGCGCGGTGAAGGTAGAGGTTTTTCCCTCCAACCAGTTGGGCAACGACCGCGAAACCACGGAATTTTTGCAAACCGGCAGCGTGCAGGCGGCCCTTATTCCCACGGCAAAATTGAGCCTGTTTGCGCCCGCTCTGCAACTGCCGGATCTGCCTTTCTTTTTTCCCACCCGCGAGATCACCTACAAATTTCTGGACAGCGAACTCGGCTATGAACTGTTGGCCCAGCTCGAAAGCAAGGGCATTCGCGGCGTGGCCTTCTGGGAAAGCGGCTTCAAGCAATTTACCGCCAACAAGGAATTGAAAAGCCCTGACGATTTCAAGGGTATGAAATTCCGGGTCATGGAAAGTCCCATCCTGATCGAACAGTTCAAGGCCCTGGGCGCCAACCCCGTACCCATTGATTTCGGTGAAACCTACAACGCCCTGCAGCAGAAGGTTGTGGATGGCCAGGAAAATCCCCTGGTTTCCATCGTGCGCATGCGCTTCCATGAAGTGCAGACCAACACGGTCATCAGCAATCACGGCTATCTGGCCTACGGCTTTCTGTTCAGCAAACGCTGGTTGGACAGGCAGCCAGCCGAAGTGCAGACGATTTTGATCGAGGCGGCCAGAGAAGTGGCGTCCTTCCAGCGCGAAGAAACCGTGCGGCGTGAGCAGGGCTTCATCGAAACCATTGAAAAATCCGGCTGCAAAGTCACGTACCTGACCCCGGAACAAAAAAAGATCTTTGCCGATGCCACCCGTCCTGTGCACCAGAAGTTTGAAACATCCATCGGCAAAGGGCTGATGGAGAAGGCGTATAAAAAAATCGCCGAGTTGGACAAGCAATAACCGGGCGCCATCATCCTCCGGGCAGACCCCAGGGTCTGCCCGGTACAAGGAAAAACCATGAATTATCTGGAAAATATCCTCAACAGCCTGGAAGAAACTCTGGTCGCTCTGGGCATCAGTCTGGCCTCCGTCATTCTGTTTGCGAACGTCGTGCTGCGTTATTTTTTCAACAGCGGCTGGGAATGGGCTGAGGAAGCCGCCCGCTATTCCATTGTCTGGATTGTTTTTCTGGGCGGCAGCATCTGCGCCAGAAAGGGCATGCACCTGAGCGTGGATGCCGTGGCTGTGCGTTTGTCCGCAGCAAGGCAGCGCCTGCTGCGTATTCTGGTGGATTCCCTCACTTTTGTTTTCTGCATCTTTCTTGTGATTTACGGATCGGATCTGGTTATGCTGGCGTATGAGACAGAGCAGCTTACCCCCGGTCTTGAGATGCCCATATATTATGTCTATCTTGCCATACCAACAGGCGGCGCGCTGATGGCCCTGCGTTCCCTTCAGGATCTCTACCGGGCGCTCCGGCATACGAAGGCCCAACGTACGCTGGAAGCCGGCTAGGAGCGCGTCATGGCAATTTTTCTTTTCTGTACCCTGGCTGTACTGCTTGCACTGAGCGTTCCCATCTTCGTGTGTCTCAGCGCCACCGTGGTGGCGGTGTTCATCCTGTTCAGCGATGTGCCGCTTATGACCGTGGTCATGCGCATGTTTGCGGGCATTGACAAATTCGCCCTGATGTCCATTCCCTTTTTCGTGCTGGCAGCCAATTTGATGAGTGTGGGGGGCATATCGCGCCGCATCATCAACCTGGCCAATGCCCTGGTGGGCAGCTTTCACGGCGGACTGGCCATAGCAGCGATCCTGGCCAGCATGTTTTTCGGGGCTATTTCCGGCTCCAGCCCGGCCACGGTGGTGGCTATCGGCGCCTTGCTTTTTCCCGCCATGCTGAAAGAAGGCTATCCCAAACCCTTTGCCACCGGCCTCATCACTTCCGCCGGTTCTTTGGGCATCATCATCCCTCCCAGCGTGAACATGATCGTCTACGGCGCCATCACCGGAGTTTCCGTGGGCGCGCTGTTTGTATCCGGCTTCGGGGCCGGGGTGGTCTTCGGCGCTTCCCTGATACTGTATGCCTATGTGCGATCCAAAAACACCCCCGGCATCACCCGCAGCCCCAAGGTCAATATCATGGCCATCTGGGACAGCGTCCGCGACGCCGCCTGGGGGCTTGGCGTGCCCATCATCATTATCGGAGGCATTTACGGCGGGGTGTTCACGCCCACCGAAGCCGCCGCAGTGGCTGTCATCTATGCCTTTGCGGTTTCCACCCTGGTGTACCGCGAGATAACCGTCGCTGAACTCTACAGAACATTGGTTTCTTCAGCCGCCACCACGGCGCAGGTCATGATCGTGCTGGCCGCCGCCTCGGTCTTTGCCTGGATACTGACCGCGGAAGGCATCACCAGAAGCATCGCCGAAAACATGTTGGCCCTCAGTCAGAACCCGTACATGATTCTGCTGATGATCAACATCATCGTGCTGGTGGCGGGCATGTTCATTGACGGCGCATCCATCACCACCATCCTTGCTCCGCTCTTTTTGCCCATCGCCATAAGCACGGGCATCGATCCGGTGCATCTGGGCATCGTGATCGTGGTCAACAGCGCTATCGGCATGTTCACGCCTCCCTTCGGCCTGAATCTTTTTGTGGCCACGGGCGTGACCGATCAACCTCTTTCACAGGTAACCAGGGGTATTTTCCCCTTCGTGTGCATCACGATCGTTGCCCTTATGATCATCACCTACATTCCGGAGATCTCGCTGTGGCTGCCCAAGCAGGTCTACGGGTCATGGTGATCAGGCGTAGGCGCAAGCGATCCCGGCAGTTGCAATCAACTTTTTTGCCACAAGGAGATTGACATGATGACCAGCAAAAGAATGCCGATTCTGGGAGCCGTGGCGCTTCTTGCCCTGACCGCCATCGCTTTGCGGGGACAAGCGGGAACGCCCTTGTACAGCGCCTTTTCTCTTGTGCCGCTGCTTGTGATTCTTGGTCTTTTATTCCTGCGCGTGAACATGCTCATCGCGGGCATGGCCGGCGGGCTGATCGCCCTGATCGCCGGAGGCATAACCGTGGCGCAGGCCAACGGTATCATGATCGAACAAATCCGGAATCTGATGAGCATCGCGGTGGTTCCCATACTCAATTCCGCCGTGGCCATGGCCGTGTTCAAGTCCGGCGGCTATACGGCGGCGCTCACCCTGGTGCGGCGCAGCATAGGCGGCAATGTGGCCGCGATGGGCGCTTTCATCGTTTTTCTGCAGGCCGCGGCCACTTACATGAGCGGCATCGGCGGCGGTTCGGCCATGGTCATCGCCCCTCTGGCCTTTGCGGCGGTCGGCGCCATCCCTTCGGTTATCGTGGGCATGTCCATTGCGGCGGCCACCTGCTTCACCACTTCCCGCGCTTCGCTTGAAACCGCCACCGTGCTCAAGCTGGCCAATATCCCGGTGGATCAATACGCGGATATGATGTTTCCCTACATGGCCTTCTTCGTGATCATCGGCATGTCTGTCGCGGCATACGGCGCCTGGAAAAACGGCGGCGTGTTCAGCGGCGAGGAAAGTGAAGAAATCAGGCAAATGTCCAGCGCCGATCTGCGCAAGGCCACGCTGCCCGCCGTGTTTCTGCTGTTGGCCGTGGTCTTCAGCCCGGTGATCAACAAGGCCGCGGGTTCGCCTGTGGTCATTCCGCTCGTGTATACGGTCATCACCCTGGCCCTTGTCGGCTTGTGCACCAAGTTTGACTTTTCGCAGACCTGCGATGCCCTGATTGACGGCTCCAGCTATATTCTGACCCGCCTGTTTCAAGTGGGCCTGTTCCTGATGTTTATCGCCCTGATCGAAAAAATCGGCGCTTTTGCCACCATCGCGGCCATTGCCAAGAATGCGCCCATCAGTCTGATGGTTCCGGCGGCCGTGTTGGCGGGCTTTCTTATCGGCGTGCCTGCCGGCGGTTATGTGGCCACCATCCTTGGCCTCATTCTGCCCGTGACCGTGGCGCTCGGCTTTCCGCCGCTGGCTGTCGGTTTTGTGACCATGGGTGTGGGTCTGGGCAGTCAGATGTGCCCGGTGAACATCACCATGCAGGCTCTTTCGTTCGGCTTCCAAATTCCCATTATGCAGGTCGTGCGCGGCAATTCCGTGTGGATTCTGCCCTGTGTGGGGATTTTGATGGTGCTGTCCTTGATTTTTGTGTAATCGTACAAGGAGGCGAATATGGACATCATCTTGCGCCAAGTGCGCATCAAAGACGGCGATCCCTTGCAGGATGTGGCGATCAAGGACGGTACGATCGTTGCCGTCACACCCCGGTGCAGCGCGCAAGCCGCCCGCGAGATCCGGGCCGATGGCAGGGTGTTGCTGCCGGGTCTTGTCGAAAGCCATCTGCACCTGGAAAAAGCCCTGATCATGGATCGCAAGGCCAACCGTTCCGGCACCTTGCAGGAAGCCATCGCTGTTTCCGCCGCGTTGAAACCCACCTTCACGCGTGAAGACATCTTGGAGCGGGCGCGCAAAACCTTACGCATGATGGTCGGTTACGGAAGCACCTGTGTGCGCGCTCATTCCGAATTTGACCCGGCTCAGGGTTTTACCGGCGTGGACGCGGTGCTTGAACTGAAGAAGGAGTTTAAGGACGTTATCGACATCCAGATCACGGCGTTTCCTCAGGAAGGCATCATCAAGGCGCCCGGAACCGAGGCCATGATGCACGAAGCCATCAAGCGCGGCTGCGATGTTGTGGGCGGCATTCCTTACAATGACACCAATGCTGAAGAACACATTGACCTTGTGTTCCGCATCGCCAGACAATACGACATGGATCTGGATTTCCACCAGGATTTCAGCGACAACGCGGACAAGATGTCCATTCGGTACCTGGCGGAAAAAACTATTGAAAACAAGTACGAAGGCCGGGTCAGCGTGGGGCATCTCACCAGCCTGGGGGCCGTTCCGCCCGAAGAATTGCGGGACATTGTGGCTCTTGTCAGAGACGCCGGCATCAACGTCATGTGCCTGCCCATGACCGATCTGCATATGGGCGCCAGAAACGACGCCTATAACGTGCGCCGCGCCCTGACGCCGGTGCGGGCTTTGCGTGACGGCGGCGTCAACGTCTGTCTGGCTAGCAACAACATCCGCAACGCGTTCACGCCTTTTGGCAACGGTGATCTGTTCCAGGTGGCGATGCTCGCCATTCCCGCCTGCCATTTGGGCGGCGCGGACGACCAGGCCACGGTGCTGCCCATGATCACCGTCAATGCGGCCAAAGCGCTGAAACTGAAAAACTACGGTCTGGCCGAAGGCAATGACGCCGATCTGGTGCTCATCGACACACAAAGGGTGGCTGATGCCGTCATCGACATGCCCGACCGCCTCCTGGTCATGAAACGCGGCAACATTGTGGTGGAATCACAACGTGCCGTGCAGTATGCGTTTTAGGACATAGGTGAAGCCAAGAGCGCGGAGCAGCATGGTCGGGGAGATTGTTGCCGTCGATGCGCAGGTTCTCGAACGCCTGAAAAACGGCTCCTTTCAGGGCGTCGTGCACAGCGTGTTCGCCCGCGTGGTCAATATCGCATCGCGAAACGGCACTGAAGAAGCATTGTACCCGCTCGCGCACCGGGAAGGTGACGGCGGCCCCGGTTGCCTGATCGCCGCGGTGGAGGATTTCAGTCTTCTCCCGATCGGGCAGGGGGATGCGGTCCGGGTGATGCATGCTTGCCTTCTGGTCGGGGAGGCGGTTTTCCGCTTCCACCACGCCGTTCCCCGGCAAGCGGAGCGCCTGGCGTATCCTGCCGATACCGCTTGCCTGCGCCGCAACCTCCGGTTCCTGGCCGATCTGCGTCTGTTTCCCGGTGCTGTTGGGGCTTTGGGTGGAGAAAAGGCGGAACAGACGCCTTTTGCCCGAAAGGTGCGGCGGCTGCTCCTTGAGCGCGCCTATGCTCTGGCGGCGGCGCTGCAAGACGGCAATGAAACGGAAGCCGCCGAGCGGGCGGCCTGCTTGCTCGGCTTTGGGCCGGGGCTTACGCCTTCCGGCGATGACATTCTCCTCGGACTGTCGGCAGCCCTGGCTGTAGAAAACGCTCCGGGCGCGAGCTTGTGCCATTTTCGCCGTGCTGTGACGGAGCAGGCCGCTAGGGCCACCAACCTCATCAGCGCCGCCGGTATCCGCGAGGCCGCAAGAGGCCGGATGCGAGCCTCCATTGCTGCGTTTGTCCGGGCCTTGCTGCATGAGGATTGTGAATCCGCGCGGCGCCGGCTGCAACAGGTTTTGGAGATAGGCTCGTCCTCCGGGGCGGATATCGCCTGGGGCATTGTTCTCGGAATGGAAGTGAATCTTTTTCTTGGCTGCCCTATGGGGGCGGGGCACTCCATGTTCTGTCAGCCCGGCGCCATCACAACGAAAAAACCTTTCCCCCTGCGAGCTTTTCCCTTTTCACCCGCATGGCTTCGGCCTGTTCCAGGGCATGCGCGCCAGTAATTTGGCCATGAGGCAGATGCCGCTGTATCCGGCAAATACAAGCCCGGCTCCGATAAAGAGCGTCAGCCAGGTGAAGGAGGGCATAGAAAAACTGAGCAGGGAAAATACAAACACCATGCCTCCGGCAACCATCTGTATCTGTCGCGGCATGGGCAGAGGCGCGTCCCGTTGGATGACGGGCAGTCCGGCTTTTTCCCAGCCATCCAGACCGCCTTCGACAAGGTATGTCGCAGCGAAGCCGCGTTTTTTCAGTTCTTCGGCGTTGTCCTGGGTGCGCCCGCCAGAATGACAGTAAAAAACCGCCGGACGTTCCCTGTCCGGATCAGGGGGCAAAAAAGGTAATACCGACAGCGGCGCCAGACGGGCGCCAGCTATGTGCGCGCGCGCGAACTCCTCCGGTTCGCGGATATCCACCAGCAGGGCATTGTTTTCATCCACAAGGCGCTTCGCCTCGACAGGGCTGACGACAGGGCTGATAACGGGGGTCATGTTTGCTCCTTGGTTATCTGTTTGCCGGCGCGGCATGATCGCATAAAAACGACTTTCGCATCCTTGCTTGAGAAAATCGGCGTCGCTCATTGCGACAGACGCTGCCCCGGAGCCTGTTTGCGCCTGAATAGCAGATAATTCAGAGAGAAGGCAAGAGCAGCCGGTATGCCCTGATCCGGCCGGGGAGAGGAGAGAGGAGGGAGGAGGCTTGACACCCCCCGTAGGAGGAGTCAAAATCCGTATGTCATGTCAGAGCTTGTCACCATCGCCTCAGGTCTCGATCTGCAAACTGCCTGCCTTGCCCGTACCGAGCTTGAAGGCTCCGGTATTTACTGCTTCCTCGCCAACGAAGCTCTTATGCGTACCCCCCTGTTCTTTCGGTTGCTGCAGGCGGCGTGGATCTGCGCGTGATGAGAAACGATGTGCCTGCGGCCATGGAGGTGTTGACAGGCAGAAAATTTGACGAGGCATGTGAATGGCAACAGGCACACGCTGTTCAATTTCTTTGAGTTATGGTGTATGCTGTTCCGGACTCATGGGGGGAACTATGGGACATGTGTTCCCTGCTCATGCCCGAATGATGTGATGACACGTCGATGTGAAGGAGTTCGCATGAAATTTTCCATCTCGCGGAAAATAATGTTCATTTCGGCGGGGGCCGTTATCTTCTCTTCTGCTGTCGCGCTTTACACCACCTTCTTTTGTTTCGACCGGCTGCTCGACCGGCGGATGGAGGGCGAAATACGATCCATACAGGTCGTTGTCGCGCGCCTGCAGGAGCAAGATGAGCAGCGCGTGCTGCAGGCCGCGAAAATTTTGACCACCATGCCCCAACTCATAGCGGCTTTGCAGGCGAAGGATGCGGCGAATGCCAAATCCCTCGCGACACAGGCAGTGCAACAGCTTGCCCTTGATGCCGTAACCGTCACCGACGCCAAGGGCATAGTGGTGGCCCGCGGCCACTCGGACAGAGTGGGGGATGACATCAGCAATCGCTCCACCATGCAGGCGGCGATGAGAGGCGTCGTCAAGGCGGGTGTTCTTTTTGACCCGAACGCTGTGATACCCTTCAGCATCCGTTGCGACGCGCCCATCTACGCGTCGGACAAGACCCTGGTAGGCGTGTTGAGCCTCGCCGTCATCCTGGGCACGGAAGCGCACATTGACGCCCTAAAAAGACTTACCGGACTGGAGTGCGCGCTTTTCAGCGGCGATACCTGCATCATGACCACCCTCAAGAGCGCGGAGGGCAAGCGCGCCATCGGGACAAAGATTGACGATGAAGAGGTTGTGGACAAGGTGCTCAAAAAAGGCGAATCGGTTCACCGCAAGTCCGATCTCTTCGGCGTGCCGCATGCGACCATATACTGGCCGGCAAAGGACATTAACGGCGACACCATAGGCATGTGGTTCATCGGCGAACCCCTGCTTGAGTGGATAGAGGACGAAAAGCACGCCATGATGATAGCCTCGGCGTGCGTGGCGGGCGTCGCTCTGGCGCTTGCCCTGCTGGCGAGCATGCTGGGTGGAAGGATTGCTCTGCCCATACGCAGGACGACCGATTACGCGGTACAGGTGGCGGACGGCAAGCTCGACGCGCCGCTTGCAGTGGCGCAAAGCCGGGACGAAGTCGGGATGCTTGTCGGCGCGTTGCAAAGGATGGTGCGTACGCTGAAAGAGCGCATCAGCGAGGCGGAAACCATCAGCGCGCAAGCGAAAGAACAGGCGCGGCAAGCCCATGACGCCAAGGTGGAAGCGGAAGCCGCCGGCGAGGAGGCCAAAAAAAACCATGAAGAAATCCTGAGCGCAGCGGAACGGCTTGACAGCGCCGTCAAGATCATCCGCCACACCTCCGTTGACCTGACGGAATGCATACGGCAGGCGGAAGACGACGCCGGCAAGCAGGCGGAATACATAACGGCCAGCACCAGCGCCATGGAAGAAATGAGCGTAACGGCCGGGGAAGTGGCCACAAACGCCGCAAACGCCAAAGATTTCTCCATCCAGACACGGGAAAAGGCCAGCCGAGGCGAAAAAATAGTGGAAGGCGTCATCAACAGCATCAACGGGTTGCAGAAAAATTCCCTCGCCCTCAAGGACGATATGACAGATCTCAGTATGCACGCCAAGTCCATCAGCCAGATCATGAACGTGATTTCCGATATAGCCGACCAGACGAACCTGCTTGCTCTGAACGCCGCCATTGAAGCGGCTAGAGCCGGAGAAGCCGGGCGCGGCTTTGCCGTGGTGGCGGACGAAGTACGCAAGCTGGCTGAAAAAACTATGGCCTCCACCGGGGATGTCAGCCAGGCCGTGGACGCCATCTATAAGAGCATGGACATAAGCATGGAACAGGTGAGCATGACCGCGGCCAACATAGAACAGGCCACGGAGCTTGCAACGCAGTCCGGCGCGGCTTTGCAGGAAATCGTCACCATGGCCGACGATATGGCCAGACAGGTGGAAGGCATTGTCACGGTTTGCGAGCATCAGGCCGAGGCGAGCGAGCGTGTCAACCGCAGCATTGTGAAAATCAACACCATTGCGGACGCAACCCGTACGAGCATGGGAGTGGCCTCACGGGATATCGCCGAACTCGCCGTCCAAACGGACGGTCTTGTCGGGCTTGTCGCTGAAATGAAGCGCGGTTGATATGAGATGGAGCCCTTGATCAGGATTGAACTGATGACCTCGTCCTTACCAAGGACGCACTCTGCCAACTGAGCTACAAGGGCTTTGTGTAACGGCGTGAATTCGTTTAACGGGTTTCATCCGGAGCGTCAAGCCAATTCCGGATATCAGCCCTCGTCGCCCTCACCTTTGCTGCCTGCGAGGATGCCGCGTTCCGAGGTGCGGACGAAGGTGATAAATTCTTGAATTTCGGACACGGCTGCGTGTTCCTTTTCCAGTTGTTCGAGCGCTTCGGGCCGGGGCAGGCCGGATCGCCAGATGAGGCGATGGGCTTCTTTCATGGCGCGCTGTACCGCAGGGCTTGCCCCGGCACGGCGCAGACCGATGACGTTTGGTCCTTGTACAGTTCCCCTGGCTCCTGAAGCCAGCATCCAGGGCGGCAGATCCATGCCGATGCCCGTCATGCCGCCGACAAAGGAGTGGCGTCCGATACGCACGAACTGGTGAATGCCGGTCACGCCGCCGATGATCGCATAGTCGTCCACACTGACATGCCCGGCCAGCGTAGCCAGGTTGGACATGACGATATGGCTGCCAAGCTGGCAGTCGTGAGCCACATGGGTACAGGCCATGCACAGATTGTGGTCGCCAAGACGGGTGATGCCGCCTCCGCCGGCCGTGCCGCGATGTAACGAGGCGAATTCGCGGATGACGTTGTGCGAGCCTATTTCCAGCCAGCTTATTTCACCCTGGAATTTGAGATCCTGCGGTTCGCCGCCGACCATGGCGTGAGGATGGATGCGGTTGTCGCTGCCCATGCGCGTGTAACGGCGGATGATGGCGTGGGCCTCAATGCGGCAACGGTCGCCGATGATCACGTCGTCTTCAATGATGACATAGGGACCGACGTTGACATCGTTGCCGAGTTTAGCGGTGGGGGCAATGACGGCGGTGGGGTGGATGGCGTTCATGCCACGGCTCCTGCGTCGACCAAAGCGGCGGTCAGCAGGCATTCGGCCACCAGCTTGCCGTCCACTTTGGCTTGTCCCCCGATTTTCCAGATGTTCAACTTGTGTCCCACCTTGCGGCATTCGAGATCCAGGCGGTCGCCGGGGATGACCGGTTTACGGAATTTGGCTTTCTCAATTCCGGTGAACAGGATCAGTTTGTCGGCGTATGCGGTCTGGTCGTAGCCCGTGAGCACGAGCAGGCCGCCGGCCTGAGCGATGGCTTCGATGATAAGCACCCCCGGCATGACGGGACGCCCCGTGAAATGGCCCTGAAAAAAGTGTTCGTTGAAGGTGACGCACTTATGGGCGACGATGTTTTCGCCCGGCGTCAGGTCGGTCACCCGGTCGACCAGCAGAAAAGGGTAGCGGTGCGGCAGGTAGCGCAAGATATCCGTCAATTGCATTACGGTGGCGCTCATGCGTTCTCCTTGTTGGGTAAATCCGCGCGCAACGCGGCCAGTTTTCGTTCCAGACGCGTCAGGCGTTTGAACAGTTCGGGAAAGCGGGGCATCAGGGCCAGGGTGCGCATGAAGACGCCCTGATCCACAGCCGGCGATCCGCCCACAGTCATATTGTCAGGGATGTCTTTGGCGACCCCGGCTTGGGGGCCGATGGTCACGTTGTTGCCGATGCGCAGATGCCCGGCCAGGCCGGCCTGGCCGGCCAGGGTGACGTTGTCGCCCAGTACGCATGAGCCGGAAACGCCGACCTGCGCGACCAGAAAGCTGTTTTTGCCCACCCGCACATTGTGGCCGAGCATGACCAGGTTGTCGATTTTCGTGCCGTCGCCGACCACGGTCTTATCCAGGGCGGCCCGGTCGATGGTCGTGTTGGCGCCCACTTCCACATCGTCGCCGAGTTGCACGGTGCCGATCTGGGGGATTTTTTCGATTTTCTGCCCGCTGCGGACAAAACCGAAACCATCCGCGCCGAGCACCACGCCGGCATGCACGACGCATTTTTGACCAAGCTGCGTTCCGGCCATGAGCGTGACTCCTGGATACAGAGTCGAACCCGCGCCGATGCGGCAGTCTTCGCCGACATAGCAGGAAGGAAAGATGTGCGTGTCGTCCTCGATGACGGCGCGCGGACCGATGCAGGCAAAGGGGGCGACGGTCACGCGCAGGCCGATCACGGCATCGGGATGCACGAAGGCCAGTTCGCTGATTCCGGAAAAAAATCCCTGATCCCGATCAAACAGGGCCAGGGCGCGGCCGAAATCCTGATACGGATGCTCACTGAGGAGCGCGCAAGGAATTTGCGCGGCAAAATCAGGATGCAGGATGACGGCTGCCGCTCTTGTGGAGCGCAGGGCGTCAATATACTTGGGATTGGCCAGAAAGCTCAGTTCGTCGGGACCGGCCGCAGCAAGGGTATTGAGGCCCGAAACTTCGCGATCGTCGCCTTGCAGCTTCAGCCCCAGTTGCGCGGCGATCTCAGAGAGGCGTATGCGCTTCATCTCGAACCCCAAGCGGGAAAAGAACAGGACAGAGAAAAACCGGCGGCCGGATTTTTTTTTCGGCCGCCGGCATGCTGAGGGCGGATTACGGTTTGGGCTTTTCGGAGCTGGCGCCGGGTATTTGGCTGCCCTGAGCCTTCCAGATGCGGTCCATGGCCGCCAGCAAATCCGTGGTCACATCATGGTTTTGCCCAGCGAACAGAATGGTATTCTGGGCCAGAATCAGGTCGAGATTTTTGGTTTTAGCCACGTCAGCGGCGGCGGCAACGGCCAGATCGGCCAGTTCCTGATTGATGGCGTTTTGTATCGTGCCGATTTTTTGCTGTGTCGCCATTTCCTTATCGGCGATCTGCTGGGCTTCCTTACGCAGGCCGGCAACACGCTGTTCCAGAGCCTTCTGATCCAGTTTGCCGCGTTGAGCTTCGAAGTCCTTGGCTTTTTTGTCAAAATCCATTTTCTGTTTTTCCAGTTGCGTGGTATCGGCCTTGAACTGGGCTTCATATTTGTTTCTGGCGGCCTGATTGGCCTCGCACTGGGTGCCGACCATTTGCATATCGGCCACGCCGATGCGCAGTTCGGCGGCAACGGCCGTACCGGCAAGAAGAAGGCATGCGGCCAGGGATAAAACTACGGTGCGCAGCATAATCAAGCTCCTTGGAAAGTCTTTGAAAAATGTGAATACAGGATGCCGGAACGCCCGGCGCCAGCAACGCGTGAACTTTTCTTATTACCTTGTCGCGTGGGCGACGTCAAGCAACAGAGGAGCGGCCCCGGCAGGCGCTCTCAAACAAAGCAACCGCGAATATCGTGTGATATTCGCGGCTGTCTGCAAGCGGAATGAGAGCGAAACGGACAATTCAGTGTTTCTGCCCGTGCGAACTGCGGAGATCCCTGAATGTGCGAAAGGCCACATAGGCCAATCCGCCTCCGATCACGGCCAATACGCCGTAAAAGACGCCGAAAAAGATAGCGTGATCGGGCATCCACCAAGGGATGTCCGCAGGCAGGGCGCTGTGCAGGGTTTCTCCAGGCAATACGAAGTGCATGAGGTCTTTTCCCAACGTTACTTCACGGCATCCTTGAGGGTTTTGCCGGGACGGAACTTGACGACCTTGGAAGCCTTGATCGTGATGACAGAACCCGTACGGGGGTTACGGCCTTTACGTTCCTTGCGCTGCTCTACGGCAAAGGTGCCAAAGCCCGCAATGGTTATCTTGTCGCCTTTCACCAGAGTCTGCTGAACAGCCTTGAGCAGAACATTGAGCGCGCGTTCGGAGGCGGCTTTGGTAAGGTTGGCCTTGGACGCAATGTCAGCTACGAGGTCAGCTTTGGTCATCATCGTACTCCTTGAAGTTGTGTCATTTTCATCTGGTCGCCCGGCATTCCGGACGACCGGAAAATTTAGCGCTGCGCGCTCCCTTCCCTTTTCATCCTGATGGCGATGCTTCCATCCGTAAACTGCCGCACGAGCGGCAGCGGTACTCCCTGTTAATCATGCTTCGTGTTTGAAGTCAACAGCAGGGGTGCACATTTTAACGCCAGGGCATGAAATTTTGCACAAGCCAGAATTTCCGGGCGGGCTGCGGGATCGATCTCCAGTTCTTCAAGCAATGCGGCGGCGTCGACAATTCCCTGGCGTCGCAGGATGCCCTGCAATTGTTTGCGGCGTTGCTGAAAACACAGTTTGATCACCCGCGCCAGCGCGGCCGGGTTTTGGGGATGCATCGTGCGGGGCAGGGCCGTCATTGTGACGACGGCGGAATCCACCTTGGGAGGAGGAAAAAAATTGCCCGGACCGACCGTGAAGCCCCATTCCACCCTGACAAAGCTCTGCACCCAGACGCTCAGGGCGCCGTAGACACGGTTTCCGGGCGGAGCGCTCAGGCGCTGCGCCACTTCTTTTTGCGTCATGAACACGGCCAAGCTCAGTTCAGGAACACGGCTCACACAATCCCAAATCAAGGGCGAAGCTCTATTGTACGGCAGGTTGCCGATGATTTTCCAAGGGCCGTCCAGTTTTTCCCAGGCGTATTCCAGGGCGTCCATGGATCGGATGGATGCGCCGGCGCAGTCGCGCAAAGCGTGCGCGTGTACGGCGGCCCAGTGGTCGTCTTTTTCCAGCAGAAGCAGCCGCGCCGGTCGGAGCTGACGGATGCGATCGGTCAGAGCGCCGGGCCCGGGACCGATTTCCAGCACCTGATCACGCTCTTCAATCTGGAGCAAATCCACAATGCGGCGAGAAATATCCTGATTTTTGAGGAAGTGTTGTCCCAGGCTTTTTTTTACGCGCGTTTGCATGCAATGTGCCGGACACGGCGCGAACCTTAAGAGACAGCCCGCGGCGTGAAGCAGTGCGTCGGGTTCAGCGGCGGCGGCCGCTGATGTGCGCGTTTTCCATACTGCGGGGGATAGGCATTGTTTCCTCCTGTCAGGGAACGCATGGTGTTCGCCGTCGGAGGCGGAAGCTCCGGCCGAAGATATGCGCAGCTTTTGCCTATGATACGCGGCACCAAGTAACCTGGCAAGGCATGGCGTTGCGCGATGTTTATTTGCTTGACCAAAAGGGCGCTGCCGTTTACATGACTTTGCGTCGTTTAATTTGTGAGGAAGGTGCGTCACATGATTACCAAAGTACTGCTGCTTGCTGTTTTTGCCGCCGTCACGATTGCCGTTGGCCTGCATTTTCGCAAACGGGCCGCCGATGTCGCCGGTTTTGTGCTGGCTGGCCGATCCGTCGGCCCCTGGTTGAGCGCTTTTGCGTATGGAACGACGTATTTTTCCGCAGTGGTTTTCGTGGGCTACGCCGGGCAGTTCGGATGGAGGTACGGAACGGCGGCGACATGGATCGGCCTGGGCAACGCCATCATTGGTTCATTGATGGCCTGGGTCGTGCTGGGCCGGCGCACGCGGATTATGACGAGGCACTTGAACAGTTCGACCATGCCGGAATTTTTCGGCAGCCGTTTCAGCTCGGATGCGCTCAAGATCGTGGCGTCCGTCATCATTTTCATCTTTCTCATTCCGTACACGGCCTCGCTGTATAACGGGCTTTCCCGGCTGTTCGCCATGGCGTTCGCCATAGATTTTACGGTGTGCATTGTGGTGACGGCCGTTCTGACGGGAATCTACGTGATCGTTGGAGGATATTTTGCGACGGCGGTCAATGATTTCATCCAGGGCATCATCATGCTCGGCGGCATCACTGCGGTTATCGCCGCGGTGCTGATCGACAACGGCGGCTTCATCGCAGCGCTCGACGCGCTTGCCCGCGTGGAGGACGCGGCCGTGTCTTCCACGCCCGGGGTATTCGCCTCCTTTTTCGGGCCGGACCCTCTGAATCTTTTGGGCGTGGTCATACTCACTTCGCTCGGAACCTGGGGTCTGCCGCAGATGGTGCAGAAGTTCTATGCGATCCGGTCCGAGAATGCGATCTCCAAAGGCACTATCATCTCTACGTTCTTTGCACTCGTCGTGGCGGGGGGAAGTTATTTTCTCGGCTCTTTCGGGCGGCTGTACACGGACGTGATCGATATCAAGGCAAACGGTTACGACTCCATCATCCCCACGATACTTTCCGGGCTGTCTCCGTTTTTGATAGGCATTACTCTGGTTTTAGTGCTTTCCGCGTCGATGTCCACGCTGTCGTCGCTGGTAATGACCTCGGCGACAACGTTCACACTCGATTTTCTGCGGGGCAACATCGTCAAAAATATGGATGAAAAACGGCAGCTTCTTACGATCAGGGGACTTGTCGCCCTGTTTATCGTCATATCATCCGTTATCGCCATGATCCAGTATAAGAGCAGCATCACCTTCATTGCGCAGCTCATGGGGATTTCATGGGGGGCGCTTGCGGGGTCGTTTCTGGCGCCTTTATTTTACGGGTTGTATTGGAAGCGTGTCAGCAATGCGGCCGTGTGGTGCTGCTTTATGTTCAGCACTCTGTTCATGACGGCCAATATATTGTGCAAAGACGCATTTCCTGTGATTCTCAAGTCACCTATCAATGCCGGCGCTTTCGCCATGCTTGCGGGCCTGGTGATCGTGCCGGCCGTGAGCGCGTTTTCGAAGCCTGCGGACAGGCGAGCGGTCGAAAACTGCTTTGCCTGCTATGAGCAAACAACAACCGCCAAGGTGTTGCAGACTCTTGACAGCGAAAATGGCGTTGCGGGGTCTTGCAGCAACGACTAGGGCATTGTCATTTCGCAACGCTGTGTTCGGCGTTGACGGCGAAGCGGATCATTGTTGTTTCCGGCAATAAAAACCCGGCGATGCGCAGACAGCGCGTCGCCGGGTTCGAGTATCCGGCCTGGCCGGATCAGTTGGAAATGGGATGTGAAATTGCTCCGGCTTGCATTCGCATGACATCTTCCGGCACTTGGCCGGTTTGCAGAGGTGTCGGACAGGCGTCGCCTCGCCCCGGACGAAGGTTTGCCATTTTTTTGTTTTCCTGTAAAATTGCTGCGGGGTGGCAGATTTGCCGTATTCATCCGTATTTCTTTATAAATGTCTATGCGAGGCGTTACAATAAGGGCATAGTATATGTATAAAAAAAGTTTTAAGCGTAAAATTATTTTCCCTACAATTATTGTAGTAATAATTTTAGTTATAATACTAAATTTCTATTTGTCAGTAAAATTTTTATCGTATAGCGATTCTCTTATTAGTGATAAACTTGCCACAAATGTTAATAGCCTGAAATTTTATCTCGATGATTGTATGGCAAATACCAAAGCTGCGGCTATTTCAATGGCAGCAAATACAGATGTCATTGAGGCAGTAAAGTCACGCAATACAAGTAAATTGATTCAAATAGTCAGCCCGATGTGTGAACTATATAGAATACAATACTATACAATATGTGATTATAAAGGAATAGTCCTGGCAAGAACATATGATCATGAATACTTTGGCGATTCAATTTTACATCAACGAAATATAAAAGATGCATTAGATGGTAAGACAACGTCACATTTTGAATCAGGTGATGAGATAAAAGTTTCTCTTCGTACCGGAGTACCCGTATATGATACGGACGGTACGTTGATAGGCGCTATTTCTTCAGGTATAAGATTTGATACTGAAGACATGGTTGATGCGTTAAAACAATTATTTAATGCCGAAGTCACAGTTTTTCACGGATCTATAAGAATTGCAACGACAGTTATAAAAGATGGGCAACGTGGTGTAGGCACAGTAATGGATCCTTCCATAGCAAAAATAGTTTTTGAAGATCGGAAAGATTACTCGGGTGATGTTGATATCTTTGGCGTGGAATACAAAACTTTTTATACTCCCTTGCTCAATGCCGACAACGAAGCGTTTGCAGCATTGTTTTTAGGCACACAGATGGAGGAATTGAAGAAAGAATCAACTCTTTTAATCATAGATGGTATTGTAATAGGTTTGATTGGCCTTGTTGCATCTATGATATTATTGTATACGATTATATCATCAATCAGTAAACCTATTATTATGTTAGCTGACGATATGGAAAATATCGCAGATGGTAATTTATACATCAATACAAAAATAAATACTGAAGATGAACTTGGTCGTTTGAGTACATCATTGGAACATGTTGTGAATATTATTCACAAGCTTATTGAAGATATAAATGTCATGATTGCTGAGCAAGAAAGTGGAAACACTGATTATATTCTTGATACGCAAGCGTTCCACGGGGATTACAAAATACTTGCCAATCATATTTTGGAATTGGCAAAATTTGGCATGAGAGATCACTTGACG
>Ga0082212_10002486_pt1 | contig 26800 bp, 25 predicted proteins | sample TergutNt197P3_FD_71548 | JGI IMG/M metagenome (GOLD analysis project Ga0082212, IMG submission 71548) | Neocapritermes taracua P3 segment gut microbial communities from Petit-Saut dam, French Guiana - Nt197 P3 | ecosystem: Host-associated > Arthropoda: Insects > Digestive system > Gut ...
ATATTCCGATTACAGTGGCGGGACCGCGCGGGATTTACACCCGCTTCCCCTTTGCCCTGGATTTTAACCCCGGGTCACTTCGCCGATATTTCAGAGAATAAAAAGTATAGATACTATATTTGCCGAAGTGTTGTCAAATTTTAGGTAAAGATAGGGCGCGCGACATAAAAGTTCCAGGCATGGGAGCGCGGGCCCTGGGAGCGCGGGCGTCTCGCCTGCGGAAAGCAACGTAGGCATAAAATGCCGTTATTTTTAAAAATGTACGAAGAAATATATGAAGCATTTATTAAACTCGTTGCTTTCCGCAGGCGAGACGCCCGCGCTCCCAGGGCCCGCGCTCCCGTAAAGATAAATTCATATTGCTTAGATTGCTGATTTATGCTATTATAATTAGTTTTATAATTGTAAGGGATAGTAATGAATAATTCTCCTTTGATCAGCATTATTATGCCTGCATATAACGCCGATAAAACAATCGAAACCGCGATTTGTTCCGTATTAACCCAAACATATAAAAACTTTGAACTTATTATCATTGATGATTGCTCAAGCGACGCAACGGCGGCAATAATAGAAAAATACGCAAACAAAAATTCTGCGATATGCATATGCCGGAATGATTGTAACAAAGGCATAGCTTATTCACGCAATACAGGCATAGCGGCTGCAAAAGGAGAATGGATCGCTTTTCTTGACAGCGACGACCTGTGGCGCGAGGACAAGCTGCAAAAGCAGGTGGATTTTATCCGTGAAACCGGAGCTGTCATCTCGTATACCGCATCCGCTTTTATAGACGCCGATGGTCATTCGTGCGAATATACGCTGCCGGCGCAATATAAGATTACTTACAAAGATTTACTTAAGCGTAATTTAATGTCCTGTTCCTCTGTGATCGTCCGGCGGGATATTATGCAAAAAATTAAGATGAGCGGCGGCATGATGCATGAGGATTACGCGGCGTGGCTGCAAATCCTCAGGGAAACCAATTTCGCGTTTGGATTGAATGAACCGCTGTTGACATACCGTGTTTCGAAAAATTCATGGTCCGGAAACAGGCTAAAATCGGCGCGAATGATCTTTGAAACTTATAAATATGTCGGGTATGGCACGATAACTGCGTTTTTTTGCACTATACGGTACGCGAGACACAGTATTGGGAAGCGATGGCGGATATGGGCAAAAAGGATGCAGTCCCCACGCGGGCGATACTTGCCTTGACAAAAAATCTTTCTTGGGCCGCTCCAACGATTGGCGGCTTTCATATCAGCAAACCAAAACGGTGATGTCGCCGTCCTGCTCCCACGATATTCGTTCATCCCAGGTTTTTAATTTTGTTTCAGGCCGACGATCAAAAATAATCAGGCAGGCAGGCGCTGCCGGATTGATTCTGTCGCGATATCCCCGTATTTGTTCCAAGCCATCTTCCCTGACCAATTCAGGCGTATCGTAGCTCCTGACCAGCTTTATTTCGATAATGTAAGGTTCGCCTTTGTAATGGACTGTCAGATCCGTTCGCCCGCGCCCCGCGGCATATTCCCGGTCAATGGTCCCCCCGCCGTTGATAACGCGCTGGAGAAATGCCATGAGCAGCAAATGCGGGAACGCCTCTGTATAATCGGCTTTCTCTTCCCATATATCCGAATGACGGCGCCAGAATTTCTGAAACTCTTTCAGCAGTTTATTCATATCAATACCGCCGTCGGGCTTCTGCCACTGCCACGAGGTCGGCGGGGGCAGTATATCGTGATAACCCGAATTAAGATGGCGCGTAAGGATTTCCGCATATATAGGATTTGAAATAGTAAGACCGGTTTCCGAACGCCACCGAACCAGTCCAAGGTCCATCGCCAGCATCACATCAGGGTTGGTTCGGCCCAGGTCGGGGGTTAATTCTCCAGTAATAACAGGTTCAACCAGGCGGCGAATACGCTGATCCCTCAATCTCTCTCCCAGAGCGTCAAGATGCGTTTCCCGCGCCTCAATCATTTGTTCGCGCGCTTCCTCGATGTGCTTCCGCTCCACTGTTTCTACGCTTTCCTGGTCAAGGATACGCATGGTTGCCCGCATTAATAAAGAGTTTGCAATCCACGGTTGTCCCATCGACTGTTCATAAACGTAATCAAGTGCATCCTGAGTAATTTTCTGCCCGTTTTCGGCAGTCCGTTGCGCAAAAAGGCGCTCGATGTCTTCCCTGTTAAAATTTGACAATACTGCCGAATCTTCTTTGACATTAAACGGCGACCCAGGATTACGAGTCACTCCGCCTTTAGATGCTGTAATGTAATCCTTTAAATCACGCATTCCCACAAGAACAACCGATACGGGAAACTTGCCCACTCCGCGCGAAGCAAACCCGCCGCGCAACTGCCGCAAAAAACTTATAAGCGTTTCGCCTTCGAGTACGTCTACTTCGTCAAACAAAACAATCAGCGGTTTTGGGGCGACAAGTTCCGCCCATCTGCGCAGGATATCGTCAAAAATACTTGTTGAAGAAGTTACATCAGTTTCAGGAACAGGCACATTGAAATCGCTCGCGTATTTTCGTATGGCATAATAAATGCCCGGCATGGCTTTATCCGCGTCTCCGATTCCCTGGCATCGTTCGACGCTTACATAACATGCCACGGCGTCATCGCCCGAATTTATTTCCCGCATCCAGCTTTGCAGAAAAGTCGTTTTACCCGTTTGGCGCGGCGCATGAAGCACCCAATAAAGCTTGTCGCTGATGTAGCGATGCAGCTGCGCACCCACAAGCCGGTCTTCCGGAGGAAGCATGTAATGATCGTCGGGATTGCACGGCCCGGTTGTATTGAAAAAGCGAAGCAAACGTTTGGTATTCATTTAACCTTTTCCGCAGCATTTTTTATATTTCTTTCCACTGCCGCATGGACAGGGATCGTTTCGCCCGGTTTTAGGAGTTTCACGTACAAACGGTTTCACATTTTCCGGTTCATCAAAATCGCCGTCGAATTCTTCGTCATCCGCGTCGTTCTCTATGGGTTTCAGCCGTTTATATATCGCCAGATATTTTTCAGTAAGCGATTCAATTTTTCTTTCGTTGAGAACGTCGGTGTAAAATGCCTGATTGAGTTTAAAACAATCCGGATATTCATCCCGCAGCACTTTTATCGACGGACGCATAGCAGCCAGATGGAATACGATGTAGCACTCCATCGTAAGTTTCTCTTCTTTGTCGCCGGTTCCATCCAGAAGAAATTCCGTCGCCTCCACAAGCGCGTCATGTATTCGCTTATCAGATCGAAGCTTATTAACGGTGATATTCGTATGAATTATTCTGAATTCTTCTTCGTCATCTTCACTGCGATGTTTGCCGCTTTCAAGCGCGGGCAGTATTTTTTCCACGAACGGGATCAATTCCTCGATTTCAGAAAGAACAGGTATTGTTCTCATCAGGTTTTCATAGATTGCTTTTTCATGATTTTTATCACCAATGAACAATTCCGCGAATTTATCACAGTATTTCAATGGGTTTTCAGTGGCGAATAAATTGCCATCGTGGGAAAAGTTTAATTCAATCGCTCCAGCCAGATATATATAATAATCGTCGAGAAACAAATCCTCAGATACTTCCATTGCGTGTTCAAAGACGTCTTTAATCCGCTCGGACTCATGCTTCATCGTGTAATGCATGTATTCTGTCCATGCCTTCCGGTTCAACGGGTCGGCTTTGACGGCAGCTTTAAAGCAGTCGCCGGCTTTTTTTATATGATCCAGTGATTCCGCTATTCTGGCGCGAAGCAGGTGCGTATCGCAATCGGAAGGATCTTTTTCCACCAGATCCCTGCATAATTTTTCAGCAGCCACGCTTTTATTCGTAAGCCATAAAGTCTCGGCAAGAAGACGTTTGATTTCCGCCGAATCGGGATTTTTTGTATCCAGTTCGGTCAGAAATTCCGCCGCTTTTTTATATTTATTTTCCCGAATAAGTTCACGGGCAGCCAGAAGTTCATTTTGTATATTGTCCGGCGCTGCGAAATATGCGTCATATTCAGCGCGCTTCTTTGGACTGGAAAGAGTTTCATAAGCGATTCTCCTTGCCTTGAACCCTTCAGGATCGGAATCGGGCGAATGTAATTTGACCGCTGAAAAATAAGCGCGTTTAATCTCACTGTCGTTCGCGTCGCGGGATATATTTAGTAGTTCGTAATAATTCACAACTCTTCCTCTTCAAGTTCGCCAATTGCGAATTCCAGCTCGCCTCTCAGCCTTTCAATAATCACTTTTTCCCAATTCATAACAAGCGCTTTTTTCAGTTCATCGGCGGCGGCCTTGACATCGCCTGACGACTCATCTCCGTGAATTTTCACCAGCCTGTCCGCTTTATTTATAACCTGCCTGCATTTCCATGCTCCGTGACTGTCCTTCCATTTTGAAAGGTCAAGATTTCTGCCCATCTCCGTCGTGTTGACGGTTACCGTCGCGGATTTGCCTGTTGACATAATTTCCGCCGAAACCGTCAGGATGCCGTTCAGGTCATATTCAAAACGGATGTTTATTTCTTCCTTGCCCGCTTTTGCTTTTGGTATGCCGCTTAGCTCGAAACAATTCAAAAGGTAGTTTTCATCGGGGTCAAGACTTTCTCCCTGATATGCCGTAATATGAACCCTGTTTTGATTGTCGTGAACGGTATTGTATACCTTTGATGCCTCGGCGGGAAGCGTGGTATTGCGGCTGATAAGAATGTCGCAGAATGTATCTTTAAAAAGAGCAAAGCCACCGTCCGCTATTACCTCTGTGCTGAGGCTGTAGGGACATATATCCGTCAGGACAATGGCGTTTTCATTTAAAACGCCGCTTAATACGCCCGCCTGAATAGCCGCGCCGCGAACTACGGCCAAATCCGGATCGACCGCCGGTTCCGGAGCAAAGCCAAAGGTTTCCTCAAGAAAATTTGATACAAGCGGGATGCGCGTACTTCCCCCGACCAGCAGCGTCAAATCAATTTCGCCGGCGCTTAAACCCGCGTCAAACAACACTGTTTTAATTTGCTGTTCAGTGGAATATATCTTTTCGCGGATCATGGCTTCAAAGGCCGCTCTGGTGATTTTTTCCGAATACCCGGCGGGGTTGCCGTTTTTACTGTACAGAAACGGCAGCTCAAGAAGGTAATCGGTCTCCGTGCTCAGTGCGATTTTACATTGTTCGGCTGCAATTTTTATCCGCATCATGGCGCGGGCGTCGTCGGAAACATCACTTTTATCGCGCTTTTTAATTGTCGTGGTTATATGATCAATAATTGCCTGGTCGAAATCCTTACCGCCAAGGGCGTTGTTTCCGCAGCTTGATTTCACCTCCACAACGCCTTCAAAAAGTTCAAGCACCGTGACGTCGAGGGTCCCTCCGCCCAGATCGTACACCAGCATATATTTGCATTCGCGCATGTGGTCGATCCCGTAATCCAGACTGGCTGCCGTCGGCTCATTGATGATGCGCTCGACCTCAAGTCCGGCGGATTTTCCCGCCGCCATGACGTCCTTGCGCTGCGCATCGGTGAAATAAGCCGGAACTGTAATCACCGCGGAATCAACCGCCTGGCCTGTGTATTTCTGCGCGCAATCGGTTAAATAACGTATAATCATCGCGGCGATATCAACAGGCGAGAATACTTTGTTACGCGCCACAAGTTCGGTGTTCTGACCAAAAAGCCGCTTCACTTCAAGAAATGCGTTTTCCGGCTCGATAAGCGCTTTTTCCTTTGCCTCGCGCCCGACGACAGGCGCGCCGTCTTCTGTTATATAAACAACCGACGGAGTTATCGTTTCGCCTATATGGTTGGGAATGATTGTAATTTTGCCGTTATCGTCAACAAAGGCTATTTCCGAAGTCGATGTGCCGAAATCTATTCCTGCTTTCATTTGTGAATTCCTCTACATAATTTCTTCTATCGAGGTTCTTGCAAAACCTCCGGTTTTTCTGGGAGCGCAGACATCCTGTCCGCATTCTAAAAGATTTGCGGGCTGAAAGGCCGCGCTCCCAGGGTGGTTTGCAATATCCTCTATCGGCGGTTCATTCATCAGCACCGTGGTTTTACTAACGACGACAGCCGCCCGCCGAATAATTTCGTTCCTGTAAATATAGCCGCATTTGAGTGTTTTTATTACATAGCCGTTTGGAATGCCGTTGTCCTGCTCCGCGCTTTCCGCCGAATGACGGAGAAAATCAAGAGGCTCGCGCTCGGCTGCGATTATTTCAAGGCCCGCCGATTCCGCCGCATTTCGGGCCGCGTTCCACATCATCCGGGCTTGTTCGAAAAACGGCGAACCCGCATCATCAGCGGCAAAATAGTAAAAATCCCAAATGATGTCTAAAAGCGAGGTAATGGCATCGACAAGAGCGGATTCATTGCCGCCGCCCTGCAAAAAACCGTCAATTTCCTCAATTTGAAGGCTTGTTTCTTTCTGCCTGCTTTCAATTCGGCGCAAACGCTCAATTATTTCCGCCAGGCGCTCATCAAGGAGGCGCTGGTTAATTGGCGGCGCAGGTGATTCGCTTTGCTGCGCACTGTTCACAGCCTCAACATGCTTTTTCTTAAAAAAGTTTAACAAAGCCATATTATGCTTAAATCCTGATAACAGCAGATCGTGAATTTCCTTCCCCATAATTCGTTTCATTGCTAAGTTCTACAAACGCCATTGTGGTGTCGTCTGTCATTACATTTCCGTTTTCATCACGCATGGTTGCCGTACGGAAACACCTCCTGTCGCCCGGAAAAACCGTGTACGCGCAAAATGTCAACTGCCATGTCCGCGCCAGTTGCGCGTATGTTTTCCCTTTTCATTAACGTCCATAAGGCGTTTCCACAGACGGCTATTCCGTCAGTTATTCCCATTCAACACCCATAGCCGCCGCCAGACGTTTGCATGTGGTTATGCGCGGCTGCGTTTTTCCTGCCCCATACCGCTTTCTTGCTTTTTTTTCCAGTTAATTAAGTTCATGCGGCGATTATAACCATTTATAACGTTTTATCAACAGTATCCGGCAAATTGAATTTCGATACAGGGTGACAATATCTTTGTTCCGGCGGCGGCAGCGACATATAATCCCCAAATTTATACGTCAAATATTCATCCCAATCTCTAACACAGGGAAATGATTTGCCTTCAAATTCGATTGTTGACACATCGATATACCATTTCCGCAGATAACCGTAAGGTCTGTCTTCAGGCGTCGGAAACGTCAATATTCTGGCGTATTTAGTTTCTCTCACGCGCATGCAGCCTTGTAATTGCTCAAGCCGTTTAAAAACCCATAATAACGGGATATTTTGCAGCAAACGATAGATTGCGCGCCTGGCTTTATTATTTTCAATCACAGCGCCCGACCGCGAATATAATATCTTACGCAAAAAGAAACAATACGCCGTAAATAACCCGCGAACCGGCGGAAAATCGGGGACATTATCAATCGGGAACACATCAAGGAAAATTCCCGTTTTCATCATTAAATGTTCCTGGCCGACGCGGACAAATTCGCTTCCAAGCCGCCTGAGACGCCCGTAACCCCATGGGTAATGCGTGTCAGTGGTGTTGTCCTGAAAGAAATACTTATCCGTATTGAGTTCGGTCTTGCAAACCTCGCGAAAACGCTCATATTCACCACGCGTCATTGCAACGTCAAGGTCATCGTCCCATGGGATAAAGCCTTTGTGCCGCACCGCGCCGAGCAGTGTTCCCGCGATAATGCAATATCGAATATTATGTTTTTTGCATATACGGTCGGTTTCGACGAGCATTTCCAGCAATACAAGCTGTAGTTGCCGCAATTCCGCATTTGTCAGGCGATATTGCATATTCATAAAATTTTATACATTAGAGGTTCTTGCAAAACCTTGACATGGGATCGCGGACGTCCTCACCGACGTGTAATAAGCGATGCGAGCGAAGTCTGCTTCTCGGCAAAGTCGGAAGTTTTTGCAAGACCTTCTTGCCTGTAACTTGAATATGAAGTGGGCAGACCTGGGAGCGCGGGCGTCCCCGCCGGCGTACAATTAACGATGCGGGCAAAGCCTGCTTCCATCAAAAATACCCACTTCATATTCAAGTTACATCAACGATGGTTCACGGCAAGCCGCCGTGAGGCGGCTACCGACGAAATACCCACGTTAATCATATATCTCCTTTGGACTGAATATAACCGCTACCCCTGCGCTGATCAAGCGTATTCTGGCGAGTGAGCACATGCTTCCCGCCGGCTGAAAGCAATGAATATAGCGCCGGGATTGGAACAAACCGCCGAATATGTCCATAGCGTAGGCGCTGATGAAGCGCATCGAACCAATAACCCGAATATGAAGTGGGCGGACCTGGGAGCGCGGGCGTCATCGCCGGCGTACAATTGACGATGCGGGCAAAGCCCGTTTCCATAAAAAATGCCCACTTCGTATTCAAGTTACATCAACGATGGTTCACAGTAAGCCGCCGTGAGGCGGCTACTGTTCAATTCGAGGCGGCATATTCGCATGTGTCGCCAACACGACACGAAACATGTAGACAAAACGATGTGTTATCGTGCCATCATGAGTTTATTATTTGATTTTATGTAGGCAATTGCCTACACTCTATAAATGAAATACGAAATTGCTCAAACTGAAGAATTTAAAAACTGGCGTGAAACCCTGCGCGATTCACGCGCAAGACACAGAATACAAGCCAGAATAGACCGCATTATTTCCGGCAATTTCGGCGACTGGAAAACCGAAGCCGGAGAAGTTAAGGCTATACGAATTGATTATGGGCCTGGATACCGGCTTTATTACGTTATCAGAGGCGAAAAAGTTGTGTTTCTACTTTGCGGCGGTGACAAAAGTACGCAGAACGCAGATATTAAAAAAGCAGTTGAGCTTGCTAAGGAGGTTTAGAAAATGGCTATGAAAACGTATCCCATCGACATAGCTTGCGAACTCAGAACCAAAGAAGAGATTGAGGGATTCATAGAAGCGTCAATTGAAGAGGCCAAAGGTGACATTGACCCTAAATATCTTATTCACGCGCTCGAAACTGCTGCGCGCGCTCGTGGCATGTTAAAAACCGCCGAAGAAGCCGAGGTTGACCGCTCAAGCCTTTATCGCATTCTTTCCGGAGAAACCGACCCAAGAGCCAGCACACTTGCCAGAATAGCAAACGCTCTTGGCTATCGCCTCACATTTGTAAAAAACAGCATTTGATTGTGATGCGTGAACGAGAAATATGGAAGCGGGCTTTGCCCGCATCGTTAATTATACGCCGGCGGGGACGCCCGCGCTCCCAGGGCTGCACTTTCTGGGCAGTTTGCTCATCATCATTTCGACAGCTTCGTCAACTGAACAGGCGCTGGTATCAATCGTCAAATCCGGACGGACGGGTTCTTCATACACTTTCGTAACACCGGTAAAATTGGGTATCTCGCCACGCCGGGCCTTGGCATACAACCCCTTGGCATCCCGACTTTCGCACACATCAAGCGGAGTATTTAAATACACCAACACAAAATGATCGCCGATTATGCTTCGCGCGTTTTCACGGTCCATCTCATTTGGGTGCGCGACATAAAAGTTCCAGCCATGGGAGCGCCGGCGTCCTCGCCGGTCGTGTAATAAATAAAATGGGGCGCGATAAATCGCGCCCCTGGAGTTTGTACATTTTGCATAGATTCAGATATGTGATGACAATAGAACAAAAAATGAAACGTGCCGTGAAGGCGCGCGTTCAAACGGGCTGAAGGCCCGTAGCATATCAGCCCAGGGCAACGCCCTGGGAGCCGAAGGCGCGCGTTTATTATTTACACGACCGGCGGGGACGCCGGCGCTCCCATGTCTCCCATGGCTCCCAAGTCTACGCTTTGCCGAGCGCCCTTAATACCTTGTCAGGAGTGGCCGGAGGCTCAATCCACTTGTCTATCGCGTTGGCTACCGCACAGACGAGCAAAGCCGGCGCGTGCATGGCGTGGCTGATGCCTGAAGCGCCGTAGGCGGCGTTTCCAGACCTGGATTCAACAGCCTGAGTTTCAATTGGGCCGAAATCCATAATCGTGGGCGTTTTATATTCAAGCATATTCGTAGTAAGTTTTACGCCCGTCGCCTTGTCAAGAATAAGTTCCTCGGATAAACCGCCTCTCTGAGAAAAATACATCGCCTGGTGTAACTGCCCCTCGAAGGATGTCATGCGAAGCACTTTTCCCGGGTCGCAGACGACGACGAATTTTATGACTTCAACTCCGCCCGTATCAGGATCAACCGCAACTTCGCAGAAACTGGCGTTCATCACATCAAGTACATGACCCCTCCGATTCCACGTGGTTTCCGGAGGCCGGCCGAAAAACGTAGCCGCTATGTCTTTATCGTGATCGTTGAAGCCTTCGTCCGCGATGAATTTGCCGAACGGTTCGGCTCTTGACGGATCGGACTTCAAATATACCATCGTGTCTTTGGTGTCGAGATTTTCCGGCCTGACTTTCCACTTGGACGCAACCAGTTCAAGCAGCGCCTTTTTGCATAGAACGGCTGCTTCCTTCATAACCCAGGCCGAAGCCGTCGTGCCGTCGCTGCCGCCGCCCACAGGCGTAAAAAGCGCCTTGTTGTCGTAGAGCAGAATCACATCTTCAACTTTGGCGCCCATCTCTTCCGCGACCACCAGCGCGCATGCGTCGGCGGCGTAAACGCCCATCCATGGTCCTTTGAGCGGCACGTAGACTTTATTGTCTCCCTGAATTGTAACTGTGGCAGTATAAGGCGCCATAGCGTGCCGCGGCGACTGCGCGTAACGGAAACTTAGACCGTGCAGCCTGCCGTCCGGAAGTTTTTTTGTTCCGGCCGGATGCCACTGCCAGTTCATCGCCTTTTTCCCTTTTTCTATGCACTCCGCAAGACCGGGAGGAACGCCGCGATCGGTCTGTGACGCCGGGCCGTGAACGTTAAGAAGCGCAACATCGGTTACGTCCATATTGAGTTTTTCAGCGACGAGCTGCTCGGCAATCGTCATCGCGTCCCAGTCAAAAGGCGATGTCACGCTGCCGGTATTCTTTCCCGTACTTGTGTAAACTCGTATCGACGTACCCCTGATATTCGTACACCTGGTGGTGTTGAACGGGCTGGAAGTTCCACTGCCGCCGGCGGCAATGGGACGCGCGCTTTTACCCGGAGCGCCGGCGTCGTTTACAACGCTTTCATCGACGCCGGTAATAAGCCCCTCTTTTGTAAACGAAAATTTTACGTGCGCATGTCGTTGTGGATGCGCGGGGTAGTAATCGTTCTGCCTGATATTTGCGCACCGTACCGGCCGGCCGGTTCTTTTAGCCAGGAGCGGCGTAATGAGCTGCGAGCGGCGATACGTCCAGTCGCAGTATTTTCCGCCCTGAAACAGCGTTCCGCGATGCAGCCTGTCAAATGTCAAATCGTACATGGGGCGCAGAAAGAAAGCTCCCCAATTGACGGCAAGCCCTTCGATGTACAGGTAATCCCCGCGCGGCGAATGCGGATGCTGCGCCCACCATGAAACGCTTGTTGCCGGATTCGGGACATTTGAAACCATAATCGACTGCGACCAGTCGAATTCAAGTATATGATCTGCTTCACCGAAAGCCTTTTCCACATCCCCGGCAACAAACGGCTTGGCAGCAGGACTCGCCTTGGGATCGAAGCGGACGAATATTCCGCCCGGCTTCATGGAATCCCTTGGATCCGCGACAGTCGGGAATGTTTCCCATTCCACATCTATCAGCCGCAGCGCTTCGTCGCAGATCTCCGGTGTTTCGGCTACGACTATCGCGCCTATTTCCTCATTTTCCGTATCCGATTCGTCGTCAATCAGCGGTTCGCGGGTTCCTTTCATATTGAGGACGTCCGGGTCGTCCCACCGGAGTATATCCACAACCCCTTTCAACGCTTTCGCCCTGGTTATATCCATGCTCTTGATCTTTGCGCGGCCGTGTGGATTGCGAAGAAATTTAGAATGCAGCATGTCTGGGACAACGTAATCGCCTCCAAATTTCGCCATGCCCGTGGCGATGCTGTACGACAGCCTTCCCGGCACGTTCGCCAGACCAACCGCTTTAAATTCCGTTCTTAGTCCGTTGCTTCCATCCAGATCTGCCATAATTACCGCTCCTTGCCTGCGTTCACATGTTTCGATTATTTGCCGTCCCCAGGGCGTTGCCCTGAGTTGATGTTTGCCGCACCCAGGGCGTTGCCCTGGGCTGTTATATTACGGGCTTTCAGCCCGTTGGAACGCGCGCCATTGGCGCGCTTCATTTTATGTTACGCCTTGCCCAGCGCCCGTAGCACCTTGTCAGGCGTTACCGGAGGCTCTATCCATTTGTCTATCGCGTTGGCAACGGCACAGACAGGCCAAAACGGCGCGGCCATGCAGTGGCTGATGCCTGAAGCGCCGTAGCATGCATTGCCCGACCTGGTTTCAACCGCGTCTGTCTCAATAGGCCCGAAATCCAGAATTGTGGGCTTTTTATATTCGATCATGTTTGTGCTGAGTTTTACGCCGGTCGCCTTGTCATAAATCCATTCCTCCGACAAACCGCCCTGGCTGAAAAACATTGCCTGGTGCAGCTGCCCCTCGAATGATGTCATGCGCAGCACTTTCCCTGGATCGCAGACAACGACGAATTTTGTTACTTCCACAGCGCCGGTTTCAGTATCTACGGCCACTTCGCAGAAACTGGCGTTCATTACGTCAAGGATTCTTCCCGCTTCGTTCCAGGTAGTGGCGGGAGGCCGTCCGAAAAACGTCGCTGCGATGTCTTTGTCGTGATCATTGAACCCTTCGTCCGCGATGAATTTTCCGAAAGGCTCTGCCCTTGATGGGTCGGACTTCAAATATACCATCGTGTCTTTTGTGTCGAGATCCTCCGGTCTAACCTTCCACTTTGATGCAGCAAGCTCAAGCAGCGCTTTTTTGCATAGAACGGCGGCTTCCTTCATAACCCAGGCCGAAGCCGTTGTGCCGTCGCTGCCGCCGCCTACTGGAGTGAAAAGCGCCTTGTTATCATAGAGTAGAATCACATCTTCAACTTTCGCGCCCATCTCCTCAGCGACCACCAGCGCGCATGCGTCGGCGGCGTAAACGCCCATCCAGGGACCCTTGAGCGGCACATAGACTTTGTTGTCTCCCTGAATTGTAACGGTAGCCGTATAAGGCGCCATTGCGTGCCGCGGCGACTGTGCGTATCGGAAACTCAGGCCGTGCATCCTTCCGTCGGGCAGCCTTTTTGTTCCGGCCGGATGCCATTGCCAGTTCATCGCCTTTTTCCCTTTTTCGATGCACTCCACAAGGCCGGGAGGAACGCCGCGATCGCTCTGCGACGCCGGGCCGTGAACGTTGCGAAGCGCCACGTCTGTGGGATCCATATCGAGCTTTTCCGCTATGAGCTGCTCTGCAACAGTCATCGCGTCCCAGTTCCATGGTGAAGTCTGACTGCCGGTCATTTTTCCAGCGCTCGTGTAAGCGCTTACCGCCGTGCTCTTGAGATTAGTGCATTTGGTGGTGTTGAACGGACTGAAAGAAGCTTCATAATTGCCCATGCCGCCGCCGCCGAACGCGCGTTTACCCGGAGACATGCCGTTGCCGATCTGGTATTCCTCGACGCCTGTGATGACGCCGTCTTTTGTGAACGAAAATTTTACGTGCATGAAGCGCTGCGGATTCGCGATATAGAAATCGTTCTGCCGGGTATTCACGCAGCGCACAGGCCGTCCGGTTCTTTTTGATAAAAGCGGCGTTATGAGCTGCGAACGGCGTATCGTCCAGTCGCAGTATTTTCCGCCCTGGAATAGGGTTCCGCGATGCAGCCTGTCAAATGTCAAACCATACATGGGCTGCAACTGAAAAGAACCCCATGTCGGACAGACGCCTTCGATGTAAAGGTAATCCCCGCGCGGCCCTATAGGATCCTGCGCCCACCAGGAGACGCTCCCGTTGGGGTTTGGAATATGTGAAGCCGTAAACGCCTGCCACCAGTCGAATTCCAGAATGTGATCTGCCTCGCTGAAAGCCTTATCGACATCGCCGGTTGTATATGGTCTGGCCGGCGGCTGTTGTTTGGGATCGAACCGGAGGAATATTCCGTCCGGCTTGAGTGCGTCGCGCGGATCCACGATTGTCGGAATAATTTCCCAATCCACATCTATAAGCCGCAGCGCTTCGTCGCAGATCTCAGGGGTTTCAGCCACGACAACAGCGCCGATTTCCTCATTTTCCGTGTCGGATTCGTCTTCAATCAGCGGGTCGCGGATTCCTTTCATATTTACGATATCCGGGTCGTCCCATCGGATTACGTCCACCACTCCTTCCAGGGCTTTCGCCCTGGATACGTCCATGCTTTTTATCTTTGCGTAGCCATGCGGATTACGGAGAAATTTGGCGTGCAGCATGTTTGGAACCACGTAATCGCTTCCAAATTTCGCCCTGCCCGTGGCGATGCTATACGACAGCCTTCCCGGTATGTTTGCCAGCCCAACCGCTTTGAATTCAGTTCTTAACCCGTTGCTTCCATCCAGATCCGCCATATCAAATGCTCCCAAAAAATCGTCAAACTGCGTTTCCAACGATTCTACTACTAAACAAACCCAGATTTTCAATAAAAACACCTTTTGTTGGCATTTTTTTTAAAGAAAAATACATTGAAATCAATGTAAGACATTGCCTGTTGGACAGGAAAAAAGTATTCTTATTTCTTTCAATTCAGGAATAATAAATATGAGTCTAAGAGCTTTATTCAGTTTTTTTTCAAGCGATCTGGCGATTGACCTTGGCACGGCCAACACCCTTGTTTACGCCAAGGGACGCGGCATTGTCGTGAACGAACCATCCATTGTGGCGCTCGACAGGAACAGCAAAAAGGTTCTTGCCGTGGGACGTAAAGCAAAGGAAATGCTCGGACGGACGCCGGCGGATATAATCGCCGTTAAGCCTATGAAAGACGGTGTCATCGCCGACTTCGACGTGACTGAAGTGATGTTGAAATATTTCATTAAAGCCGCGCACGGCCGCAACCATCTGCTCAGTCCCCGTATCATCATCGGCATACCGTCGGAAATTACACAGGTGGAAAAACGCGCGGTGCAGGAATCGGCCCTGCGCGCAAAGGCGAGCGAGGTCTATCTGGTAGAGCAGGCGATTGTCGCCGCTGTAGGCGCGGGAATGCCTATCACCGAGGCGTATGGCAACATGGTTGTCGATATCGGAGGCGGAACCACGGACATCGCCGTGATTTCGCTTTCAGGCGTGGTTTACAGCAGTTCCGTCCGAGTGGCCGGAAACGAGCTGGACGACAGCATCATTCAGTTTATAAAACGCAAACATAACCTGTTGATCGGCGAACGCACGGCTGAGGCGATAAAAATCCAGATCGGTTCCGCTGCGCCGCTGGAAAGGCAGATGACAATGGAAATCAAGGGACGCAACCTGATTGAGGGCGTGCCGAGAACCATTACTATAACCGATGACGAAATTCGCGAGGCTCTGAGCGACAGCATCTCCGTTCTAATCAACGCCATCAGGGTCGCCCTGGAACGCACCCCGCCGGAGTTGTCCGCGGACATAATGGAGCGTGGCATTGTGCTGACCGGCGGCGGCGCGCTGCTTAAACGGTTTGACAAACGGCTTTCATCGGAAACCGGTCTTCCTGTTTTCGTCGCGGAAGATCCCCTGTCGGCCGTTGTAATAGGAACAAGTAAAATACTGTCCGATATGAATCTCTTCCGGAGGATCCGCGTTAATTGACCGAAGACAAGGCTCCACACGTAAAGAGGGAGCGAATCGCATGGGTGTTCGCGCCGCTCCTTATTTTGCATCTGGTCCTTCTTTCGCTCCAGATAGAAGACTCTTCGGGAACCATTCTACTTAAAACATGGGCGCTGCGCATTCAGTCTCCTGTTTTTGCCGTCGGCGGCAGCGTATTCGGCGGCATGAAACAGGCCTGGCACGATTACGTCTGGCTCATCGGCGCACGGGATGAAAACAGGCAGCTCAAAGAAACGGTAAGCCGCCTGTCCTTTTTAAACAGGACATACGAAGAGGCGCGGTTGGAAAACGAACGCCTGCGCGGTCTCGTGGCTATGAATGAATCAATCGCTAATGATGCGGACTTCAGCATACTTGGCGCGCGCGTCTCGGCCCGGACGCCGGAGTATCTCGCCAATATCCTGTACGTGAACCGCGGTTCAAAACATGGGGTCCGCGCCAATGCGCCGGTTATTTCAGGAAATGGAATAGTAGGCCGCGTCATTCTTGTAACGGAGCTTTATTCACAGGTTCAGCTGATAACCAATCCGGACGCGTCAATAGGCGCGATGCTTTCAGAAAGCCGGACGCCCGGCATACTGACCGGCACTGGAGACGAGCTGCTTACAATGAATTACATAAGCAATATTCTGCCGGTTAAAACCGGCGAGGTAGTTTTAAGTTCCGGGCTTGACGGCATCTTTCCGAAAGGAATAGTAATTGGCGAGGTTGTCGTTTCCGAAAGGGGAAACGACATTTTCAGGGAAATAAAAGTAAAACCGGCCATAGACTTGGTAAGACTGGAAGAAGTCGTGATTTTGCTGGAGACGATATGAAGTATCTGTTTTTAGCCGTTTCAGCGTTTCTGGCTGTAGCCGTGCAGATGATCGCAAGCGATATTTTTTTTGTGTTCGGCTTGCTGAACATCTCCCTGATCCTCGTTGCCTGGTGCGCAATTTACCGCAGCCGTATTCAGGCTCTTTTCTTCGGTTCGTTTACCGGCCTTTTGCTTGACGCCGCCCTGGGATGGCCGCTCGGCTATAACGGATTCGGTATAACTCTGGCGGTTTTTGTCATCGGAAAAACATGGGATCGTTTCAATACGGCGGAACAGCCCGTGGTGCGTTTTCTGATTCTCGCCGCTGCTTCTTTGGCAAACTCGCTGAGCATGTTCCTGCTTTTCTGGATCATGCAGCGCACGACAAGCCGTGTTTTCATCGGCAGCGCGGTTTTACAGGCGTTGATTACGGCAGGCGCGGGACTTTTATTTTTTGTTATTATTGAACATTACAAAAGTACTCATGCGCGAAAAGCGTATTAGGGAAAAACCATGGCATTGGAACAGGACGCCAACCGGCAGCTAATTCAGCAACGTTTCGGACGGTTGCGCATACCTGTCCTGCTCATTTTCCTCATTTTCGGCGCGAGACTCTGGCAGCTTCAGATCCTGCAGGGATCGGAATACACCCTGAGAGCGGAGCGGAACCGCGTCCGCAGGATATCCGTCGTAGCCCCGCGCGGCGCGATTTTTGACCGTAACGGCATACCTCTGGTTGAAAACCGTCCCAGCTTCGACGTGCTTCTGTATCGCGAAGACATGCAGGACCGCGAGGCCACCACGCGCTTTATCGTCGAAAAACTGGGCGTTTCCCTTGAAAGCATAGAGAGGCAATTTTCACGGCACAAAAACACGCCGCGTTATCGTCCTATTGTGGTAAAGGAGGACGTCGGTATGGATGATATCTCCATTGTTGAAGCCTACAGACGGGATCATCCCGAAATCCGTCTTGCCCGCGAACAGCGGCGGCTTTACAACTACGAAACAACGGCTGCGCACGTACTTGGATACATGGGAGAAATCAACGAAAAGGAACTCAAGTCGGGGGAATTTCCATACGCGGTAACCGGCACCCTGGTTGGACGCACAGGTGTTGAAAAAAACTACAATCACATACTGACGGGCGTGGATGGCGCGCGCCAGGTGGTTGTGAACAGCATCGGACGTGAAATCGGCGTTCTGGAGGAGATACCGGCCGTTGCCGGCGGCGACATCAGATTGACGCTTGATCTCGACCTGCAACTGGCCGCTGAAAAGGAGCTTGAAGGCAAAGTCGGCGTCATTATAGCCATGAATCCTCAAAACGGCGAGATTCTGGTGATGGCAAACGCGCCGTCGTTTAACCCAAACGCTTTTTCACCCCGGATTTCTAACGCTGAATGGAAAGAAATAAATAATAATCCGGATAAACCGCTGCTGAATCGAGCGATACAAAACACCTATCCGCCCGGATCCATTTTTAAGGTCATTATGGCGAGCGCCGGATTGCACACGGGAGCGCTCGACGACGATCCGGCTGTTTTATGCACGGGATCGTCTGAGTATTACGAGCGTATGTTCCGTTGCGCGAGCAGCGCCGGGCACGGATATTTGCGTCTCGAACAGGCCATTGCAGCATCATGCAACATTTTTTTTTATGAACTTGGACGCAAACTTGGAATTTCAACGATTGCCGAGCATTCTATGCTTCTGGGTCTGGGCGCGCGAACCGGAATAGATCTTCCCGGCGAACGAAGCGGCGTTATGCCAAGCCCTGAATGGAGCAGACGAGTGCGCAATACCCCATGGTTCGCCGGGGAAACCATTTCCGTGGCAATCGGACAGGGCGCGGTAAGCACGACACCGATGCAGATGCTGCGCGCCATAAGCGCCATCGCCACAGGCGGCATGCTGACCACTCCACATGTGTTTCTCGACGCGGAAAGCGGTAATATGCAAAGCGCTGAATGGCGTATAACACAGTTGCCTCTGAAAGACGCGCATATACGCCGTATAAAGGAAGGAATGTGGCGAAGCGTCAACGACGAAGGCACGGGGCGCGCCGCGATGGTTCCCGGAATGGATATCTGTGGCAAAACCGGAACCGTACAGGTGGTGAGCCGCGAAAACCGGCAATTTATGAGGTCTAATACCGAGAACCATTCGTGGTTCGCCGGTTTCGCAAGCCGCGATAATCCTGAAATAGCCGTGGTCGTTTTCGCCGAGCACGGCGGGGCGGGCGGCGCGGTCGCAGCGCCGATTGCAAGTAAAATTTTCCAAACATACCAGCAAAAACAATTACGAATTACAAATTACGAGTTGCGAGAGAATGAATTCGAAACCGGCGTATCGACGCCGATGGGAGGAACGCCGTGATCCGTCTGGACAGGCGCCTTTTACATTCCTTCGACTGGCTTTGGTTCCTGGCCATACTTGCACTGGCCGGAGCCGGAGTGATGACTATCTGGAGCACAACATCCGGCGCCGGCATTAATTCCTATTTCGGCAGGCAGATGATCTATCTCTTCGGCAGCATAATTATTTTTTTCGCACTGTTGTGCTTCGACTACCGCCTGTTTTCAGACTATATAGTAATGATTTACATCAGCCTGATGGCCATTATGACCGTTGTGCTTTTTATAGGGCGCGATGTTAACGGCAAAAGACGCTGGCTTGATCTGGGCGTGTTTTCAGTCCAGCCATCCGAACTCACAAAGATCGTTGTGATTATCGCGCTGGCGAAATATTACTCCGGTCTGGATTCCGACCACCTGAAATTAAGGGAACTCGCCATAGGCGCTGCAATAGTATTCGTTCCCGCCGTGTTTGTCGTGTATCAGGGCGACCTGGGAACGGCGGTAACTTTCCTGCCTGTTTACGCGACGCTCTCGCTTTTAGCCGGCGTCCGGCGCAAACACATCGTTTTATTTCTGCTGGCCGCGGTTGTCTCCGCTCCCGTGGCATGGTCGATGATGCACGGCTACCAGAAGGAACGCATTGAAACGATCTTTAACCTTTCGAACGACCCGCATAACGTCGGATATCAGACTATTCAATCGATGATAGCCATTGGATCGGGACAATTCTGGGGCAAGGGGCTTAAGCAGGGATCGCAAGGGTATCTGGGATTTCTGCCGGCGCGGCATACGGATTTTGTTTTCGCGACATTGGCCGAGGAAATAGGTTTTATCGGAAGCATCGCGATTCTGGCGCTTTACCTTTTCGTGCTTTCCAGGCTTTTCCGCACGGTATGCGAGGCGCGCGACAAAATCGGCGCAATGATCGTTTCCGGCGTCGCGGCCCTGATATTTTGCCATGTCGCCATAAATATCGGCATGGTCTTTGGAGTATTTCCTGTCGTCGGCATCCCGCTGCCGTTTATCAGCGCGGGCGGTTCTTCGCTGGCAACATGTTTTATCGCGATGGGGCTTTCCATGAGCATCCGTATGCGAAGGTACGTAAATTAGCCTGGATAGTGGCGGAGAGGGTCTCCGCCGAACTCACGTTTTTTATATTTTTCATGTCGCATCATATCGTATCTAATACGCCTTATATATCAATAACTTGCAAACCTTGTAAAAAATATATGCTTTCACGCTGTATCAATATGTATCATTTAATCTCAAAAATTATTATGGGTACATAAATGGGTAGAAAAACACGCTACCCGAACTCACCATAAAAAAATTTTTTACGGAGGGATTTTATGTCAAAACGGGCAAAAGAACTTTCTGCATTGGCGGTATCTAAAATCAAAAACGATGGGCTTCATGCCGTCGGCGGGATCCCTGGTCTGTATATTCAAATAACTGAAAATTCCCGCTCGTGGATTTTCCGCTTCTATATCGGAACACGAACGACCAGCAACGGAAAAACCGTTGCACACCTCCGCGATATGGGATTGGGAGCATACCCGGAAGTGACATTAGCCGAAGCCCGCGCCACTGCCCGCGAACTGCGGCAACAAATCAGAAATGGCATTGATCCTATTGAAGAGCGCCGGGCGGCTAAAGCGCGCGCAAAACTGGAATCGGTGAAAACAAAAACGTTCCAAGAGTGCGCCGAGGCTTTCATCGTGGCGAACCGCACCGGATGGAAAAACGCAAAGCACGCGCAACAATGGGGAAACACTCTGTCGATGTATGCGTATCCGGTCATCGGCGGCTTGCCTGTTGCTGAAATAGATACTGGTTTGGTTTTGGAAGTCTTACAGCAACCTGTACAAACAAAAGACGGTACAGAGGCGCTATGGAACGCCAAAACGGAAACGGCAAGCCGTGTGCGCAACCGGATTGAAAACATACTGGACTGGGCGAAGGTTCACGGTCTGCGTGAAGGTGATAACCCTGCCGACTGGACAACGTTGAAATACACGCTTCCGGCAAAAAGTAAGGTGCAGAAAGTTAAACATTTCACGGCGCTTCCTTATTCCGAAATGGGAGTCTTTATGGCTGATTTGCGCAAGCGTGAAGGCATGGCGGCAAGGGCTTTGGAATTTGCCATATTGACGGCGGCGAGATCGGGAGAGGTGCGCGGCGCAACATGGTATGAAATCGACTTAACGGCAAAAATCTGGACGATTCCAGCGGATCGTATGAAAGCTGACAAAGAACACTTTGTACCATTGTCGGCTGTTGCGATAAGGCTTCTGGAATCTTTACCACGGGATAAAGGAAACGATTACGTTTTTCCGGCGCAAAAAGGCGGCGCAATGTCTGATATGGCGCTAACGATGGTACTCCGGCGAATGAAGCGCGGCGATATTAAGACGCATGGCTTCCGGTCTACCTTCCGAGACTGGGCGGGCGAAACAACAAACTACCCGCGCGAGGTTATAGAACATGCGCTGTCGCATCAACTCAAAGATAAAGCCGAGGCGGCGTATGCGCGTGGCGCTCTTATAGAAAAACGCAAGGGATTAATGACAGACTGGGCGAAGTATTGCGATAAGATACCGATCGCCGAAAGTAAAAATAACGTGGTTTCGATAAGACGCGCGGGATAGTTTAAAGCGGCTCCGTGAACCCGAACCGCGCCCGCTGAATATGCGGGAATCCATAAATACATAGCCCCGGCATAAAAACCGGGGCTTTTATTTTTCCGGAAAGGTGAACAGCCGAAGGTGGATAGCCTCGCGCCGTAATACCGATTACCACAGCACCGCGCCTGTTGCGGCATATAACATGCTATCCACGCGCGCACCATTGAATATACAGGCGTTTCGATATGCCGAATATCGGCGTTTTAATACTGCCGGTCTGCGTGACTATCCAGGCCGATTTATACCGCTATTGGCGGTTTAAATCGCGTATCAGCCTTTAATCACGCGGTGATTTACCGTAACGGCAAAAACTACAGGCGCTGCTTTAAAGGGTTCCGACGCGCTTAATGAATTTTTCCAGGGTGTTTTTTGTAAAACCGAGAACGTTTCAAGATCGGCGGGCCGGTGGATGCAAGCCCGCTGCGGGCGGCCAGCCAATGGTTTGAAGTTATTAGAGGCAACAAACATTGATGGCTTGACACTTACGCTTGACGATACCGGCTCTCTTGTGTGGACAGGAAGCCGCGCAACGGCTGAAAAATGGCTACCTGTACTCCGGGATCGTAAAGCTGAAATCATAGCGTATTTGGGCAATACAGCCGCGCAACCGAAACACCTGGACATTGAAGCGCTTTATGAAACTTTTACCGAACGCGCCGCGATTATGGAATATGACGGCGGGCTTGGCCACCTAGACGCCGAACGCGAGGCATTTATCGCGGTTATTAAAGGATCTTTATGAGTAATGAAATAGATGCACGTTTTTCAAAACTTGAACGCCATATTGCATGGGTAGAATTTCGGCAAAAGGAAGTGGCGCGCCGTGTGGTTAATGCACTGCGGTTAATCGCCGCGCCGGAAGGCGTAGATTGCGAGCCATGTCTAAAAATGGCGCTCCGCTTATTAAATGATTGCCAAAAATGTGAATTTGACGCAGGAGCCGAGCCTGAAATCAATCCCTTTGGTACGGAAATTTTATGAGTACGAAAATCACGAGTCTTGACGGAAATTCGCTTTTGCTTCTGTTCAAATTTATCACGCTGGAACATTTGCGGGAGCGCCGCCCGAAGGCTGCAACCATCGACAGGTTGCTACAAATCCAGCAAAGAATTTGGATGCTTGCGCAGAATGATAAGACAATCCCGATTCCGAAAATACCCAACTGGCGTCGGGATCGCATTCTACAAACAATTTAATTTTTGAAAGGAAAACACTATGAACGAAATGAACATTAAAAAATGCCGAGCGCGATATGACAATGCCCGGAAAATATACGACACATTGATTGCTCAAAAGGCTGAAACGCCTGGCAAGGTCGCCAGTTTAGAAAATCAGCTTTTGGCATTGCGAGACGCCCGCCGTGGTCTGCTCAAAAGACAGGCCGACGGCGAAGACGTGCAAATTGAACTGATAGCCAATTCAAACGCGGTTTCTGAAATTCAGATATCTATTGACGATCAAAAAACCATTGCCGAGTTGTTTCAAGATCGGATTTACGACGCAGCCGATGCGGTTCTAACCTCGCACGCCTGCCTTGCAAACGCAATCCGAAGTGAGGTAAAGCGCCGATATGAAGCTGCTATTCAGGAGCTTCACGATACCGCCTGGCCGCTGATAATCGAGTGCCTTACTTTGTCGAAACCCGTTTATGGCGCGGGCGGCTTGACAGTCGATTCTATTCTGGAGGCGTGCGAGTTTACGCATATCAAAGCAAGCGATTTTCCAGAGGAGTTCTTATTGCCGTCCGTGCGTGGTATTCCTACACGCCCGGCTGTCAAGCCTGCTACGCCGACCGCCGATAACTCCGGCTTGACCATCCGCAATTCTACGGAAGTGGCGTTAAATCAGGCCGCCGTTGATTCGGTTGTCGCTGTAATTCTTGAACAGGAAAACGAACTCCGCGCTGATTTAGCGCGGCGTAACTCGCCGTCGGTATGGGGTGCGGCGATTCGTGAAGGTCGGGTTAATCCGCGCGATGATACCGAGCGTGCGATATTTAAAGTTTTGGCGCGATGCTTTACCGATCCGCCGGTTTCGACTGTGAAGCCGGTTGTAACCACGCGCCCGGTTTCGGCGGCGTATGCGGTACCTGTGGATAGCAAGCATGAACAGCGCCGATGGCTAACCATGTATGAAATGCAAAACACTGATTACTCCGTTGCGGACGCAATCCATGGAGGGCGCATTGATCCGCCGAAAAAACTACAGGATTTCGGAAAGTTTAAACTGTCCACATGGGATTACGAAGCGGCGCGGGATATGGCGGCGCGGCTTCCTGTTAAACCTTTTGCAAAAACGGCAGGCGTGCAGGCTTCCTCTGCGCCGGTGCTGGATTGGCGGACGGCTTCGCTGGTTGTTTCGTCGCGGGCGGTTTCCGGAAATTAGATATTGCGGCGAGCGGCGAAAACTCCGCGCCGATTCTGTACGCCTGTTTTTTGACATTTTCGGGCGTGCCACGCCGCGCGCCGTGGTCTGCACATTTGGTTATCCTTTCCGTCTGTGCAGGCTACGGCTTCCCGGCGTTAAACGATTATGCGGCGTCCGGTTCTCCTGCCGGTAAAACAACCTGGAATTCATTGAACAGGTTGCAAGCCGCGCCACAGCCTGGCGTTTATCACACTTTCCGCCGGGCTGTGGCTTGTTTTTAGTAACCGGAAAGAGTCGCTGAATAAAACGTTATAATTCCCCGTGATACGTAGTAAAATAACGTATCATAAAAAAAAGACGGAGGGGGTGATATGCCGATGGAAAAAATAAAACGCGCAACAAAGCAGATTGAAGCCAGACAAAAAGCTAATGCTGTTGCTTTGGAACGCGAAATATGCGCAACGTACGCAAAAGGTAATATCTCTCTGCAACAAGGGCAGTACATAACGAATAGGAACATGGACGATCTTCAGACCGAACTCTCTAATTATTTTCTAAAAGACCGTAACAAGTGATTCCCGCGTCTATGCAAGAATATCACGTCAACACATATCGTGAAGAGTTTGCAAAGGCCGAGCGCGCAATACGTTTCGCTGAACTTTCAATTAACAGCCTTGCGCTCAATGCGCCGGAAAGTGACGAGTGTTGCGATAGACCTACAGAGACGCCAAAAGGTGTTGTAATACCTGCCGTCAACGAACTCCGGTATTCCGCAAAGCACTTTTCCGATTATATTGCGGATAGTTGCCCGGAACATTTTCAGAGAGCAATTCGGCACTGTGTCCGGGCAAGATTCGATGCTTTGCGCGCAACGATACTTTTTCTTGTGCGCGACTTTCGCCAGTTTTCGGAAGATTACCGCATGTTGACGCTGGATATTGAAGGCATTGATGCCCATAGAAACACTATTGAAAGCATTCTTGATTTTTTATGTGAAGAACGTCACGGCGACACGGATGAGGAGTGCACTCGCCTTCAGGAAGCTATCGACAAACTACGCCCGTTTTTTATTCATTCCTCTTCCCAGCGTGGGCGTCTTAATTTGCTGCTCGCAGAGATGCAAACTCGCAGTGAAATGACTATTGCGGAAATTCAAGCAAAGCATGATGCGACAATCGCAGAGTTGCGTAAAGGTACAAAAGTCGCATGGATTACTGGCGCTATTTTTGCTGTTGTTGGCGCTGTTCTTGGTTTTATTTTAGGTAAATATTACTAGTGAAACGGGCATGGATATAAAACCAACGGAATTGTTACGCCGGTTTTATCTTCCTTCCAAACAACGAGGCAACGGCGGCGCTATTTTTGCGGGTATCATGACCGTGTGAGGATATGCATGTCCTCCGGAATCATGGCGTATGCGTTGCCTGAAAAACCTTGCTTTTCTACCTTCGCCCAGTATCATGCCCGCAGCAGGCCGGTTTACCGCGCCGAAGCCTGTAATCTGCGATCCCGTGTAAAAGTATCCTTTTTAGCGGCTTCACAAAAAGCACAAGAGCGACCGGGCTATGTAACCCTATGCCTGATTTGATGCCGTAATCATAGCATTATCCACAGTGAAGCCTTGCCCGCTTCTGTATTCACTCGTATTCCTGATTTAGCCTCTACCGACAGTTGCGGCGCGCATGAATGAAACCGATAATAAAAGCCGCTATTTTTCAAGCCGGGCGAGTTGTGCGCTCGCTGGAAAAATGTTGTTCCCGTGAAAACGCTTGCAAGCTGGCGAAGCGCCGGGGAACCGCCGTCATATTTTAAGCAGGCGGTAAAATCCTTTTATCCGGTTGCGTCCGTTTTGAGATCCGAACAACAGCGCGAAGGGTAACAGCGACGGGATAAGGCAGACAGCCCAGATCGGCTGAATAATCCCCGTGGAAAGCATCTTTCCGAAAAGCCGACGGGCAGGCCGCATGATTGCAGTTTTGCCCGTATACGGCACACAGACGGGCTTATTTTACCCGACTGTATGCTTGGCTTCCGGCTGAAACCTTTCCACACTCACGGACACGGCAACCTACCCGGGATTTATACCAGGCTCCGCTTGCCGATGAAATCAGGTTACACGGGAATCGGCGGCGGTTTCGTATCTTCATGTATCTTATAATGTCAAAACTATTTATGGGTATGTTTATGGGTGAATATAAAATATGCCTGTAAGTTATTGATAACAAAGGGCAGATGGCGGAGAGGGTGGGATTCGAACCCACGTACAGTCTTTTGGACCGTATCTCGATTTCGAGTCGAGCCCGTTACGACCTCTTCGGTACCTCTCCGCAAAACCGCTAAAGTTTAGCAGATACTACTTTATATTCCAGTTACATCAATGATGGTTCCCGGCGTGCCGCTGACAGGCGGCACCCATGTCATTTTCTTCATGACGGGCGAGAGTTGACGGCGTCAATCTGATTAAGCGTCTCCTCGATCAGATCGATATTCGCTTCCCGTGAACAGTTGCGCCGAATAAGCTTTGTGGCGATGTCCACCGAAATATCCGCGATTTCTCCGCGAATCTTCCGCAGCGCGCGGTTCGTTTCCACGTCAATCTCGGCGCGGGCGTCCTTGATGATATTTTCAGCGTCCGCGCGCGCCGCCTCACGCATTTCTTCACGCAGTTTTTCGGCTTCCGCGCGGCTGGCGGCGATAATGCTTTCGGCCTCGATGCGCGCCTGTTTCATTATCTGTTCGGAGTTTTTATTGGCGTCTTCGGCAGCCTGACGCGCCTGCTGCGCATCTTCCAGTGATTTCCGTATAGTCTCCTGCCGGGCGTCCAGCGCCCGCAAAAGCGGACGCCAC
>Ga0082212_10002487_pt1 | contig 26797 bp, 20 predicted proteins | sample TergutNt197P3_FD_71548 | JGI IMG/M metagenome (GOLD analysis project Ga0082212, IMG submission 71548) | Neocapritermes taracua P3 segment gut microbial communities from Petit-Saut dam, French Guiana - Nt197 P3 | ecosystem: Host-associated > Arthropoda: Insects > Digestive system > Gut ...
TTGGGGTGAGGGACAATCGGATGCGCTCTGTGTGAGTGGAGAGTTGCAGAAAGCGGGACATAACCACTTACCGTTTTTGTGCCGCTTCAGTTTTCGTGTTCAGTTTTCATTTTTTTTACAGTACAATACAACGAAACGACATGTTTTTGCCGTCCCCTCTCCCTCTGGGAGAGGGTTAGGGTGAGGGTGGAACGTAGAGAAATGACGGACAGGGTAGGCACTCGACCGCTGGGCGGGTGCGTCGCCGCTCGGCGAGCGGCGACCTACATGAAGCCAGCGAAATGCCGAACAAGAGCGGCTGACGCAAGTCCGCCGGTGGAAGAGGGAACATAAAAATCCCCACAAAAATTGGACACACCCTAGGATGCCTGCCTAAGGTATCGGGTGTGTCCAAATTTTGTGGGGATTTGTTATATTTTTTTTGACATTCCCCTTTTTACCTTGTGCTCTATTAGCATTTACAAGCGGGATGGAACGGTTTTAGATGTCATCTTCCCACCTGCGGTTTCGCCCAAATCTGCCGTCGGGCTTGTATTCGCCGCTCTGTGTACGGAAACCCAATTTTTCACACCTTGACATTGACTTTCGATAGAAGGTATCGTACATTGAAAGATGTTAATCGATTGCTTCAAAACTGTCAGGAATGCAAATATGTCGATGCGTCAAAAACAAAATCACGCCTTCACCCTTGTCGAACTTCTCGTTGTCATTGCGATCATCGGCATGCTCATCGCCCTTCTCTTGCCAGCCGTTCAGGCAGCACGCGAAGCCGCAAGACGAATGCAGTGTAGTAATAGCATGAAACAACTGTCGCTGTCCGTACATAACTTCCATGATTCCCACCAACGAATCCCGAACACAAGGGACGAACGTGTTTGGCTGGCAATGAACCCCACCAAAGGGAGCGGCTTTCCTACCATTCAGTCCCTTAACCTTCCCGTTGCGGCAACCTATAATCCAGCCTGGGGACAGGTCAGACACCACGGTGTTGAACAGTATGGTTTTCTTACCGTACTGCTGCCATTTTTCGAACAGGGAGCAATGTATGACCGTATTCGTGACTATTTAGAGAAAGCGGTTTATCCCTTTGACGATTGGCAGAATCGGTGTCCTGCTCCTAACTATCGCGATAGTAATGAAAGGATGACAACACCTCATATCATGGTTACAGATGGGTTGCTCAATCCCTTTTGCTCACAAATTTCCGCCTTTCTTTGTCCTTCGGATGGCGGTGCTAAGATTGCCGGGAGAGGAACGACCAGTTATCGCATCTGCCGCGGCGATGTGGCATGTGGCGAGAACTGGGCACAGCAAAACATTGGACGCGGAATCGGCAGACCAGGGCGATTTGGAGAATTATCGTTTGCCACGATTGAAGATGGAAATAGTAACACGTTGTTCGTTTCAGAATCAATGGTTGCGCCTGCCGACAATTCACAGTCCTACATGGCATCTGTAGCCAGTGGAATTGCAGGGGTTCATGGCGGAGCCCCCATCGTTTGTGCTGCACAGCGCGGAGCCGGCGGAAATTTTAACGCCACCAATCAGAGCATTCTCAATGGCAAAGGACACAGTTGGGGATGTTATCGGAGACTCAGTACAGGATTCGATACCGCACTGGCTCCCAACCAGCCTTCCTGCGCTAATAATGCGGGTGCAGACAACTTTTTCTATGGGGAGGCACTTATTTTAACGGCTTCCAGTGCCCATTCAGGCGGCGTGAACGTCGGCTTATGCGATGGTTCGGTACGTTTCGTTTCAGATTCCATCGATGCCGGCAATCCTGCTCGGCGGATAGGGGAACCGGCGAATTCCACCAATAACCAAACCGCAGACCTTGGAAATCAAGGGCTTGGACATGCGTGGACAGGAGCGTCCACCAATGGAGTTTGGGGAGCGATGGCGACTCCGGCGGGGGGCGAGTCCGCTTCACTTCCGTAACAGAATTTTCCACTTTCATCATCAATAGAGGAGTATCCCATGCAAAAATTTGTTTCGGTTTTACTTTTGCTCGCTTTTGTCGTTGCCGGGTCAGGATGCGGCGACGGCAAGTTGAAAACCTATCCTGTCAGCGGGACTGTTACTTACCAAGGGGAGCCGCTTGCCGGTGCGACGGTTAGTTTTTCCCCGAAAACCGAAGGAGAGGGGAACACAGGGTTTGCGAAAACGGATGCGCAGGGATTCTACCAACTTCAAACGACGCAAGGACGTGTGAACGCCGGAACGACTCCCGGAGAATACTACGTGACGATTATCAAAGTCGAATCGGTCGGCACAGGAAAAATGGTCGTCGAAGATGGCATTACCAGGGAAGAAGAGAAAACCGTTTCGAGAATTCCAGAGAAATACAGCAGCATCGAGGCGGGACTGACCGCAACAGTCGCCAAGAAAAGAAATGAATTCGATTTCGAATTGGAGTAAATTCGTTTTATTTCATCATTTCCCGTAGTTTTTTGCAGGCAGCCGCTATTGTGGTTTCCTTGGAAAACACACTGCTCGACCCCGCCACAAAGCAGTCGGCACCATTGGCACGCATGCGCGGAATGTTCGCAAAACTGCAATTACCATCTACCTGAAGAATAACGTTTTCGTATCCATTGTTATCCAAAAAGTCGCGAGTTTTCCTGATTTTTTTCAATGTTTGTTCGACCAGTTGTTGTCCTGCGAAACCGGGATTGACTGTCATCAACAGCACCATTTCCGCATCAGGGAGCACATGCTCGATACAACAGATGGGTGTCGCAGGATTGAGTGCTATCGCCGGTTTGGCTCCCGCGTGCTTGATTTCCTGAAGGGCTCGGTGAAGATGCGGTGTGCTTTCGCAATGCACGCTCACAAGATCGTCGGGATTCAAATCGAACCACTTGATTTTTTGTTCGGGATGAACAATCATCAAATGGACATCGTAAGGAATTTTCGTTGCTTTGCGCAACCCTTTCATCATTTCGTTGCACAGCATGAGGTTCGGTACAAACACGCCGTCCATAATATCGAAATGCAGATACTCAACGCCTGCTTTTTCGAGTTCGGCGACATCTTTTTCGAGATGAAGGAAGTTCGCACACATCATACTGGCGGCGATTTTCGGCGGTAGCATTTTCTCTTCTCCTTACCCGGATACTTCATACAAACGACACAAAAACAGTGTACCAAACAACTCACGTCTCGGCAACGGTCCCGGACGAATGAAGCAGCATTTTGTGGTGGTTCGTTGACGGAACCGTGCACTGGGATCGGAAGGACAGGCGTAGGAACTGATATTCCCCTGAATGGCCTTCCGAGCTGGGTGGTCGTCTTCAGAAGCGTATCGTGAGCCCAATCCCGCAAAGCCGGTAAAATTTCCCTGGACCCCCATTCCGCAGTCTGCGTTAACCACCGCGTCGTAGCGAGTCGTCAGTTCCATATAAGGAAACACGTGGAATTGAGCACTCCAATTGTTTGAAAAGACCTGTCTGGTAGGATCATTGGGATTTGGAGCAACTACCGTCTCCGTTGCCATTGGAAACCTTCCTTTTGAACCATGGAAGACATTCAATGCAATCCCAAACTGCTTAAAATTGTTTGAGCATTGCATTCGTCTTGCGGCTTCGCGGGCCGCCTGAACAGCAGGAAGCAACAACGCAATCAACATGCCGATGATCGCAATAACAACGAGTAGTTCAACAAGTGTGAACGCAAACCGCGGTTTCATGGAAAAAACCAACCGTTTCATAGTTAGGGTCTCCTAAATGTTGTTGCTTTGTACTCTCTTTCCGAACTTTGCGACGTCTCAATCTGTCGCGTTAACTTTGACGGCTTTCCCAACATCAAAGATTTTATCATTTTTCCCCTTGGCAATGACAAGTTCGAGGGGAGTCGTTTCTGGTCTTTTAAGTTTTGGATCAGCCAGGTCTGCCTGTTTGAGGTCTTCGCCAATTCGTTCGAGCACAATAGTTTTTTGTCCAAAACAATAGTTTTTTGTCCAAAATAAACCGAAGTATGCTCTAACGGCTCAAGGTTTTCCATGCGATGCCAGCCGCAATGCCGCTGACAATGACACAGAACAATAGGAGCAGAGGAGTTGAATTCACAACCCATCTTGGAAAAAACAGGTAGGAAGAGGCAAAATAGATCAAGGCGAACGTAAAATTAAAGGTCATAAACGATTTTAAGAGGCGATCCTTTTTTTCGGCATCGTTCATCGGTTCGACCGGTTTAGGCTTTTCCTTTGCGACCGGCACCGGCTCGTTGCTGTGTTCGATTTTTGTAACCCTGGCGGCATCACGGGGGAAGTATTTCACAATGGCGGCACTCAATTCGGCTGGCGTACAGATCACACATCTTACCGGCAAGTCAAAGATCATACGTAGTTCATCGGCAACGTCAGGGAGGACAGGTTTTGTCGTTGCCAACAAAACGTGCCCTTGATCGATGGAAATCGGTACAAAAGAACACCGTCTGGCAGTCATCGGATCAACTTGAGCCGCTATTGCTTCGTCAATAGAAAGATCGTCGAAATGGACAAACGGAAGTCCCAGCGATTCGGCATACGCCATCATCACGGCTTCAGGAGGGGCAACTTTTTTCTGCAAAACCGCCTCACACAGATCAATGCCGACGGCATGAGCGTAACTGTCAATCTGAGTTAACTGCTCCCTGGAAACAAGTTTGTTGGCAAGAAGAATGGTCTCTAGTTTTCTTTGTTCTGACATTGTTTTTTATTGTTGCTCGAACAGTTTTTTCAGTTCCCATTTCAGGGTTTCTCCTCGTGCGTTGTCCGTGATTATGTTCCCATCCTTGTCCAGGAGCAACATCGTTGGAACACCCTGTATGTCAAAAAAATCCCCCTGCGGCGGTTGGTTTGCCTTGACCGTCTGCGGTTCGGAAAGGATAACCCAGGGCAGTTTTTCGTGTTGAACAGATCTTTTAATTCCGGCGATTTGCTTATCAATGTCCTTTCCTGATGCGTTACTTTCCCAAATATAAACCGAAACGATTTCCAATCCTTTGCCGTGATACTTGTCGTAGGCTTCGAGCATACCGGGAATCTCCGCTTTGCATGGAGGACACCACGTTGCTGTGAACTTGACTAGGACGTATTTTCCGCGAAGACTTCCCCAATCGAAATCTTCGTTTTGAACTGTCTTGCCGTAGAGGCTGAAACTTTCACCGACCCTGGCACTGACAGAATCGGGGGCACCGCTTTCTTCGTCGTCGTTCGTCAGAAAAAGGATTACAGCCAGTCCGAAGAACATCACAATCATGAACGATGCACCCAGCCCACACGCACATCCGGTTAAAAGGGCATATCGGCTTGTTGGTTGTTTATGTTGCGGGTCAGGCGGAAAAATCGGCTTGCAGTTCATGCAAATAAATGAATATGACAAGGAAAACCTCCCCGTATTGTAACAGGAAAAAGAGTAAAAAAAAGAGTCGCCATTTTTAGATTGCGGTTTAGTCGCGAAACGCTTCGAAGCCGACCCAAATATAAGCAGGGATTGCCAAGGGACGGAAATAGCGTAGAATCCAACCATGAAATTACTGGCGATCAGCGATCACTATCTTCCTCGCCGTTACATGGCGGCAGGCTTGACTTCCCTCGAAGAACACGGCATCGACGTTACCGTGTTTCCATGGGAACACGACACCCTGGAAGAACTTCAAGCAGCAAACCTGCAAATCGAACAAGGCGGTCCCGAAGCGATTGCGCTTCCCCAAGAACTGCTTCAATCCGTCAATCAATACGACATCATTGTAACGCAATTCGCACCGATTTCCAAAAAATTCCTTGAATCTGCGGAGCCGCTCAAACTACTCGGCATTCTTCGAGGCGGCTTGGAAAACGTCGACCTCGAAACGGCAACGCAACGCAAGGTATCCGTGTTCAACACGCCCGGTCGAAACGCACGAGCCGTTGCGGAAAGTACCATCGGTTTGATCCTTGCGGAAGTGAGGAACCTTGCCCGGGGACATGCCGCTCTGAAACAAGGAAATTGGACGAGAGAGTTTCCGAACAAAAATGACATTCCTGAACTGCTCGACAAAACCGTCGGCTTGATCGGATTCGGTGCCATCGGCAAACTCGTGGCAAAATTTTTGGACGCTTTCGGTGCAAAAGTGATTGTGTATGACCCGTTTTTCCAAAAGGGGAGCGAAAACGTACAACCGGTTGATCTCGAAACACTGATGAAGCAATCGGACATCGTTTCAATCCATGCCCGATATGTATCGGAAACGCATCATTTGGTCAATCGGGAGCATCTCTTGATGATGAAACCGACGGCAATTCTCGTCAACACCGCACGGAGCGGATTGGTGAACGAAGAAGCCCTCATCGAAGTTCTTTCGGCACGGAAAATCATGGGGGCCGCCTTGGATGTGTTCGATGAAGAACCGCTGAAACCGGACAGTCCGTTCCTTTCGCTCGACAATGTAACGATTGTTCCCCATCTTGCCGGCAGTACGGCGGATGCGTTTCGCAACAGTCCGAAACTGTTTTCCGCTCATCTGATTCGCTGTCTCGGCGGCGACAAAAACTTACCCATAGTCAACGGCATTGCGCCGTCCTTCACTCGTTAAAGGTCATTTGCCGCTTGTTCGGTTTGGAATTGTTCTCTTTCCAACCACAATTCTTCACTTGCCTTGCGGAAACACTCACGTCTTTGTTTAGGAGTCAGGTCTTTGATTTCCTCATAAATCTTTGCCTGTATTTCCCGCTTCGATTCGAGGGAATTAAAACCGGGAATAGGCTTGAATTGGGACAGATCAAGTTTTGTCATTGGATCACCTCGTCTGGGGTTCGGATTTCAATTTGGGAATAACCAAGCACCATGTTGATACCGTTGTATCGGCGAATTCGGTTGAGTTTAACGATATGCGTGCAATTAAAACTGACAAGCACGTCAACACAAGCAACCGATGCAAGGGCAACGTGTAGGCTATCGTTTAGGCTATTTTTGGTAACGATACCTTCGGCAATATACCGTTCTGCTAATGCGTCCGATTCATCAGTCGAGACTATCCGTTCGATTTGGGATTTCGGTATTGTGCGGTAGAAATCACGGACATGCTGCGGTGAGTCTTTGACTTCCTTATCCAATACGTCCGATAGGACAACACGGATTTTGCCATCAAAAACGGCTTTCCAAAAAGATTTTACTCTTTCAGGGTGGTCATTCGTATCGAACATCCCGCTAACAACGGAATTGTCAACGTAAACTCGTTCAGGTAACTCTCTCATCATATCCTCCTCTCGTTAGTTTAGGTTATTTTTCCCGCACTGGCAAGATACAGGGGTAATTAAGTGGGGCTACACAAGAATAAAAAATGCGCTACAATGGCTGAGTTATGGACTTACATTTGAAAAACCAAGTTGTTTTGATTACCGGCGGCTCCACCGGTTTGGGACGTGGAATCTCGACCTTGCTTGCCGCCGAAGGAGCCAAGGTTGCGATCAACTATGTCGTCAATCCCGAGGCGGCACAAACGCTTGCCAAGGAGTTAACGACCACTTATGGTGTCGAAGCACTGGCAGTCTATGCCGACGTTTCCAGCGAAGAGAACGTACTGGCGATGTTCGAGGAAGTCGAAAAAACGCTGGGACCGATTGATGCTCTCGTGAACAACGCTGCCTACATTGCCCAGCCGGCATGCGTCGATTTGCCGCTCGATGATTTTAGAAAATGCGTCGAGGTGAATTTGCAGGGAATGTTTTTGTGCAGCCGCGAAATCATTCGGCGATTGCTTGCCCGAAAGGCAAAAGGACGAATCGTCAATGTTGCTTCACAGGCGGCGATTCGCGGTTCGTTTCACGGCAAGACCGCCTACGACATGACCAAGGCGGGCATGTGTGGTTTCACGCGTTCGCTGGCTTACGAAGTTGGCGAACACGGGATTAACGTCAATGCCATTTTGCCGGGTTTTATGTACACCGACATCATTGCGAAGGAAATTGATTCCAATTTGGAGGCGACCAAGCGCCGTTCGTTGCTCAACCGCATTGCTCATGTGGACGAAGTGGCGCAGGTGGCGGTCTTCCTTTGTTCCGACCGCGCCAGTTATATGATCGGTGCCTCGGTCGATGTCAGCGGCGGTATGGCACTGCACTAATTCCCGAACGCTTTGGTTGCCGTTTCATTGAGGAAGCGGACAGATTTGCCATCGTGGTAGTTGGCAACCTCGGTCAAAATCACGCCTTCGTTGCCGGCAAACTGCCAATGATGAGTGCCTACCTTCGACAGTCCGACGAACACGCCCGGATCGGCAATGGTGCAATGCTCCACCGTAACGGCACCGTGGGCGGCAGGGACTTTGACTTCCGGCGGCAAATTCGGTTCTCCTTCGCCGATGACATAACTGCGTCCCCAGCGGACGAACCAACCCTCATCTTTCTGCGGACCGCTGACTTTGGCATCCGCCGGCTTAATGTGCCAATGTTCCGGCAACATCTGATTCGGCATCAAAAAGATGTCCTGAATCATGTAGGAAAACTCGCCGTCCAACTTGTTGGCGAACATGACGCAAGCGAGTCCCACTTCGGTAAAATTGCCGATGTCAAGATCGGTAACGTAAAGGTTTTCCTTGAGTGTCGGATAGACGAAATAGCCATGATATTCGAGCAGTTCGATGACAGCATTTTTGGCGGCTTCAACATCAAACTTTCCGTCCTTGTAATAGTGTGCGTTGGGATAGTTGGGCAACCTCCTTCTGCGTGAGGTACGTCGTGCAACTTGTGCTTCAGCGGAATCGGCGGCAACGGCGGTCAAGCCAACGGCGGCGGCACCGAGCATTGCCCGGCGGGAAATGTTCTTCGTCATTGTGTTCTCCTTTGAACGGTTTTGAGGGATGAAAAGGATGGGGGTAGTCTAACCGACTTTGTCCCATTCGTCAACGTACCTATCAAACTTGCATGCGGTCAGTTTACTGTTCTCCAATGCAATAAATCGTTGTCTCCCCCCGAATGTACAGCCGATTGCGCAACATTGCCGGACTGGTTACGCACGGCTCCGGCATCGGATTTTCTGCAATCGTCATTGCGGCAGCAGACTCGTCGGTCAATGAACCACTCTCATCAAGGGCAACTTTGGACAAATCAATCACAAACGCCAATGGGTTGTCCTTCGTCTTGTCAAAAATGTAAATGTACGTCCCCACCCGAAGCGGCGACGAATAGATGCTTGCCGTCTCGCCGACCTCCAATTCCCAGTATTGCGCCCTCTTGTTGCTTGGGTTGATCGCCTTCGGATTGTATCCCGTCAAATATCCTTGGGGACTCAGGGTCAGAAAATACTCCTCGGTTGCCAGCGGACTCGATGTATCCGGCATTGCATTGACTCCCGTCCAAAGGATATGCGTTGCGGTAACGTCTCCCGACCCGGTGGCATCGAGGGCGGTAACTCGCGGACTCTCATTCGCTATCAAAACGGTGTTTCCGAGAGAGATCGCCGACGGTCCCACGTCTCCGCCGTTTAAGCACCGGCACCGCCAGAGTTCCTTGCCATTGTCAGGGTCGTAGGCAATCACAAAAGGGTTTGCGCACGTGATAATCTGGTACGAATCTCCAATTTTCTTGATCGTCGGCGATGACCAAGTGCTATGCAACTCCTCACGAGGCGTTTCCCAGAGAACATCGCCATTGTCGAGGGCAAAGGCAATGAGTTTCGAGTTGCCCTCGGAACCATCGCCGTCGTCGAATTGCACAATCAATCGGTCGAAATGAAGGGCGAGCGAATTTGCATAACCGTAGTGGTTATCGGGAGTACCAAAACTCTTTCGCCAAACGAAATTTCCGGCAAGATCAACGGCAACCAGTTCACCATTGGCGAACATGGCGTACACATGCCGACCATCCACTACCGGCGTTGGAGCGGCAAAGCCGGTATCGGCATCGACTTTGGGTATCTCGGTTTCTTTTCGGGTAACGTCCGCCGTCCAAAGGAGGTTGCCGTTTTCAATGTCGTAGCAGAAAATCTGTTGCTCATTCTCATTGGCACCCGTCAGGAACAGTTGATGTCCCCAGATCACGGGGGACGAATTGCCGGGAAGCGGCACCTCGGACTTCCATACGATGTTTTTTCCCGCCTTGCCGTCCCAGTGCGTCGGCGGATTGTCGGAGAAACCGATGCCGTTGCCATCGTAATTGCGGAAAGCGACCCAATTTTCGCGAAATTTCTCTTCCGTGAGAATGAGTTTTGCAACCGGAACAGTTGCTACTGGCATCTCATTCCTACCCGCTGGTGCCGCAACAGTTGATTCGGCGAGCAGTTTTTCCCGGAACATCTGTTCTACGTTCGCCCGGAACATCCGTTCCACCGGATACGAGGGCATCAGCAGAAGCCCAAAGTAGAATCCCCCGAAAAGCATCAACCATGAAAGCGCAGCGGCAGCGTGCCACGAATTATTTTTCTCACACGGTCGGCTACTTTCACTCGGGTCGGGAATTTTCCGATTCAACACGTCAAGTGTTCTAACGGCAACGAGAAATAGCATAGCGGACACCATCAAGAAGGACGTTGTGTTCAGGATGGCGGTTCGACGCTTAAAGTAGCCGGTACGCAGTTGCCAATCGAGTTCTCGGATTTGTGTTTTGAGTGTTTCGTTATTCCTGTCTTGTGCCAGTGCTTTCCGAAGAGCGAGAAAAGACGGATAGTCTGTCGGCAATCTATTGAACGAGTCCTGGGCTGGCTTGCGATAGGAAGGATCGCTCGTTGAAAGTGTTTCTGCTTGAGGAGCGGTTGTATTTTCGAGTAACAGGAGACCGTGATAATTGATGGCGAGGACGGTGCAAAAAAGTATGCAAAACAAACCGCTGATGACGGCAAGGAGAACGGCAAGGCGGTGCAAGGAACGTACACCGGGAACGGTGGTCGTGTCTAAAACGGTCGTCATGCTGTTCATTTTAATCGGTATCCGAACGATTCGCAACGGTTGTTTTTGTCTTGAAATTTTCCCACATAATGTTACAATACACGACATGCCGCCGACCGAACGACTCTCGTTTGAAAAACCGATTTTTGAACTCGAAGCCCGCATAGAGACTCTCAAAAAAGACTCCGTCGCCCCGGAAAACCGGGAAGAAATCGCTCGATTGCGGAAAACGCTCCTGCAACTCCAAAAAGATGTCTATGCCTCCCTCAGTGCTTGGGAAACCGTCGAAGTTGCCCGGCACCCAAACCGGCCACAGGCACTCGATTATATCGAGGTGATGTTCGACGAATTCGTCGAATTGCACGGCGACCGATTCTTCGGCGACGACCCCGCAATCCGAACCGGCTGGGCAAAATTGGACGAGTACAAAGTCATGGTCATTGGACAACACAAAGGACGCAACCTCAAAGAACGCCAAACGTGCAATTTCGGTTGTCCCCATCCCGAAGGGTATCGCAAAGCACTGCGGATGATGCGAATGGCAGCGAAATTTGGTTTGCCGATTGTCTGTTTGATTGACACACCGGGCGCATTTCCCGGCGTTGCCTCGGAAGAGCGGGGAGTTGCACTGACCATTGCCGAATTGATGTTTGAAATGTCCACCTTTCTCACGCCGATTGTCTGCGTGGTGATTGGCGAAGGCGGATCGGGCGGAGCCATCAGCATCGGCGTTGGCGACCGGGTGGCAATTTTGGAACACGCTTACTATTCGGTCATCAGTCCTGAAGGATGTGCCGGCATTTTGTGGAAAAGTCACGAATACAAGGACAAGGCGGCGGAGGCACTGCGGTTCAAGTCCAAAGATTTGCTGGGCTTCGGCGTGGTCGAGGAAATCATCGAAGAACCTGTCGGCGGAGCGCAGCGCGATCCCCATTTGATGGCTTCGCGTGTAAAACACTATTTACGGAGCCAACTGAAGGCGTTGGGCAAGATACCAGCGGAACAACTGGTGAGCAAGCGGTATGAACGATTCCGCAAACTGGGTGTTTTCCTCGAGGAAGGAGGACAATAACCGAATGAAACCGACGCTGGAGGATTCCCTGCTGACTGCCTATTTGGACGGCGAACTTGAGCCATTGGAGCGGCAAGGGCTTGAGCAGCGTCTTGCGGACGAGCCGGAACTTCGGCAGCGGCTGGTCCTGTTGGAGGAAACTTGGCACTGTCTTGATTTGCTCGAAAGAGAGAGCGCCGATGCCGAAAAAATTGAAACGACACTGAAAACAGCGGCGATTGCCGTGTCGGTTCCTTTTTTTCTGCCAGTGGAAATAAGCCGATGGGGACGATGGAGTCTTGCCGCTGTTGTCGGATTGGTATTGCTTGTCGTAACATTCAAAATCGGCAGCGGATTACCAGCGGAGACTATTCCTGCTCGCTTGCCAGCGACGGAGAGCAAACAACTTGCCGCAACCCTTGAAAAACTTTCTCCTTGGGACAGAGACGAACTCTTGAATGAGGAACCGAACACAATTATTGACACTCTCAAACGATTATGGAACGAACATTGATATTACTAAAGCCGGATACAGTTGAGCGGCAACTCGTGGGAACGATTTTGAGCCGATTTGAACAAAAGGGACTCAAAATCGTTGCGATGCGGATGTTGCGCTTTACACCAGAACTTGCTCAACGGCACTATGCAGACCATGTGGGAAAGGATTTTTATCCCGGCTTGGAGACGTACATTACGAGCGGACCCGTTGTAGCGGCGATTTTGGAAGGGGTGGAAGCCATTGCCGTTGTTCGCCGAATGATTGGACCGACCAATGGTGCCGAGGCTCCTGCCGGCACGATTCGTGGAGACTTTGCATTGACGAGTCGGTGCAACCTTGTTCATGCATCGGACAGTCCAGCCGCAGCGGAGCGGGAACGGGCAATTTTCTTTCCTGCGGAAAAACAATCGTGAGAGTGCGAAAAAAGCACAAATTGTCTGATACATTTGTACCGAATCTATCATTTTTGCGACCCGGTGAGACAATAATCGGCAAAGTTTTACCATTTTTGCTACTTTATCTGTAGTATTCCTTCGATTATAATGGGGAAGCCCCCCTATCTTATGTACGTTAACAATGATCCGGCTGATTGTACCATGTCTGCTCGGCATCAGCGTTTGGCTCTCTCCGCTCAACGTTTCGGCTCAAGATGCGCCCACTCCCGCCGTGCCAACCATTTTTCGGCAGGCACCTCCCGCTATCTATGTGGAAAACTCGCAAGGCAAACATTTTTTAATGCCCGGCTGGCCCTTTACTGAACTAGACGAAATATTCAGAAAACTCACGTCAGAAGACCAACAAGATGCGATTCCCTCTTTCATTCCTCGCAGTGTCTCCGCAACCGGTACTGCAAAGGATAATTACGTCGAATTAGACGTGCAAATCGAATTGCAGACATTCAGTGACCAGCCGGTGCGTATTCCTCTCGGTTTCAAAGAAGGCATTCTGCCGAGTAAAGACCAAACGGATAAACCTTCGTTCCGCTATACGGGCATTGGCTCTGCAAACATTACCGTCGAAGAGGGGCAGTACGTTGCCCTTGTTGTTCCACAAACTCAACCGGTTGCCAAATCGGAAGATTCGGACAAATCAGAAAAACCGGACACCGACCAACAGCACACTCTTTCGCTTCTTTTGTGGATTCCTTTCACGAAGAGCGGCAGTGGGGAACACCGATTTGCCCTCTCATTTCCGCAGTTTACCAGTACGCAACTGTTACTCGAAGTTCCGATGACCAACATCAACGCTTCGGTATCTCGCGGAATCCTTCACGACAAACAAGAACAGACCGAGCGGCAATCGACGTTGTTAAATATCCAAGGTCTCCGCTCGGATATCGAAATTTCATGGGAAAAAAAGAAAGCCGAAATTGTCGATGATCGTCCCGTGTTACGTGTTGAAGATGCCGTCATGGAAGTTCGACTCAACGCTCACTCCACCGCTTATGATGTGGTGTTACCGGTGAGCAGTGCCACCGGCAATTTCGAACAGTTGCAAATTCGCTTGCCCAAAGGTTTCATGCTTGATCGGGAAGTCATCGACAAACATGCCGCCGAAAACGACTATTCCGTCGGAGAAGTGGACGACGAGTCTGTGGTGACGATTCAGTTTCCACAGAAAACAATCGGTCCCGTTGCTCTGCATTTGGTAGGAAAACAATTTTTTGAAGGGGAAAGACCAGATTTCAAGCGCGACCTGGAAGGTTTTGAGGTTATTGGAGCCGAACGTCAAACGGGTACCCTTTCAGCATCGGTTTATCCTGCGGATATGAAGCCGCTCTGGGAACCGGTACGAGGAGTCCGCCATCCTGAAGGAGGCAGTCCCAGTACGGGTTTATCGACGGCGTCCGCGTTCGCAGGGGAGACTCGATTTGAGTTCATCTCGCAGCCTTTTCTGCTTCGAGTGCAAATGAGAACTCAACAAACACGAATCAGCGTCAAGCCGGAATATCAATTTCATATCCGCAAGGGAGGGATAAGCATGGCTGCCCGGCTCGTCTATACGGTCAGCGGTGCCAAAACGAACGTGCTGCACCTGCTTTTGCCCGATGAGCAATGGCGCTGTGATTTTGGAACCTCGAGTCTTGTCGATACCAGCAACGGCAAACCGGACGAGTCCGGTTTGCTCACAATTCCGCTCCGCAACCCGATGGACGCAACATTCGAAATTGAATTTCAAGCGCGTCGTCTTCTTGAATTCGAAGATGAACAAATCCACCGCCTTGTCCTTCCGATGCCGGAACCTCAAGTCGATTGGAGCGAGCCGGCACTTGTAACCATCGTCTCCGATAAAAATGTTGAGGTGTCGCCCGTTTACGAATCCTACACAACTTCATCCAAACAATATACCACCGGTCTGACCCGTCAGACGCGTCGCCCCGCTGTAGCATCCCTCCGGCTTGAACTCACCGATTTGCAACAGGAACCGCTCTATTTTCGTACGGAACCAACCAATGCAGTCTTCGTTGCTGATTTGAGTTATCAACAGCAGAGGGTCAACGCTGCCATACAAACAGACGTGCAGTTGTTTGAAGATTACAATCAAGTGACTCAAACCATTTCCTACGATGCGGCTTACGCACCTGTTACCCGAGTTTATGTACTGGTTCCGAAATCCTTGGAATTGAGAGGCGATATTCAAGTGCGCTTAGTGAATCAGAATCGTGCTCTAGAACTGCGGGACACGATTGCCGTTGCCCAAGACAATGTTCCCGAAAATTGGGTACGGAAATTAGTCCAACTTCCCGACCCCATGTTTCGGTTTCGGTTGATGTTTCAGTATTTCCCGCCGCCGCTGACCCTTGCCGTGGATGATACGGCTCCATTTTCGTTCTCTTTCATTTGTCCGTGGGATGTCCCTGTCTCGGACCACAGCATCCATTTTTTCACCCCCCCTGATTACAAAATAACATTGCAAAACGAGTCGAGACCGTTATGGGAATCGTTCCGTGAACTTCGCCGTCTTCCGTCCAATGCTACGGAAACGTTCCGGTCTGCTCAAGCCCCTCAAAAAATTGCGTTATTCATTTCTGCGTCTGAAAAGGGCGTTTCGGGAACCACCGTTGTTGAACGCGCTTGGTTGCAAACGTGGCTCACCGGCTCACTCCGAGTTGATTGGGCAATGTATCTCGTGAAAACCGCCCATAACGCCGTGGTGATTCAACTTCCACCGGAGGCAATGCGGGAATATCAAATTACCGTGCGTGTCGATGGACAACCAGTCCCGCAACCGAATATCTCCCAGTCGGGAATGTTGACGATTCCGGTTGCACCGGAGCAATACAATCGTCCGATAGAGATTTTTATCGACTATCGTTACGCATTTGAAATCTCTGGTATCGAAGTGCCGATTACTCTTCCGCATTTTACAAAGGACACTGTGGTACAACACCAATTTTGGCAAGTGATTCTTAAACAAGATAGGCACATCATTGGTTGTCCCGACGGTTGGACATTGGAATACAACTGGAATTGGAACGGGTTGTTTTGGTGGCGGATGCCCTCCCTCCGAAAAAGCGATATTGGCTTCGATTCGGAAAAAACGGAGCCAGAACCTTCAAGCAGCGGGTCGAGTCAATATGTTTTCAGTCATCTTCAAGCACCGTCCCATGTTACGCTGTACATTGTTGATCGCTCGCTGATTATCCTTTGTGCGAGCGGTACCTCCTTGTTCATCGGTTTGGTGCTGATTTATGTACCGCAATCCAGATATGTAGGTTCGCTATTCGGACTTGGAATTGCCCTGCTTGCGGCGTTGTTTTATCAGCCCCCCCTGGTGCTTTTGATGTTACAAGCGGCTGTGTTCGGTGTGTTTTTGGCACTGGGAGCCGGGTATGTCTATCGGATATTCCATCACCAGAATCAGTGGGTACCGCCAGCGTTTGCGATGGCAGGCGATATGTCGCAACCCTATTTAACACCGCTGCCGCCGTCGATGACGGTGCACGAGGTGGTGATGGACGAAGAATCCGACGACACAGAGGCACCCTCGGTTATTCACAATGGTCAGTCATGACAAAAAAAGAAGCCAAAATTGGTTCTCCGCCGCTCCAAGGCTGGTTGCCGACCGCAACAGACCGCCGGACGATTGCCTGCCTTCTTTTTCTCATCCTTTTTTGCCTGCTGTCCTTTGCCGCTCCCCTATTTGCGGACAATGAAAACATCGTGGAGTATCGTCAGGTCTTTGCGCCCGAACATGCGATTGACTCTCTTTCGTTGGAACCCGGAATTCCAATGGATCGATTGGAATTTGAATCTTGGCTCGAACGGTTGAACCAAAAATCAGAACATCGAGACGGAAAACACCCTTCCCTTTCCAAAATCGTGTTGAAAGCCAAACTCGAAGATCGGCAACTTGTTTCAGGACAAGGCGTTTTCACCTTACATCCCTGCTCCGAAGATACAAAATCACTGCCGCTCAACCCGCTTACATTGGCAATCCATTCGTTGCGCTGGCAAGACATGAGTGAGGCGGTGTTCTTTTGTGATGCCGAAGGAGGGAATCGGATATTGATTCCTTCGGCAACCGATTCGCTCTCCTACGATCATCTTCAATTCCAATGGTCTCTACAAAGCCGGAAGGATCAACGCAACGGGATCGTCTTTGACTTCGCACTTCCGCCGTGTTTGAACATCGAATTACAACTTGACCTGCCTAAATCACAGATCGTGGCAACTTCTGCCGGTCTTGTATTTCCTGAAGAACGGTCGAGCGACACCGTGTCAGGCTACCGAACTTGGCGTATCTCTCTGGGACACCATTCTCACACAACACTCACCATTACTACAGACAAAACGCTATTACCGGTCGAACAAAAGCCGGCATTTCGGCACTCGAACCTCTATACCGTTACGCAGCAATGTTTGGAAGTACGGACACGTATCAATTTCGATAAAACAGATCGACTCCCTGACAAACTGCTGCTGGAATTGGAAACGCCTCTCCGACCTTTTGATGTCCAATATGGAGATCAAATAGCCGCATGGACACGTTCCGCAATTTCTGCAAACGTTGCCGAAGTCCAGATTGATCTTTCTCCGTTTATCAACGAAGAACCTCAAGAAATTATCATTTGGTCATTGGGTCCGCTTGTGGAAAACCAGCGTTGGATACTTCCCCGCATTCGAGTTTCCTCCCCCGATACTTTCTGGACGGAAACTCGCTGCGGTGTACGTGTGATGGCTCCGCTACGAACTCGGAATATTGTCTGCAATCAGGCAGTGCAGGTTACACCCAATACACCTGATAACTGGGCAACGCAAGAAACACACGTATTTCAGTTTTTCCAAGAGGATGCACAAATCGAACTTGACGTGGTTCATTCGATTCCGCCCTTGACGGTAAACAGTATCATTCAGGCAAACTGGAGCGACATGGGAATCCGAGGAACCGTTTTTCTTGACTGCCGTATCACTGAGGGCGAAAGGTTTATTCTGGATTTCCCTGTTGCGGAACATTGGATCGTCGATGATGTTACCCCTTATCAACCGGAATTCCAGGGAACGAACCTCGCCGAAGAGGACCACACGTTTTCGTGGAATCTTTTGGACGAAGGGAAAACATTTTCCGTACATTTGAACCGTCCGCTGACCGCTCAACGCCGGGTAGCCTTGAAGTTATCTTGCCGGTTGATCAATCGTCCGCAGACACAGTTGCGTTTGGCTGAATTATCCCCCCTCTCGTTGTCCTATCGCGGCAGAGAAACGCATTCCATTGCCCTGCAACTTGATTCACCGGCATACTCGCTCAAAGCCAGTGTCGATGCTTCGACATTCGACCTTCCTCGCAGCGACTTGCTGGACATTTATACGTTGGCTCCCGCCGGAAATATCTATCCGCTCGATTCACGCACACAGGACATCCGTTTTGAATTGGAACGAACGCGCCCCAAGTATGCGGTAGATTTTTCCGGCAATATGTGTGTTGAACACAATGGATTGATTCCGACGTATCGGATACGTTGTACTCCCAACGATTCGTCGATTAACCGCATTTTTGTCCATTTTACTCCGTTCACAAAAAATCACACAGCGGAAAACTGGGTATGGTCGCTGGTCGGTTATTCCAATCCTTCCAACCAGTTTCGGGTTCGAAAAATACAGCATGGAGAATTGAAGGAATTGTTGCCAATGTCCGAACAGCAAAACTGGAACGAGGCTTTGGAACAAGGAGAAATTTGGGAAGTACGGTTTGAAGAACCGCAAACGATGCCCTTTGAACTTTTGGCGGAATCCTTGATACCGCTTGCCGATTCGATGCGAATTCCTTTCGCCTCGGTGCCGCTTGCAGCAACTCAAAAGGGAGAATTAACAATAGAAGCACCGCAACAGTTTGACTATCGGATCGTCGGAGAAAAACTTGACTCAGTGCCGATTGCCCCCCCCGAACCCGGTCGCTATCGAAGTGTACGAGCAGCGTTTCGCTATGATCCGCAGGAAGAATTACGCCGTTCACTCCATACGCCGCTGATGTTGAAAAAAATAACGGAAGAAGAGAAAGTGCACACCGCTTGGGTGTGGTCGTTGCGTTTGGACTCGCAGTACGAACCGGAAGGACTTGTACGGCAAAAAGCCTTGTTTCTCGTTGAAAATCAAGGAAAAGATGTTTTACAAATCAAACTGCCTCGTGAAATTGATGCAACCAGTATTTCGACCGTGTGGCAAGATTCGAAACAAATTTCATGGAAATATCATGCAGAACAGAAAGCAATCGACGTGGTTCTACCGGTTGGACAGCGGTTTGTGTCGATATCCGTCGAATACGCGCATAAAGATATACCACTTGTCCAGCAACGTAAATTGCATCCGCGCTATCCGGCTGTGGATGTGCCCGTCCTCTCCAAAAGATGGATTGTGTGGTTCCCACCGGAATTCAATGTCAGTTTGCGGCATGCAACTCCTGATACCTCAAAAACATCGACGGGGCAGTCGTCGGAAAGCCCCCTTGTTCTTTCCAAAGCCTTGGACTATCTGCTGACAGGCACCTACCGTTCATTTCTTGGATTAGAATGGGACAATGCACTATACGGCAAACAGCGGAGAGTGGAGACCGATAGGGCAACCAGAGCCTTCTTTGCAGAAATCGCTGGCATCGTGCAAAAAAATCCCACGCTGACTTGGGGGGAGTTGCTCGGAAACGAAAGACTCCTATCCGGTATCCGATCCCGATTGGCAGATAAACATGTGGTCGAAACGAAACTACTCATCGACAAGCAAGCACTCACATTTCTCGGACTTTCGCCGAATACTTCGATAGAAAACGACGACTCTATCCAAGACGACAACGTGCGGGAGAGGCTTTTGGAGCAAGCAGGACTGGTGCTTCTGATTGCCGCACGCACGCGCCCCGATGGAATTAAAGAATATGTGTTTGCCCTCTCAACATCAACAACGCTTGCTTTGAATCGGCAATTTCATTCCACTCCGGCAGGACACTGTGTCCGCATTGTTCCCTTTGAAATTTTTGAATCCGATTCGAAGCCGTTGCCGGAATGGATTCCCGCCGCTCGCTGGATGTTGGAAACAACGCTTTCGCCCATTCCGTGGTCGGTTTCCGCACAAGCCACACAACGAACAACGTTTGCAACAGACTGGCACGCCTACGAACTCCCTCTGGACATCGAACAGTCTCTTTACATTGTTCATCGCAAAAAATATCTGGCAATACAGTGGATCGCCTTCTTGTCTGCTGTGTTGATTACGTGCCGAAAACCACTGTCATCCCCGATGCTCTTGATTGCGCTGATTATCATCTTCGAGGCGATTGCACGGTCAGTGGCACCATGTTACATCGGCATACCAAGCGGTGCATTGCTCGGAGTGCTCGTCTCATTGGCATTCGTGTTGATCCGGTCGCAAATGATTCCGAGTGAAATACCGCCAGCGCGTCTTGTCCGAGACGATTCGACCGAATGTTCGGCATCGTTCGTTCACACGGCACTCTCATTACGCTCTTGGTTGCTTTGCAGTGTACTGGCAACACTATCTGCTTCCGCACCCGCACAAGAGGTGCAAGTGCCGATTCCGCCGCACGCCAGAAAGGAACCTTATAGAGTTTTCATTCCGATCAACACGGAAGGAGAGGTTATTGGAGAACACGTTTGGGTGCCATTAGAATTGAAAAAGCAGTTGAGTCGGGATGTAAATACCGACGTTGCGGCAACAGCGCAGCAAGGAAAAATTATCAAAGCCGCTTATCAAGGTTCATTGGTTCATGGAACGTCGGGGCACCTTGAATGTTCGGACGATTTTAAGGTCGTCTATGACATTTACCTTGATTCATCTAGCGCAACAATCACGTTGCCTAATATGCCTGCTGTTCCCGGAAAATGTTTCTGGAATTCCAGACCGATTCAACCGATTTGGGAAGACGAATCAGCACGCGACACGCTCGTTTTCTCTATCGACAATGAAACGCCGGGCAAACACACGCTAGAAATAGCACTATCTCCAGTCATCAGTCAGGATGATAACGAAACGAGCCAAATCGCTTTTGCGATTCCAAAGGTTGCCCAATCGGCATTACGTATTAGCGTTCCTCCCAACAGCCCGACGGTCAACGTTCCCGATGCACAGGGAGCGGTGCTAGTGAACACTTCGTTTGCCCCCGTCGTTACGGCAGAATTGGGAGCGGCAGAACAGTTGGCACTCACATGGGTTGATACTCCGAACCGAAATGGAACGTTTGTGAACGAGGTCGAACAATTTTTTTGGATTTGGGCGAAACCATCGCAAATTGAACTCAGGGCGTTGTTTCGATTTAGAATCGACGGCGGAAAAATCCAACATTTGACCATTCAAACTGATCCGCGATGGTCTCGCGTTGGACAATTCCGATGCGTGGAAGGGTATCCGATTGTTTTACGTTCGGAAACCTATTCAAATGCTTTTGATACTCTCATCGATTCCCCGCACAACGTTTCGCGGATTAGTTTTCAATCCCCCGTGTCAGGAACGCTGACTTTACGTGTTGACTTCGTGTTTGGGGAAACGAACAGAGATACGAACGTCTTCAGAAATCTTCGCCTGCCCGAATTTACAGCATGGCAATCTCGTGTTACAAAATCAATGCTGGGAATTTCCGGCGATCCGTTGCTGGAATTAGACCTGCCGGCAGAGGGACGTGACAGCGGTTTTGAAACAGGTTGGTATGAAACGTCAACGGTCATCCCGCCATCTCTGGGAGAGAGTCTGTTGGTGTTCGCAGGAGAACTGCTTACAGGTCGAGAGGATGTGTCCAGAGAACGACCGGATGTCGGATATGATCTGACCAAAACAGAGCCGGATTGGACTGTAAATATACGCTCCAAAAAAACGGTTCCCGCCGTTACGGTAACACAATCAATGCAATTTGATGTGAACGAATCTAGGGTTCATGTCGTCGGCAACTTCGCGACAACCGCCCAAGTTTTTCGACAACACTTATCGGCTGATCGTTCGATCCAAATTGAAAGCATTGACGTTCGAGACTCCCAAAATGCACTCGTAGAATCGCGTCTACAACACATTGCACCGGAAAAATCTATCGTCTTTTTCAAAACCCCTGTTACCGGAAAATACACCGTTACTGTTCGGGGGTTTTGCGAGTCAAAAACACAGGATGAGCCGTTGCATCAATCGGTTCCCATGTTGACTTTTGATGAAGTTCATACGGAGGAGCATTTTCTCAACCTTTTTCGAACGTCCGCTGTGATTGCAGAAATTTCACCGGAACAAAATGGTTGGACAAAATCGGGGGCGATTCCCGCCGCTCCCATTTCGTTTGCACAAGCCATTCCGCTCGGAAATTGGCAAAAATCAGAAATCACAACACCGATGCCGACGGAAACAGAGACGAAAACCGAACCGTTGTGTTTTGCTCTTTCTCCCAATCGCCCTAGAGTCAAGTGCAAGTCGGTCTTGGCGTTAAATACCGATGCCGATTCCGATGCCCAATGGATCATGACACTCGATTTTAACGGAACCATTACCGAGGGAGAACTAAAATCATTGGCATTCCGCTGGGATGAACGTTTTGGCATCATTCAATCGGTGGAACCAGACACGCCCTGGTCGATTGAGCAAGTTGGCGGACAGCAAACGTTGATGCTCACGCCTTCGGAACCGATGCGAAACGAGCAGCGGTACAAAATCACTCTCGCCCTAACAGGAACAACGGTTGTCTTGCCGGATATGTTTCCGCTTGATCAAGGAACCGACCAACTCGAATCGGAAGTATTCGTTAACCTGCCGCTCAAACTGAAAGACGAAATCATTCCCTGGGAACTGAAAATGCTGGAAGCGGTTGACGGACTCGCCGCAGATGATTCTCGTTTGTCCTATAGAGCAGTGGATACAGCAGGATTTTCAGCAACGATCAGTCAGGTCGAGTCAAAATTGACCGCAGCGTTTTACGACATTGGATTCCTGATCAAAAAAGATGGAACTATACTCGGAACGACAACCATCGACCTGCGAAATCGGGGGCAGGACAGCCTCGTGCTGCAAATGCCGATAGGATACGAGCCTATTCAAATTTCTTCCGCCGGAGCAATACTAGACCATGTCCGGTTGGAAGAGAGCCACCGATGGAAAGTCAACATTGGAACCAGTGATTATCCGCAACGGCTGAACTTCCTTTTCCGTGCCTCGTTATCCCATACAATTAGGCATTGGAATCGCGAACCGATTACCGTTGCACTGCAATTTCCGGTCTTAGTAGGCGTTGCCGCTCAAGAAACGCTCTGGACAGTTGCGATGGAAGGAAACGTACCGGCGATGAATGTTGAGGCAGTTTTGGAAGGTGCCAAAAAACATAGTTTTGGGGACCATCGACCGATTTCGGGAACGGAAGCGACCCTTTCGTTGATCGGGATGAATCTGATCCGGGAACACAATTTGCTCCACGAGTTGCGGTCGTTGCCGATGTCGCTCCGGCAAGAGGAAATGCAAAAGTGGTTTTTATACTGGTCGGACGAATGGAATACAGTGGCAGATAAAGTCGATTCTCGAATTCCCTACTTACCGTCTCAAGACATCAAACCAAAATTGATTACAAGCCCCACAGACCAAAATTCGGAGCGCATTGACCCCATCGGCAGCATCCGCTCATTTTGGGGAATGATGAGTGTGAGAACACCGGAATCGTTGCGAGCCAGCAAGGAACAAAGCATCCAAGAAAAATTTCCGGCAGTCGCTGAAACGCAATCCAGACCGACCGGTTCCATTTTGGCTTCACCGGTTTATTGGCAGGGACGGCTCTCTAATGAAATGCACTATCTCTTCGGAACAGAAGAAAACACTCTTCGATCCATTCGTCTAACCTCAAAACCAGACGATGGAGACTGGACTTATTGGCTCGCAGAATTTGTTTGGCTCGGAATCAGTTTTGCATTGTTGGTTCCGATCATGATGTTGTTGGCGGTTCGTTGGGTTCATCTGCAAGAACTGTGGCTGCAATTCCCTCATTTCTGGGGAATGACTATCGGAGTGTTGCTCTGGTCGTTTTTACCGGAAAGTTTCATTGGTTTCATTATCATCGTATTGACTTTCCTCTCGTTCTTCCGTCCTTCTTGGACTCGGCATCGAATCATCTCGAAACCGTATTGACGCGGTTACGGACTTATACCATAATATACTGCAACATGTCAAAGACTGACCCTTTTTCGTCCTGCAAGGACGTGATGTCTATAACCCCCGGCGGTTAGGCGTTGTGCCAAAATAACATTTACAATCATAGATTTTTCTTTGGCTTGATTGTATAGTTCCACTTTCCCAAGATGTCATACCGGTCAATCATTGAAGAACAGGGTTAGATGTACCGAGGAAAAATAGTTCGTTTTGGTAGCGTTTTGCGCCGCAGTAGCGTTTATTTTTGAGAGAGTAGCATCAAGTGGTAGATTTTTGTTTTCATGTTTGTAAAACCAGTGGAAAATAGGCATTTCCTCCCAATTTGAGTGCGACCATTGTGGGCATAAAACTGCTCCCCGGTGTTCGCCACGCTTTGCTCCAGGGTTTTTATGCCGTTCCTCTCTGGGGCAATCCAAATTCTACCACTCTGTTGCTACACTCTCTTATTTTTTCGTAATATCAAGCAGTGCAATCGGAGTGGAGGGGGAAACGTAATCGAGCAGGGAAGCACCGATACATTCATACGGCTGCAATCGGGTCAAGTCAATTTCCGTAATTTTTTCCAATGACCGCTGCGTGGTCAGATCGAAGCGGCGGATCGATTCGATTACGTCGTTGAATAATTCAATGCGGACGGGCTGCTCCCAGTCGGGCGCAAACAAATCGAGAATGTACCCGCGAACAGCAAATTCACCGGGCAAATCCACCGCCGTCGCTGCGTGGTAACCCCCTTCGACCAGAAACCGGCACAATGCTTCCAAATCGACGCAACTGTTCACTTTCAACGTTTGCGTTCGTTCTTTGAGCAATGTCAGCGGAGGAACCGGCTGCAACAATGCCGGCATGGAAACAACCACCACAAACCGAGCGTTGGTTGAATTCGCCAACCGCTTCAAAATGCTCACTCGTTTGCCAAATGCTTCGTCTGCGATTGCCAATGCTGATTCCGATTCGTGGTCGTGCTGCTCCATCGGCGGCACCAACAAAACGTTTTGTTGGTGCTCCGGTTCAAGAAGCAACGTCATATCTTCGGCAATCTGTTCGGCGGAATCGGCATTGGGCGTTACGATTATTATTGTGCCGTTGCCGTGTTGGAATAAAGCGGCGGCGGCAAGGGCAGCGGAACCTCCGACGATCCCTTCCATCGAGATGGACTCTCCTCCCCAAAGAGCCGATGCCGCCTCGGAAAAGAGCGACTCCTGGGCTGGTGCCCTAAATTTTGGTATGGACATAATTCCGTAGTCCCTTCTCCCAAAAGGCAATAGTATTCACATAGAAGTTTTCACCATGCCCTGTCGGGGCGGCTACCATATAAGGGTATTCCATAACCCAGGGGATCGCCCTTACAGGGCGGTTATTTGCGTAGATACGATTGCCCAAATGGGGAGGAGAAGGGGGGGAGATGCCTTCTGCCAACAAATTCCCTCAATTTTGGACGCACCCTACAACGGAGTGTATTGTTTACCAAACGGAGCAGATGACTTCGCCGCCGACATTTTTCAGTTTGGCTTCACGATCACTCAACACGCCACGATTGGTGTTCAGAATGCGGATTCCCAAACCGTTAAGTACCGGTTTAAGATCGTCTGTAGCGGCATAAACCCGACATCCCGGCTTGCTCACGCGTTTGATATGGTTGACAATTTTTTCGCCATTCGGACCATACTTCAAATGGAGGCGGAGCACCGGCACTGGTTTTTCTTCTACGGTTTCCCAGTCCCAGATGTATCCCTCACGTTTCAAGACATCCGCAACACCTTTTTTTTCAATGGAAAGGGGCATGTCAACGGAGGGTTTTTCAATGCGGACAGCATTCCGAATTCGGGTGAGCATGTCGGCTATCGGATCGGTCATCATAATTATTGTCTCACGAAAATTGTCTGGAGTTTCCTTTGTTAATGCGTTACCAACTTGCTTTTTTTACGCCGGGTATCAGTCCCTGATTGGCGAGATTTCGGAAGCAAATTCGACAGATTCCAAATTTCCGATAGACCGCCCGCGGACGACCGCAAAGTTGGCATCGGTTTTCGGAGCGGCTTGAAAATTTTGGTTTTCTCTGTGCTTTCAGTATTTTTGCTTTGCTTGCCATTGTTTTTTCCGTATCAGATTTAACGCATTATAACGATGGACACAGACACGTCAAGCCCCCGCATTGGGCGGGTGCGGTGTGGGCGCACGCCGTTGACCAGTTTGTTAAAAACGCTCGAAAGGTAGGATGCCGACTTGGAAGTCGAGTGCCTACCTTGGAAAAAACGTGTTAACGGACTGACGTGGTTACATAACACCACCCACCGGGTACTTGCAAAGGGAAGTGAAGTATGGTACGTTGGTACATAGAGCCTGCGCTGTGTGGTGCCACTTTTCCCTTTCAACAACAGTATAACAGTCATGACAAAATTTGATTTCAGCAGTTTCAATTTCTTTGGAAACAATTCCAACAACACCTCGAAAAAGAGGGCAGACAAGCAGCGGCGCGGCAGGCAGTGCCGAATCGAAGAACTCGAAGGAAGAGAAATGCTCTCCGTCTCACCTTGGACAATCGCCAACGATCCCTTCGATTACAGCGATACCGTCATCGTGGACGCTGGGCAATCCGAAGTACAATCCGAACAAGTGGCACCTCTCAAAGCCAGCGGAGAACCCGTCGGTACTATCGGCAGTGCAAAGATTGCGGTGGACAAAGCCTACACCTCGGCAAACTCCATCGGACTGTCCGTCGATAAAGGAAAAGGTGCCGCCTCCGTTACCAACGGTTACAAAGTTTCTACTTCCCAAGGCGATGCGACTGAACTTTCC
>Ga0082212_10002489_pt1 | contig 26788 bp, 20 predicted proteins | sample TergutNt197P3_FD_71548 | JGI IMG/M metagenome (GOLD analysis project Ga0082212, IMG submission 71548) | Neocapritermes taracua P3 segment gut microbial communities from Petit-Saut dam, French Guiana - Nt197 P3 | ecosystem: Host-associated > Arthropoda: Insects > Digestive system > Gut ...
TCTGTCCATATATCCGTCTCGTTTGTCTCTGTTGTAGTTGTTGATATGGTCTTTCGCGATCTCGTCTCGCGTCTTTCCCTCCACGCGGTTTATAGAAAACAAATGAGTACTATCAGCCACTGTGTCAGTTATCACAGGGGCAGACGAAGGGACAACGGAAAAAATGGGCGGCGAAACAGGTGGTGAAACAGTGAGACGGATATCGCCGACACGATGTCGCAAGCGTTCAGAATATATCCTAAACCACCAAGCGCTTTTGTAGTCGCTAACCTTATTGCCTCCGGGCTGGTAAGCAAAAGAAAAGCCTGCGTCCCTGAAGATGCGCATTATAGGGGACAGTTCAATCCCGCCAATAACCCATACATATCCGCTAGAACCACGCATATCTATATATTCTAACCCGTGGTTAAGAATCATATTCAACAGTATGTCGTTTGCGTCATCCATGTCCCGAAATATAAACGAAGCGGACGGGTAAGGGAATGAAAAATGAACGATCAACGAGATACTTCAGACCGGACGGCTGAAGGTAAAGTAGGGACTATTCCTCAGCGCGGGTCTCACCTATTAGGTTCTGCAAAATCTCATCGGTAGCATGTTGGTCGTTCGCATCCCGCACGCGGACATATTTTGGAATATCGCGGAAAGGGCTTTGTGCAAGTTTCTTTTGTGCCTTTACTGCGATTCGATACTTCGGGAAATAAGTATTGGGATCGTATGCGGCAGTGTCGCATAAAATAAATGGCTTATCGTTACCATATAAATTATCAAAGAATTCTTTTAAATCGTTATCGCCAGGTTCATGGATAAGCTCAGGTCCCTCGCCATCGCCCGATGGTACCCAAAATAAATGATGCACGTCCTTAACAGCCCCTTTGACATATACGTTCCCGCCAGAATATATTGGTAATTTATGAGGCGAACTATTCTTTTCAAGGAATAAAAAATATGCAAGCGAGGCAGATATGACGAGGCGAGATTTTGTTGCGTATTTACTGATCCGAAAGCCAAGGTCAATAGACGGCCCTAAAAAATCCCTGCCGAGAGACGCACTGCTGTCAGGATGATCCGTAACGCCTGACAGCCGCACTTCCATGTTGGCGACGGGAAAACCTGCTACCCATGCGGCCCCTTTGAACTGAAGCCGAAAGCCTTTTCGGATTCCTTCCACCTCGGGAGGCAACGAGGTGTTTAAAAAAGAATTATTAAGAGCCGCAAGCCGCGCCCTCATAGCTTGAATAAAGAAGAGAGGCTGTTTAGGACAACGCAGGTCTGCCACCATAACAACCTCGTCCCCAATATATTTCCATGCAGAAAAGCGAGGGTTCTTGCTGTTATTTAATGTGCAGAATTCCGTGCATCCACCGACAGGGCAATCTTTTATTAGTTCCTGAAAGTCTTTCCAAAGCAAAGTCGGCGTTTCATGAAGAAACGAAAGAAGCATACCAGCCCAAATAGCCGCCTTGCCGGGGTCGTTTGGAAATGCTTCTTGGAATGCAGTCTTGAGTCTTGTAGAACCTATAGCATCAATGCTGAGAAATATGAGATGTTTGGGGTGCAGATGGTTAGGATAATCTTTCCAAGGCGGAGAAGACCTATCAACGGATTTTCTCATTTTTCTTTGCTTAGATGTCAATGGCTTTTAACCTTTCAGCGACGATCTGCACAGGAACCATAAAATACGCGGAAAGAGATAATAAGTCATTGCCAACGCCACTGGCAATCGCATCGCGGAGCATCCCCGACGGCATTAAAAATGCAGACGCAAACTCTTGCGCCTCAGACTCAGCATCATCGTCGTCTGTATAAGGAGACAACTGCGCGGTTAATGGAACCTTGCCAGCCTTTGAATGTAGTACATAATGACCCAATTCATGCGCAATGGCGAGACGCTCCTGTAAAGGAAGCAAAAATGAAGAAAGCTCAATAACAAAAGAACCGTCTGTGTGAACAGTTATGCGCGACAGTTCCGTAGCCTCGCGTGGAGCAAGATGGGCGATCCTTCCGTTAATCTTCTCGATCAGCGGGACAAGATCGGCACCGGGAGCATACCCCAATAGCGTGGCGGATTTTTCGGCAATCTCGTTAATCGCGGAAAAAGAGATACCCAAAGGTTTAATGGCGGTTGTTTTCATTGAATTATCCCCTGTGTCGCCTTTTGGTAAACCAATACAGAACTCGCTCGTGTCCCCGGTTATAGTTAATACCGAACCCGCCATATACCAGATCGCGGGAATAATAACACATTGTAAATATTCGGCAAGATACCCACAAAATATTATTGAATCTGCAACGGGTGTAAAATATCAACGGGAGAAATGAAAGGAGAACACTATGGAGAATGGTAATGAACACAAGGCAGATGGCAATGGATATCGGATAGTAGCATGGGCGGTGATACTTCTGTACCTGCTGCCGACGCCGTTTATATACGCGCGGATGCGGCATGAACATAGAGCGGGCGCGGCGATTGTAAGGACGGCATTCTATCCGATTATGAACATACAACCGCGGGTGGAACCTGTAACGGTTACAGTGGAGAGCGTACCGGAGACAGAGGAAGATGCGCCAGAAAAATGCGGGGCAATCGGCGACATGTGGAGCTTCAGTGATGATACCGGAATGATAATCGTTACCGGGCAGACAGAGATGATGATATGCGAGCATGGGGCAAAGGCATGTGAGGTAAAGGAATGCACGTCTCAATTAAGTGCATTTGAAAGAAGATATCATGAATACGTGAGGAATAAACAATGAGCGATTCAGGCATAAGTGCTTTTGAAAAAAGATACAATGAATCAAATGCGTCAGCGCAGGCGAGCGGGGTAATGAAACCGCCGCCAGGGATGTACGGCGCAGGAATGAGCGACGAAGAGATCGTTAAAGACCTTGGGGGCAATTGGGGTTTGGTGAAAGCGTCGCCTGAGTACCAGCGGACAGCGCGAATATACGGCAGAGGGTTTACGCAAGCGGATAAACCGTATGACGCATTTCTTGAAACAAGAAAAGGCTCGTTCATACGCGGCATAACGGATGCCGTAACGGAGCCGGTGAACATGCTGTCTGAACTTGCCTACAAGGTCATGCCGGAAGGAGACAAGGACAAGGCATACGGCGATATGCTCCGCGACTTCGATAGAAAGCGGCGAAGCGGCGAAAGCAAAGGATGGAGCATAGCGGGAAATATCGCGGGAAGCACTATGACGTTGGGTGCGTTAAAAGGCGCGTCCCTTGCAGGTAGGATGGTGAGACCTGACGCAGTGAGCCTATTGGGAAAGACTGCGCAATATGTAGTAAAGCCCGCAATCAAAGGCGCGAAAACCGGAGCCTATTACAATATGTCGATGCCGCCCGGATACGATCCCAATACCGACTATATGAGTCAGAAAATGGGGCAGGGCAAAACGGGAGCGGCAGTAGGAGCGACAGCAGGTGTCGTGCTCCCACTCGTAGCATCCAGACTGGATGGGACGAGATTACAGGCGGCGGCGGGACGGGTGTGGGACGCAACAAAGAGACGGGTAGGCAATGCAGCATCAAAAGAAGCGGAAAGAATCGGGATAGATTTCAAGAGCCTGTTATCACGTCCGAAGGTAGTAGAACCGCCGCCGAAAGCAATCATGGAGCCGAGCCGACTACTCCCAACCCGCACGAGCGCGGGAGGAATAGATAAGATTATTGAACCCGCACAAGCGCATACACGAACAGTAAGGACTGTATATAACGCGCCGTCGGCATTTGGCGACGAAGGCATGGCGCCAATAGTGCGTCACATAAATACAGGCCCCGCGCCGCCAATGCGGGTAGCAGAAGCGGCGGGAGTAAGCGGCAGGCTTCATTCTCCAGCACCTGCGTCATGGAGCAAGGGAGCGCCTGCAACATACAATCAATCGTTGGCGGCGACAAGAAAGACGATGCAGGAGATTATGTCGCGACCAGTTCAGCAAGAGGCATCGTTATATTATCTGAATAATCCAGAGGCGGCAAAGAACACCGGATTGCTGTATAAGCTCATTGATCTTAACAGAGCGACGCAGAAAAGCGGTGGGCTATCCAATGTCGTATTAAGCAAGCCGTCATTACAGTTAAACAGATTATCTATGGGGCGTCCGGCTGATCCCAGGTATATAAACTCCCCGTATTATGACGCTGTTGGCGGCATGGGGAAATAGAGTGCATCGTCTGCAAAGGAACATGTCATGAAAATGTTTATGTTAATCGCCGTATTATTATTTGCGTTCGGTTTATGTATATACGTAGTGGAAACATGGACAAACAGGCTTTATAAACCGAATGTAAGGGGAGGTAGAGGTAAAGGTATGCGAGGGATACTAAGGCGCATCAAGACGAGTTTCTGTAATCACGACTTCGAGGTCGAGGAGATAACAACCACGATTACAAAGATCAACAAAGACACGGAAGACCGCCTATCGGTATATATGCGCTGCAAGAAATGTTTATACCATGAGACGCACTGGAAGATACCGGTAGGATGGAATCCGTATGACTAACAGACGGCGGCGTCATCTTAATGGGTAAAGAACGCAAAATGGCTATGGTATACTGAAGCAATAAGGAGGTGCGCGCCATGAAGCGCTATTCAGCCGTAGCAGTAGCAAACGAGTTTTTGGCATTGGCGGAATATTCTCACGATATAACGCCGATGAAACTTATGAAACTTGTCTACTTTGCCCATGCGTGGAGTTGGGGATTTTATGGACGCCCACTAATAGACGAAGAGTTCCAGGCATGGAGGTACGGGCCTGTATCGCCGTCGCTATACCAGGCGATGAAGGAATATGGCGACACGCCGATAATGTCGCCGCTGAAAGTTGTAATGGCATGGGATTTTCAACAGATAATCGTGGAGCCGCACGTAGATCGAGACGACACGGAAGCAAAAGATATCATACGTCTGGTGTGGCAAGAATATGGGAAATATTCAGCAGCGCGGCTGTCGCAGATAACGCACGGGAGCGGGACTCCGTGGTGGCAAGTTAGTAATCGGTACGGAGGTAACATCCCGCCGTGGGTTACAATACCAGAAGAAAGTATCAGCGAGTATTACGGCGATATGGTAAAGGCAAGCGAGGGAAAGTAGCGTGGCAAACACACCTGGCCCGCAAAAGGAATCTCCTAGGCTACGAAGTACCCCATTGCAACAAGATGTCGTAAAGAACTCGCCCGCAGGCGATACAATATCAAGCGATGAGGCGATAGGATGGGACAACGCAACGAAAGCCGAGATAGCTCTTCATAGCATATACGCAATGCGCGAACGCGATTACCAACAAATTAAAGCGACGCATCAAGCGCAGGACAAGCGAATCATCCAATTGACCGAAGAGCTTAGTAATGCTCTTACGACAAAAACATGGGTTACGGTAATCTCTGTATTTGTGGGTATATCTGCGGCAATTGTTCCTATAGCGTCCATACTTATACCGGCGATCAAAGAAGTAATATCGGTAGAAACAGTAACGATGGTTGGTGGAATTATGGCAGGGGCGTTGGTGCCAATAGCGATATGGGTATCGCGCAAAGCAAAGTAACGGACGGCGTCGTGTAGTAAAAAAGCGCCACGTAGTATCAAACAGGAATGAGGCGGTATTGGGCAAAGAACTCAGGGCGCTCTTTCAGAAATAGCGGGGTAAAACCACTCCAGAAGTAGCAGGAACCTGCGCAAGAGCAAAAGCACGAAACCGCCTCACATGTATATTGTTTCGCGAGAGTACGAAATATTTCACCTTATCCCAAATCTCAATCATGTATCAATAAACACCATCATTAAGCTATACGATGATGGAGTTTGCGCATACCACAAAATATTATTGAGCCGCGTCCTAACGTACAATTACCGCAGGCATAGAATAGAGGTGACGTATGTTAGGACTACAGGGCAATGAGTCGTGGTTAAACGCAGACATAGTACGCAATAATATCTTCAATTCAAAATGGGACGAGAGGGATACGGAGGAGCGCAAGCAATGGCTGGCGGCAATAAGCCCGGAGTATGCGGATAAACTGTCTCCGGAAGACCAGGATAGATACGCCCGCATGTCTCGTGAGGACTACGCGAAGCTGGTATTTGCAAACTATCGTTTTCCGGAACAGACATTGTTAAGCCGGTTTCGAGCGAATGAGCTTAACGCCGCGGACATAATGAAACAGCCGCATATCAAAGCATTAGGGCGGAGCGAGAAGCAATATATTCTCGCGCATAAGATACCGGCGTCCGCGAAATGGGATGAAGCCACAAGGAATGCAATAGTCGATGCGCCTGATGAATGGCTGGCATCACGTAATCCCGTACCACCCACTGTAACCGTTACAGCGCAAGAAGAACCGCAGGCTCCCGCGCCGTCAACAGTCAATAAAGACGCAAGGAACGCGGAGAGATATCTGGACGTTAATGGCAAGCCGCTGATAAAAGACGATGAATATAAGTATGAATGGATGCGCTTAGGCGGTCTAACACCCAAGATTAAAAGCGCGGCGAAAAACGCCTATGACGCCTCAATGATAGGAATGTCAAACATAGCGGATGTAGCGGGAGCGGCAATACAAGACCGAAGCCTATTTGGACCGCGCGTAAAAGAAGTTTACAAGACGATAGACGAAGGTAGAAGTAAAGAGGCAGAGCAATTGGCGGAACAGCAACGAGCGGCATCGGAGTTTCTGCGCATGGAATCAATATTACCCATGCGGGCAGGAGAGACGGCAGACTGGCAACAGCATAAAGAAGCGCATCAATCGGCGATAAAAGGAATGCCGCAGCACAATACCCGTAAAGGCATGAAGGGCGCGAACATGAACTACGGGATACTGGTTCCTATGTGGGAGAACATGGAGCCGGGTTATGGAGACGACAGGCAGGCTCCGAAGATATACGCGTTATCAATGCCGGGAGGTGAGGGAGTCGCGCTGATACCAGGCGTGACATGGACGCCGTCGGGTGTACCGACAGCGCTGTCGGAAGAGATGGCGCGAGAGCTTTATTGGGAGTCGGGACTGCATCTCGGCATGTTCAAAGACAGGCAGGACGCGGCGGCCTATAGGCAAAAGTTATACGATGCTTACAAGAGCGGCGAATTAAACCCGGACGGATATAGCATTGGCGCGGACAGGGCAACAACGAAACTCATAGAAGCGTTTCCGAAAGCAGTTGCGCGGATATACGATCTGGTAGATGACGGCAATGGCGGCCAGGTATACATGCGCAAGAATGGCCTTGCCATGCCTGAAACGGTTGGCGACGCAAAGCGCATGATGATAGACGATGAGAACGAAGCGCGCCGGGAGAGAGGGCGGGCGTTGCTTCCTTCATGGACACCGGATTTCGTCATAGACAAATTACTTCCTGATACGCCACAGACAGACACGATCTTAGGTAAGCCAAAGAATTTTATAAACACAATGGCAAGAACCGCCATAGACATGGTGGAATCTATTGTGAAAACCGCAGGCGTAGCACAGCACGCGATAAAAAGCAGTAAAGAAGGCGAGGTCGCAGACGTTGACAACTGGGCGTTTAAGTTGGGCGATTGGATAGGTGAGGTAGCAGACCTGGCGTTCCCGCAAGACCCGATGGCGGCTGATTCGTTCATGTGGACAATGCTTCCGAGCGGGCTTGCAAGCGTGGCGACGTTCGCCACAGGAGGCGGGGTTGCCGCAAAACTCGCGGCAGGCGTGGGCAAACAGGCGGCCAAGAGAACGATAAGAAGCGTAATAACAAAGCAGGGATTGGCGGCGGCGACACTAAAACTTGCGCCGAAAGAAGCAGCGGCGGTCTACGCAAACGCCCTTGGTCTTGAAGCAAAAGGATTGACGGCTATGGCCGAAAGCATAGCGTTAATACCGGGCAAAAAACTTGAGACTGTCATGGAGGAGGCAGTGCTTAAGCGCGTAGTCGCGGAATACGGGAACCGTAATATCGCGGCAATGCTGACAGCGGGCGGGACAGAAGGACAGATGGCTCGCGCATTCTTATCGCAGAAAGCCATAAGCGCCGCAATGTCTCCTTATGTAATGGGAGCGTCGTCAAGTCTGGGAACAAATTATCAGGAAGTTGCGAAGTCGGGTGCATCGCTGGACAAGCTATTCAGTTCGGGGCTGTTGTATGCGAGCGCTGGCATTGTTGATGTCATGCCGATAGTCAGAGAGTTTAAGAAGGCAAATCAAATATCGCACGGGATGCTGGAAGCGTCGTTCAGAGAGACGCTCGGCAGTTGGCAGAAGAAGTATGTGTTGGCAGGCGTGGCGCATGGAAGCGCGGATATGGCGGCGCAAGAGATATTGTCCGGTCTGTTGAATGCGGCGGCGCAATACGACCTTTCCGGAGAAATACCTGGATTTGATTGGCGCGGGCCTGTACTCGGCGCCATGCTCGGCGGGGTAACGCCTCTCGTTAGCAGAGGGTTCCACGCTGCCGGAATGAAAATGATGCTCACGGAACACAGCGAAGCCCAGATACAGCAAGTAAGGGAAACGATAGACGGCATGACCGACCTGGATCCATCGGAGCGAGCCAGAATATTTCAGGCGATGGAAAAAACGATACGGATAGAGACGGCGCAGGCTCTCGGATTACTGGACGCGGATTTCAAATTAGACGCGGATACGCTACTAAACGCCGAACGGCTCAAAGGGATACAGGAAGATATCAATGTAAAACAGAGGGACGACAGACTGCGGGCGCGCGAGGAGGAACTAGAGCAACAAATAAAATACCGCGTGGAGGGAAAGACGCGAGACGAGATCGCGAAAGACCATATCAACAACTACAACAGAGACAAACGAGACGGATATATGGACAGATATCCGGAAAAAGCCGAGAGCAAGCTACGTAAATTGTCAGAGCTTTACCAGTTGGCGCATACACAGGCAGATGAATTTACAAACGCGAAAAAAACTATCGAGATGATAGAAACATGGGCGAAGGATAACGGCTATGAACTGATAACGCCGGAAATCGGCGATGTGGCATTGCCGGGACAGCACGAAATAGTGAGCGTCGATGACGCAAGCAGTAAAGCCCCGCTGTCACAAACAATCGACAGGATTACAGGAGTAAAAAGCCCGGCAATAAATGCGAATGGAACATTACATCCGGCGCAGGTGCATGTGCGGGTAGACCAAAGGGCGGACCTGCTCCCGGAAACGCCGTTACATAGCGGGTCGATAAACAGCGTGGCAGTAGAAAGAGCGGCTGGCATGATAGCAGTGCTGGAAGCTGGACGCCTTGACGGAAAACTGGGCGCGGTTCAGGAAACACAAGCCCTGATTCAAGAACTCAAGCAATCAAAGGACGCCGAAGATCAGCTAACCGCGAGGTATGCGGAAGAGGGCGTGGCGCAAATGCTCAAAGAAGCCCGTGATAAAGTCCTCGTCGTATTGCCTCCGGGGTCGTCAAAAGAACTTGCGTACTGGAAAGGGTTATTACGAGACGATTTTCAGGAAAGCGACATAAAGGAACTCAAGAAGGCATTAACAGAAGCCTACGGAATAACAAATATCACGCTCATGCCAAACGCAAACGGCATAGCAACAATACGTTTCAAGTTGCCGGGCGCAACAAAAGACAAAAACAAAGACAAAGATGACCGGAATGCGGCAAAATATCGCCGAGTCGAAGTGCCGTATGGCGCCATGAAAATCATACAGACTGAAGAAGCTCGAAAAGCCTTCATAGAAGATAAGATCATAAGGGCGATACACAATGCGCAAGCCGGAAAACAGAAACACAATAAATTCGTCGCCGATCACATCGCAGCATACGCGATGGACTACGCGATACCAGACACCGTAGACGACGTACAGAAAGAATTTAACCGTATCAATAAAGACGAACTCATACCGCAATGGGAAAAGATGTATACCTTGCGGGAGAATGCGCTCACGGACGCAGAGGCAAAAGCCAAAGTCGCGAAAAGAATAGGGGCGGTTGGAAAAGTCGTAGACGATCTGACCGGGCGGATAAAGAGCGGCGAGATAGCGTTTGCGGGCAATCCGGAGCGCTTCTTCAATGCGAGCAAAGGCGCGAGCGCCGATAAAGCATTCAATGGCGGGCATGAAGAGATGGTGCATATCGCCAATGCGATGCAGAAATACATGAATCTTGTCGCGCAAGAGAACATACAGAAGAGCAAGCATATAGAAATGACCGATCCGGCAGACTTCACATACGAAGGAAAGGGATATTACATCAATCTGCGAAATGTCTTTCCCGCGTTCGGTATGGCGATTAAGAACGTAACCGGCCCGCTGCAGGATGGCACGTACCTTGTGCAGGTGAGCCTTAAGGGCAGCGAGCCTGTGGATGTAACAACCAAAGGACCGGAGGCGGCAATAAGGCAAGGTGATATCAATGAATATCACCGCACAAACGGCGAGCCTGATTGGAATCCGCGCAGGTGGAATGCGTGGTATGAAGCGGTAGAAAGCATAGCGAAGGACGCGCGTGAGCAGGCGAGGCGGCAGGTAGAGGGCGAAGCTCCGCCAGAAGCACCGCCAACCACTGTACCCGTTACAGTGCCGGTGCAACAGGAAGCAATGCAAATACCACAAGCACACAAGGATGACGTAGCAGAAGTAAGACGCGAAGGGGCAAACTGGTATCACATTGTCAAAGATGAGATGTGGGGCAGGCTTGAAGCCGCGGGGTTCAATACCGATGAATTTTTCGTTCACATAAAACCCATCGGCGAGAGTATGTATGAAACAAAAGTAACGATATACGACAACGACGGAAATAAATACGAAAGGGCATGGCCTGGAAATAAGAAAGCAGAAGTCATAGCCAAACTAGAAGAGATAATCGATCAAAAGAATGGCGAGCAGCTTACGGAACACGAAGTGAGACAGAAAAGCTATTTTGATGAACTCCAAGAAAAAGACATAAGGCGTCCAGACAACCCGAATGTAAAGAACCGTGCGGAGGAGGGAGGCAGGGAACGATTTATAAATGCGCCCGATGGAAGTATGGATTTCGGCGCGATAACTCCCGAACAGGGGAAAATAATGGGGCGGCAAGCCGGCCCTATTCGATTACAGCAGGGAGTGCAAAATCCCGACGGTACAGGATGGGGTATGGAACACATCGAAGCGCGGCACGGCGAACAGATACGGTCGCTCGGATTTCCGGACGCCCAGAGTTTTGTTTATGAAATAATAAACAATGTCGAAACTATATGGAAACCGGAACATAGTACCCAGCTTGTTCTAGCACAAAGCACAGTACGCAGCCGCATTGTGTTTATCGAGTTGAAGCCGGGCAGTGACGCAAATGGGGATTTTTATACAGTAGATACAGCATTTCCCATACGAAAACAGTATTTAGACAAAAAGAGCATGAAAGGTTGGACGCAGCTTTGGAGCAAGGTTCCCGTTCTTGCTGATGATGCCGACACATCATCTTCGTTTGCCGGTTTTGCTCGTTCTGGTGTCGGAGAACGCACCGCGATGGATACATCGAACCAAAGCCGTATCGAAAACAACATACAACAGTCCCAGTCTGAAAGCAACACATCAGATGAAATAAAAAACCGGGCGGAGGATGGAAGCAGGGAACGATTTATAAATGCGCCCGATGGAAGTATGGATTTCGGCGTCATTACACCAGAACAAGCAGAGATAATGGGACGGCAACCGGGGCCGATTCGATTACAGCAGGGAGCGCAAAACGCCGACGGCACAGGTTGGGGACTGGAACATATAGAAGCAAACCACGGCGAACAGATACGAAATCTTGGGTTTTCAGACGCACAAAGTTTTGTTCACGAGATTATTAACAATGTTGAATCCGTATGGAAACCAGAGCATAGTACGCAACTTGTTTTAGCTCAAAGCACAGTACGCAGCCGCGTTGTGTTTATCGAGTTGAAACCGGGTAGTGACGCAAATGGGGATTTTTATACAGTAGATACAGCTTTTCCAACAGCAAAGCGTTATTTAGATAAAAAAAGTATGAAAGGATGGACGCGGCTTTGGAGCAAGGTTCCAGTTCTTGCTGATAATGCCGACTCATCATCTTCGTTTGCCAGATTTGCCCAGCCTGATGTCGGTAACGGGCAGCCTGCGAAGGACACATCGAGCCAAAGCCGTATCGAAAACAACATACAACAGTCCCAGTCTGAAAGCAATATAAAAAACGCAGCGCCTCAAGGCATAAAAGACTGGGCGTATGGATACTCGGCAATACCGGAACCGATAAACCTGCCGCACATACGAGACCTGCAAAACAGCGATGAGAAAATAGCAGGCGAGCGGGATCGCATAGTAAAAATAGAAGAGAAGCTGGGCAGGGGTGAAGCGCTGACGTTTGACGATGTAACGGGTACAGTGCTAGCCAGTATTGCCCGCGGGCGTTTGGCACAATGGATGCGCTCCCTGGATCAGCAGATAAGCACAGACGTAAACCGGGACGCCAGAAGAGCGTACAACAACGACAATGGCGCAAGCGTCCTTATACATGTCCTTAACGATTTATCGGTGAACGGATGGGGAACCCAGTATGGCGACGCGGAATCAAATAAGAAGTGGAATCCGAACAAGCCGATATCGGGCGAGTTTGTAGAAACGTTCCGCGAATGGCTTCCGGAGGCGCGAAGGGTAATTGATTTACAGACCGACATAACCGCCCAGCAAGACCTGAATACATCGCTGATGCCGGCACTGCATGGATTGCAGGATGCTTTACAAGCCGAATTGGAGAGAGTGAAGAGCAATAATTTCGGCAAGAAGCTGAAGGAAATAAAGAGTGAAGCGCAGGCAATCAAAGAAGTCCACGATAACCTCATAAAATATGGCACGGCATTATGGTTTGGCAGCCGTGCGCTTTCCAGCAGTACGGACGGCGAAGGCAATAGGCTCAAAGGCCAGCATAATACAAAGACGCGGGCAACTGTAATCAGAGACGCAGACGACCTATATACCGCGGGGCATGAATTTGCGCACGACCTTGTATCAAGAGGCGTGGTAACGATAGACGCATTATTGGACGCGGACGGAGTGGGAGAGGAATTAATAGCCTATTCATATACGACAAAAGGCGACGCGGCGCATATCGTAGGAGAAGGATTTGCGGAGTTCGTCGCGACATATCTGAATGATCCGGCGCTGGCAAGCACAGCCGCGCCGAATACATACGACTGGTTCAGCAAGAACGTGCTTGCGCCCAATAGGGATTTGTCCGATGTCGTGCGCGGCGTACAGTGGACAATCAGGGCGAAGAACAACCTAAGCGGATTCGCAACGGGGCCGGGCGTACCTCTGGAGCTTGACGGGAATAAGACGTGGCGTCTGCTCGACAAGAGTACGTGGCGGGATATCCGGGATAAATTAACCGGGGGCTTGCCAATAAAAACGGCGCTTCTTAAATACTTCATCTCAAAGCATAGTGCGCTGAAGACTATAGACCAGATGCTAGCCGAAGCGGGCAACAATGTATCGCATAAAGATCAGTTGTATGTACAGGCGCGGTATCTTCAGGGGGTAATCGCGGGCAGGACGGAAGCCGAGCTATTGCACGGGTCGGTTGACCCGAAAACAGGGTTGCTTCGCGATTATATAGACCCGCAGACCGGCGAGATAATATGGAAGTACGCCCCGCTGAAAGAAATATTAAAGCCTGTCATGCAGAAAGGCCTCCATAACGAATTTGGGAAGTTCCTGTTGGCATTAAGGACGCTTGAATACGGGGATAATATCACGCACGCAGAATACGCCGGGTCAGACTGGGCATTAGGGATACTTAAAGAAGCCGGGTATGGCTTGGCTGAAGGAGTAAAACTAAACCAGAGGTGGGCAAATGCCAAAGCTATACGCGAGGCAAGGGCGCGAGGAGAGAATACCGCTAATATGGCGCGAGGCTTATCCCGCGAGGATATTGTACGGATTAACGACGATCCGCGGTATGCAGATTTCTATGAAACAGCGCAGAGAGTTTACGACTATGAAGAAAGACTTATGGACTATGCGGCGGAAAGCGGGATGTTCAATGCCGAGCAGCTTGAAACCATAAGAAGCCTTAACCAGTTCTACGTGTCATTCTCGCGTGTAATGGACGACCCCGGCATAAACGGATTATCCGGCAGCATACTGAAAGAAGACAGGATAGAAAAATTACGCGGCAGTCTTAAAGATATCCATAACCCGATATCCACATTGATAAGCAATACGTCAATGCTGATTGCGATGGCAGAACGGAACAAGATCAAGAGGTCGGTAAAGAACATGGTCGAGACAATGAACAGCGCCGGCCAGTTCGGAATAGTCATGCAAGATATTACCGTAGACAAATCTATCACCATGAAACAGTTCCAGACAGCAATACAGCCCGCGCTCGAAGGATTGAAGGAACAAGGGTTAGACATACTGGAGGCGACCGGGCTAACTTGGAAAGCCCTATATAACAGTCTGGCGCCGGTATATACAAGCATGGCAATGGCCGATCCGATGAGTCAGGAAATGATTGTTCTGGAAGGCGGCAAGCAATATACAGTCAGGATGAATAATCTGCTCTGGGATGGGCTGAAAAGCCTTGACCCTGCCTCAACGTCTGCGGTTGAAAAGGTAATGAGGCTTCCGGCAAGCATATTAAGAGCGGGCGCGGTCGGGTACAACCTTGTGTTTGGTCTATGGAAAAACTGGTTCAGGGATACGATGGAGGCGCGGCTGTACAGCGACTTCCGATTCATACCGGTATATGACACTCTCAGGAACGTAGGCACGGCATGGAAAGCGGCGACAGGGACGCTTGACCCAACGAATCCGAAGCATCGTCAGGCAATGCAGATGATGTCTATGGGGATAGGAGCCAGTCTACGGATAGAAGAGGTGAAGCATAACGCCAAGAATATTGTCAACAAGATGTACGAAGACATGAGCAGCGAGAAAAGCCTGTGGACGAAGTTCTCTCGCGTTCCTGTTCTTGGCAGGCTCTCGATGTTACAGCATCCGTTGGGGCTATTATTCCATCCGCTCGTGACAGCGGAGAGGATAGTAGAAGCGTCGGAAATGGCGACACGTCTGGGAGTATATGACGCCGCGTATCACGGACGGCGCAAGTGGGAGTTCTCAGATATTATACCCGACCCAAGCAAGTCGTCATGGCGGCCTGTGGAAAGCTATCTTACAGAACAAGACCGCGTAAATAGGGCGGCATGGCAGGCAAAGACAACGCCGGTAGATTTCGGTCGTCAGGGGAGTATAACGGGCAGGATTAACAGGTTTGTACCTTTCTATTCCATTATCTATAACGACTTATGGAAGAACGTAGAGAGGGCGAAAAAGAATCCGGTAGATTATGCGATACAGATGTCATTGTATACGGTATTATCAGCGCTGACTTATGCACTTAACTTTGACAATGATGAATACTTTCAACTCCAGTCATGGGAGAAAGACCTTAACTGGTATATACCGGCTCCGGAGTGGGTAAGAACGGAAACGGGAGCGTCGTTTATACCATTGCCAAAGCCATTCTTTCCGGCAATCATAGCAGGAAGTACGATGGAAAGAGCAATGCAGGCATGGTACGAACAAGACCCGCACGCATTTGATGGATTCCTTGACAGAATATTACAGGAAACACCATTACCGGGAGGGTTTCTTAAAGAGAAATCATTAGAGGAAAACGTAGCAAGTGTATTGCCTCCGGGATTACAGCAAATAATAGAGGTATATACAAACTACGATATGTTTAGGGACAGGGAGATAATCCCGAAATGGATCAAAGAAATGTATCCTGATATGCCGCTCCAGCAATATGATAATAGTACGCCTGAGTGGAGTAAGTTCTTTGCGGAAGGACTGTCAACGATATCATTGGGAACGTTTGAAGTATCTCCAAAAGTTATAGAGCATTACATTAAAGGCGTTACAGGAACAGTAGGCGGCGGTACTCTGGATATATTGGAAGGCGCAACCAGAAAGATTGGATTCGGGGATAGCGACAGCGCAAGAAGAAGACCGAAGACGTTTGCGGAACTGCCGTTTATTAAAGGCTTTATTGCAAAACCGCCGCCAACGTCGCGCCGGGACGCACAGATACTTAACGACCTGACAAATAAATACGGCGCTCTGATAAACTCATATCAGAGAACATTAAAAGACGATATAAGAGGGTCAGTAAGAATACCAACGCCTGCCGCAAAACGTATCAATGAGTATCTCGGACGCTGGGATAAGATGCGTAAAGAAACATCGGAAAGAGTCGGGATAATACAACGGTATCCGGCATGGACTGATGATAAAAAGATTGCGATGATAAACGAGCAATACGCAAACTTAAACAAAAACGCGAGCATAATATTGGGGCGTATAGATATGCTTGGTGGAGGGAATGCACAGAAATATTTAAGTTCTATTCCAATGACGAAAAAAAGTACATTAATGCCGCCTCCGTAGTGAAGAATTATCTTTACAAAAGCGCAATCGGGTGATATAATATTAACCGATTGCGCAAGATAAAACAAACACAAACAACGGAGAGCAAACATGGAAAATAATAACGCAACAGCGGAAGCTGTACCGGGTACACCTCAAGAACTTCGCAGGGAACTTAGCAGATATAAAGACAGGGCGCATATATTGTCTGTTCTTGGTCAAACAACGATAGATAGATTCCCTTTTGGATTACAACCTTCGATACGGACAGTACAAATTAATCCCGACCCAAACGGCAAAGAAGTATATGAGCCGTTAGACAGAAAAGGAATGTTGAGATTAACCAACATTGGACTGGAAAAGCTGGCGCAAGCGGCAGGTATCCAACACGTAAGGTCGGTGCGCATAGATGATCGGCAAGACCCGTTCCTGTGTGAGTATCAGGTAGAAGTAAAGATGCTCGATATGGACGGAAGCTGGAGGACGGTCATAGCCAGCCGGACATCAGACCTGCGAGAAGGATCGGCGGAAACGGCGGCGCTTAAGAATGGGATTCATAGGGCGCGACAGAACATCGCGGCAATATGTGAGTCGAAGGCGCGTAATAGATGTATGCGGCCAATCCTTGGGGTGCAGGCAGAATATCCCGCGCAAGAACTCAACAAGCCATTTATTGTAGTACGGATGGTTCCGGATACCAGAGATCAGGACGTGAAGCGAATGCTTCTGGCGTCACAATTGGGGCTGGAGAAATATCTATTCGCAGCGCTCCCGACAGCGACGGCTCCGGAAGGACAGCAGATGCTCCCGGCGCCACATAATAATACGCCGCCGCCTGTAATGATGTTACCGACAGGGGATATAGATATAGACGATGTGCCGGAGTATCCCATTGATGGCGAGCCGAACGTATCGCACACAGACCTGCCGATAACGCCGGAAGATGCCGCCGCTGTAACCGGTACAGCGGAGAATATATATGACAAGGTTAAGTTTACCGCGCAGGAACGTAAATCGTGCATTGGCCGAATAGAAGGGCTATATAAATCACAGAATCTAACCCGCGGCGATGATAAAAAGAAGCTGGCTGATCTGACGGACGGCGAATTGCTTCAGGTTCAGAACTATATGTTGCAGAAATACCAGCCTGGTAGACCATGCGGTGAACTATGACGTGTACCATAACTATAACGGGAGAGGCGACGCTTCACGGTCCTATACCGCGTGAAGTCCTGAGAGAAATACAGCAGGATAATTCGTTTCCGAATCCGAAGTACGCAAAGCTACAGGCAATGGGTTTCTGGGCAGGCAATGTCCCAAAAACCCTATGCCTCTCATCGGGGAACGTAGAACAGATGACGTTCCCCCGAACGTATGCTCAAACAGCAGTGGGGATATTACGGGAGAGAGGAATCCCCTGTAATATCCAATGGCATACATACCCAAGACCAGAAGATCCGGCAAGCCCCGTCGTCCCACAGGCGACCGTAGATGAACTGATGAATAAAACCCTTTTCGGATATCAGAGAGAGGCGGTAACAAAGCTGCTGCGCTCCCCAAACGGACTTATAATGGCTCCCACGGGGTCGGGCAAAACGTCAATGATATCGGCAGTAATAGCATCAAAGAACCTGCCTGCCGTTGTACTGTTGCATACAAAGGGACTGCTCGACCAGACAAAGAAAGAACTGGAGAGGTTTCTTGGTATAGAAGTCGGGATACTGGGAGCGGGTAAGTGGATACCGCAGCCGGTGAGTGTTGGCATGTACCAGACGTTATACAAACGGGACGCATCCGATCCGATATTTAAGCAGTTTGGGCTGATATTCTGCGACGAAGTGCAGACGGTCGCGGCAAATACATTCCAGGATGTGACGCGGAAATTCAATGCCCTATACCGATATGGATGTTCCGCAACGCCAAGCCGAAAGGATGGCCTTACCAGAATGATCCATGACATTATCGGCAAGATAGTTTCAAAGGTATCGGTGGACACAGTGATTAATGCGGGCAGAATCATGTGGCCGGATGTGGAAGTAATACCCACGGAGTTCTGGTATCCATACAAAGAATCAACGCAGTGGACAGATATGATGACAAAACTGGCAGAGGACGCCCGGCGAAACTTACAAATAGCAACGAAAGCGCGGGGCTTATTAGAAGATAATCCGGATGCGCGTATCGTTATATTATGCGAGCGGATCAATCAGGTAGAGATGCTTGCGGATATACTTGTCAATCAGGCGCCGGTTAAACTTCACGGTAAGCAAACGCCTCTCTTACAGCGAGCCGGATGGGAAGCTGTAAGGAACGGCGCACGGCTGACAATAGCGACATACAGTATATGCGGCGTAGGCATTAACGTACCTGGCTGGGAAATTTTACTGCTGGCCTCGCCGATCATGGGCGGCGGCAAGTATCTTCAGGTGCTGGGACGGATAACGCGCGTGGCGCCGGGTAAAGACAGAGCGCTATTATTAGACTTCGTTGACAAAAGAATCCCTCCATTGGTACATGGATTCAAACAAAGGAAGAAACTATATGCAGATCGTGAGGCAGTCGATTGAGACGGCAAATCATACACCAACAATCTCAACCGGCGACCCAGGCGCTCTGCGTATCCTGCATGACATAGACCGGCTTGTCGAATGGGGCGAAAATGCAGCCCGTAAGGCCGATACCGCAGGCGTCCGTCTTGCATTACTTGTGGCGCAGGCGGCGCGCGGGGAATTGTGGCGTGCCAAAGGGTGCCTATCAGAGCTGGAATATATAAAGAACCACTATAAAGGATCAGAAAGCAGCTACCGGCAGGCCAAGCGGATCGGAACAACGCTTGAACTGTACCCGTTACAGTTATTGGAAGAGATCGGAATATCAAAATGTATTGACCTCTGCCGGATACAAGACAGGTACGGCGCGATAGAAAGCCAATGGTTTGACCACGCGAGGGATGATAGCCGCGATGAGTTTCGACGGAGAGTGAGGGCGGCAATCGGCGGGATGCCGGGCGGGGATCAACTCCGGACATTTAAGATATTCGAGTCGGCCATACCGGTATATGAGCAGGCGATGGAGATAGCCAAGCTGGAATCAGGCAGTGAGAATCCATCAAATGCGCTGACATTAATCTTCGCAGACTTCCTATCGTCACATAATGAAGCGGGCGCACGGGTTCGGCAAGGCAAGATGGTACTTGATGTAGTGCGCGCCAGCATTCTATGCGCCGCCGAGTGCCGCGATTACGGAGCGTCATTAATAGAAGATATGGTTGGCGTCATAAGCGAAGCGCTGACCGACCTTAAAGCGCAGAAGCAGATCGGGACGGACTGGTGTGAATATACCTAATTATGTGCGTGGTCGTATGGATTGTCACCATATTGATTAGGTCCAGGCGTCGATGGAAAACATAGTAGGACAAAAAGAACGAGTGTACCTATGCCCGGAATGAGTTGTATTAATATCCATAAGCCCGAATGTCCACTGTCGTGAAGCCTCTTGGCATTAAGAGCCAGTGCGATATAAAGCATAACCAGTAAAAGAATAAGAAAAATAAAAGCGCCGGCGTCTGAGTTCGAATCCACCACCTCATTACCCATTGCCGAGACAATGAAAGCAAGAAGTCCTAAAGTTATAGTCGATATCCAGAAAGGCTTTCGTGGAAGACGCCCGTGGAAACTAAAATACATCCATTGCCTGTTATGCTGTGCCATGCTCATCGCCCTCATTATAGACTGTAACGGTTACAGTCCTCCCATGACTGCAACCACATGGTAACTCTATCGGCATCGACACAGCGCATCAATATGTAGAAAGAATAGGCGCGGAAAGTTGCCACCGATATTGTCCACATCGATAAGACGGTAACGAAAAGATATATAAGAACATGCGGCGATATATACGCGAATGTGTACAGTAAATTGTCATGAAATATGACAGCAAAAAGAGACTTAGGAATAAAAAACTTGCGGGAAAATGAAAAATATGCTAGACGGAAGCGCCTAAAATATAGTAATATGAACAAGCGAGGTGCTCGCCGATGTGGATAGAATAGGAGGTCCACGGAGATGAGCATATATCAAAGAAAAGACAGGATGACATGGCAATTGGACGTAACATGGCCGGACGAAACGAGAACGAGGAAAGTCATGCCTAATTACGCGGTCGCCAAGAGAATATGGGAGGAGATTCGAGTGGCTTGTGCGTTGGAAGACAGCCACTGGCAGGGAGTACGGAGCAAGTATAGGCTCGATAACGTCAAGCGTATGGCAAAAACGCTGGCACCCTCGATACCTGAAATGGCCAAGATATATTATGATGGCTATTGCAAGTTAAATAATCGGTCTCACGAATCAAAGAAGAGATGGCTTAACACGATAACAAGTAATATGCCAGCAATCCCAATGGATAAAATAACCGCAAGGGATGTAGACCAATATATAAAGAACCGTCAGAGCAGTAACATCTCAAATAACACGGTCAACGTCGAATTGACAACACTGAAGCACATGTATAAATGGGCGGTCTCAAGAGGGTATATAGACAGAAACCCCGTTGAATGTGTGTCGAGGCTCAAGAAGGTCGAATACGTAGGAGAGCGACCTGAAGAACGAGTGATAAACGACATATTGTCTAACATATCGAATGACAATAGACCGGTATTCCAGTTCATCCGGGAAACAGGGTGCCGGCACGGCGAAGCGAAGAACCTGGAATGGCATCGTGTAGACATGGAAAAACGAATTGTGAACTTTGTCCGAACAAAAACGGATAAAGCTCGTAGCGTACCATTAACAGACGGAGCGATGGCGGCGTTGGAAGCGATGCCGAAAACAAGCCAATATGTATTTGCCCATGCGCATACAGGAAGACCATGGACAGACGCAAATATGACATATATCTGGCGCATGGCACGCAGGCAGGTCGTGAGGAGTGACGGCGAGAATGCGCACCCAACACAGCTTCGTATCCACGACCTGCGCCATGCCTACGCAATCAAACTTGCGGAAGCCGGATGTCCGATGCACTTCATAAGCGAAGTATTAGGGCATCACAGCATAGATTTCACGCGTAAATACTACGCAAAGTTCTCGCCGGAGTCAGCAATAAATACCGTTATGCAATTTCTTAACGATATTGGAGTAAAAAATACCCACCTGCGCGACACCACAAAAATAAGGAGGGCGGCTTGATGAGCGTATGTGGTTGTAATCAAACCACATCGAAGCCCACACAAACCCCCTTTGCGATTATACTGATTTTCGGCATAAAATCAATTCTTGCATTGTGGATACGGGTTCCGGCAGCCACCACTGACGGATAGGAACGCAGCTTGTTTGTTCCAATCGCTTTAACCTTATATTGGAGGACAAAAAAATGGCCGAGATGCCCAGAATAGAAAACCTGAAGAGAGAAGAGAATGTTTTTGAACTGAAACCCTGGAAATCGATTCACGACACCATCAAAAAACCGATGGTTACCGGCCTGGGCCCGATGGAAATTCCAGAATCCGCATTAGCAATGGGATTCGCGCACATCACGGAACCGGAAATACTTGGCAGCCCCACGCACGTTCATCCATTTGACCAATGGATATACCTGATCGGCGCGGAGGTATTCTCCGAATTTGACGCCGATGTTGAGTTCACTATGGGCGAAGAGATTCTTAAAATCAATTACCCCTGCTACATTTTTATTCCCAAGGGCGTAAAACATTGTCCCCTGAACATCAAGCGCGTCGGAAAGCCCTTTATTTTCATCGACGCCAGCATTACTCAGGAAGCGTCTGTCCGCCCGGAAACGGTAGCCAGCACCAGACGTCCTCAGTATCAGGCGCTAAATAACCAGGATTGATTATGTTACCGGTAAGCGTCTAAATAATATACCCGTAAACTCGTCTCCGATATTCACTTTTCAAAAAATGGGAATAGTTCAAAAAAATCTTTTTTGATACTTGATATTGCATAGTAGCTGGCATAGAATAGTATTTTGTCAATGGGGGTACTGCCGGTTGAATTCACAGTTCAAGAAGGGCGTTTTGGAATTATTGACGCTTATGTCTGTAAGAAAACAGGATATGTACGGTTATGAACTTGTAAAAGTCGTTTCGGAAGCTGTCGACGTCAACGAGGGGACGATTTACCCTCTGCTGAAAAGAATGACTAACGAGAAATACTTCGATACGTATCTGCAGGAATCCAGCGAAGGGCCGCCGAGAAAATATTATAAATTAACGGCGCTGGGGCATTCACGGCTAAGTGAACTCGAACAGGAGTGGAAGGAATTTTGCCGAGGAATCGATTCTTTTATTAACAGGTATGAAAGGGGACGGCAAGATGAATAAAAAAGAATTTTTGGAAAAATTATCACAAAAATTAAGGATTTTAAACAAAGAAGAAGTCGCCGATATTATCAGTGAATATTCAGGTTATATTGACAATAAAATTTCGGAAGGAAAGAGTGAAGAAGAGGCTGTGGCGGATTTTGGAAATGTGAACGATCTCGCAAAAGAGATATTATCCGCCTATAAACTGTCCGAGGATTATATCCCGGGCGATGAATTCACAAGCAGTAAATTTTTTGACGATACCGCCAGTATTCTCAACAAATCAATTGCTTTTACTACACGTTTTTTTAAAGACATTTTTAATCATACAAACGCAAGCTACATCGTCAATATTTTAGTTACATTATTTGTCGCCCTGATTCTTGTGGCGATCTTAAAAATACCGTTCATGGTAATCGAGCATTTAGGACGGGGATTCATCCAATTCGTTTTCCCTCCTGTTTTATACGGTTTTCTTTCTTTTATCTGGATGATGTTTGTTAATATTATCTATCTTGTTGTTGTAATTTTTATCTTTGTCAGTCTATTAAAAAGTGGATTCGGGAAGAATATCGATTTCATAAAAAATTCCATAAAAAACGCAACTGACAGGAAAAAAGAGTACAGGGAAAACTACGGAAAAGACTGGCGCAAACACTACCACTGGCATTGCAGTTCCGATTCTTCGGATGCGCCCGCTTCGGAAATGCCAGCTTCGGAAATGCCAGCTTCGGAAATGCCAGCTTCGGAAGCATCGATTAATGAAGGCCGTCCTTCACAAAGCGACAATGAAAGCGGCGTTTCGCAAAGAAAGACCGCAAATAATCCATTTTCGCTTCTTCTAAAAATTTTAATTAATATACTTGCCGTAATTCTTCTGCTTCCCCTTTTCCCTTCCGTAATAGTATTGGGCATTACTGCCGGCGTCCTGGTATATCTTTTAACGCAGGGAATATCCATTTATGGCCTTACGTTTCTTGTCGTCGGTCTGTTTTTTCTGTTCACTTCTCTTATTTCGATGGTCTTCAGCATTGTGTACAAACATGGACGGAAATTACGAAGTCATATAGCCGGTTTTTTAATCGCTTCCGTCATGATCGGCTTTGGCGGCGTATATTCTTTCTTTGAATTTATGAATTACGATTATATTGACACGGTTCCGAAAACATTGGAATTTAACGCCCATAAAAATTATTCTTATGATATTACCACGGATCAAATAATAATAAACGCGAATAATGCCATTTTAAAATATGTTGTTGATAATACATTGGAAAACAGGATTGCGCTCGATGTTAAATATAATGATTTATACAATGAAATATACATTAATAGTAACATAAGAAATCAATCCGGAAATAATTCATTTAGCAACAATAATAACGGCGGCAGAAGAAGCGCTCAAATTATCGTCATCAACCATTCCACTAAAATGGCTCGCCACGGATTAATTTCTGAAAAAGAAATAATTAAAAACGTAATTGACGGCTTAAAAGACAAAAAAATATATAATATAAGAAATATATTTGTTCCGGAAATCACAGTTTATGTAAATGAAGCATTCATAAGAAATGTCTCAGGTACGTATGGCGATTCATATGGAATGCCAAGTCTAACCCTTGAGAGGCGGTCTTTCACAGATTAAGAGGCCGCCCTTGGAGCGCAGACACTGGTAATTTGTATTTTATACGATATAATTGGCGTTTATCGGAAAGCGCGCGAAGTTAGGGCGTGGCGAAAGCGTATGGAAGAAAGATTGCAAAAGATCATTGCAGAGGCGGGAGTGGCATCACGCCGCAAGGCCGAGCTTCTTATTCAGGAAGGACGGGTTGCTGTCAACGGGCAGGTTGTAACACAATTCGGCGCGAAAGCCGACCCTGATAACGATTCCATCCGTGTGGACGGACGTCGCATCCGGCTGGAGGCGATAAAGAAAGTATATCTGTTGCTGAATAAGCCAAAGCAGGTTATGTCAACCGTCGAAGACCCTGAAAGACGTGTAAAAGTCACCGACCTTGTTCCCGCGCATAAGCGCATCTTCCCTGTCGGGCGGCTTGACTACAATACCGAAGGGCTGATACTGCTGACCAACGACGGGGATTTCGCTAAAATTGTTTCATCGGCGGGAAAGCGTTTCCCGAAAGTTTATCATGTTAAGGTAAGGGCAAATCCCGACGCGCATGCTCTCTCGCGTCTGAGGGAAGGCTTGCGCATTGACGGCGTCAAACTCGCTCCCTGTACAATCGAGCCTATTAAAGAAGGCGCCAACAGTTGGTATGAAGTGACGCTTACACAGGGGAAAAACCGGCAGATTCGTGATATGTTTGAAGCGGTCGGCCATCCAGTGCAGAAACTGCGGCGCGTCCGCATCGGATTTCTGACGGATAAGGGACTTCCGGTTGGAAAATACCGCGCGCTGAAACAGGAAGAGATTAAAAGGATTTTGGATTTTTGATTGTTGATTACCTATGTTTACCGGCATTGTTGAAGAAGTTGGAATAATTCGGGAGCTGCGCTTTCAGGCAGGCGCCGCGGCGATTACCGTTGCGGCCAATAAAATTCTGTCGGGAACCAATCAATCGGAAATCGGCAATCAAAAATCAAAAAATGCCGGAATCGCCATCGGTGATTCCATCGCGGTAAACGGCGTCTGCCTGACCGCGGTACGCCTTATGCCGGACGCTTTCGTCTGCGATATTTCAGAAGAAACGCTGCGCCGGAGCGCGTTCCGGAAAGCGCAAATCGGCGCGCGCGTAAACCTTGAACGCGCGCTCGCGGCAAACGGACGGCTAGGTGGACACATTATGCAGGGACATGTTGATGACGTCGGCCAGATGATTTCACGAACGCCGTCCGGAAAAGGTTTCGAAATTTCTTTCAGCTTTCCCCGAGCGCTGGAGCGTTATCTCGTTTACAAGGGTTCTATAGCAATCAACGGCATCAGCCTGACAATCGCCGCGCTCGAAAAGGAAAGTTTTTCCGTGGCGGTGATTCCACATACGCTTTCAGTCACCAATCTCGGCGAACTCGCGCCCGGCGACCAGGTAAATCTTGAAACCGACATTCTGGGAAAATATTTCGAGCGGTATTTTCAACTTGGTCTCGCCAAAGACCCGGAAAATTCGCCTGAAATTCGGAAAACCGAATCGAAACTCACCGCCGAATATCTAATGGAACAAGGTTTTTAACATGTTGGCACGGATATTTCGTTACATGGGCGCAGCGCGCCAGACGTTTTTGTGGCGAAATTTTAAAGGCGTAGCAGGCTGCGCCCCTGCATTTACATTCATTATTCTTTTTTTTATTGCCGTGATCCGCACGGGCGGCGCAGAGGAGTTTCAGATTCCCGAATTCGGTCTTGGCACTGTTCTGGTCTGGAAAATCGAAGGGCCGGAATACGAAAAAAGTTTCGTCGCGCGTCTCGCTTCTTTCAAACCCGACCGTTTTTTTGAATGGGAAAATGAATCCGGGCAGGGAACGATATCGATGCCTGAGCGAGCCGTCACGGACGCGAGAGGATACGAAATATCATCGCTGTTTGCCCGCGGCAAGGATAAAAAGACAAAGAACGAAACGGCACTCTGGCTGAGCCGCCGCGTTTTCACGGAATTAATTGAGAAGAAAACGGCCAAATGGAACCTCAATGGCGTCGCGTCCAAACTCAGTTACATCGACGAAGGAACCGTTACGGTAGAGGTAAACCGAAATACCGTGAACATTCCCGTGATACGTGCCGCCGACGACCGAAACGGCGAATGGAGCTTTTTGAACCTGTCCGACAATCCGATTATGGTTAGCTATGAAGTCCGCAATTACCGCCAGTCGCTTTCTTCCATCACAACCGGCGCGCCGGATTCCCTGCGCTGGATAAAAGGCCGTAAATTACCCGAATAATGAGGGTGCGCGACATAAAAGTTTCAGCCATGGATAGGGGTAGGGACGGCATAGCCGCCCCTCCCTCCGAACCGGACAGGCGGGTCTCCCGCATCCGGCTCTCCAGTTGGTGGTTCACCTGTTACAGGATTGACGCGCCACGGCATGGGCTGTTACCAGAGAAAATAGTCCTTGCCCGGCGAAGAA